>Ga0179587_10000010_pt1 | contig 95066 bp, 62 predicted proteins | sample CZODoug2_1_08_16_FD_185932 | JGI IMG/M metagenome (GOLD analysis project Ga0179587, IMG submission 185932) | Vadose zone soil fungal communities from Angelo Coast Range Reserve, California, USA - CZODoug2_1_08_16fungal | ecosystem: Environmental > Terrestrial > Soil > Vadose zone | place: USA...
ACACCGGTGCCGGGCAAGGGACCACTTGCGGCCGGCACGGACTACACGGTCAGCTATGCCGGGGCGCCCGCCTGCACGCTGACGCTCAACATGCTGAGCGCCGCGGCGGTGATTGGTCCGACGCAGCGCCTCATCGTCACCTATCAGACGCAGCTCGATGCGAACACGCAGAACGGCGCCACGCTCACCAACGTCGCCGGCGCGACGCAGTGGTACAACGGCCCAAGCAGCACCCCCGGCAGCCAGAGCTTCACCTGCACGCTGACGAACGGCACACCCGGGGTGCTGGACTGTCAAGACGCGCACACGGTGACGGTGGTCATCTCCGCGGTGACCATCACCAAGCAGGTAACGGTGGTGGGAGGCGGCCCGCCGGTCCCGGGCGCAACGCTCGACTACCTGGTGCACGTGACCAACACCTCCGCGAAGCCGGTGAACCCGGTGGTGATCACGGACAACCTGAACGCGGCGGGACCCGGGGCGCTCACGTATGTGAACGGCACGGCGACCATGAACGGCTCGGCGACGGGCGTGACGGTCGCCGGCAACGTCATCACCGCGAACTACTCGGCAACCTACGGACCGCTCGCGCCCGGAGGAACGATCGACCTGCGCTTCCGCGCCACGCTCGGCAGCACGCTCGCCACGGGCACGACGGTCACCAACACCGGCGTGGTCACGTGGGACAACCCGCCGCAAAGCGCCTCGGGGAGCGTCTCGATCCAGGTGGTTGCCCCGACACCGCCGGCTCTCACCCTTATCAAGGGCGGCCCGACGACGATGAACCTCGGGCAGTTGGGTCGGTTCACCCTCAACGTGCAGAACACCGGGATGACTGACGCCTGGAGCGCGACGATCCTGGACAAGCTGCCGACGGGTGTGACGGGCGGCATGTGCACAGCCGCGCCGCAGATCCTCTCCGCGCAGGTGTTCCAGGCCGATGGCGTGACACCGGTGCCGGGCAAGGGACCACTCGCGGCCGGTACGGACTACTCGGTCAGCTATGCCGGGGCGCCCGCCTGCACGCTGACACTCAACATGCTGAGCGCCGCGGCGGTCATCAGTCCGACGCAGCGCCTCATCGTCACCTACCAGACGCAGCTCGATGCGAACACGCAGAAGGGCGCCACGCTCACGAACGTGGCTGGTGCAACGCAGTGGTACAACGGGCCGAGCAGCGACACCGGCCGCCAGACCTCCACCTGCACGCTGACCAACGGCACGCCGGGAGTGCTCGACTGTCAGGACGCGCACACGGTGACGGTGACGACCGCCGGGATCACGATCACCAAGCAGGTGACGGTGGTGGGCGGCGGTACGGCGGTGCCGGGCGCAACGCTCGACTACCTGGTACACGTGACCAACGCCTCGGCGAGCCCAGCGAACCCGGTGGTGATCACGGACGACCTGAACGCGGCGGGGCCGGGGGCGCTCACGTACGTGGCCGGCACGGCGACCATGAACGGCTCGGTGACGGGCGTGACGGCCACCGGCAACGTCATCACCGCGAACTACTCGGCAACCTACGGACCGCTCGCGCCCGGAGGGACGATCGACCTGCGCTTCCGTGCGACCCTCGGCAGCACGCTCGCCACGGGCACGACGGTCACCAACACCGGCGTCGTCACGTGGGACAACCCGCCGCAAAGCGCCTCGGCGAGCGTCTCGATCCAGTTGACCATTCCGCCCGGGGCACTGACCGTCTCCAAGACGACTCCGCTGCTCGATGTGACGCGCGGCCAGCTCGTGCCTTACACCATCACCATCACCAACGTGCTCACCGGGGCTGTCCAGGGCGTAGCGCTCGTGGATAGCTTCCCCGCGGGGTTCCGGTACGTCAAAGGCTCAGCGCGCCTCGACGACACGCCGGCGGAACCCACGCTGTCCGGGTTCCAGCTCACCTGGAGCAACCTCAGCTTCGCAGGCGGTGCGCATCACACCGTCCTGCTGCTGCTGGCCGTGGGAGCGGGGGTGGGCGAAGGCGAGTTCGTGAACTACGCCCAAGCTTTCTCCCAGGTCACCGGCGCTGCGGTGAACCGCGCCAAGGCACCTGCCGCGGTCATGCGTGCTCCCATGAATCGCGTCGCCCAGGCTCCCGCCGCGCAGGCCCCCGCCGCGGTCCTCGGCGCTCCGGTGTCGGCTGAGGGGACCGCCAAGGTCCGTGTGGTGCCGGATATTACCTTCGATTGCACGGACGTCATCGGCAAGGTCTTCGACGACGCGAACGGCAGCGGCCACCAGGATCCCGGAGAGAAGGGTCTGCCCGGGGTGCGGCTCGTGACCACCAGGGGTCTGGCCGCCATCACGGACGAGTTCGGTCGATTCCACATTACGTGCGCGATCACGCCGCTCGAGGGCCGGGGCAGCAACTTCGCGCTCAAGCTCGACGACCGAACGCTGCCAAGCGGCTATCGACTGACTACACCGCAGGTGCTCGTGGAACGCGCCACGCGCGGCAAGGCCCTGCGCTTCGAGTTCGGCGCCTCGATCCATCGCCTCGTCAGTCTGGATCTCTCGGATGCAGTGTTCGAGCGGGGAACCGCCGACATGCGCCTGCAATGGCGCCCGAGACTGGACCTGCTCCTCGCGGAACTGCGCAAGTCACGATCGGTCCTGCATCTGTCCTATCTCGCCGACGTCGAGGACAAGCCACTGGTCGACCGGCGCCTCGAAGGCGTCGCTCAGACAATCAGAGACGCCTGGCGGGCGATGAACTGCTGCTACGAGCTCACGATCGAGCGCGAGGTCTTTTGGCTGCGCGGTAGCCCACCCAAGGAACCGGTCGAGCGACTGCGAGGCGCCAAGTGAGCGGTATGCGCACGCCTGGCAGCTGGCTCCTCACCTGTCTGATGCTCGTCGCAGCGAGCGCGCGAGCGCAGACCGTCGGGGAGTCATCGCTCGGTAGCGCGGTCGAGCGGCAATTGCCGATGGAACAGCCTTACACGCCGTGGGCGCGGAACCCCGAGCAGATCAAGACCGAGGCGGGCGATAGGCTCGAGCAGCGGCAGGTGCTGACCGAGAGCTTCGAGACCGTGAAGCTCAAGAACATCATTCCGCCTATCCGATTCGAATCCGGAGTGGCGAAGATTCCCGACAATTACGTGGAGGCGCTGCGCAAAGCTCTCGAGGGCTTGCGCGATCGGCGCAACGTGCGCCTGCATCTGGTCGGCCATGCGGACAATCAGCGGCTGTCCCCGCTGCTCGCCAGAACCTTCGGGGACAACGGCGGACTGTCGCGCGAACGCGCGGGCGAGGTGGCGGAATTCCTCAAGCGGGCACTGCAGCTGAAGCCGGAGGCAATCGCGTACGAGTGGGCCGGCGATCTGCACCCCATTGCATCGAACGACACCGCCGCGGGCAGGGCACTCAATCGCCGCGTCGAGGTGGAAGTCTGGTACGACCAGCCGAAAGCGCGCGAGGCGGACGAGGAAGTGCTCGTGCGACAGCAGATCAAGCAGGTCAAGGTCTGCCGGATGCAGACGCTCTGCAAGCTGAGCTTCAAAGAAGGCGCGGCGCGGCGGGCACGCGTGAGCAATGTCGTTCCGCCGCTGCATTACGACCAGGAGAACGTGCAGGTCTCGCCGGAGTTCGTCGAGCAGATCAAAAAGGCACTGTACAACCTGCGGGACAAGCCGAACGTAGTGGTCAAGTTCATCGGCTACACGGACGAGGTGGCGCTGACGGGACGCGATGAGCGCATATACGGCGATCTCGTCTCTCTCTCGAAGGCACGGGCACACCGCGTGGCGCTCGCCGTGCAGGAAGAGCTCAAGCTGCCGGGCACCGCGGTCACGAGCGACGGCCGGGGTGTCGTGGCGCCGCTCGCCGCGAACGACACCGCTCAGGGACGCGCCCAGAACCGCCGCATCGAGGTGCAGTTCTGGTACGACGACCCTCTGCAGGAGCTGCCCGACGAGCCCCAGTTCTGCCCGAATCCCGGCGCCGAAACGGTCACGAAGGTTTATGAGCCAGCGTGGGGCAGCATCGCGCCTCTGCAGCTGGAGAACGGGCGCGCCGTCATTCCGCCCGGCTACACCGAGAGCCTGCGCCGCGCCATGGCGGATGTGCAGGACAAGTCGCACGTGCGGCTGCGCTTCGTGGGGTATACGGGCAATCAGCGGCTCGATCGCCGCACCGCCGCGGTGTACGGCGATGACATCGGACTTTCCGCCGCTCGGGCGCGTCGGGCAATGGAGATCGTCACGGACCAGATGCATCTGAGCGCCTCGCAGGCCGAGCACGAAGGCCACGGCTTCGTGCAGTCGAGCGACGTGGTCAATGTAGGTTTCACCCAGGCAGAGTCCTCGTACGTCGTGGTCCAGATCGTTTACGACGAGCCCGCCGTACTCGATGACTACGAGGGCGTGAACATCACGCGCCTGACACACGAACTCACACCGCAGAGCCCCTTCGGCATCAACACGATGCACATCACGGTGGACGGTGTGCCCATCGACGACCCGGGCAGGAGCTCCGCAGACGTGCAGCGCTGCACGGACGTCGCCCTGGACAAGGCGGACATCAAGTTCCAGTTCGACAATCTCAAGGCGCAGCGCCGGCTGAGCGTTGCCGTCGCACCGAGCGTCGTGGTGTTCCAGCAGACCCCGGACGTGGGTCTGATTGCCGCGCCCGTGCGTTTTCAGATGTACACCAACTATGGGGCCTTCATCGCGCGGGCGGAGGTGCGGATATTCGAGGCGGGGCGTTCCCCGCAGAGCACCCCGCTGGCTGTCGTCGCGATCGATCCGAACGGCTCCGCCGAGTGGCAGCCCAGCGCGCGGCAGCTGGCCGCTGCGGGGCAGGAGTTGCAGTACCTGGTCCGCGCCTATGGCAAGGATGGCAAATTCGACGACACGAAGCCGCTGTCCCTGTGGATGGTTCATGATGGATCCCGCGCAGCCAAGGATGCGGCGGCGAAGGGCGGCAGCGCCGCAGCGACGCCGGCGCCTGAGGTGACGGCTACGACGTCAGCGTCCGCGTCCGCCACCGAGGCGACTCCCACGACGACTTCCGTCACCGAGGCGACTCCCACGCCGTCGACGACGGCTGCGGCAGCGTCCGCCGCTGACCCACTCGGCGGCACCACTCCCGCGGCGCAGGACACTACAGACGCGGGGTCGCAGGGTGCGGCCGTTCAGCACGCGCAGCTCAAGGAGCCGGAGCTGCTCGCCGCCTACGGTGAGAGCACGCTCTCGGAACACAACATCCTTGTGAGCGGCGGCACGGTCACCGTGCGCGGTGGGGGCATTCCCCCCAGACACACGGTATGGGTGGCGGGCCACGAGGTGCCGGTCGATGCCAAGGGGAAGTTCATCGCCGAGGAGGTGCTGCCTGAGGGCGCGCACACGGTCGAAGTGGCGGTGCTCGATGAGGACGGCAATGGCACGCTGTATCTGCGCGACCTGGAGTTCAAGCCCAACGACCGCTTCTACTTCGCCATGGCGGACTTGACCGTTTCCAAAAATCACACCAGCGATCCGGAGCGGCTGATGACGGGTGCGAATGCGCCGTACGACTACAATGCGTCGGTCGCCGGCAGCCTGTCGTTCTTTGCCACGCAGAAATTGAGTAACGATTGGCGGGTGACGGCGAGCGCGGATACCCGCGAAGAGCCGGTCAAGGACCTATTCAGTAACTTCCTGAGCAAGGCGCCCGACTCGCTGTTTCGGCGCATCGATCCCGCTTACTTCTACCCGACCTACGGCGATGACGGTATCGTGCAGGAGCTTGCTCCGACGCTCGGCAAGTTCTACGTGAAAGTCGAGCATCACGACGACTATGGGCTGTGGGGCAATTTCAGGATCAACTACCTCGACAACGAGCTCGCGCAAGTCGACCGCGGACTCTACGGCGCAAATGTCCACTGGCTCTCAGACAGCACGACGAGTTTCGGTGAGAAGCGCGTCACTATCGATGGGTTTGCCGCGCAGCCGGGGACGATTGCGGGCCGCGACGAGTTCCAGGGAACGGGTGGCTCGCTGTACTTCCTGCACCAGCAGGACATCCTCACCGGCTCGGAGCGCGTGCGCATCGAGCTGCGCGACAAGGACTCCGGGCTCGTTACCGGAACTGTGAACCTGCAGCCCTCGATCGACTACGAGATTGATTATCTGCAGGGTCGGATTGTCCTCGCCGAGCCGCTGTCCTCGACCGCGGCCGATAACCTGCTGGTTCGCACCAGCGGGCTCAGCGGGCAGGTGGCGTACCTGGTGGCTCGGTACGAGTACACCCCGGGCTTTCAGGACATCCACACCTGGACGACGGGCGGGCAAGGGGATGTATGGCTCAACAACTACATCCGGCTCGGTGTCACTGCCAGCTCCAACGACGCGGGCGTCGGCGGCAGCAGCCTGCGCGGTGCGGATCTGACGTTGCGCAAAAGCGCCGACTCCTGGGCGAAGCTGCAGACCGGGAAGAGCGATGGGCTGGTGTCTGGGTCGTTCTACTCGAACGACGGTGGCTACGGCTTCACGAACTACAACCCGAACGCGTTCGCCAACGCGAGCGCCAACGCATACCGCGCCGATGTCAGCGTCGGACTCGGTGATTTCCTGTCGGGGAACAAGGGTCGCCTGACCTTCTATACCCAACATCTCGACGCCGGCTATTCCGCACCGGGTTTCGACTCGCTGAGCGCCACCGAGTACTACGGCGGCACCTTCAAGCTGCCGATCGGCGATCGCTGGAGCGTGAACGCCAAGGCGGACAGGAAGGCGCAGGACCAGGCGCTCACGACCACGGCCGAAGAGGTCGACGTCGCCTACAAGATAAACAAGAACTGGAGCGTGAGCACCGGTGTCCGGCGGGACGATCGCGAGGACAACTCTCCGGTCGTGCCGGTGACGCAGCAGCAGGGCGAGAAAACCGATGTGGTGGCGCAGCTGGGGTACGATTCCTTAGCCGCGTGGCGCGCCTACACCTTCGTGCAGGACACGGTGTCAAAGACCGGGGACCGCGACGACAACGGGCGCGCCGGTATCGGTGGTTCGTATCGTCTCAACAAACAGCTGAGCATCGAGGCCGAAGGGTCCGAGGGCAATCTGGGGCCGGGCGGCAAGCTCGGCACGAAGTATCTGGTCTCGGACCACACCACTCTGTACCTCAATTACTCGCTGGACAACGAGCGTGCGGACAGCGGCTTGTTCCAGCGCCAGGGGACGCTGGTTTCGGGGATGAAGCAGCGCCTGTCGGACAGCAGCACTGTCTATGTGGAGGAGCGCTACCAGGACATCGACTCGGCGTCGGGCCTCACACATGCGACCGGCGTGACGCTCACGCCCGCCGATCACTGGAACATCGGCGCCAACGCGGAGGTCGGCAGGCTCGTCGACAGTCAGACCGACGCCGAGACGAAGCGGAAGGCGGCCGGCATCCGCATCGGCTACGGCTACGAGAAGATCCAGGCCTCGAGCGGAATCGAGTTCCGGGACGATCAGATGCAGCAACCCGATGCAACGTTCTCGACGCTGAAGACATGGCTGTTCAGGAACAATTTCAAGTTTCAGATCGCGCCGGACTGGAGGCTGATCGGCAAGTTCGACCGCTCGACGAGCAATAACTCACTCGGACAGTTCTACGGCGGCGGCTACACCGAGGCGGTGCTCGGCTACGGATATCGCCCGGTTCACAGCGACCGGCTCGACATACTGGCGAAGTACACCTACTTCTACAACGTTCCCACGGCCGGGCAAGTGACCCCGCAGGACACCGCGGCGCAGTTCATCCAAAAGAGTCACATCGCAGCCATCGACGTGAGCTATGACCTGACCCAACAGTGGTCGGTCGGGGGAAAATACGCCTACCGCATGGGGCAGGCGAGCCTCGACCGGGTGAACCCGCAGTTCTTCGACAACACGGCAGAACTCTACATCATGCGCATCGACTGGCACTTCCACCAGGAGTGGGAGGGAGTCATCGAGGGCCGTGCGCTCAAGATGCCTGACCTCAACCAGACGCGTTCCGGGGCGCTGGTCGCTGTCTACCGCCACTTCGGCAAGCACGTGAAAGCCGGGCTGGGGTACAACTTCACGAATTTCTCGGAAGATCTGACCGACCTGAGCTTCAAGAGCCACGGCATCTTCATGAACGTGGTCGGCGCGATGTGACCTGCTCAGCGCTGCTCAGCGCTCGACCTTCGAATACAAGGCTCTGTCATCGCCATCGTGCGAGTGCTCGATCGCCGCGTGCGCCGTATGGCGCTCTGCGCGATGCTCATCGACCTTGAACGGCTTGTCGATAGGGGCTGACTCGCAAGCCGGCCAGAGTAACCAAGGTCGACGCGCAGTTTGGTTCTCACTACGCCAACTGTCAGGTTGCTTGTGCGCTAAGTCGCACGCCGAATGCTCCGACGATCTTCATCACCGTTTCAAAGCTCGGATTGCCGTCTTTGGCGATCGCCTTATACAGCCCTTGGCGCGAGATGCCGGTTTCCTTGGCGAGTTTCGACATGCCGCCGCGCGCTCGAGCGACGACACCGAGCGCATGCACCAGCGCTTCATGGTCAACGCCATCCTCAAAGAACGCCTCGAGGTACATTGCGACTTCCTTCGGCGTCCGAAGATAATCGGCTGGATCATAGGGCGCGAGGCCCAGTGGGTTCTTGGCCTTTGCCTTCGTCTTCGTTGCCTTCGCTTTTGCCATCACTCAGCCCTCTAGCTGCTTCATCATTTCGAGCGCGCGTTCGATGTCCCGCTTCTGCGTGCCCTTGGCGCCGCCGATGAGCAGCATGATCAGGGTCTTGCCGCGGCGCGTGTAATACACCCGGTAGCCCGGGCCCGTATCGATTCGAAGCTCGCTCAATCCGTCGCTGATCGGCTTGTGGTCACCGAAATTGCCCAGCGAGAGCCGAGCGATGCGGGCGTTGATGCTTACCGCCGCCTGCCGGTCCTCCAGCTCCTGGAGCCACGTAGCGAATGCTTTCGTGCGGATCACTTCGAACATGGTGGACTGTAAACTGCAGGAGACACACTGTCAACTATAGGGGACATACTCCGCGGTAACAAAATGAAATCGAAAGACAAGCACTCCGCATTTTTTGCTAATCTGGACAGTGGGTTAAGCTAGTGAGACGATCGGTAACCGCAGCGAATGCTCGATACAAAGATCAAATCCTCCCCCCGCTACCAATTCGGGCATAAGTAATTGATTTATCATAATATTGTCTGGTGTATGATAGCGCTGCCCGCTACCAATTACGACAGTTCCATTCGACGGCGCGCACGCGGAGATTCATCGAAGCGCAGGATTTTGCATAGACAAGGAAAGTCAGAATGAAAAGTCTCGCGAAATTCATTCTTTCGGTGGCATTGATTGCCTCGTTTGGGGCCCACGCAGACACACCACCGCCGACACCCGCGCCAAGCGAATCGCAACTTGTTGAGCACGGCTCGTACATCAACAAAGACGGAATACGGGTTCACTCACCCGCGCATACCAAGAACGGTGAACAGCCCGTGGGTGCGTCTGCCCAATGTCGTGACGGGAGCTACAGCTTCAGCAGACATCACCGAGGTACGTGTTCGCACCATGGTGGCGTTTCGCGCTGGTTCAACTGAGTGCGGTATTCAAACGGCCAGCACCACGTCGGGCCGCGTATCGTACGGTTCGGGAAAGCGTATTCTATCCTCCTTGACGCTGAGGCAATCCGGAGGTCGCCGTGATGTCGCGTTGGCTGTGGATATCGTGGGCCGCGGCCCTTTGCATGATGTCGGCGCGTGTGGCGCGCGCTGCTGAGACGCCACCGGTCGCCGATCATTTGGCATCGGCTGCAATGGTGGCGCAGCTGGCGCTGGATGGTCCGATCGGCCCGGCTGCGGCTGAATATTTCGACGACGCCTCGAAACATGCCGTGGACGACGGCGCGGTGGCGATCGTACTGCGCCTGGATACCCCGGGCGGGCTGTCCGATTCGATGCGGCAAATCATCACCGGTATGCTGGCTTGCAAGGTTCCCGTGCTGGTCTATGTGGCGCCCGGCGGTGCGCGGGCGGCTTCCGCCGGCACGTACATCCTGTACGCCGGGCAGATTGCCGCGATGGCGCCGGCCACGCATGTGGGTGCGGCCACGCCGGTGAGCCTGGGCGGTAGCACGCCCATGCCGTTCCCAAAAATCGGCGAGCAGCCGGCGAGCGCAGAAAAGTCTCCAGCGCAGGCACCATCAGCCGAGAACGACGATACCGAGTCGCATAAGGTATTGAACGATTCGATCGCCTACATCCGTTCGCTGGCGCAACTACGCCAGCGCAATGTCGAATGGGCCGAACAGGCAGTGCGTGGAGCGGCCACGCTAACCGCCGGCGAAGCGGCGGAGCAGCACGTGATCGATTTCGTGGCGACCGACATTTCCGACCTGCTGGCCAGGGCGGATGGCCGCATGGTACTGCTGGGCGATCGCACGGTGAGCTTGCGGCTCAAGGGAGTGTCAGTGCGCGATTACGCGCCGAATGCACGTTCGCGTTTCCTGGCGATCATCACCAACCCGACCATCGCCTATCTGTTGTTGTTGGCCGGCATCGTCGGACTGTTTCTCGAGGCGACACATCCCGGTGTGCTGTTGCCGGGCGTCGCCGGTGGCATCTGTCTGCTGGTCGGCCTGTATGCGCTGCAGCTGCTGCCGGTGAACTATGCCGGACTGGCGCTGATGGCGCTGGGCATCGGTCTGCTGGCGGCCGAGGCAGTCACGGCGTCGGTTGGCGCGCTCGGCATCGGCGGAGTGATCGCGTTCGTAGTGGGCTCGGTGATGCTGATGAATACCGGGGTGCCGGGCTACGGCGTCAATCTAGGCGTCATCGCCGGCTTCGCGGTGTGCGCTGCCGGGTTGCTGGCGTTGATCGTGCGGTTGGTGCTGCGCGCGCGTCGTGCGCGCCAGTTCATCGGTGACGATGCGCTGCTGAATGAGGTGGCGGAGTTGCTGGAGCCGATCGCCGCCGGTGGGGAAGCCTGGGCGAGTGTGCATGGCGAACGTTGGCGGATACGGTGCGAGAGCGCGTTGCCGGTCGGCGCGCGCGCACGTATTGTGCGCCGGCAGGGCCTGCTACTTTGGGTTGCGCCGATGTGAAGCCGCGGCCGGCGAACCCGCTCCCACGGACACGAAGCAAGGCGACCGCGACAGCTTCATGAGGCGATACAGGAGAGATTGTCATGTTCACATTTGTCGGTGTGTTGGTTGTCCTCGGTGCAATGCTGCTGTTTGCCTCGGTCAAGGTCTTGCCGGAATATCAACGCGGTGTGGTGCTGACGGTGGGCCGCTACACCGGCACCAAGGGTCCGGGACTGGTGCTGCTGATTCCGGTGGTGCAGCGGATGATCCGAGTGGATCTGCGGATCACCGTGATGGACGTGCCGCCGCAGGACGTGATCTCGCGCGACAACGTGTCGGTGCGGGTCAACGCGGTAGTGTATTTCCGCGTCGTGCAACCGGACAAGTCGGTGCTGCAGGTAGTGAATTTCTTACAGGCCACCAGCCAGCTCGCGCAGACACGGCTGCGCTCGGTGCTCGGACAGCATGAGCTGGACGAGATCCTGTCGCAGCGCGAATCGATCAACCGCACGCTACAGACGATCCTGGACGAGGCGACCGATCCGTGGGGTATCAAGGTCGCCAACGTCGAGATCAAGGATGTCGACCTCAATGAAACTATGGTACGGGCGATCGCACGGCAAGCCGAGGCCGAGCGTGAGCGCCGCGCCAAGGTGATCCATGCAGAAGGCGAGATGCAGGCCGCCGAGAAGCTGCGCGACGCGGCCGCGATGCTGTCGCAGCAGCCACAGGCGCTGCAGTTGCGCTACCTGCAGACGATGGCCGACATGTCCAGCAACGGCAAATCCTCAATCATCGTATTCCCGCTGCCGCTGGATCTCATCAAGCCGCTGATGGACGCGTTTCCGTCGAAGTTGGGCTGATCCGGGTTGGAGCAGCGTCACGGCAGCAACCGGACGCGCTGTAATAAATCCTGGAAGCGCTGATCTGACCGAAAGTTATCCAATACGGGATCGACAGCGAGATAAGACATCCACACCGCGCGATCGTCATAGGCAATTTGAAGCCATTTGAAGGTCTGCTCTTTGTCGCTCAGAGCAGCATAGATCTGAGCAAACCCGTACGGTGATACATACCGCGTACTTGAAATGGTTTGTAGCTGAGCGACAATCTGAAGAGCCTCAGTCTTTCTCCCCGCCGAAGCATGAGCGACCGCGACCTGCGTCAGATAAAGTGGGCTGTTTCCGGACAGGCCGGCTGCGGTTTCTAGCTCGGCGAGGCCTTGCTCGTGCAGTCCCACTTGGACGTAGTTTTCGCCGAGTTGGAGGTGAGCAGCCGCGAAACTTGCATCTAATTCGACGGTATTCCGGCCTTGTTCAATTGCGAGATCATATTTGCGAGCGAGGTAGTAACGCCGTCCCACCCAGGTGCCGATCATGAGGTTCAGCGGATCGAGTTCCAGCGCCTGCCGCGCCTCGAGCAGTGCCTCGTCATGCCGTCCCATTATTGATAAATAATCTCCGTACCAATGGTGTGCGTTTGCATAACGAGGGTCCAGCCTCAGCGCACGCTTGAACTCAGCCTCGGCCCCAGTCCAATCCCATCTGTGGGTAAGAACGAGACCCAATGACGCGTGCGCTTCAGCGGATTGTGGATCGATTTCAATGGCTTTAAGTGCCGCCGCATGGGCCTTGGGAAGCGCCTCCGCCGGAGACTTGAAACCGTGCCACGCGAGTCCGCTGTTGCAATCGGCCAATCCTGAGTAGGCGGCGCCGTAGGCTGGGTCTTGATTGATTGCCTGCTGGAAGTAGATCAGTGCCTTCTGCAGGCCGTCGGCAGTCCGTTTATTCCAGTAATAACGGCCCTTGAGATAAGCCTCATATGCCTCAGGATCCAGGTTAGCCCGGCTTGCCAGCCGCGATTGCTGTCCCGGCGTCAGTGTAATGTGAATTTGGTTGGCGATCGTTCGCGCCACGGAATCCTGCACCGCCAGCACGTCCCTGAGTTCGCGATCATAGCTCTCAGCCCAGAGATCGGTTTGGCCTCGGACCCGAATCAACTGGACGGTGATTCTTACGCGATCGGATGCGCGGCGAACGCTACCTTGAACAAGGTAGTCGGCGTGCAGCTCTTTGCCAATTTGGTCTACAGATAGGCGGCTACTTTTGTACTTTGCAACTGAACCACGGGCGATGACCGTGAGCCGCTCTGGATTCAGCTTGCCAAGCTGAGTGATCATCTCCTCAGTCAAGCCGTCGCTAAAGAACTCCTGGTCTGGATCATGACTCAGGTTGTCAAATGGCAGAACCGCCAAGATCACCTTCTCATTGGAAGCTCTGGCATGCATGTCCGATCCTTGCCACGCCCAATATGCCAAAGCTGCGATCAGAGAAACGGTAGTAAAGCCGATCAGCGCAGTATTTCGGAGGGTGCGCAAACCGAAATGCAACCGAGGTTCGGAAGGGCGCCCCGGCACTGCGCTGACAGGAGCAACAAAGCGATAACCGCGCCTATCGACTGTCTCGATAAATCGGGGACTGTCCGCTGAATCTCCCAGAGCATCGCGCACCTTTCTGATCGCGTTGTTCAAGCCCTGATCAAAACCGACATAGACATCGGTCGGCCAAACTCTCTGCCGGAACTCCTCCCGCGTGACTACCTGACCAGCGCGGTCAACCAGCAGCGCAAGCACCCGAAACGGTTGGTCCTGTAACTTGACCTTGACGCCTGCCTTATGAAGTTCGCGCGCCGTCAGGTCGAGCTGAAATATGCCGAAGTGAACAATATCGGTGACTGGACTCGGTGCTTGCATGGTGGGTAGCTAGGAAACCCTGTGTTACCTGCAAAAAAACGCTCGTCCAAGAACTGCGCACAAACTGGTTAGCCGATACTGCCTTGTCACTGAAGAATCAGCAACTTAGCCGGATATAAATAAATCATGATCTGAGTATTCGCGGAAGATTGAACTTGTGGCGCCCATGCGCCAGGGTCGGATGCCTTCAAGCGAATTCGCCTCAAGAGAAAGGAGAATCATCATGAAAAAGTTCGCTCGATTCGGACTCGCTTTAACCGTCCTCATAACTGCTTTGCTGACGAATGCCAGAGCGGAAGACCCAATCGCGGCCTGGAACCAGATCAGCGAGAACGCAGTGAAGGCCGGCAAGCACCCGCTGCCGGTTACGTCCGTAGAATTTGCGATCGTGCAGCTGGCGATCTACGACGCGGTTGAGTCGATCGATGGCCGCTACGAGCCGTATTACACCCGTGTGCCCGGCGCGACGGGCTCGCTGAGCGCGGCCGCGGCCAAGGCTGGCCATGACACCCTGGTTGGGCTGTTCCCTGCGCAAAGCGCGGCGCTGGACGTGGCCTATGCGGATTTCCTGGCAACGAACGGCGTAGATCCTCTTGATCCTGGGACGGGAGTAGGGGCCCAGGCCGCGGCTAATATCCTGGCGCTACGCGCCAACGACGGCCGCTTCCCTCTCAACCCGCCGCCCTTCCTGGGCAGCACCGCAGTCGGTCGGTGGAGGCCAACGCCGTCCCTGTTGTCGGGGCCGCCGCCAACGTTGCAGCCGGGACTGACTCCCTGGCTGGCCAGTGTTAGGCCATTCACGATGCACAGCGGCTCACAATTCCGCGTTGGCCCGCCACCTGATCTGACGAGCCAACTATGGGCGCACGACTACAACGAAACAAAGACAGTGGGTGCGCTGACCAGCGCCACGCGCACCGCGGAGCAAACCGAGATCGGTTACTTCTGGGCCGATAGCGGTCCGCTGTTGTGGCAGAACGCCCTGCGATACATCTCGGGCACCTACCTGCATGACACCGGCGACTCCGCTCGCTTGTTTGCGCTGGCTGATGCCGCCCTGGCCGATGCTCAGATCGCCTGCTGGGACAGCAAGTATTATTACAACTTTTGGCGTCCGATCACGGCGATCCGGCTGGGAGACCAGGACGGCAATCCAGCCACGGTGGTCGATCCTGATTGGCAGCCGCTCATCAACACACCCAATTTCCCCGAGTATCCCTCGGGTCACGCGGACGTCAGTGGCGCGGTTTCTCATATGCTGCGACTTTTCTTCGGTAGCGATGAGCTGACCTTTCAGATGACCACCACTAGCCCGCTGGCCCTGCAGAAGACGCGCACCTTCACCCGCTTCTCGCAGGCAGAGCAGGAGGTCATCAACGCGCGGGTGTATGTCGGAATCCACTATCGCAACTCAGACACCACCGCCCGCGCGCAGGGCCGCCGTGTCTCGAATTGGGTCTTCAAGCATTACTTCCGTCCGGCTGACAGGCCCGCGGACGAGGACGGCTCGGAGAAATAATACGCAGGCTGCCGGATCTCCCGATAACGGAAACAATCGACGAGGTGATCGTTTACCATGCCGACCGCCTGCATGTGGGCATACACGACCGTCGAACCAACGAAACTGAATCCGCGATGCTTAAGGTCCTTGCTGAACGCGTCGGATGCGGGCGAAGTCGCTGGAATCTGTCGCATGATCTTCCAGCGGTTAAGCTTTGGCCGTCCGTCAACGAAGCGCCAGCAATAGGAGTCGAAGCTTCCGAACTCTTCCTGGATTTTGAGAAAGGCGCGCGCGTTGCGCACGGCAGCCTCGATCTTCATGCGGTTGCGAATGATCTCAGCATTTAATACGAGCTTCTCGATTCGTCGAACGGAAAAACGCGCGACTTTCTCCGGATCAAACCCTTGGAAAGCGCGCCGATAACCCTCCCGCTTCTTCAGCACTATCGCCCAACTCAACCCAGCCTGTGCACCTTCGAGCACGAGAAACTCGAAGTGCCTGCGGTCATCGTGGACTGGGACACCCCACTCGCGATCATGGTATTGGAGCATCAGCGGATCATCGACTCTGACCCACGAGCACCGCTTAATGGTTGTGGTTGTAGTTATGGTAGCGGTTGCGCTGCGCATGAAATGCTTTCTGAGATGGTCGCAAAAGCGAGGCGCTACAGGTAGTTCTTGATCGAAAATGCCAGAACTGGTCGTGCAGGGTCCCGCGCCGGAGAACGTGATGGACAATAATCCAAAGTGACGGCGACTTCGAGTATCGATGGCCCGCGGCGCTCGCCCTGAGACAGTGCGGCGCTGTCCGCTAACCGCGATGGAGCAAACCCTCCCGCGCACCAATGCACACGCAAGCCGTTGATTCCAAAACATTTCGTATGTAGTTGGCAGCGCCAAGCGCTACCAACTATCTTTGTCCCGACCTTGCTTTTGCATTGCTCTCATAAGGGACCGGTCTCGTCGGTCGAGCCGATGGCTCCAGAGACCGGAATGAGGTAACTTGCGAATCCGCGGGGGCGTCGTCGCCCACAGGTCTCTTTCGAAAATCGGGACCGTACCGATGGTCGTTATCGGAACATACAATCCGCATCTGGTCGCGCTGTCCATTCTGGTCGCCGCCTTTGCATCTTATACCGCCCTCGACCTCGGCGGACGCGTCGCTGCCACCCGAGGAGTTGCGCCTCGGATGTGGCTGGTGCCGGCCTCGATCGCAATGGGTGGCGGAATATGGTCGATGCACTTCATCGCAATGCTCGCCTTCAACATGCCGACACCGATGTCCTACGACATCGGATTAACCACGCTTTCGCTCGTTGTGGCGATCCTCGTAACCGGCGCCGGCTTCTATTTCATCAATCGTCAGAGCGCACTGTCGCTTTCCTTCGTATTCAGCGGCGTCTTCATGGGACTTGGGATTGTCGCCATGCATTACATAGGCATGGCGGCAATGCGGGAGCACGCCGAGATCAGCTACGACTTTCTATTCGTTGCGCTCTCCCTGGTCATAGCGATCGGCGCGTCGACGGCGGCACTACGCCTGGCATTCCGAACCACGGATCTTGGACAAAAGCTCGTTGCCGCCGTCGTCATGGGCCTGGCCATTTCCGGTATGCACTACTCGGCGATGCGCGGGACCACGTTTGCCGTTCACGGCCCGGTTCACGGGGTCCGGGGATACGCAAGTCTCGATCAAACCAATCTGGCTCTGGTGGTCGCAGGCATTACGTTTGTTCTTCTGGCCTTCGCGTTGATAGCGTCCCTGCAGCAGGAGAACAGCGAGCGCCAGCGCGCCGAAGAGAGACTACGGCGTAGTGAGGCCTATCTGAGCGAGGCCCAGAGACTCAGTCATACGGGCAGTTTTGGTTGGAATCCGTCCAGCGGGAAAACATACTGGACAGAGGAAGCTTTCCGCATCTTTGAGTACGACCCGGCGATCACCCCGACCCTGGAACTGTTGCAACTCCGGATTCACCCGGATGATGTTGCCGCCTTCCGGCAGGTCATGGCGCGCTCAGCGCAGGACGGGCAGGATTTTGCCCATGAGTATCGATTGCGGATGCCGGATGCAAGGGTCAAACATATTCGCGTCGTGGCCCGTGCCTTCCGAGATGAAGCAGGCGACGTCGACTTCGTGGGTGCGCTGATGGATGTCACCGCGATCCGACTGGCGGAGCTTGAGCTGCACAAAACGCGGAGCGAACTTGCCCACGTGATGCGTGTGACCAGCCTGGGCGAGCTGACCGCCTCGATCGCGCACGAGGTCAGTCAGCCGCTGGGGGGTGTCCTCATCAACGCCGAGGCCTGCCAGACCTGGCTCGATTGCGACCCGCCCAACATGAACGAAGCGCACGCCGCCCTCGACAGGATCGCGCGGGACGGCACCCGGGCGGGTGAGGTCATTCGGCGCATTCGCGCGCTTGCGAAAAAGACCGATACGAAAATGGAGCCGCTTGATCTCAATGAAGCCTTGAGCGAGGCGCTGACCTTTGTGCAGCATGAGCTGCTCAGCTCCCGGGTGGCGCTGCGCGTGGAATTTGCGAGCGCGATCCCCGTTATTCTCGCCGATAAAGTTCAGCTGCAGCAGGTGATCCTCAATCTGGTGATCAACGGCATCGAAGCAATGCAACCAATCACGGATCGAGCGCGCGAGCTCGTGATCCGGTCGGAGCAGGATGACGCACAGCAAGTGCGAGTCACGGTGACAGACTGCGGCGTTGGGCTCTCCGCCGATAGCACGGATCGGCTGTTCAATGCTTTCTTCACCACTAAATCCAGTGGCATGGGCATGGGCCTATCGATCTGCCGTTCCATCATCGAACTTCACGGTGGACGCATCTGGGCTGTGCCCGATGTAGCTCGCGGTGCGACCATCCCAGCTCTGGCGCTGGCGAGCCAGGCGACGTCGCTTATTGGGTTTCAGCTGATCTTCGGCTTGATGGTAGGGGGTGCGACAGCGGCCATCTTTGCGCCGATGATGGCTTGCGTGACAGGCTGGTTCGACACACATCGCAGCCTGGCTGTGTCTCTCGTTTCCGCCGGCATGGGAATGGCGCCAATGACCATGGCTCCATTAGCGGCACGGCTCATTTCCAACCACGATTGGAGAACGTCCCTGCAAATCCTCGCCGCACTCACCGCAGTCGCGATGATTCCGGTAGCGTTGCTGGTGCGTCGCCCACCGGCGTTGGAATCCGAAAATGTCGTCCTTGCGACGCACGATGAGCCGCAATCAGGGATCAGTTTACGGCAGGCGATCAGATCGCCGCAATTCATCACGCTGCTGCTGACTAATTTTTTTTGTTGTGCCACGCACTCCGGTCCAATTTTCCATACCGTGAGCTACGCAATAACTTGCGGAATCCCGCTAATTGCCGCTGTTTCGATCTACAGCGTGGAAGGGCTGGCAGGCCTGGGCGGTCGTGTCGCCTTCGGTTTTCTCGGCGACCGGTTTGGAGCAAAACGCGTTCTGGTCTCGGGCCTGCTGCTGCAGGCGTTCGGCGCACTGGCCTATTTCTTCGTGCGTGATCTGAGCGCGTTTTACGCCGTGGCGGCCCTGTTTGGTTTTATCTACGCCGGTGTAATGCCTCTTTATGCGGTACTCGCGCGCGAAAATTTCCCGCTGCGGATGATGGGGACGATCATCGGCGGAACAGCAATGGCTGGTAGTCTGGGCATGGCGACCGGCCCGCTGGCCGGAGGTTTGATCTACGACACCTTCGCCAGTTACGGGTGGCTCTACATTGGCGCGTGGGGCATTGGCATCGGCGCCTTCTTGATCGCGTTAACCTTTAGACCCTATGCAGCCCAAACCGAGCGCTCACCCCGCCACATGATTGCCTGAGTTCGCCTTGCCGCGGGCACTGGTGACATAACGTTTCTTGACCTGCGACCGGCAGCGTGATTTTGAAGCGGCGGCATTGCCAGGAATTCAAGATCGCACGAGCATGGTTCATGGATCATTCCTTTTGGGCGCATCGAGCTTCGGGGGGGTGCTGTATGCAACGTAGCGGTAAAGGTTCATCGGACGGATGGGCGTTTGCGCCCGTTCCATTTCATGCCGCGCCTGGCGTTGGGTGGCGGCGGCACATGTCCAAAATTGCGGCAAAGATCCCGCTCGTTCGGGCGCCGCTTTGCCGACGGCACGCTTGAGAATCGTCGACGAATGGGCGAGCTGATCGAAGCTCATGTGGATTCGGTGGATCATGAAGGTGGAGGGATCGTATGAAGTCCATGCTGTTCATTCTGGTGGCTCAATTGCATGCGGGCGGGACTCAGACCGTGGCCGCGTATCCGAGCCTGGAGCAGTGCAGGGATGCACTCAAGATAGCAACGACAAACGTTGCAGCGGACTACACGTGCGCGGCGACGCCCGTGGAGGGTAGGTGGTCGCAAAAGGATTCGCGCTACTTGATGGTTCGTGAATGAGCACTAGGGTCCGCGAAACGTGACTGGCTATCTGAACACAAGGTGGGCCACGTCCGCTTCCAGGCCCAAATAAATTATCGCCACCGCAGTCAGGTCGAAGGCAGCGTGCGCACACATTAAAGTCCAAATCCTGCCGGTGAACGCGAAGATTGTTCCGAACACAAATCCGGTCATCGTCGCCTGCAGGGCTCCTGCCAAACCTTGATCGAAATAGTGAAGCGACGAAAACAATACGGACGTAAACAGCACCGTTAGCGCCTTTGCGCCGGCACTGTATCCAATCAGCTTGCCGAATCGCTCGAACAAATACCCGCGAAAAAAGGTCTCTTCTCCGAAGCCGGCCGTGACAATCATGTACGGAACCGCAGCCAGCGCCGCATATCCATTTCCTACAAGGAAGTGATATGTCTGGTTGAGCGGATCAGCACCGAGAAACGGCATGACGATGGCCTTCATCAGGAATTTGAACGCGATGCCAAGAGTAACGCCTATGACCAATCCGCCGAACCAGCTGCGCGGGCGCACGTAGCCAATCTCATGCCAGGGTGTTCGTGACCGCTTCGCCCAAATCAAGACCAAGACCGCACTCAGCGGGGCCAGCAGCTGGCTGGCAACAATGACGACAATGGCGAAAATGCCGAGTGGTCCGAAGCCACGCAGACGAACCGCGGTCGGATCAACTTGCGGGACGGCAGATATGACCATATTGGCCCACGTTTTGCATAATCTTCACCGCAAGGCGGAATCGTCCTTACTGTTGCCCGCATAGTAACCCTGACAAATGCGATAATTCGAGTTGGACGGTCTCAGGGTTTCTTTGCATGCCCAAGGTCACTTTTATCGCCTTTACGGGGGCCGCGCATACGGTCGACGTGTCCGCCGGCACAACGCTCATGCGTGCGGCCACCGATAACCGTGTGCCGGGTATCGACGGAGATTGTGGCGGCAACTGTGCCTGCGCGACCTGCCACATCTATGTTGATCCGAATTGGTCCGAGCGCGTAGGAGCACGCAGCGCGACCGAAGAAGACATGCTGAGCATTGTGGCGGAGCCGCGGGGCAACTCGCGCCTCGCATGTCAAATCACGCTGACGGACGCATTGAATGGTCTTATTGTAAGCCTGCCCGAGGCCCAACATTGAACGGGCCGAACCGCCCAGGAGATCCTTCGTGAATCCCACCGCGCCAGTTGAATCGGGAGGCGCCGCGGCACGCGCGCGTGCAGCTGCACTCCCACTCGAGGAACTGAACCCCGCCGATCCGCAAGGCTTCGTTGACGATACCGTGGGTTATGTCTTCGAACGCCTTCGTCGTGAGGATCCTGTTCATCGCTCGCACAGCCCGATTCCGGGCATTGACAGCTACTGGTCGGTGACGCGCTACCGGGACATCATGCAGGTCGATACGAGCCATGGCATCTATTCCTCGGAAAACGGCATCACCTTGATGGACTTCCCGCCCGGCGATGAACAGAAATTGCCGATGTTCATCGCCATGGATCCTCCCAAGCATGACGAGCAGCGCAAGGCGGTCGGCCCGATTGTGGCGCCGTCGAACCTCAACAATTGGCAGGGTCTGATACGCGAGCGCACGGCCAAGGTGCTCGACAGTCTGCCCCGCAATGAAACATTCAACTGGGTGGACAAAGTCTCGATCGAGCTCACCACTTACATGCTGGCGACTCTCTTTGACTTTCCCCTGCAAGACCGCCGTCTGTTGACGCACTGGTCCGATATGGCCACCTCCAACAAGTTGACCAATCCGGATGCGCCCGAGCCTGAGGTGCGCATGGCCGAGCTGCGCAAGATGCTGGAGTATTTCACCCGCCTTTGGAACGAGCGCATCAACGCGCCGCCGCGCACCGACCTGGTATCAATGCTGGCCCACGGACCGGCGACCAGGAACATGGGGCCCACCGAATACATGGGGAATCTGATCTTGCTGATCGTCGGCGGCAACGACACGACGCGCAATTCAATGACAGGCGGTCTATTGGCTCTGCACGAGCATCCGCAGGAAATGGTCAAGTTGCGCGCCAATCCGGCGCTGGTCGACAGCCTGGTGCCTGAGATCATCCGCTGGCAAACGCCGCTGGCCTACATGCGCCGAAGCGCGCTCGTCGATACGGAATTGGCCGGCAAGCAGATTCGCAAGGGCGATAAGCTGGCGATGTGGTATCTGTCGGGCAACCGCGATGAGTCGGCAATTCCCCAGCCCAACCAATTCATTGTCGATCGCGAACGACCGCGCCAGCATTTGTCCTTTGGCTTCGGCATCCACCGATGCGTTGGCAACCGGCTTGCAGAACTGCAGTTGAAGATCCTTTGGGAAGAAATACTGCGCCGCTTCGAGGTGATCGAAGTGGTGGGAAAGCCAACGCGCATTCGATCCGCATTTGTGCGCGGGTTCAGCGATCTGCCGGTGCGGATTCCTTCCTAGCCTCAGGAGTTTGCCGATGTATGCCGCCGCCGTTGATCGATACCAATCGCATCCCTATGCCCGCTGCGGCCGCAGCGGACTGCAGCTGCCGCGCATTTCGCTCGGGCTCTGGCAGAACTTCGGGGACGCCAAGCCATTCGAGAACGCCCGTGAAATGGTCCTTAAGGCGTTTGATCACGGCATAACGCATTTCGACCTGGCCAATAATTACGGTCCGCCTGCGGGATCGGCGGAGGCGAACTTCGGCCGCATTCTGGCGACAGATCTTGCCCAGTACCGCGACGAGCTCATCGTCTCGACAAAAGCCGGCTATTTCATGTGGCCCGGCCCCTATGGCGAGTGGGGATCGCGCAAATATCTGCTTGCCAGTCTCGATCAAAGTCTCAAGCGCATGCATCTGGACTACGTTGACATTTTCTATTCACATCGCTTCGACCCGCACACACCGCTTGAAGAAACGATGGGCGCCTTGGATACCGCGGTACGCAGCGGCAAGGCCTTGTACGTCGGCATCTCGTCCTATGGGCCGGAGAAGACGCGTGAGGCGGCCGCGATACTGCGCGAGCTGAAGGTTCCCTTTGTGATTCACCAGCCGTCCTATTCCTTGCTCAATCGTTGGGTGGAACAGGGATTGCTGGACGTGCTCGAGCAGGAAGGCCTCGGCTGCATCGCGTTCTCGCCATTGGCACAGGGCATGCTGACCACAAAATACCTGAACGGAATCCCAGATTCCTCGCGCGCGGTGCGAGACGAGTCGTTCCGCAAGTCAATGCTCAGCGAGCGCAATCTGGCCAGTGTGCGCGCGCTCAATGGAATTGCGAAAGAGCGAGGACAGAGCCTTGCGCAGATGGCGATCGCGTGGGTGCTGAGAAAACCGGCCATCACCAGCGCGCTCGTGGGAGCCAGCAGCTGGCCGCAGATCGAGGAGTGTCTGGGTGCGCTGCGAAACGCCGCGTTTCACCAGGAGGAACTCGACAGGATTGATGCACTGGCGCGCGAAGGCGAACTTAATATTTGGGCCGCGTCCAGTCAATCCGGCTGAACGCAGGCCCACGCTCAGCGCGCCGCTCGCCAATCGTAATTCGCCACAGAAGGCGCTGATGGCCTTGATAACCGCCGGTCGCGGTATGCAATAGACAGCGATTGTCCCACAGCGTCAGCAGACCCGGCGACCAGCGGTGCCGATACACGAACTTAGGTTGAGTCTGATGCGCGAACAGTTCGGTTAGCAGCGCCGTCGCGTCGGCTTCGCCCATTCCGTCGATGCCGATGGTATAGCCCATGTTGACAAACAGGGCCAAGCGGCCGGTTTCAAGATGTCGCTTCACGACAGGATGCAGTTGTGTCGCCATGGCGCGCTCCGAGTAGCGGATTGCCATCGAGCGGCCCTTGTCCCGCTCACCGTATACCCCGCCGGGGGAGTAGCTGCGGCGGGCCGAATGAATGCCCTTCAGCCGCGAAATCCTTGCCTTCATCGCCTCCGACAAAGCGTCATAAGCCGCGTACTGGTCGGCAAACAGCGTGTCGCCACCGATGGGCGGTATGACCTTGCCATAGAGCAGGGTGCCGGCAGGCGATGCCTCAAGAAAGCTCCAATCCGAGTGCCACGCTTCGGCAAACACCGGCGTGGTTTCATCAGCTTCGCGGCGCACCTCGACGACGCGCGGGTGGCCTGCTATCGATGCAATGAACGGATCGTCGCCGTCGGGTCCCAGTGCCGCCGCAAATCGCTCCAAATCTGAGATTGCCAAATCCTGGTCGCAAATGCCGATGACCTGGTGTTCAAGCCAGGCACCGCGAATGAGGCCCATTTCCGCCGGTGAATGCGCACGCGAAAGATCGATACCGCGAATTAGCGCGCCGCAACCTACCCCTGAAGGCTCAACGCGAAGTGGCATCGCGGTCTCCTCTTGACTCGCCCGCGATGATCATCCGGTATGATCGGATCGTCAAGGACGCCCGCAACTTGCGCACCCCGCTGCCTGTCTGGAACGCGCTGCGATTGACTGCGAACGAAACCAGAGTGTCGGAGATGGTCGCGGGAAGCGATTCGTTGCCGCCAAGGTCCGCTCGTTGTGCCTGCTGGTCGAATATGATTTCAAAGGCCCGTTTCTCGTGGCTCGCGCCGTGCGATTGATAAACGCAGGAGCGCAGAACCTCGGCCGAACGCGACGGCTGGGCGAGCACAATTCGCACCGGCGGAACCCGTATCGAGTAGCATGCGGTGACGTGGCTTGCGAACCGCGGTCGACGAGACAGGCTGCATCAATCAATCATAGAACGAGGATCACAATGGACCAGGACCAGCTTATTCAGGCCGCCGCGAGCATCGCGGGGGGAATGGCAGCGGCTCACTACGACAAGTTCAGCGGGCTGGTGGCAACGCGAATAACGGACATCGCTGAGACCGCCGTGAAGATCGCGAGGGCAATCGACGCCGAAGCCCGAAAGCAGCAGTAGGCGTTGACTGGACCGCCGGACCGGCCGGTGCGCTTCAACGTGCCAGAGTTGTTGCGCCCGTCAGCCTGCCGATGGCTCCCAGAGTCGTTTGCGCAGCGTTCAAGCCGAGGCGAAAGTCGGCATCGCTGTAAGTCGCATATACATCGGTCGGTTGATGCCATTGCGGATCCCACCCGGCGCCGATCTCGCGTCCGCGCTCGTTCTCGCGCAAACTTATGGCGGGCACGAGATCCATGAAGGGCGTGCTATCGGTATTGGTCATGTGCGGTCCCACCGCTGCCGGATAGTCTGTCGCGTAGGCTTCGTTCGCCCCGTAGAAAGCCCAAGCCAATTTCTGCGCGCCTTCCGCCGTCTTGGCGAGTGACTGAAATTCGATGTTGACGTCTGCTTCCGGCCGCTGCTCCTTTGCCATGCTGCCGTCGGCGCGCGGCATGCCGTGATCGAAGAGCATCATGTCGTGCTGGATCATGCCCAGCCATTTGGGCTCCGGGTAGCGCCCCGATCCGGCCGGTTCTTCCTTGCCTTGAAGGGCCGCGCGCTGCTCGACGTAAGCGCGAGCGCCGTTGAGTCCGGTCTCCTCATTGTTCCACAGCGCGAACCGAATGGAGCGTTCGGTCTTCACGTCGGGCCCGGACAGGATGCGCGCCAATTCCATGACCAATGCCGTTCCCGAGCCGTCATCGTTGGCCGCCTCGCCCCATCCGTGGCCGTCCATATGGGCGCCCACGATGTACATTTCGTCCGGGTGCGTGGCGCCGATCTTAGTGCAATACACTTCTTCGCGCGCGCCGGGCGCGGTGGGCTGTGAATTTAGCGCGCGTAGCTTCTCATCCGGTTGCAGCAGGGGATCGACATTGACGCCAGTATGACCGCGCGCGCCGCGGTAGCGTCCACCGCCGGAGGCTGCATCGGCATCCTGTGCGATGGGCGGCCCGCTCGGGCGCCGCGTATCGCCGGGAGAAAACGTGTACTTGACGCGGGAGATGTTGGAGCAACCGTAGCGCTTCAGTTGCGCCTCGATCCAGTCCACCGCGGCGCGATTGCGATCGGTTCCTTGGCGGCGATCGCCGAATTGCGTCAGGCCCTTGATGGTCGCCTTGTAGCGCTCCAGGTCCAGACGTGCCACAAGCACTTTGACAGGATCCGCCTGTTTCGCGTCCGTCTCAGCCGCCGCCGGCACCGATGTCGCCGTAATGGCTGTCATTAGAGCAATAGAAAGCATCATCGCCGCTGCATCTCGGATCATGGGTCCCCTCCCTCTGGGCGCGGCATAGTTTATACGTTGTGCCGGTGGCGCCGATTTTTAGTGGTTTCTCCTAGTGTGGTCATTATGTAGTCTCGCGCGTACGCGCGCATCCGCGCCCGCTCCGCACTTCGTCACGCGATTCCAATAAGCCTTGTTTTCCAGGGCCTGCGCATTTTCAGGTGGTCAAAGAATGACCAATCGAAGCGACGCAATGCTGGCACGCGGGAGACTTGTCTCCGTCTGGCAACGTGTGTCGATACGGCGACGCTTTGCGCTATCGCAGTAACAATTGTTCAATCACACCCAGCATTGAAAGCAAACCCGCCGGCAGGCGGGGACGCAAAGCCTCCGGTCTGCGGGATCAAAGATCACAGATAGCGGGGTTGCCGGTGGCGCCGCTCAACGCCGCGCCGTCGTCATCCTCGACATCGATCTCATCCTGCGGATCGAGGGCAGCACTTCCAAAGAATGAGGTAACGAAATGATTCGAACGATTCGCGCAGCTGGTTTTCTGAGGGCATCGGCGGCATTGACTATTACGTTGATTTTATCCGCATGCGGCGGGGCTTCCGCCGATCCTCTCGCCGGTTCCGCGAGCGGTGCCGCCACCCCCGCGGCCATGGCGCCCGCGGCGCAGAGCACCGCACCTACTCCGGTCACGGATTTCGCGCATCGGAATAATTGCTACTACCAGCACCAAGGAAGCCCTCAGACTACCACTCTGTGTGCGTCAACTTATTCTACGTCGCAAACATCGGGCTCAGTGAGCCTGACAGTGACGCGCGGCGGTACGCCGACTGGGGCCATCAGCGTTGATTATGCGACGTCCAATGGCACAGCGGTAGCGGGCACCGATTACACGTCGCGCAGCGGTACCTTGAGGTGGGCCGAGAATGACGCAACGTGGCGCACCATCAATGTGCCGGTGAGCAATTCGCTGCCATTTGCCGGTTCGAAGTCCTTTCATCTTGCGCTAAGCAATCCCAGCCCCGGCGTGTTGTTAGGCAGTCCAGGCAGTGCCACCGTCTCGATCTCAGGTTCTGCATCGGCGCTCGAGGGGAGTTTGCAGCTTGGCGCGGCGTCGTACGCCGTTGCGCAAAATGCCGGCGCATTGACCGTTACCGCAAATCGCACCGGTGGCTCCAGCGGCGCAGTCAGCGTGGGCTACGCCACGACCAATGGCACGGCCATTGCGGGCACCGACTTCACGGCGGCCAGCGGCATACTGCAATGGGCGGACGGAGACGCAGCCGCCAAGTCCTTCTCGATCCCCATCAGCAACGCGACGCCTTTTACCAATTCGAAAACATTCACGGTTGCACTTACCAATGCCGGTTCGGGCGCCGCGATCGCGACCCCGAACAGCGCGACCGTTACCATTGCGGGTGACGGGGCGCCTCCGGTGGGCAGCGCACAGCTCGGTGCGTCCACGTACACGGTTGCTCAGAATGCCGGCAAGGCAACGGTCGCCGTCGGCCGCATGGGCGGATCGAGCGGATCGCTCAGTGTCGCCTACGCCGCGAAGGACGGGTCGGCCCTGTCAGGGACGGATTTCACCCCGACCGCCGGAACCTTGCAGTGGGCCGATGGGGACTCGAGTGCGAAGTCGGTATCAATCCCGATCAGCAATGCGACGCCGTTTTCCGGTACGAAATCCTTTGCCGTCGCGCTGTCCGCGCCGAGCGCAGGCGGTGCGATCAGCAGCCCAGGTACCGCTACCGTGGCGATTGCAGGCGATGCCTCCATGCCGGTGGGCACTCTGATGTTGTCCACTGCCAGCAATTCGGTGGCGCAGAATGCCGGGTCGGTCACGGTGACGGTCGATCGTACCGGTGGATCGAGCGGCGCGGTAGCCGTTACCTACGGTGAGGTCAACGGCAGCGCGGTGGCAGGGACGGACTACACAGCGACCAGCGGCACGCTCACGTGGGCCGCCGGCGATGCAACACCGAAGTCCTTTTCGGTTCCCATCAGCAATGCCAACCCCTTCTCGGGGAGCAAGTCGTTCACGATTGATCTCTCGAACCCGACCGGTGGCGCTGCGCTGGGCACTCCGAATACGGCAGGCGTCTCGATCGCAGGCGATGCAGTCGCCGCGGTGGGCGCCGTGCAGTTGTCTGCTTCAGGCTACAGCGTCGCTCAGAGCGCCGTCTCGTTGACGGTTACCGCCAATCGAACCGGCGGCAGCAACGGTGTGGTCAGTGTGAATTACTCGGCGGCGAATGGTACTGCCGCTGCGGGCGCCGACTTTACGGCGACCAACGGCACGCTCACATGGGCGAGCGGCGATGCGGCGTCCAAGAGCTTTTCAATTCCCATCAGCAATGCGACCCCATTTTCCGGCACCAAGGCCTTTAGCGTCTCTCTATCCGGTCCCACGGGTGGCGCTACCCTCGGCAGTCCGACGACCTCGAATGTGACCATCACCGGAAGCACTGTCGGCGCGACGGCATGGGTCTTCTACAATGGTGTATTCAACTGGGGTGGCGACTGGTCATTTGCGGCCAGCGCCAACTACAAAGATACGGCGGGCGCACCCATTGAAGGTCCTTACGACATCGTCATGACCAGCCAGCAATGGGGCGGGTGGCAGCCATTCGTTAGTGCCAATTGTCAGGCCTCGGTGACCTCATGCTTCGACACGACTCCGTACAAGTACCTGATCTTCTCGGCGAAGCCCACGGTCGCCAATCAGACCTTCCTGCTCGATATCCTCTCGAAGAACGACACGACCGACGGAATCGCCGTGAGCACGACCCCTTTCTGCTCAGGCGGCGCGAATCCTGCCGTTGGCGTGTGGGAGACCTGCAAGATCCCGCTTGCCGCACTCCTATTGACCGATACGACCATCTTGAAGTTCGGGCTCTCCGATCAAACGGGGCTCTCGAGCAACACGTGGTTCTTGGACAACGTCGGGTTTACCGCGAACTAACCGGTAGCTTGAGTGAATGGGCACACTGATCGCGGCATCGGCGGCGATCAGTGTGCCGCCTCGCGGCGCACGGCAGTTCATGCCACTGCGGGTACCCGCGCACTAACTGAGCGGTTTTCTCTCGAGCATCGCGACCACAGCGGCGCGCGCGCCCGGCGAATGCAGGGGCAATGCCAGTACATCACCGCGCTGCGCCCACTGCAGCGCGTATTGAGCCGCTTCGAGCTCGGTGCCGCGCACCGGCAGAGCGGATTCGGCCAGCCCCAGACGCAGCAATTCCTCACGAATGATGCGAGGTACTTCCCCAGCTGCGCGACCGCGCAGATGCGCTTCATCCTCTTTGACGACCACGAGCTCCGGCTTGAAGCCGGCAGCCACCCGAGCCAGTTCTGCGATATCGGCATCCTTGCGGTTGCCGGCGTGACCCAGGAGCAATCCAAGCCTGCTCGAGCTGCCGCGCAATTGATTGGCCACCGATAGAAAGCCGCGCAGTCCGTCAGGGTTGTGGGCGTAATCAATGAGCACGTGCGCTCCGTTGAATTCGAAGCGCATCATGCGGCCTGGATTGTCGCTCATTCTCGCGCCGAATCGCGCGAAAACGGCGGCGATCAGCGCTGCAGGGATTCCCAGCGTGATCGCCGCAAGAGCCGCGCCCGCGAGATTGGCGATATTGTAGGCCGCGATACCGCCGATCGACAGGGGCATTGCGGACACGGCGCCGAAATCGTGCTCGCCGCCGAGATGATGCAAGTACAGGCGCCCCTGGCGCACGCCGCAGGTGGATGCGCCTTGCGCACGAAACTTGCGCAGATGGGATTGGTCTGCGTCCAACGCAAACCACGCAAGGGCCGGGCAGCGGCCATATCGCCGGGCGAGCTCGCTCGATTTCATGCGCAGCAAGGCATCGTCGGCGTTCAAGATCAGCCGGCCGCCGGCTGCGACGACCGCTGCAACGCTCAGCTTGACATCCGCCAGTCCCGCCAAGTCATCGATGCCGTACTCGCCGAAGTGATCGGAGCTGATATTCGTGACCACGGCGGCGTCGGCGCGCGCTACGGCGAGACCCCGTCTCAAGATGCCGCCGCGCGCGGCTTCCAAAATCGCCGCTTGCGTGCGCCGATCGCGCAATACCAAGCGGGCGCCGGCAGGTCCTGAGTAATCGCCGTACGCCACCGCCTCGCCACCGATGAAAACGCCATCGGTGCAGTTGTATCCGTCCCGCCAGCCTTGCGCGCGCGCACAGGCAGCGACCAATCGCACCGTCGTCGTCTTGCCGTTGGAGCCTGTGACGATGGCGGTTGGGATGTCGGATAACCCGTCCCACGAAACCTCGCTGATGCTCGGCAGCTTGCGCAGCGAGAAACTGCGGCTGCCAACGCCCGCACCCAAAGTCAATTGCGCGTCATCGATGAAGTGGGGCAACGCTCTGGCGGCGGCGACATCGAGCAACTCGAGCATTCCGGGAACAGCCTCCAATGAGGCCAGCCGGCGGAAGCGGGCCAACGCGGCCGTCTCCTCGATGACAGGCGCAAATTCCACGGCCGGATTGGTGCCGTCGTCCGCGCTGTCCAATGCCGCGGCGATCAGACTCTCATCGAGGCCCGCCCAGCTCTTAGGATCGCGCTCCACGAGAGCTGCGCACAGCGCCCATTCGTTGACCTCGGTTGCCAATAACAATTGATCGCCGGGTGCGGAAATCGCCAACAACACACCGCCCGCGTGCGCGCGTACAGCCGTGTGCCGATCGACCCAACCGAGATGGGCGCCCGCACGCTCGACTCGCGCGCGCCACGCTGCGATCAGCGTCTCATCGACGGCAACCCTCACGACGTCGAGAACCGCACCCGCCGATGCGAAGAACAGGTTACTGCCCGTTAGACGCCTGGAGTCGGCGAAGGGCAATTCGATCGAATCGTTCAGTCGTCGCTCTCTGGTGCCAGCCGCACACCACGCTCGTCGCGGATTAGACCCTCAAGATTGAATTGCGGATCAGCGGCCGCTGCCTCGATTCTAGAATCGATTTTCGCATCCGCGACGGGCGGGCGCGCGAGGGGTGCGGCAGCAACCTTGACCGCGGCAGTACCCAGCGGCTTGAACTTCGTGATCTGCTTCCAAGAGCGCACCAAGGCATCGGCGAAAATCAGCAGCAAGTCACCCGACTCTCCCATGCGAAGCGCCGCATCGATCGCCTCCTGCTCGTCCGGGATGATCGAAATGACATTGTCGGCCACGCCGGCGCCGCGCAGCGCCCGGGCTTGAATCCGCGGTACCTCGTCCGATGCCCGATTGCGCAGGTTGTCATCGCGACGGCAAATGTAAAGATCGAAGCGGCCGGCGACGGCCTTGGCGATCGCCACCAAGTCCTCATCGCGCCGATCGCCTGGGCCTGCAAGCACCACAATCCGTCGTCCGGTGACGTCCAGGCGTTGCGCCAAGTCGGCCATCATGCCGACGGCGTGTGCATTGTGCCCATAGTCGAACAGAACCTTGAAAGGATGCTCGTTGAATACATTCATGCGCCCGGGAGCCTGAAAGAATGTCGAATCGAACGTGCGCAGCCCCTGACGGATTGCATCGAGTTTTATTCCGAGCGAGAACGCCATGGCTGCGGCGAACATCGCATTCTGTACGTTGTGCGTCGCCCGGCCTTCGAGTGTCGCCGGGATCAAATGCGTCCACAGCAGCGGGATGTGGCCGCCACGATCGTACAGAGTCATCATTTGACCGTTGACGCCGGCCTCGAGCGCGCAAGCGCGGCCGCCCGCGCGAATATGCTCGCGCACCAGTGCATGGTGCGGATTCATGGTCACGTAGCAGATGTTCTTCGCTTCCGTGTGGCCCGCCATTTTAAGAACGAGCGGGTCATCCGCGTTCAGCACCGCGCAGTCGGTTGCCACCTCGACGACGATGCGCTTCAACTCGCCCAACTGCTCGAGCGTATCGATGCCCTTGAGGCCCAGATGGTCGGCCTGTACGTTCAGAACAGCGCCGACATTGACTTCATTGACCCCCATTCCGGCGCGCAGTAAGCCGCCGCGCGCGGTCTCGAGGACCGCAATGTCAATCTGCGGATCGGCGAGCACCATGCGAGCGGATACCGGCCCGGTCATATCTCCCTGCACGGTGCGTTGGCCGTCGATGTACACGCCATCCGTCGTCGTCAATCCCGGCACATAGCCGGCCATCTTGGTGATGTGCGCGAGCATTCGCGCTGTGGTGGTCTTGCCGTTGGTGCCGGTGATGGCGGCGATCGGCACCCGCACCGACGTGCCGGCCGGAAACAGCATGTCGATGACCGGCGCGGCAACGTCGCGCGGCATGCCATCGCTCGGCGCCACGTGCATGCGAAAGCCCGGAGCGGCGTTGACTTCACAGATGCCGCCGCCGATCGTCCGGTAGCTCTCGGTGATATCCTTCGAGAGAAAATCGACGCCGCCCACGTCCAAACCGATCGCGCGCACGGCGCGCTCCGCCATCTCGCGGTTGTCGGGATGAATCACATCGGTAACATCGGTGGCCGTGCCGCCCGTGGACAGATTTGCAGTGGAGCGCAGCAGCACCACTTGCCCGGTTTCGGGTACCGAATCTGGACCAAGGTTGACATGCTCGAGCATCTTGTGCGCCTGTGCATCGAGCTCCAACCGGGTCAACACCTTCTCGTGACCCACACCGCGGCGCGGGTCCTGGTTCACGATGTCGACGAGCTGTGCAATGGTATGGACGCCGTCGCCGACCACATGGCCGGGGGTTCGCCGCGTGGCCGCCACGAGATCACCGTTCACCACCAACAGGCGATGATCGTCTCCCTCCAGAAAGGTCTCGACGATCACCGAGCGCGCATGTTCGCGTGCCACGACGTAGCCTTGTGCGACTTCCGCGTCGGTGGTGAGGCGGATGGAAATGCCGCGTCCGTGGTTGCCGTTGTAGGGCTTTGTCACAACCGGGAAGCCGATGCGTTTGGCAGCGCGGATTGCCTGCGCTTCGCTTTGAACCAATTCCTGCTTGGGCACCGGCAGGCCCAGGGTCGCCAGAATCTTGTTGGTCTCTTCCTTGTCGCTGGCCAACTCCACGGCGATGTGCGACGTGCTGCTGGTCACGGTGGCCTGGATTCGTTGCTGGAACTTGCCATGGCCCAACTGCACCAGCGATTGATCGTTGAGCCGGAGCCAGGGGATGCCGCGGTTTTCGGCGGCGCGAACCAGCGACGATGTCGAAGGGCCCAGTGCACGCCGCTGTGCGAATCGAATGAATTCATCGCGCGCCTCCTGCCAATTCCAGCCGTCGGGGACGGAGTCCGATGGACGAAGAGAGGCGGGCAGCAGGGAACAGAGGAGCCGAAGTCCCAGGTCTCCCGCGGCGATGCCTTCGTCCCGCTGGGCGTACTCGTAGACGACGGTATAGACGCCCGCAGGGCCGGCGCTGCGGGTTTTGCCGAAGGTGACCTCTTCGCCTGCAATATTTTGCAGCTCGATGGCGACGTGCTCGAGGACGTGCCCGAGCCACGTGCCTTCATCCTCGCGCATGCGTCGAAAAAAACCGCCGGGCTCCCTGTATGAGCAGCCGTGCTGAGCGAGACCCGGGAGAGCGCCCGCCAATGCATCGACGAATTGCGCGCCGAGTTTGCCGGTGGGCCAGGCCTCGAGGGCCTCGAGATCGAGTTCGAGGCGGATAACAGGAAAGCGGGCATACAGCGAAGGGCCAACATACACAGAACGATCGAGGATTCGCATGGATGCTCCGCTGCCCTGTGACGCGTGATTCAGTCTTGGGCGTTGACGAGTCCGCCGGCCGATGCTGCCCGGGTGTGCAAGTTGAACTTCGCTCCCGCCACTAAAATGTGCAGGCGCAGCCCGAGCACGCATACCGGCTGGCCTTCGCTGACCTCGCCGATGGATGAAAAGCTGACCTCGGAGGCATCGACGATGGTTACGCCGCCGCTGCCTTGCACTTCGACGGTTTCATCCGGCCCGATAAAGGCCGCCGTGTCCTCATCGAGGCCAATGCCGATGGCAAACGGATTGTAGGCGAGGGCGGTAATGAGGCGCCCCAGACGGTCGCGCTGGCGAAAGTGCTGGTCGATGATGAATCGATTGGTCAGGCCCAATCCTGGCGCCAGCCTGACACTGCCCGATATCACCGCCGAGCCCTCATCGCCAAAGGCAATCATGTGCTCGCTCAAGATGCTCGCTCCTGCGCTGGTGCCGCCGACGGTGACGCCATGGGCATTGGCTACGCGAATCAGTTTTGCGACGGGCGTGCCGCCGAGCAGTGTCGTTAGGCGCAGCTGATTGCCGCCGGTAAAGAAGATTCCGCTCGCCTGCTCGAGGCGCTTGAGACGTCCGGGTTCCTGACAGTCGCGCCGGGTATCAAAGTCCATCACGGCGACTTCCGCCGCTCCGATCTCCTTGAAGAGCTTCTGGTAGCCGGATCCGGTCTCGTGCATGCGGCTCGCAGTCGGGATGACAACGATGTTTGCATCGGCGCCGCCGGAAACCCGCACGAAGCGCTCGAGGATGTGGCGGTCATTTTCCTTATTCTCTGCGCCGCCGATCGGAACGATCCACCCACGTGTCTCGCCGTCGGGAATTTTACTGGGCATTATTTACAGCATCTCCTTCAATCTCTAATTGCAACGAACATTGCAACGAATTTGCACATCCCCGGCGCTCCACCATTGTCCCTGGTATGGCGAATCGAATGATGACTGTTTCCGCCGGAACTGTCGTGCTCTATGGCCGGCGATGTGTTGCAACGATCGGCAGGCTCAACTGGAAAAGTCATTCAAGTGTATTGTTATATATGTACTATAATCCATTGATTATTAATATTATATACCGTATCCGTGCGTCGCGCGAGAGTTTGGTGGTGACCCTGACCGAGCAGCTTTTGTCGATTTATTTCAGCCGCGGAGCCGACGCCAATTTTGGCCGTGACAACGCCGGAACCCGCAACAGATGCCATAGCCGGCCGGAAAGTGGATGCGCGCCACGAAGTGAGCGCTAGCAGGTGGCTTTTTTTCTCGACACTGAGGCTCAAAACAGTTTACCGTCGAGGACACGATTTTTCGAGCACAGGCTGTACCTGGAGCGAGCGTACACAGTACCGGCGCACCCAGACCATGATGTGAAGGGGGCAGGGCGCGATGGCGACAGAGGACGTGATCCTTGAGACGCACAGTCTGGTCAAGGAGTTCAATGGGTTCGTTGCGGTTGACGGCGTTTCCGTGCGCGTACGGCGGTGCGAAATCCATGCGCTGATCGGCCCGAATGGCGCCGGCAAGACGACCTTCTTCAACTTGTTGACCAAGTTTCTCCAGCCGACCTCGGGCACCATTTTTTATAAAGGCAGGAACATCACCCGGCAGCAGCCGGCGGATATTGCCCGTCATGGCGTTGTTCGATCCTTTCAGATCTGCGCTGTGTTCCCGCACCTGACGGTTCTGGAGAACGTACGGGTGGCTCTGCAGCGAAAGCTCGGCACGTCATTTTATTTCTGGCGCTCGGAAAAAAGCCTGAAAAACCTGGATAGCAGGGCTATGCAACTGCTGGCGGAAGTTCACCTCGAATCGTGGGCCCGCACGCTGGCGGCCGATCTGCCTTACGGCCGCAAGCGTGCCCTGGAGTTGGCCACGACCCTGGCGCTCGACCCGGAACTGATGCTCCTCGATGAGCCCACCCAGGGCATGGGCCACGAGGATGTGTCGCACGTAACCCAGCTGATCAAACACGTCTCCGCCAATCGCACGGTGCTCATGGTCGAGCACAACATGAGCGTGGTGGCGTCGATCGCCGATACCATCTCCGTGCTGCAGCGGGGCCGCGTGATCGCCGCGGGTCCCTATGCGGAGGTCTCGAAGAACCCTCAAGTGGTCGAAGCCTACATGGGCACGTCGAGCAGCGAGCTCTCGGGAGCCGTCTGATGACCCAAGAGTTGCTGAAGATTGCCAATCTCGAGGCGTGGTACGGTGAATCGCACATCTTGCACGGCGTGGAATTTGCCGTGCAGGAGGGCGAAGTGGTCACGCTGCTCGGCCGCAACGGCGCCGGACGCACGACCACGCTGCGAGCAATTATGGGGCTGGTCGGCTCACGAACCGGTTCGGTGCTGATCAAGGGCGTCGAGGCGGTGGGGCTGGCACCGCACAAGATCGCGCGCCTAGGGCTGGGCTATTGTCCCGAGGAGCGGGGCATCTTCTCAGCCCTGTCGACCGAAGAGAACTTGCTGTTGCCGCCGCGGCTCAAAGGCGCCCAGGGGATGCAGCTCGAAGAGATTTACGATATTTTCCCGAATCTGCTGGAGCGAGCCGCCAGCCCCGGCAGCCGTCTGTCCGGCGGGGAGCAGCAGATGCTGGCGGTGGCGCGCATCTTGCGCACCGGTGCCCGCTTGCTGCTGTTGGATGAGCTTTCCGAAGGCCTGGCTCCGGTAATTGTGCAGAAGCTCGGCGAGGTAATCCGCACATTGAGGCAGAAAGGCATTACCGTGGTGCTGGTCGAACAGAACTTCCGATTCGCAGCGCCGCTGGCGGATCGATTCTATGTGATGGAGCATGGCAAAATTGTAAGACAGTTCGGACAGTCGGAACTCGCTTCGCAAATGGGGTTGCTCCAGGAATATTTAGGCGTTTGACTTAAAACTTTGGAAAAGGAAAACGAGATGACGCGAAAAACAAAATTCGTCGCACTGGGTGCGCTGTTCGGCGTGTATGTATGTTCGCAGGCGCGCGCCGCTGCCGACCAAGTTGTCATCGGCGATATCGACGACATGTCGAGCGTCTACGCGGACGTGATCGGCCAGGGCGGCATCGAAGCCATCAATATGGCGATCACCGATTTTGGCGGAACGGCACTGGGCAAAAAAATCACCGTGCTGAGTGTCGATCACCAGAACAAGCCGGATATCGGTGCTTCGAAATTTCGGGAGTGGGCGGACCAGAGTGGCTTGACGTTGGTAATCGGCGGGTCCAACACCGGCGTCAGTATTGCCATGTCCAAGGTTGCGTTGGCCAAGAAGGTGCCCTTTATCGCCATCGGCGCCGGCGGCGCTTCGCTGACCGGCGTTGACTGCACTCCCTACACCATACATTACGCTTATGACACGACCGCTTTGGGCAATGGCACGGCGAGTGCAATCGTCAATCAAGGCGGCAAGACCTGGTTCTTCGTGACCGCCGACTACGCGTTCGGTACGCAGCTGCAGGAATCGGCAACCAAGGTGGTGCTGGCCAACGGCGGCAAAGTATTGGGCGCGGTACGCGCGCCCCTGGGCACGACCGATTACTCATCGTTCCTGCTGCAGGCGCAGGCGTCCGGCGCACAGGTCCTGGGGCTATCGAATGCGGGAACCGATTTTTCGAATTCACTCAAGGCCGCCAATGAATTTGGCATCACCAAGACCATGAAGCCCGCCGCGCTCCTGGCTTTTCTTTCAGATATTCACGCCCTGACGCTGCAAACGGCGCAAGGCCTGTACCTCACCACGAGCTGGTACTGGGACCTGAACGATCAGACACGCGCATTCGCCAAGCGCTTCTATGCGAAAATGAACCGGCAACCCACCGAGAATCAGGCTGCTTACTATTCCGCCACGATGCAGTACTTGAACGCGGTCAAGGCAGTGGGTTCGACCGATTCGGACAAGGTAGTGGCGCACCTGAAGAAGGCCAAGATCAACGACTTCTTCGCCAAAGACGGCTCCATTCGCGCCGATGGTCTCATGGTGCATACCATGTATGTCATGCAGGTGAAGACGCCGGCGGAGTCAAAGTATCCGTGGGACTACTACAAGGTGATCAAGACCATGACGGCTGAGGAAGCCGATGGTTCGCAGCCTGATCAGACCTGTCCAATGATCAAGAAGTAGCCAGGTTCATTGCGGCCACACACTGCGATTTTTTTGCGCATGACAGTAACTGATCTGTGACCACCGTTTTCGGTGTGCCGCTGCCTGCGATCCTCGGTCAGCTCATGCTCGGGCTGGTCAATGGTTCGTTCTACGCGCTGTTGAGTCTGGGTCTCGCGGTGATCTTTGGACTCCTCGGGGTCGTCAATTTCGCGCACGGGGCCTTCTATATGCTCGGTGCATTTGCGGCCTACATCGGGCTGCAGGTGCTGGGGATCAACTACTGGTGGGCGCTGCTGCTCGCACCGCTGGCGGTGGGCCTGCTGGGTGTGGTGATCGAACGCTTGTTTCTGCGGCATCTGTATCAAGTCGAGCCTGTGTACGGATTGCTGTTGACGTTCGGCATCGCGCTGATCGCCGAGGGCATCATGCGCAGCCTGTTCGGGTCCTCCGGCAAATCCTACCCCGTGCCGGCGCTGCTGCAGGGGGGCTTCAACCTTGGCTTCATGGTGCTGCCGATCTATCGGGCATGGGTGGTGCTGGCCTCGGTGGCCGTGTGCGGCATGACGTGGTTCCTGATAGAGCGCACGCGCCTGGGAGCGATGTTGCGCGCGGCCACCGAGAACGCACGGTTGGTGCAGGCCTTCGGCATCAACGTGCCGCTCATGGTGATGTGTACCTACGGCGCCGGTGTGGCGCTGGCCGCGCTCGCGGGTGTGCTGGCCGCCCCGGTGATTCAGGTCAGTCCTCTCATGGGTTCATCGCTGGTGATCGTGGTCTTTGCGGTGGTGGTCATCGGCGGCATGGGATCGATCGTCGGCGCCATTGTCAGCGGCCTGGTGCTGGGACTTGTTGAGGGACTGACCAAGGTGGTCTATCCGGAAGCCTCCAACATCGTCGTATTCATCATCATGGCGGTGGTGCTGATTTGGCGGCCTGCCGGGCTGTTTGGCAAAGAGCAATAGCATGCGTGCGCAGATCGCGGTCTACGTCGTCCTGGCGGCTCTGGCATTGATCGCGCCTTTTCTTGGGCTTTATCCGGTATTTCTCATGAAGCTGCTGTGCTTCGCGATGTTCGCCTGCGCGTTCAATTTATTGCTCGGCTACACCAAGATGCTGTCCTTCGGCCATGCCGCCTATTTCGGAGCGTCAGCCTACGTCACCGGATGGCTCACGACGGTTCATGGTTGGGGTACCGTTGAAGGGATTTTGGGCGGGGTCGCAGTGTCGATGCTGCTGGGGCTCGCCATTGGTGCGATCGCCGTGCGCCGCCAGGGCATTTATTTTGCAATGATCACGCTGGCTTTGGCGCAAGTCGTGTACTTCATCTGTCTGCAGGCACAGTTCACGGGCGGCGAGAATGGCCTGCAAGGCATACCGCGCGGCAGCCTTTTAGGGCTCATCGGCCTCGGCAACGATCGAATCATGTACTACTTCGTACTGGCGGTCTTTGTGGGCGTGTTCATTTTCATTCGCCGCATCGTGCACTCGCCTTTCGGCCAAGTCCTCAAGGCCATACGCGCGAACGAGCCGCGCGCCATTTCTTTGGGATACAAGGTTGATCGCTACAAGCTCACGGCTTTCGTGCTGTCGGCGAGCCTTGCCGGCTTGGCCGGTTCCCTCAAGGCGTTGGTGCTGGGATTCGCGACGCTCTCGGACGTCAGTCAAACGACTTCCGGTGAGGTCATTCTGATGACCTTGCTGGGCGGCAGCGGCACCTTCCTCGGGCCGGTGATCGGCGCTAATGTGGTGGTTACCCTGCAGGAGTATCTGTCCGATATCGTCGGTGCCTGGGTCTCGGTGATCATCGGCGCCATCTTTGTGGTGTGCGTGATGATTTTCAGGCGCGGCTTCGTCGGGGAAATCGAGCGCCGATTCGCTCGGCGCACTGCTTAGCGCGGCTCGCTGCCCAGCGCGCCTTGCAGCTCGCCGCTCAGGCTCCGGCGCGCGCCGATTCTAAGTTGTGTCCGTAAGGTCCCGCTTCGCGTCGCCAGAGGAGCACCGCTGAGAGCAGGGCGGTGAGGCTCAGCAGGAAGAAAAACAGCAGCATGACCTCGTAACCTGCCGGATTCTGGGATCCGGCACCGGCGATGTCGGCGAGCCTGCCTGCGGCGAGGTTGGATGCCGCCATGCCGAGCGCCTGAATCAGGGTTATGAGGCCCAGCGCCGTGCCCAGGCGGCGAGGCTCCACGATCAGCGTCGTGGCCGGCCAGATCACCGCCGGCACCAACGACCAACTGATGCCCATCATGACCGTCGAGACCCAAAGATTTATGGAGGTGAGCCCGAGCACCACAAAAGTCAGCGACAGCAGCAGTGTGCCGAAGGTCAACATGAGCGCGCGATGTCCGATACGATCGGCGAGCAAGCCGAAAAAAGGCGTCGCGAAGATCGCCGCAAAGAACACCCAGCTATTGGTCACGCCTGCCTGCTGCAGCGTGAGTCCCTTGGCATGCTGGAAATACTCAATCACATAAGTGGTTCGGAAGGGGAAGAACACGGCGGCGTACAGCACATGCAGCGCGAGGATGTACCAATAGGAGCGGTCGAAATGCAGCAGCTGGCGCCACTTCACCAGCTCGACCGTGATGCTGTTTGACGCGGTTGGCCGATAGCGAACATCAAGCCAGTAGTAGACGCCGGCCGCGGCCAAGCCGATGGCCGTGATCGCGGTACCGAGCCAGAGCGGCGGTTGCCAGCCGACTTCATAAAGTGGATGGGCCCAGGCCGTCGAGGTGTCTACCGCGTAGGAACCGACGCGGGCAAGACTTAAGTACAGGGCCGTCGCGAGTGCGATGCCGTTGCGCGGGAACCATTGGGCCAATCCAGCCACGAGCGCGATGAAAATTGCGCCTTCGCTGATGCCGAATATGAAGCGGCCGGCCACCATGAGTTCGTAGGGTTCGCCGATGGCCGTCAAGGCAGCGCCCAACACGCCAACGGCGGCTGCCCAGAACGCCACCCGGGCCGGGCCAAAGCGGTCGATGAGCAGTCCGTTCATCAGCGCGAGCGCGACGTTTGGAATGCTGATGACGCCGTTGAGCATGCCCAGCTGCGACTGATTGAAGCCGCGTTGCCGATGCAAAAGGTCGGCGATCGGCCCGATCACGTCGTCTTCGTAATAGCTGCTGGACACCGCGATGGCGGCCAGCGCCAGCACCCACCAGCGCATCGACGCGGAACCGCGGCTTTGACTCACCGGAAGCGCGCGCCTTGCCGGGCCAATTCCTGATGTACCGCGCCCATGTTCAATTGATCGAGCGCTTCGTTGCGTTGCAAAGAGACGGCCGCGGCGACGCCGGCGCCTTGTCCGCTGACCGCGCAGCACATCATGTTGCGCGCGGACGCATGGGAAATTTTGTCGCCGCCGATGCACCTTCCTGCAACCAGAAGATTGCCGACGCCTTTGGGAACCAGGGCTCGATAGGGCAGGTGCCAATAGCGCCCGGTAGTGGGCAGGATGAGCACGCCGTAGCCGTCGATGAACTCCGGGAAAATGCCGATCGCGTCGTCGAAGCGAGCTTGCTCGCGCACATCGTGGCCGGTGAGATTGTAGAGTGCATCGATCTTGCGCGTATCGCGAATGCCGAGGGTCATGCCGAAGTTGCGCAACTTTGCGTCCTCACAGCCCGGCATGAACCTGCGCAGTGCTTCGAGAGCGTAAATCGCCTCGCGCCGGCCACGCATCTCACCCGTTGTCAGGTCATTCGGATCGGTGCCGTCGATTTCCGGCAGGTGCACCAAGTTAAGGTAGGTCAAGTCCCCCTGATCCGACACCGACCCCCAAGTGCCGGCGATGGTACTTAGGCTGGACGGAATGATGCCGGCCGCGAGCGCCTTTTGAAACGGCTTGCGCAAAAAGGGGGAGAACAGCTTGTCTTCCTTGCCCGTGGTCTCATAGTCCCACTCGTTGTTGCCGGCCCAATCCGCATAAGTCTGCGGATCGGCCTTGACGGCCTCGATGAAGCGGCGCTTGTTGACGCCGCTCATCGAGAACATCACGGACGCCGACATCATCTCGTTCTTGGGAAGCTTGTGGAATGGCGCCCCGGCGCGGCTGGCAATGTCCGCATCCCCCGTCGCATCGATGACGCGCTTGGCCATGATTGCCTCGCGGCCCGCCTTGCTCTCGACGATCACGCCGGCAATGGCGCCGTTTTCCACAATGGGCGCGACACACAGCCGGTGCAGCAGGGGTGTGATGCCGGCTTCTTGCACCAGAACATCCGCAACCCATTTGAACATTTCCGCATCCAGCGCATGGCTCAAGGACTGCGGTTCAGGCATCGCGGCACCCATCTGCGCGGCGCGCTTCTCCATTTCAATGCCGATGCCCTCGGCGTCGACCGTGTGCTCGTGGCGATACCAGGCAAAGCCTTCAACGCCGACTTGGGTGATGTTGCCGCCGAAACAGCCGTTGCGATCGATGAGCGCGGTGCGGGCACCGGCGCGCGCGGCCGCGAGTGCCGCCGCGAGGCCGCCGGGCCCGCTGCCCACGACCAGCACGTCGGTTTCCAACACCACGTCGATCGAGCGCGCCGCTTCGTTTATCTTTTTCATGGCAGCGATCATGGCTTTGCCGGCCTGTGTACGCAATGCGTTTGGCAGTGAGCACACTTATTAAGTTGCAGGCCGCCCTGTAATCATTTTGTCATTCATTTCCCGTGCGCCGTGCGCCGGCGAGCGCGCGAATGATTTCGTGCTCGCTGCATACGCCGAGAATTTTGCCTTCCTCGGCCACCAATACCGGGTGACCCGAGTTCTGGCGCAACTGAATGATGTGCTGCAGCGACATCGAGGCGGGCGCAACCGCGAGCCCGGGCTCCTTGAGCGCAATGTCTACCTCGTCTCGAATGTAACGCAACGTGTGAGCGATGCCGTCAAGCGTCAGACTCAAAGCCTGGCCGGTCGAATTCAACGACAATCGGTAACGCCGGCCCAGGTCCAGCCACACCTCTGTGCCATCCCCAGCCAAATGAGCGCGCCGCTGCATCACCATGCTGCCGGTCAGCACGGTGAGAGGATTCATGTGAAGGACGAATTCGGCAACATAGCCGTTGGCCGGCGTGAGCACGATCTCCTCTGCGGTGCCGGTCTGGATGATGCGTCCGTTTTGCATGATCGAGATCCGGTCACCAAGCCTCAAAGCCTCGTCCAGATCATGGCTGACGAACAGTATGGTTTTCTTCACACGCGCCTGCAGTTCGAGCAATTCGTCCTGCAATTTGGCGCGGATCAGCGGGTCCAAGGCCGAAAAGGGTTCATCCATCAGCAGAATATCGGCATCTGTGGCAAATGCCCGCGCCAAACCGACGCGTTGCTGCATGCCTCCGGACAACTCCCCGACATGGCGCTCCGCCCACTGCGTCAGTCCGACGAGTTCGAGTTTCTCATCGACGATGGCTTTTCGCGCAAGGCTGGCGTCACCGCGCAGCTCCAGTCCAAATCCAACGTTTTCCCGCACCGTGCGCCAGGGCAGCAAACCGAACTGCTGAAATACCATGGCAATCTTTTCACGCCGCAGCCGACGCAACTGCTGGCGATCGCAGTGTGCAACGTCAATGGCGGATTCGCCGTCGCGCACGAGAACAGATCCGCGGGTCACCGTATTCAATCCATTTGCCGCGCGCAACAACGTGGACTTTCCCGACCCGGACAGTCCCATGAGTACCGAAATGTCCCCGCGGGCTACCGTGAGGTTGGCGCCTGCCACACCCACGATGGCGCCAAACTTATCCTGGATTTCCGCGCGGGTTCCTCCGGCGTCCAAGGCGCTCAACGCATCTCGCAATGTCTTGCGCCCAGGGTAGCCGGGCTTGCAGAACAGAATGTCGACCGCTTGGAAATCCAGCGCGGAATCGGCTGCACTCATCGGGAGGGGTCCCGTTCCTTTGGCCTGCTGATGCGATCCAGGATGATCGCGAGCAGCACAATGGTAAAACCTGCCTCAAAACCCGTGCCGACCTGGACGGAGTTCAAGGCGCGTACCACCGGAACTCCCAGACCGCCGGCGCCGACCAGGGCCGCAATCACCACCATCGACAGGCTCAGCATGATGCACTGTGTGATTCCCGCGATGATGGTCGACGCCGCGCTGGGCAATTCAACCTTCCACAGCAGCTGCATGGGAGTTGCGCCGAATGCCTCGCCCGCTTCAATAAGTGGCCGCGGAACCGACGATATCCCTAAGTGCGTGAGGCGAATGGGTGCCGGTAAGGCAAAAATGACCGTCGATATCAATCCGGGGACCACCCCCAAGCCGAACAAGACCAGCGTCGGGATGAGATAGACGAATGTCGGCAAGGTCTGCATCAGATCGAGGACGGGACGAAGCGCAGCGAAGAGCCGGGGTCGATGCGCCGCTGCGATCCCCAGGGGAATACCAATGGCGGCGGAGGCCACGGTCGCAACCACGACCAGTGCAAGCGTCTCCAGCGTGGCCGCCCAGTAGCCCTGATTCAAAATAAACAACAGAGCCGCCGCAACGAAGGCGGCGAGCGGTAACGAGCGGCGCAGTCCCCACGCGAGTACGGCCGCGGCTACGATCAATGCAGGTGCGGGCAGTGCGCGCAGCGCGGCGTTGACGGCGTCGACCATCCCTCGAATGACCATCGAGATTCCGTCAAACAAATACGTGCCATGTGCTTTGACATAGTCGATGGCTACCGCCATGGTATCGCCCACCGGGATCTTGTGACCGGTGACCCACTGCTCGAAGCCGGACGTGCGCGGCACCGCCGCGGAGTGTGACGACGCCGTCAAGGCCGGGCGGCCGTCAAAGGTGAGCACACCATCAAGCCACGTATTCATCACGCCGGGATTTGCTCTCAACCACTCGCGGGCTGCGACATCCGCCGGCTCATGTCGATCCAGAATTGCCGCCATCATTTCGCTCTCGCCGCGCAGGGTAAACTTCAGATTGTTGAGCAGCCGGCCGACGTTTGGGCAGGCGTCCACGTAGCCATTGCGCGTCACCGTGTAGATCGTGGCGCCGCCATAGTTGGGCCCGAACACCTCGTCTCCCCCCGACAGATACTTCAGATCAAACCGCATGTTCATCGGATGCGGCTCCCAAGCTAGAAACACGACAGGCTGCCGGCTGCGGACCGCGCGTTCGACCTGCGCCAGCATTCCTTGCTCACTGGATTCGATCAATTTGAACCCGCCGAGATTGAACAAATTCTCCTGGAGCATTTTCAGCACCAGCCGATTGCCATCATTGCCGGGCTCGATGCCGTAGATCGAATTGTTCAGCGCCGGCGCGAAGCGTTGAATGTCCTTGAACTCGTGCAGGCCTGCCGCGAAGGCATAGGTGGGGACCGCCAGGGTATATTTTGCGCCGGCCAGATTCGCGCCGATCACGGTCACCGAACCATCGTCAAGGTATCGACCGATATCGGCTTTTTGGGTGGGCATCCAATTGCCGAGGAAAACGTCGATATCCTTGTTCTGCAGGGAGGCGAACGTGACCGGCACGGAAAGCACGGTGATCGTGGGGGAATAGCCGATCGAGCGCAGCACCTGGCTTGCCAGGGCGGTGGTCGCCGTGACATCGGTCCAGCCTACGTCGGCGAAGCGCACCGCTTGGCAGCTCGGCGGGTCGGTCGTGGGCGTCGGCTGTGCGCCGGCGACGCTCGTGAATAGGGCGATGATCCCGCTCAACCAGGGCAAGGGTCTGATCCGCGAGTTCGCAGCGGAGGATTTGGGCTTGACCGTACGCCCCAGCCGGCGGCATGATTGAAGCCGCGATTGCGACTTTGAATGATCGTTTAACAGGATTCGGCTACAGTTCACCAATGTATCCCTAATACCTGAATTTAAAGTATAAATTATCCGAGCTCTATCTTAGACACATCTGTCGTAGCACGTCCACAAAGCTCTTCGTCGGTTGTAAGGCTGCAAAATTGAACAATCAATCAATGGTGTCTGAAGACACCTATTCTGAGCCAATCGAAGAGATGCGGCGCCGTGAGTTGGTGGAAGTCACGATCGATAGCCTAGCGGAAGTCGGCTTCGTGGGCACGACGCTCGCGCAAATCGCGGCCCGCGCCGGTGTATCGCCGGGTCTGGTGGCGCATTACTTCGACGACAAGGATGGGTTGCTCGAGGCGGTGTTCCGATCGCTGGCGCGTCGTGTCGGCACCCAGGTGCGTGCGCGCTTGCGACTGGTGGCGACACCGCGCGGCAGGATCCAGGCGGTCATCGATGCCAATCTCGCGCCGGAAGAATTCGATCAACGCACCGGCGGCGCCTGGTTGGCGTTTTGGGGTCAAGTGTTGCACGTCGAGCGCTTGAAGCGGATTCAGTCGGTATATCAGCGGCGCACGCTCTCGGTACTGCGAAACTCCTTGCTCAAGCTCGTTGCGCCTGACGAGGCGCAAAGCCTCGCCGCGATGATCGCTGCCATGATCGACGGCGTGTGGCTTCGAGCTGCCCTGTCGGGGTGGCGTGAAGCCGACAGCGAGAGCGCGCGGGCCATGTTGACGGCATTCGTCGACGGACGGCTGGCTCAATCCGGGCGTGCCGCGAAGGCGGCTGTTGACGGGTCTCCCTCGAGCCCCGCACCCGGTGAGCGATTTGCTTCAATCAATCCCGCAACGGGCGAGATCTTGGGCCAGTTCACCGTATCGGGCGCGGCGCAGGTCAACGCGGCCGTGGCCGCCGCCGTGCACGCGCAAACCATCTGGGCCGCCATGACCGGTGCCGAGCGCGGCCGAGTACTGCGTCGAACCGCGGACCTGTTGCGATCGCGCAATGGGGAGTTGGCAGAACTTGAAACCAAGGACACGGGAAAGCCGATCCAAGAAACGCGTGTGGTAGATGTGGCCTCCGGCGCGGATTGCTTCGAATATTTCGCGGGAATCGCGCAAAGCTTGAGCGGCGAACACATCGATCTGGGGCCGCAGGCTTTTGGCTACACGCGGCGCGAGCCTTTGGGCGTCGTCGCCGGCATCGGTGCTTGGAATTATCCGCTGCAAATCGCCTGCTGGAAGGCGGCGCCCGCGCTCGCCTGCGGCAATGCGATGATTTTCAAACCGGCCGAATTGACGCCGTTCACCGCGGTCAAGTTGCAGGAAATTCTGGCGGAGGCGGGCGCGCCGCCCGGCATCTTTCAAGTCGTGCAAGGCTTCGCCGAGACAGGCAGGCTGCTGACGGCTCACCGCGACATTCGCAAGGTCTCCTTGACGGGCGAAGTGGGTACCGGCAAGGCCGTGATGAGCGATGCCGCCCGCACGCTGAAGAACGTTACGCTGGAATTGGGCGGCAAGTCGCCGCTGATCGTATTCGACGACGCGAACATCGATAACGCCGTTTCCGGCGCGCTGTTGGCAAATTTTTATTCTTCCGGCCAGGTCTGTTCCAACGCCACGCGGGTCTTCGTGCATCGATCGATCAAGGCTGCGTTTCTCGAGCGGCTCATCAGACGCGTGAATGCCATGCGCATCGGCGATCCGATGGATCCGGAAACACAAGTCGGCGCCCTGATATCGGAAGAGCACATGCATAAGGTCCTGGGCTACATCGCGCGTGGGCGCGCCGAGGGTGCGCAGATTCTCGCGGGCGGCATGCGCGTGACCCGGGGCGAACTCGCCAAGGGATTCTTCGTCGCGCCGACGGTATTCGACAATTGTCGCGATGACATGGCGATCGTGCGCGAGGAGATATTCGGACCTGTCATGGCGGTGCTCGAGTTCGAGAACGAGGAGCACGTCATCGCGCGCGCCAATGCCACCGAGTTTGGGTTGGCCGCCGGTGTTTTCACCAACGATTTGACGCGCGGCCACCGGGTGATCGCCCGCCTGCAAGCGGGAACCTGCTGGATCAACCACTACAATGTCACGCCGGTCGAACTGCCCTTTGGGGGCGTGAAACTCTCAGGCTTGGGCCGTGAGAATGGCCGCGCGGCGCTGGAACACTACACGCAGCTGAAGAGCGTCTACGTGGCGATGGGCAACGTCGACGCGCCGTATTGATGGACTCACATGAGGAAACCTTTGATTTCGTGATCGTCGGCGCCGGATCCGCCGGCTGCGTGCTCGCCAATCGCTTGAGCGCCGACCCGGGCAACAAAGTGCTGCTGTTGGAGTACGGCGGTTCCGATCGATCGATTTTCATTCAAATGCCATCGGCACTGTCGATACCGATGAACATGCCCAAGTACAATTGGTTCTACCACACGGAGCCTGAACCGCACTTGAACGGCCGGCGCGTGCACACGCCTCGCGGCAAGGTTCTGGGCGGATCCTCTTCCATCAATGGTCTGGTCTACATCCGCGGCAACCCGGAAGACTTCGAACACTGGCAGACACTCGGCGCGCGCGGCTGGGGCTATGCCGACGTATTGCCGTATTTCAGGCGCGCGGAGCGGCGCGAGGAGGGCGGCGATCGCTACCGCGGTGCGGCCGGCCAGCTGCGCACCCGCTACGGCACCCTGAGAAACCCGCTGCACGCCGTATGGCTGGAGGCGGCCGCTCAAGCCGGCTATCCACGCAGCAGCGACGTGAATGGCTTTCAGCAGGAGGGCTTTGGACGCATGGACATGACGGTGGGCGCTGGGCGGCGCTGGAGCGCCGCGAACGCCTACTTAAGGCCCGTCATGCACCGCTCAAATTTGAAAGTGCTGACGCATGCACTGGCGACGCGAATCGCATTCGACGGCAAGCGTGCCGTCGCGCTCGAATATCGACACGCCGGCGCACAGCGCCGGGTGCGGGTAAACCGCGAGTTGATCGTCAGCGGCGGTCCCATCAACACGCCGCAGTTGCTGAAGCTCTCCGGTGTGGGTCCCGAGGCGGAACTGCGCGAGCAAGGCATTCCCGTGGTCCAGCATCTGGCGGGTGTCGGAGAGAATCTGCAGGACCATCTGGAATTTTATTTCCAAGTCGCCTGCACGGAGCCCATCACTTTATATTCATCGATCAACAGCTTGAGCCGCGCGCTCATCGGTGCGCGCTGGCTGCTGCGCAAAGACGGTCTCGGCGCCACCAATCATTTCGAGACCTGCGGCTTTATCCGCAGCCGCCCCGGCATCCCGTATCCTGACATCCAATATCATTTTCTGCCCATGGCGGTGGCCTATGACGGCTCAAGCCTGGCGCAGGAACACGGCTTCCAGGCGCACGTCGGCCCCATGCGCTCCAAGAGCCGCGGTTGGGTGCGTTTGCGCTCGCGCGAACCGCTCGATAAGCCGCGCATTCTGTTCAACTACATGAGCGATCCCGATGACTGGGTCGAGATGCGCGCCTGCGTGCGCTTGACGCGCGAGATCTTCGCCCAGCGCGCCTTTGACCGCTACCGGGGCCGTGAGCTACAACCGGGTGAGGCGGTGCAAAGCGATGCGCAGATCGATTCCTTCATCCGCGACAAGGTCGAAAGCGCCTTCCATCCATCGTGTTCTTGCAAGATGGGCGCGACGGAGGACCTCATGGCCGTGGTCGACCCCGAGACGCGGGTGCGCGGCCTGGAGCGGCTGCGCGTGGTTGACTCCTCGATCATGCCCACCGTGACCACCGGCAATTTGAACGCGCCCACCATCATGCTGGCAGAGAAAGCAGCCGATCACATTCTCGGGCGCGGCCTGTTGCCGGCTGAGGACGCGCCTTTCTATCGGGCACCGAACTGGAGCACGGCCCAGCGGTAGTGCCTCGGCACTCTGAAATTGAGCGGCTCGCATGGACTAGGGGGATGGGAAGCGTCGAGGCACGGGGGAGCAGTGCCTCGACGCTTCCCATCCCCCCAGGCCGTTCACGCTGGACGCTCAATCTCACGGTGCTGGAGGACGAGTTTCGAATGGCCACCATCGGTCGATGGGCCTCACGCGCACTCGTAGGCCGGAAAAAACAGGTGTCAACACCCGCTCGTAGCGCCGGCGTTGTGATATTGATCGGCTCGAGCATTCGCCAGGAAGGGTAAGCGCTACACCAGCCGTTCAAAATCACTGGGCCGAGAGCGTCAGAACTTGTAGCCAAAGGACACGCCGATGATCCGCGGCCGCAGCGGTGTTTGCGCGACGATGAATTGATCGGTGCTGGTGAATGTGCTGGCATGCGAATTGCTCAGGTTCTCGGCGAATGCATTCGCGACCCAGGCGTCCTTCGCAACACCGAGCGAGGCGTCAAAGGTCGTGTACGCGGGATTCTCGAACCGCAACCTGCCGGTGGTGATGCCGGCCACATCAATCGACGGATTCGAGCCGGCCTGGGTGAATGAATGACCGATGTGGGAGGCGCCGAATTGAACGTAGGGTTTGTAGTCTCCGATGTTCCAGTCGTAGCGGCCGCGCAAGCTGAACTGGACGGGCGGAGAATTCGCGCTCGGCGCGCCGACGGGACCGAACGGATTGGTCACGGCCGCGCAATTCGCGCCGGTGCTGTCGCAGTTCTGCGTGATCGGTTTCCCGAAATTGTTGCTCGCCGGATTGTTGTCGATCAGCGCCGGTGAATTGGTTTGCCGGCTATGGTTCCAGGATCCCGCGCCTTGCACCGTCAGGCCGCTGATGACGCGCACCACCAAGGATGACTCCCAGCCCGTGATGAGGAAATTCTGGCCGTTGGTATTGTAGAAAATATTCCCGACCAAGCCTGGGTCGAAGAACGCGACTTGAACATTGTTCCAGTTCTCCCGGTAGTACGCACCGTTCCATTGCACGCGATGATCGAGCCATTCGGTCTTCCAGCCGATTTCCTTGTTCGTAAGTTGATCGGATGTGTACGAACTGGGCAACATGTATTGGGCCACGCCATCCGTGCCGAACGCATGTTGCGCACCGCCGTTCTGGTTGAAGCCGCCGGGGCGAAAGCCCTGCGAATAGGTGGCGTACACCATGGCGTCCGGTGTGATGTGCCAGCTGATGTTTCCCCTGCTCTTGAAGCCGGACTCGGTGTCATGCAGGTTCTGCGCGTTGAGATTGAAATTATCGGCGAGACAACCGGCGGCCGGCGCACCCTGTTCGAAGCAGAAGAAACTGCCCGAGACGCTGCCCACCGAGGAATTCGCGAAACGGAAGTGGCGCGTGCCGGCGGTAACGGTCAATACCTTCGGGATGATGTCGAAATCCATCGACGCGAAAAACGCCGTCTGTTTGGTTTCTCGCAGGGTGTCCTGATAAAACGAGGTCGTGGGGCCCTGAACGCCGGGATTCACGACGGTGGCGCCCGGGGACGTGCCGATGTTCGTAAAGCAGCCGGCATTGCCTCCGGTTCCGGCCGGATCGTTCGTCGTGCACGACGGAACGTTCTTGTATTGCCAGCCCGTCTGGTCGAACAGCTTGTTGTCCTCCCAGTACGCGCCGACGATGGCGCGCAAACGCCAGTCGTCCGGCGTGCTCAAGCGCAATTCATGCTGCTGGTGCGTGTTGCGCTCGTTCGAGTGCCACGTGGCGCTCGGCGAGTAGCAGGTCGCGTTGGGGTTGCCTGCCGCTCCCGAGCCTGCGCCAAAGCACTGGTAGTAGTCGGCGTAGAAACCGCGCGCGTAGTTGGTGTAGTCACCTTCCTGCTGCACGTTGCGCACCAGATAGCCGCCGGTGTAGACGGCTTTTAAGTCGCCGAACTTTCCATTCAACGTCCACGCGGTGTTCTCGAACTTGTCCTTGTCGAAGGAAGGGTTGAACACCGTGACTTGCAGGGGCTGCAAGGGCGCGCCATCGGAGGCATTGGGCTGCTGATAGAACACACCTTCCGAATTCAAGTTCTGGTACGACTGCGTGACCAGAAAATCCCAGTCATCGGTGAACTTGTACAGCGCCTCGGCGCGAACTCCCTGGTAGGTAACCGGGTTGATGGCCCGTGCCGCCACCGTGGCATTGTTGATCGAGGGACTTCCCGGTGGCACGCAAAAGCCGTTGTTCGGCAACCCGTCCGGGCACGCGCCCGCGGCCGACGCCGCATAGTTTGCGTAGTGAATGCCGATGTCGGTGTTCTTGCGGGTAAAGGTTGCCGGCACATTGTCGATGTAGCCGCCGCGATGGTCGTTGTAGATCACCGCGCGCACCGCCATGGTGTCCGCGATCAGCGGCACATTCAACACCGCGGTTATATTGGTGTTTGGATCACCGTGCGCGGTGACGCCGTAGCCGGCATTGACGTTTGCCTCGGTGACGTTGAGCTTCGGCGCGTTGGTGATGTAGCGGATGGCGCCGGCCTCGGCGCCGGAACCGAACAGCGTGCCCTGGGGACCCTCCAGCACTTCGATACGATCGATATCGGCGGCATAGATATCGAGATTGCGGTTCGGCAGCTGGCCGGACTGATTGTCGAAATAGATGGCGACATTGGGATACAAGCCGGTGGAACCGCTGCCCTGGCTGGGCTGCGAGCCGGCACTCAAGCCGCGCATGAAAATCTCATTTTGTCCCGGGCCGTTGTTGGCCGAGGTGACGTTCGGCAAGTATTTGATGTAGTCGTCGAATGTCGAAATATTGAGTTGCTGTAAGGTTTGGCCGGTAAAGGCCTGCATCGCGATGGGCACGTCCTGGATGCTCTGCGAGCGACGTGTCGCGGTGACGGTGATCTCCTGGAGCGCGTCCGAGTTGACCTCTGTACTACCGCTCGCTTGGCCGGCCGCGGTTGCACTAAAGGAAACGCCGCCCAAAATGGATGCGATCGCTATTGAGAGCTTCGAGTTCATTGTTCATCCCCCCTCGAGTTTTTTTGAGGTTGCCGCGAATCCCTCTATCGTCATCCCGCGTTGAACGCGTAATCAATCATTGCGATATAGCGCGTTAGGTCTATCTTGTCTCAAGCTCAGATCGGACGCAACGAAAACATGAGAGACGATTAATATATTAAATAACAATAGCTAATACTGCTTACCTCGATGAAAGATAGTATCTTCGCACCCTCTAATGCATTGAACAGCCGTTTAAGGCGCGCCTGAAAATTCGCGCCCGATCTCGCTGAGCAGGGCCCGCGCGTAGCTTAGGAACGAGCGCCACACCTCGACGTGAAAGGCATCCGGCGCAGTACGCCAGAGCACGATCTCGGCTTTGGCGAGCACCGTGCGAGTGCACATGTGAACGGGAAACTCGCGGGCGCTCAAATCGAGCGGACAGGCCCCTGCGAGAATGGTCGCAGCATGCGGACCAAGAATTTCCAAGGCCACCTGCCGATGGGACACATCCACCAGGGAGTGAGGGTGGGCTCCAAGGGCCTGCTCGAGGTCTGCGATGGGCAGCGCGATTTCGCGCGATGCCTGCCACAAGAGGTGCTCGTCCGGCCCGAGCCACAGTGTGGCGCGCTCGCCGCGCGTTTGCGCGCGGCAAGGCTCCTCCGAGAACGGCACGCCCCATACACTAGCCGCTGCGCTGCGCGCCGCCGCATCGCCTTGCAGGATCAGCCGAGAGCCCTGCGGTTTCACACGCATCCAAGCGGCGTCAGCCATTCACGCGCACTCCTTCGGGGTCGTAAAACACGGGTGAACTGACTTCGACTTCGATGTCGCCCGTAGGCTGGGACACGTACAAAGTCGCACCCACTCGCGCCCGCCCGCCGGCAATCATCGCCAAGGCAATGGGAAATCCGACGGTCGAGGCGGCATAGGAAGAGGTCACGTGGCCGATGAGCTGCATGGGCGGCCGCTGCGCCGGCCGCTCGCAAACTTGCGCGCCTTCGTCGAGCACGCTGCGCCCGTCCTTGGGCTTGAGCCCCACCAATTGCTTGCGGTCCGCGCGCTTCATCGCGGGCCGCTGCAACGAGCGCATTCCGACGAAATCGGTCTTATTTTTGCCGATGGCCCAGGACAATCCGGCATCGTCCGGCGTGGCGGTGCCGTCGGTCTCTTGTCCGACGATGATGTAGCCTTTCTCTGCGCGCAGCACGTGCATGGCTTCGGTGCCGTACGGTGTGATGCCGAACGCGGCACCCGCGGCGTACACGGCCTCCCAAACCTCGAGTCCATGGTCCGACGGCACGTTGATTTCGAAGCCCAGCTCGCCGGTGAAGCTGACGCGGAACAACAGCATAGGTAGGCCCAGGATTTTGCCGCGGGCAACGCTCAAGTGGGGAAAGGCTTTGGCCGTGATGTCGATGCCTTCGATGAGCGGTTCGATCACCTTGCGCGCGTTCGGCCCTTGGACGGCGATGACGGCCCATTGCTCGGTGGTTGAAGTCAGCCACACCTTGAGTTGCGGCCACTCGGTTTGCCGATAGTCCTCCATCAACGCGAGCACCCGCGGCGCACCGCCCGTGGTGGTGGTCACGTGAAAGCGATCCGCCGCCAGCCGCGCCACGACGCCATCGTCGTAAACAAACCCATCTTCGCGCAGCAGGATGCCGTAGCGCGTGCGTCCCACCGCAAGATTGGTCCAGTTATTGATGTACAGGCGGTTCATGAACTCGGCCGCGTCCGGACCGACCACTTCGATTTTGCCCAGTGTCGAAGCATCGAACATGCCGACGCTGTCGCGCACCGCACGGCACTCGCGCGCCACCGCCGCGTGCATGGTCTCGCCGCCGCGCGGGAAGTAGTGCGCGCGCTTCCACAGTCCGACATTTTCGAACGGCGCGCCTTGCGCCTGCGCCCAGGCGTGCATGGGTGTGGTGCGAATCGGATCGAACAATTCCATGCGCGAAACACCGGCGAAACTGCCGAAGCTGACGGGTGTGTAGGGCATCCGAAACGTGGTCAGTCCTACCTGTGGGATGGGCCTGTTCAGCCTCTCGGCCACGATGGCCATCGCGTTTAAATTCGACGTCTTGCCCTGATCGGTCGCCATACCCGTGGTCGTGTAGCGCTTGACGTGCTCGATGGAGTGAAAGCCCTCACGGGTGGCGAGCGCGAGATCGCGCGTGGTGACATCATGTTGCCAATCGACAAAACTCTTCCGGCGCGATGTGTCGCCGGGCAGCGCGCCAAGATAGGAATCATGCCGCCGCTCCACGGCGTCGACTTCGAATGAGTTGAGCGGCACACTCAATTCAAGCGCCTGCGCCGCGGCATGCGCGCCGTCGGCCAAGACCTGCTGGAGTCCGTAGATACCGCGACACGCTCCGGCGGAATGTTCGGCCTCGGCGGAGCGTCCCGGAACAAAGGCTTTGAGCGGGTCGCTCCAGTCGAGCTTGCCGCGAGACTGAGAGAATAAGTGAACGCTCGGTGTATGGCCGCCCGACATGAGCAAGGCATCGCAATCAATGTGCTGCCGTTGCGGGGGTGAACCCGTTCGCGTGACACCCAACGTCACGCCGCTGATGTGGGTGTCGCCGCGGGTGTTCAACACCGTGGATTGTGCGCTGATTGGAATTCCGGCGGCGCGCGCCGCCGCTGCCAGTGGCCCCTCGATGCTGCCTCGTACATCGGCAATGGCCGCGATCTCGACGCCCGCGGCTTTAAGATCCAGCGCGGTCTGATAGGCGTCGTCATCGCAGGTCACGATGACCGCCTTGGAACCTACGCGAACGCCGTAGCGATGCAAATAGGTGTGCGCGGCCCCGGCCAGCATCACGCCAGGCTTGTCGTTGCCCGGGAAAATCAGCGGCCGCTCCAGCGCGCCGGTGGCGAGCAGCACATGGCGCGCGCGTACCTGCCATAGGCGTTCCCGAGGCAAATGATCCGGCGCAACGTCCATATGATCGGTCAGCCGCTGATTCAAGCCGATGAGATTGTGCGGGAAGTACCCAAAGGCCGTCGTTCTCGGCAGTAGCGAAACTTGCGCATTCTCTTTGAGCCGCGCCAGGGTGCTCTTGAGCCACTCCGAGGAATTCTTGCCCTCGATGCCGACCGCCGGATCCGACAAGAGACTGCCGCCGAGTTCGCATTGTTCGTCGCAGAGAATGACGCGCGCGCCGGCATTGGCCGCGGTGAGCGCGGCGGCGAGTCCGGCAGGGCCCGCGCCTACGACGAGTACATCACAGTGCGCATAGCGCTGTGCGTAGCGATCCGGATCGGGAAGCGTAGGCGCCCTTCCTAAGCCCGCGGCACGGCGAATCAACGGCTCGTACACGGACTTCCAGGCGCCGCGCGGCCACATGAAGGTCTTGTAGTAGAAGCCCGCCGGGAAGAACCGCGACAGCACATCGTTGATACGGCCCACGTCGAATTCAAGGGAAGGCCAGCGATTCTGGCTATGGGCGTTCAAGTTGCGATACAGCTCCACTTGTGTTGCGCGCAAGTTGGGCGTGGTGCGGGCGGTGTCGCGGCCAACGGTGACGAGCGCGTTCGGCTCTTCGGCGCCGGCCGAAAAAATGCCGCGCGGCCGATGGTATTTGAAGGAGCGTCCGACCAGGTGAACACCGTTTGCGAGCAGAGCAGAGGCCAGCGTATCGCCGCGATAGCCCTGGTAGGTTCGGCCGTCGAAGGCGAAGGGCAGGAGCTCTTGGCGGTCGATGCGCCCACCGAAAGGGGTTCGAAACTTCATGGTGGTTTGGGTTCGCCGCGCTTGTACACGGCGACGAAGTGATCGGTGGTGGTATCGCGCAGTGCGTTGAAGAACTGTCCGCAGCCGCGCGCATGGCGCCAGCGTTCGGCATACACGCCTTTCAAGTTCTCGCGCATGTACAGAAACCGCCCCCAGGTCTCGTCATCGACTTCGGATGGAGGGCTGGGGCGAATCAAGTGCGCTTCGCCGCCGTGGGTAAATTCCAGTTCCGGGCGCTCGCCGCAGTAGGGGCAGGGGATGAGCAGCATGGGTCAGTGGGCGAGCATGGGTCAGTGGGCGACCGCGGCGGCGGCCGCCTCGTCAATGAGGTTACCGTCGCGAAAGCGCTCAATGGTGAAGGGCGCATTGATGGGGTGCGGCTCGTCGCGCGCGATGGTCCACGCGAACAGATGCGCCGAACCCGGTGTCGCCTTGAATCCGCCGGTGCCCCAGCCGCAATTGACGTACAGACCGGGCACCGGGGTCTTGGCGACGATGGGCGAACGGTCCGGCGTCACATCGACAATGCCGCCCCAGTTGCGCAGCATGCGCAAGCGACGAAATTGCGGAAACAATTCGCAAATCGCATCCAGCGTGTGCATGTTGATGTGCAACGCGCCCCGCTGCGTATAAGACGTGTAGGCGTCCGTGCCGGCGCCAATCACCAGTTCGCCCTTGTCGGATTGACTGATGTAGGCATGAATGGTGTTCGACATCACGACGCAGGGAAAGATCGGCTTGATGGGTTCGGATACCAACGCCTGCAAAGGAAAGCTTTCCAACGGCAGCTGCACGCCGGCCATGCGCATGACGACGCTGCTATGGCCCGCGGCGGACACGCCGACCTTGGGCGCTTGGATGTAGCCGCGCGTGGTCTGCACGCCCTCCACAGCGCCGTTGGCAGCGCGGCGGATACCCGTGACTTCGCAATTTTCGATGATGTCCACACCCAGCGCGTCCGCGGCGCGCGCATAGCCCCATGCCACGGCATCGTGGCGCGCGGTGCCGCCGCGCCGCTGCAGCGCCGCCCCGAGCACGGGATAGCGAATGTCGCCGGCAATGTTGAGCGGCGGACAGAAAGCCTTGGCTTGCTCCGGTTCGAGCCATTCGTTGTCCACGCCGTTGCAGCGGTTGGCATGCACATGGCGTTTGATCACTTGAATGTCGTGCAGCGTGTGCGCCAGCATCATGACGCCCCGCTGGGAGAACATCATGTTGTAGTTCAAGACGCCGGACAGATCTTCCCAAAGCTTCAGTGAATGATCGTAGAGGGCGGCACTCTCGTTGAACAAATAATTGGAGCGGATGACGGTCGTGTTGCGTCCGGTGTTGCCGCCGCCGATCCAGCCTTTTTCCAGCACAGCGATGTTCCTGAGTCCGTGCTCCTGCGCCAGGTAAAAGGCCGCCCCCAATCCGTGGCCGCCGCCGCCGACGATGATGGCGTCGTATCGTTGCTTGGGCTCAGGCTTGCGCCATTGCTGCTGCCAGCTGCGATGGCCGGACAAACCGCGCCAAAGGAGCGACAGCGCAGAGAAGGTTTGCTTGCGCATGATCGGCGCTTAAGCGCGAAGGTCCTTGTTTTCCGGATCATAAGGAGAATCGACCAGCACCGTCGCATGGCGCCGTTCACCCAAGATCTCGATTTGAAACTTGCTGCCCACCGCGGCATGCTCGGGGTGGATATAGCCCAGTCCCAAGCTCTTCTGGAGCGCGTGTCCGTAGTAGCCCGCGGTTGCGCGGCCGATGATATTTCCTTCTGTATCGAACAGCGGCTCGTTGCCGAGCGGATCGGCGTCCGTGACATCGTGCACTTCGAATGTGACGAATCGATGCGGCACGCCCTTGGCCAACTGCGCCTCCAAGGCGCTCTTGCCGGTGAATGCGCCCTTGTTCATGCGCACGAAGCGGTCCAGACCCGCCTCGAAAGGCGAGTAATCGGGTGTCAGGTCGCTGCCCCACATGCGATAGGACTTTTCGACCCGCAGCGATTCCATGGCGCGCATGCCCACCATGCCGATATCGAACTCGGCGCCGGCCGCGAACAGGGCATCGAACAAGTGATGCGCATATTCGATCGGAAAGTGCAGTTCCCAGCCCAGAGCCCCCACGAAGTTGACGCGCAGCAGATAGACATCGGTGGCCAGACCCACCTCGCACACCCGAGCGGTGAGCCAGGGGAAGGAGGCATTGTCCAACGGGCCATCCACCAATTTTGCCAGCACCTCGCGCGATCGGGGACCCGCCACCACGAAGCAGCCGCGCGACATGGTGATATTGCGCAGCACGACGCTGCCGTCGGCCGGCAAGGTCTGCAACAGATAATCGCTGTCGTAGCGTTCCGCGGCGCCGGCGCTCACGACATAGAAATATTGATCGCCGAATTTGGTGATGGTGAATTCGGAGCGGATGCCGCCGCGGCGGGTGAGCGCGTGGCATAGCGACATGCGCCCGATCTTGGTGGGTACCTTGTTGGCCACCAGCGAATCCAGCCAGGCTTCCGCGCCGGGACCGCTCACCTCGTGCTTGGTGAAGGGGGTAAGATCGATGACGCCCACCTGTTGCCGGATTCGCAGCGCCTCGCGGCCAACATGCTGGAAATAATTGGTGCGGCGGAAACTCCAGCGATCTTTGGGCTCAACCCCTGAGGGTGCGAACCAGTTGGCGCGCTCCCAGCCGTAGCGCTGACCGAACACCGCGCCCATGCGCTTCAACTTGTCGTAGACCGGACTGGTTTTCGCCGGCCGGGCATCGGGCCGTTCCTCGTCGGGGTAGTGAATGACGAAGACATTGCGATACGTTTCTTCGTTCTTTTGCACCACATAACGCTTGCTGGTGTAGGGCCCATAGCGGCGCGGGTCCACCGCCATCATATCGATGCCGGGTTCCCCCTCGGTGATCCATTCGGCGAGTTGCCAACCCGAGCCGCCGGCCGCGGTGATGCCAAAGCTATGCCCCTCGTTGAGCCACAGGTTGCGCGCACCCCATGCCGGGCCGATCAGTGGGCTGCCATCCGGGGTGTAGGCGATGGGGCCATTGACGATGTCCTTGATGCCGCAGGAGCTCAAGGATGGGACGCGCCGCTGCGCGGCTTCCACATGAGGCAGCAGCCGGTCCAGATCGCCTTCGAACAAATTCTTGCCGAACCATTCGGGTACTCCGTCGGCGAAGCGCGCCGGCGCGCCGGCTTCGTAGGGACCTAGGATCCAGCCCAGGCGCTCTTCGCGCAAATAGTAGGATTGGTCCGATTCGCGCAGCACGGCGAGTTCACGGCCGCCGGCCTTGCGGTACGCCTTCAGTTCGTCCGATTCGTCGTACACGATGTATTGATGCTCAACCGGAATCGAGGGAACATTCAAGCCGAACAGGCGGCCGGTCTGCCGTGCATAGTTGCCGGTGGCGCAGACCACGTGCTCGGCAACGATGTCGCCACGAGTGGTCGTCAGTTGCCATTCGCCGGAGGGCGTCCGCTTGACCGCGGTGACTTCCGTTTGTTCGTGAATCTCGGCGCCCCGCGAGCGAGCGCCCTTGCGCAGCGCCATGGTCAGGTCCGCCGGCGCAATATGTCCGTCATCCGGATGATACAAGGCGCCCACGATATTCGCGGTTGCAGCGCCATCGCCCAGTTCGACCAGCGGCCAGAGCTCCTTGACCTGTTTGGGTCCGATGATTTGGAAGGGCACGCCGATGGTATTGGCCGTGCCGCAGTACTTTTGATATTCATCCATGCGCTCGGCGCAAGTGGCCAGCCGCAGATTGCCGGTGACATGGAAACTGACTTCCTGGCCCGTCTCCGCCGGAAGACGTTTGTAGAGATCCACCGAGTATTTGTGCAGTTGTCCGACGGTATAGCTCATGTTGAACAGCGGCAACAAGCCCGCCGCATGCCACGTCGAGCCGGCAGTGAGTTCAGCGCGTTCGAGCAGCACCGCATCCGTCCAGCCCTTCAGCGCCAAGTGGTATAGCGTGCTGACGCCTACCACGCCGCCGCCGATCACGACGACGCGGCTATGTGTCTTCACGTGATGATCTCCCAACGCAAATACGTCCGGCAGTGTAACCAGCAGAGAATCCGGCAGCACGCCAATTGCGACAGTCCCTTATGGAAATGCGACCGAACGGCCCTCGTGGCATAATTCAGCCGGCGATCCGTCGACCCGGAAAGGAGGAGCGCTTGGAATCTCCGGCTGTGCCGCGCAAGTGCAAGTACGCGTTTTTGACGCTACCGAGCTATTCCTTGATCGCGGTAGCCAACGCCGTGGAGCCCCTGCGCATGGCCAATCGCCTGATGGGCAGGGACGTCTACGAATGGTCCTTGGTCAGCTTGGACGGCCTGCCTCAGGCGGCCAGCAGCGGACTCAACCTGTCGCCGACCGTGGCGCTGGACAGCTTGGGCGCGGTGGACATTCTCTTCGTTTGCGGCGGAGTCCACGTCCGTGAAGCGGTGTCGCCGGTGCTGCTGACCGCGCTGCGCCGGCTGGCCGACAAAAAGGTAGCACTGGGCGGGTTGTGCACGGGGGGATACGCCCTCGCCAAGGCCGGTTTGCTGGACAACTTTCAGGCGACCATCCATTGGGAAAACCTCTCCTCTCTGCGCGAGCAATTTCCGCGAGTGAGAATCAGCGACCAATTATTCACGATTGACCGGGACAGGCTCACTTGTTCGGGCGGCACGGCGCCGCTTGACCTCATGTTGCATCTCATTCAAATGAGGCTCGGGTCCCGAATCTCGCAGCTCGTGTCGGAACAATTTGTCCTCGATCGTGTCCGGAACGATACCGACCGGCAGTACATTCCCTTGCGTGCCCAGATCGGCGTTTCACATCGCGGATTGATCCGCGTGGCGCAACTCATGGAGGAGAACATCGAGAGGCCGCTGCCGCTGGAATCCATAGCAAAATCAACCGGATTGTCGCGCCGGCAGATTGAGCGGCTCTTCAAACGCGATTTGAATTGTGTGCCCAAGCGCTATTATCTGGAAATGCGGCTGCGGCGGGCGCGGGAGCTGCTGCTGCAAACGGCGATGCCGATTACGGAAATCACGGCTGCCTGCGGATTCCAATCGCCGCCGCATTTCTCGAAATGCTACCGCAGTCAATTTGGTTACCCGCCCAGCGAGGAACGCAAGATCGGCGGCAAATCCGCGGCCGGCCGCTCGAGCGGCGCTGCGGCGACGGCTGTTTGACGAATGCGCCAGTGCTGTCGTTTATTGCTTCTAAAGCGTCGCTTTCCACGCCAAGCGATGCTCCGCAAAGTTGTTATGGTAATCAGCCCGTTTCAGCTTAGGAATTGACCCATGAGCGCACGCGATGCCATGTTGAGCCGCCTTCGGAAGCGCAAGCCCGCGACGCCGTTGGACCGGGAATTCTACTGCAGTCAAGAGGATTACCAGGTCGACCTGGAGATGATCTGGTACCGCGATTGGCTGTTTATCGGGCACGACTGCGAGGTCTCGAACGCCGGCGACTACTTGACCGTTCAAGTGGGGGAATATCCCATTGTGGTGGTGCGCGATCGGCAGGGGGGCTTGCGCGCTTTCCACAACAGCTGCCGCCATCGCGGCTCGCGAATCTGCTCCGCGGTGCACGGCACGGCGCCGCGCCTCGTCTGCCCCTACCATCAATGGACCTACCAGCTCGATGGCCGATTGATTGCGGCGCGCGACATGGGATCTGATTTCGACAAGTCCCAGCACGGCTTGAAGCCGGTGCATTGCACCAGCGTGGGCGGCTACATCTGGATCTGCGTGGCCCGGGTCGCGCCTGATTTCGAGCCGATTCGCAAGCACATCGAGCCGTATTTCCTGCCGCACCACATGCACGACACCAAGGTCGCTTTTGAATCCACCATCATCGAACACGCCAACTGGAAGCTCGTCTGGGAAAATAATCGCGAGTGCTATCACTGCGCCGTGAATCATCCCGAACTCTGCCGCTCCTTTCCCGAGGATCCCGCGATTACCGGCGTCGAGGGCGCCGCGGGGAACCCCCGCATCACGTCGAAGTGGGCCTATTGGGAATCGATTGGATTGCCCAGCAAGTTTCATATCGCGAGCAGCGGCCAATACCGCACTGCACGCATGCCCCTCATCGAGGGCACGGTGAGCTTCACCATGGCCGGCAATGCCGCGGTGCGCCGGCCCTTGGCGCCTTCCATCAAGGAACCGGACGTCGGCACGTTCATTATGTTCAACTATCCCAGCATCTGGAATCACATCATGGGCGACCATGCGAGCTCATTTCGCATGTTGCCGATCAGTGCCACTGAGACTCAATTGACCACGAAGTGGTTGGTGCACAAGGACGCGGTCGAGGGCGTCGACTACGACGTCAAGACCCTGACTGAAGTCTGGCTGGCCACCAACGAGGCGGATCGGCGCATCTGTCAGGAAAACCAGAGGGGCGTGATGTCGCCGGCTTACGATCCGGCGCCCTATTCGCCGGTGCACGAGAACGGAGTGACGCAATTCATCGACTGGTACGCCTCGCATCTCGAGGAGCAGCTCACCGAAGGCCAGCGCGGAAACCCGCTGACGGCAGCGCGCCGCTAACGGCAGCAAGCCGCTACCGGCAGCAAGCGCAAAGGCGATAGCCCGCTCGACCATCGACTGGGCACGGAAAACGTCTATTTTTACAGGACTAATACCACTTAGAGAATCGCCGTTGCCCTGAAAGTTGACCCGGCAGTGGCGGGCGCAGAACCGCTCGAAGCACGGGCCTGGGCAGTCAGTGAAATTTCTCGCCGCGCGCGAGCATATCGATAATCAGCTTTATGCGCTTGATCTTTGTCTCTGAGCGCTTTGCTGTTTGCAACCGGTAGGCAATCGAATACAGATTGGCCTTGTTGAGCGTCGCGTAGAACTGCTTTGCCTTGGCGTTACGTGCGAGCTCCTTGACGAACTCCGGAGGCACCGTTGCGTTAGCGGAAGAATCGTACGCAGTGGCCCAGCGCCCGTCGGCTTTGGCCGCTTCTACCTCCTTGAGACCAGCAGGCGTCATTTGGCCCTCCTGGATAAGCCGATCCACATGCGTAACGTTTATCTTGGACCAACCGCTTTTCGTCCTGCGCGGGGTGAATTTTTGCACCCAGGAGTCTGCGTCAAACGGCAGCTTTTGCCCATCTATCCAACCGAAACACAGCGCCTGGTCAAGCGCCTCGGCATACGTGACCGATGGAACACCAGAGTCTTTCTTGTAAATTCGCAGGAGCAGACCACGGGCTCGGGCGTGCTCCTTCGCCATCCATGCGCGAAGTTCTTTCGATGACCGAAAACTCCGCGGTCCCGGCATAGCGCGGGAAGGTAATTTGCCCATATGTGGTTCAGTCTATATGGGCCGATCACCGATGATGGTCGCCCGGTTCATGACGCGCCGGGAAGGCCGATAGTCATCGGTCGCATAGTGCTGCGTCAGGCGGTTGTCCCAAAACGCCACATCGCCGTCGCGCCACTTCCAGCGCACCACGAATTCCGGCTTCGAGCAGTGTGCGTAGAGCATCGGCAGCAGTGCGCGGCTTTCGGCCGGCGTCAGTTCGTTGATGTGGGTGGTGAATCCGTCATTGACGAAGAGGCCGCGCCGGCCGGACACCGGATGCGTGCGCACGACGGGATGAGTGACGGGAGGATTGTTGCGCTTGGCCGTCTCCAGACGCTCCTGCGCCTCCGGGGTCATGGCAAAACGTTCGGTGGGAAAGGATTGGGTGATGTTGTGCGTTGCCGTCAGCGGTTTCAAAAAAGCCTGCATGGCGGGCGAGAGCGCTTCGTAGGCGGCGATGTTACTCGACCACAGCGTGTCGCCCCCCTGCGGCGGGAGCATGCGCGCGACCAGAACCCCGCCCATGGGCGGGGTTTGCGTGAAGGTGACATCCGTGTGCCAGATCGCATTGTCTTGAAGATCGACCAGGTCGGTGTCGAGGACGATGATTTCCGGCACATCGGCATGCTTCGGATAGATCGGGTGAATGTGCAATTTGCCGAAATGCGCGGCGAAGTCCCGATGTTGAACCGGCGTCAGCGCTTGATCGCGAAAAAACAGCACATGATGTTCCGCCAATGCCGCGATGATGGCATTGCGGCCGGGTTCATCGAGCGGATCGGACAGTCGAATCCCTTGGGCCACGGCGCCGATGCTGGAAGTCATGCGGGTAAATGAAATCAAGTGGGTTCGCCTCGTTTCGCCAGTGCAGCGCTCCCAAGCGCATCCGCCGCCCCTGGGGTCGCTTCGTCCCGGACGCTCCCTCGGCGGCCGGCGCCGGCGCGGCCCAGCCAAGGAATGGCCAGCAGCGCCAGGCCGGCAGCGCACATCACGTACCAAGCGGGTGCGTAAATCGAGCCCGCCGATTGCTGCTTGGCCCAGGTCAAGATCATCGGCGCGAAGCCGCCGAATAGGGTGAAGGCGCCGTTGTAAACCAAGGAGGTGCCGGTCGATCTCACCCCGGCCGGGAAAATCTCCGACAGGGCAGCGGGTGCGACGCCGACGAAGCTGGCGACGAGTATGCACAGCGTTGATTGAACCACCAGCAGCGTCGGCAGCGTCGGATCGGCTTTGAGCCACAGGAACAGGGGCAGCACGCAAACGAGCAACGCCGCCGCGCTGGCGAATAAACTCACCCGCCGGCCGATTCGATCCGAGAGTGACCCGAACCACACGCAGCCAATGACAAAGGGCACGTTGCCGACCAATGAGGCGCCGAAGGCTTGGCTGGCGGTAAAGTGGAAGGTGTCGGGTCGCTGAACATACGTGGGCAGAAAAATCATCAGCACATAAACGGCCACCGCCCACAGCACCGCCACCAAAAAACCAATCAGCAAGGTTTGCCCATGATGCCGGAAAATCTCGAGCAAGGGCACCCGGTTGCGTGCCGGCTGATCGCGCCGCAGGGCCGCCTCGGCGCAAAATTCCGCGGTTTCGTCCAGGGTGCGGCGTAGGTATAAGCCGACCGGCGCGATGGCGAGTCCGAAAATAAAAGGCAGACGCCAGCCCCAGGCGCGCACCTCAGCTTCGCTGAGCAGGGCCGTGACCGAGAAAGCCGCCAAGGCTCCCAGTATGTTGGACAATCCCATGCTGGCCTCGAGCCATGAAGCGACCCGACCGCGCTCTTTCGGATCGCCGGTTTCCAACAAGTAAGCGGTTGCGCCGCCAACCTCGCCGCCGGCAGAAAATCCCTGCAGCACTCTGCCCAGCAGAAGGAGGATCGGTGCGCCGACGCCGATTGATGCGTAGGTCGGTGAAAACGCAATCACACCGGTTCCCGCGGCCATCAACAGGATGGTCAAGGTGAGCGCGGCCTTGCGGCCGGCTCGATCGCCGAAATTCCCGATGAGCATGGCGCCCAACGGTCGCACGACGAATCCCAATCCAAAAAACAGGAAAGTTTTGACCAGCCGGGCATCGGGTCCGTCGCCGGGAAAGAAGCTCTCGGCGATGTAGCCGGCAAATAGCGCGTAAACGGTGAAGTCATACCACTCGAGCATATTGCCGATGGAGGTCGCGACGATGGCCCGCGTTTTTCTCGATGTTGGCTGGCTCGTCACGGGTTTCGGCCAGTCCTCACAGCAGCGGATGCACGGGACTAAAAACGGGGGTCAACAAGAAACGCCTGACGAACACCGCATAGCCTCGGTACACATAGTGACCATTGAGCTCGAGCAGCGACTCGCGATTCTCGCGGTAATAGCGCGGGATGTCGTACCAGGGCATGGTGGGCTTGTAGTGATGCACGACATGCAGATTGTTGTACAAGTACAGCAAGCCGAAGACGACGTTCGATTCGACCGCCGCGGTACGCTGCTGAGAGTCCGCAGCAGCCCGATGTTCGTAGAACGCTCTTAAGAGGCCTAAGCTCATGCCGGGGTAGGCAATCAGCAAGCAGTACTGCCACCACGGAAAATGGCAGACGCCGGAAATGAACCAGAACAGCAGGGCGACGGCGAAGGCATGCACCGCCCAATGCGGCAGGTGACTGTAGTCGCCCTGTGCGACGCGCTTCGACTCCTTGCTACCTAAGCTCCATAAGCGCAGCGCCGGGCCGATCAACAATCGGCCCACAAGCGTCTGATTGAAAATGAGCACGGCGCGCATGAACGAACCCATGCGTTGCCAGTCGGCCTTCAGTACGTAGTACGACTCCGTATCGACGCCGGGTATCGTCAAGTTGATGTCGCGATGATGCGTGGTATGGCTTTTGCGGTACAGGGGAAAGGGAAACCACAGTCCGATCGGTGGAAACACCAACGCAAATCGCAACCACGCCGGTACGCCGCGAAAGGAATGAATGGCCTCATGCTGCAGCGAAAAATGCCAGGCCAGAAGGTAGGCGCCCACCGGCATCATGAACCACCAGGGCAGCGCCGCGTTGTACCAAATGAGCGCTCCCCAGGCGGCGTAGATGACCAGCGCCACGATCCAGGTCGGACCATCAACCCGACGGAATACCTTGAGGAACATCAGCTGATCTTACACAACGAAGGCGGGATGCACGATTTCCGCCAGTGAATGCTTGCGCCAGTAAGCCGTTGCAGACTCGAAACCGATCCGCAACGCATCGTAATCGGGCGGGTCGGGCGTGACGAAATGCGATAAATCCAGGCCGCTCAGCAGGACCCGCAGCGCGGGATCTCGATGCGCCGCAGTAAACGCGGCGCGCAAACCCTGCGCTTTTTCAATCGAGTCGACCGGCGCGATCGAGGCTACCAGGGGCGGTATGGGGGTACGGGCGGTGCGGGCCACCGTGCGCAGTTTCGAGGTGAGATCGCCACGATACTTCTGCAGCAACCGGTAGGCGTAGGCATCGATGGGCGCCACATCGGCTGCGCCGGCGACGATCGCGACAACGGCGCCCAAGGGAGTCACCGCCGGCGCGGCAATCTCTCGATACAGCGGCGAGCGAGCGCCGTCCCTGCGTTCGCGAGCCGCATCGAACGCCATGAGATATTGCAGCGCGGCCGCGTATCCGGACTGAGAATTCGGTGCCGTCAAACATAATTTACCGCCGAATGTGGATTCGAGATCGCTAAAGGGGCTGTCGCTGCGCACGACCAGCTCGCTCCAGTATTTAGGAAGGCCGGCGAATTCAGCCGCGGCGGGAACCGGCGCCGCAATGAGCGTGGGTTGGGGAGTGGCACAGGAGTAGGGCAGCCCGCACATGAATACGGCCGCCATATCCGTCCGACGCCACAGGTCATCGATGGCGGCGGGCGGGGCGTGGTCAATCACCTCGACACTCAAACCTGCCCGCGCGGTCACGCCGGTGAGCAAGGCGCGCCACAGCTCTCCAGTCTGCGTGTCCACCGTATACATGCGCGCATTGGCGATCATCGACTAAGGATCATCGATTACGGCACTCGCGGCGAGTCGGGCTCGCGCGCATTGTTGCGATAAAAACTCGACGCGGGATTGGCGCGAATGAATGCTGCCGCAACTTCGTGGATCGGTTGTGTGGCGGTCGCGGCGCTGACGCCGCTTGCCGGCAGAGTGACGCGAAAGGCGGTCCAGACGGCCGTGGGCGCGGTGCCAAATTGGCGAGAGGCGTCTTGATTTTTTCGAATGTCCAGCCAATAGGTTCCCGTCAATAGGTCTTCGGCCAGCAGTTCAATGGTGTCGTCGACGACCTGGCGGGCGCGCTGCACCTTGAGCCTGGTCTGGCCCTGCAGATCTTCCACCGTTTGGATCAGTGCATTGCCCTGCGGCGGGACCGGATTGATCAGGCCCTGAATCTCCTGCATCAGCGAGGCGGCGTCGATCTCGCTGCCCTCAGCCAGATGGAAGCGCCCCGGCTCGCCCGGCGTCTCCGCGGAGTTGTCGATCATCGTGAAGAACTTGTTGGTGAAGCGCAGCATTCTTTGCGCGACCACCACATCCATATTGGCGAGTGCGATGGTGAAGCCTTCGATTTCGTTGGCCATGGGGTACGGGTCCCAATTGGCATTGGAAAATACATAGCCGTGCTGGTAGTGATTGCGCGGACCACCCTTGACGTAGAACTGTGCCAGCTGCGGCGTCGCGAGCTCCCAGGAATCGGCGGGCGACGCGCCGACCCGCACCGCGGGATTGTGATCGGATGAGTTCATTTGCACCTGGGTTACATCACGCAGCTGTGCCCAAGACTGCCATGCGGACCCCTGGCGAATGGAGGACGCGCGCAGGCTTTCCGGATCCTGAATGATCCGCTTCTCGTCCAGCTCGAACAAATAGCTGCCTTTGAGCATGTCGAGCACGCGCGCCGCATTCCAGTTCAACCACTTGAAGGGACGATTGGCCTGCACGGGCAAGGACAGGGGCGAGACGCTGCTGTTCATGCCATTGAGATCGATGGCATAGATCAAATCGGCCCAAGACAATGCTTCGCGCGAGTCGTAAAGCAACAGTGCCACCTGGCCCGTGGCATAGGAATTGTTGCTCTCGAGCACGCTGTCATCGGCGTCCGTGGGTGCCAGGGGTTCGAGCGCCGCTTGCTCGAGCGCCTGCGCGGCGGGCATTCGCACGCCGCGATGATAGGCGAAACCCGCGCCGACCATGGTCGCGGCGACATTGGTGAAGGGGCCCAAATCACCTTCTCCGACCGTACCGCGCGATTGCACCACCGGGGTGATTCGTTCATTCAACAAGTCCAGCAGCCGCTGGGTCAATTGCGGACTCGCCGCCTCGTAGCTCATGGTATTGGCGCGCACCACCAGCATCGCGCGCACGATTTCTTCGTCGCTGACTTCAGGGCCCATTCCCGCGAGCGCGCCGCGGCGAAATATCCGAAGCTGCCGCTCGGCGAGGAATTTCTGATTTTCCGGCGACAACGGATCTCCCGTAAAGATGAATTTTTCGCGCCCCGAGCCTGAGCCGCGATTGAACCAGTAGACCGACATGCCTTCATTGGCTGCTTCCAGGAGCAGCGCGTGCGCATCGGCAGAACGCTGACGGGCTTGCGCGCTCAGCGCCACTTTGGCGCCGTAGCGGGCGACCTCGATCACCTGGTCAATGGTCAGATCCTTGCCCGTCAGGATAACGGTCCGATTCTCCATCGTCGGCGCGATCGGACGATAGTTGGTCGACGCCGCGCTGACCGGCGCCGAGAACGTCAGCGCGCCGGCCAATCCGGCGGCGCCCAGTGCGATGCCGAAACGCCGGCGGGCGGCAAAAACCAGCAGCAGCAATCCCAAACTGATGACGCCTAGAGCTAAGGGAATGCGCTGATCGGGGATGAAGGCCATGGCGAGAAGTATGCCGAGCATCCCGGCGATGGCCAGATACGTGAGGTAAGGGTATCCCCACATGCGTAACCCCAACCGCGCCGGGTCCTCGCGCTCCAATCGCGCGCGCAGGCGCAACTGCGAGAAGGCGATCGACACGTAAACAAACACGGCGACCGTGCCGTAGGACTTCACCAGGAAGGCGAACACCGTGGTCGGCGACACGTACGACATCACCACGGCGGCATAGCCGAAGAGCGTGCCGAGCAGAATGGCGCGAGCCGGAACCCCGTTGCGCGCAAGCTTGGCCAGGGCGCCGGGCGCATCGCCGCGCCGGGTCAGCGCGAACAGCATGCGCGAGGAGGCATAGAGTCCCGAATTCAGTGCCGACAACACGGCGGTAAGGACTACCGCGTTCATGATATGCGCGGCGCCCGGAATACCCATGGCATGCAAGGCGCTGACATAGGGCGCGGAAATTTGTGCGGAATTCCATGGCACCAGACACACCACCAGCAGAATCGAGCCCACGTAGAAAAACAGCACCCGTGTGATGACCGAGTTCGTGGCACGCGCCACCGCCTTCGCGGGTTCGGCCGCCTCGCCGGCCGCAACCGCGACGATTTCGACGCCGAAGTAGAAGCCGGTGGCCGCCACAGCTCCGGTCAGGATGGGCAGCAAGCCGTTGGGCGCGAATCCGCCATGCGCCGTGAGATTGCCGATGCCCGGCGCGACCCCCGGCCATAACCCGGACACGTACACTCCTGCCAGCACTAAGAACAAGATGATTGCGGCGACTTTGATAGAGGCGAACCAAAATTCGAATTCGCCGAAGGATCTCACCGAGACCAGGTTTGTGACGGTCAGGGACAACAGCACCGTCAGACTGATCAGCCATGCCGGCACCGTAGGCAGCCAGAATTGCACCAGCCCGGCGCCGGCAACGGCTTCAAGCGCGACGACGATGACCCAAAAGTACCAATACATCCAGCCGGTCAAGAACCCGGCGAGCGCACTCAAGACCGGCCGATCGCTCCATGCCAGCCGGGCATATTCGTAGAATGAGCCTACGGCGGGCTGTGCCACGGCCATTTCGCCGAGCATGCGCATCACCAATACGATCAAGAGTCCGGTGATCGCAAAGGAAACGACTGCCGCAGGGCCTGCCGACTTGATGACGACTCCGCTGCCGACAAAGAGACCCGCGCCGATGACGCCGCCAAAGGCAATCATCATCAGGTGTCGTTGCTTCAGCGTATGTTGAAGACCGCTCGAACCCGAATCCGGGGGTGCATCTGTATCAACGGCAGCTATGCGCGAATCACGCGTAGCGGCTGACTCCCATGTCCCGCAGCGCCTCGCCGATGGCGGCCACCGCATCGCGCAATATGCCGGGGCCGATGGCGCCGATGCAGCCGACTCGAAACGTCTCGACGGTAGTCAATTTGCCGGGATACAGGATGAAACCGCGCTCGCGAACCCGCCGGTAAAATTCGGCGAAGTCGTACTTAGGGTCGGGCGGTGCGTGGAAGGTCACGATGATGGGCGCCTGCAGCGCATCGGGCAGGAAGGTCCCGAGGCCCAGCGCCCGCATACCGGAAACCAGCGCGCGGCAATTTTCGGAGTAGCGCGCCAAACGAGCGGGCTGCCCGCCCTGCGCCAGGAACTGATCCAAGGCGGCGCGCAGCGCCGCGAGAACATGCGTGGGCGGCGTAAATCGCCACTGGCCGGTCTTCTGCAGGTACTGCCACTGATCGAGCAAGTCCATGGCAAGCGATGCGCTATTGTTTGCCGAGGTTTCCAATGCCGCGCGGCGCGCGATCACCATCCCCATGCCCGGCACTCCCTCGAGACATTTTCCCGACGCCGTGATCAAGGCGTCAAAATGCAAAGTACGGGCGTCGATGGCAATCGCACCAAAGGAGCTCATGGCATCGATGATCAGCCGGCGGCCGCGATTTGCCACGGTAGCGGCGATCTCGGGCAGCGGATTCAAGATTCCCGTTCCGGTTTCGCAATGTACTTGCGCCACGTGCGTAATGGATCGATCGGCGGCCAGCGCGGCATCGATCCGCTCAGGGTTAGACGGTTCTTGTTCATCATGGGGAAGCACCACAGCCTCGCGGCCCTGGTACTTGAGAATCCGCGCAATGCGCTTGCAATAGGCGCCATTGTCCGGCACCAAAACCTTGCCGTGCTTGGGAACGAGGGTTCCGAGCGCCGCCTCGACCGCAAAGGTGCCGCTGCCCTGCAGGGGCACGCAGACGTGATCATTCTGCGCATGCAGGATGACCAGCAAATCGCGGCAGACCGATGCGGTCATGGCATTGAAGGTGCCATCCCAGGATCCCCAGTCCGCGAGCATCGCAGCTTTTGTCTCGGTCGAGGTGGTCAACGGGCCGGGCGTCAGCAATATCGGATCTGTCATGCGGAAGTGTACCTTGCGCTCAATCGCGATAGCGCTCAAGTGCATCTCCCAGCGCGGTTTTGAGCGGTCCGAGCCATGGTTCGAAGTTCTTCCACTGCTCGAGTCCCTCGCGGAATATGGGCTGCCGAACCTGTTCCGAGCTGGCGGTGCGTACGCTGCGCTCGGTTTTGTGGAAATCCAGGCACGCCGACTCGAACTTAAGTCCGCAAAAATCGAGGAGCCGGCGGACATTCGCGTCGAGATCCTCGACGACGCTCTCGTGGTCTATCTTGAGAATCCGTCCCGGCAACACGGCGTGCCAGTGATCCATCAGCTCAAGGTAGGTTCGATAATAGCGCGCGATGTCATCGATGCTGTACGTAAACTCCTGACCCGATGCAAACAGTTGCTTGAAATTGCTGAAACAGCAAGCCATGGGCTCGCGGCGCGCGTCGATGATCCTGGCGTTCGGCAGCATCAGATGAATCAGACCGATGTGCCTGAAGTTGTTCGGCATCTTGTCGATAAAGAACGGCCTATCGGTGCGGTAGATGTGCGTATCGCTCAGGTACTTCTCGCCCAAGCGAAGCAACTCCTCGGCACTCAAATCCGCCAGCACACCCGGATAGCGCGGATTCGCGGTCCCGGCTTCCTCACGGCCTTGCAATTCGTGGACGATTCTTTGAATGTCCGCCAGCTCGTGCGTGCCTTCAACGCGTGAATGCGAGGCCAGGATCTGCTCGAGCAACGTGGACCCGGAGCGCGGCAGGCCCACGATGAATATGGGATCCGCTTTGCCCGAGCCGGCGCCTTCGCGCCGCGCGAACAGCTCGCGCGTACAGGTGGCCATTTGCATGCGGGTATTGCGCTCAATGATTTCAGGCCGATAGCGTATCTCGGCATGTTTGAGTTGATTGCCGCGCTCGTAATAGCGGTAGGATTTCTCGTAGTCGCCGCGATCCTCGAGGGCTTTACCCAGGGCGAAGCACAGATGGTAGCGATCGGCCGGCGATGTCCCCGGCCGTGCTTCTTCAGTCAGCATGCGCGCGAGCTCATCGTCGGCGAAGCGGTAGGTCTTGAGATTGGCGAGGCTCCAATAGGCATCGCCGTAGTCCGGGCGGGCCGCGCTCGCCGCGCGATAAGCATCGATGGACTCCTCACGCCTGCCCAAGGTTTTCAGCGAGTGGGCGATCGAAAGATGAAGTTCCGCCGCTTGCGGCGCGTCGATGAGAAGTTGCCGGTACAGGCTCAGCGCTTTCTCGTTCGCGCCGATCCCGACGCAGGCGGTGGCATACAGAGTCTTGAGCTGCCGGTTCTCGGGCTCCTGCGCCAGGAGTTTCTCGAGTTCCTCGATGGCGCGCGTGTGTTTATGCCGATCGAGCAGGACCCGTGCGTACTCCAACCGCGCCTTCCCGTAGTCGGGTGCGAGTTCCAAGACGGCCTCCAACAGTATTTCCGCATCGTCCAGCACATCGTGCGCAATGCCGATACGGGCGAGCAGACGCATGGCCTCGACGTTGTTGCCGTGCTTCTGCAGGTAGGCCCGAATGATGGATTCGGCGGGGGCCAAATCGCCGTCCGAGAACAAGGCCGTCGCGGTGACCACTTCGGCGGGCAGATTTTTCAAGGTGGCGACATGATCGGCCGCCATGTCGGCGTTTTCCCGATTCCCGCTCATGCGGTACAGTCCCTCGAGCTTGGCCCAGCTCGCGGGCAGCGCCACATTGATGTTCACCGCCTTAAGATAGGCTTCGATCGCCCGTGGTGCGTCTCGCAAAGCCACATGAACGTGGCCGCGCTCCTGGTGCAGACGGCTGAAGCGCGGATGTTGCCGCTCGAGGCGATCGAGGGTTTCGAGCGCCGCGGGCATTTGACCGAGATAGCGCAGGCTGACGGCCGCCATGTACAAAACGTCGCGATTCTCGGGGACCTGCTCGGCGAGTGCGTTGGCGGCCGCGAGAGCATCGGCGTAGCGGCGCTGCTCGAGCAGTCCGCGAATGCGGATGACTTCCGCCTCGACCGGCGAGGCCGGAGAAGCGCTCGACTGCAGGTCCGTCATCATGCGCAAGGCTCCGGCTCGGTGAGGCGTCGCAGGGGACCCAAGTATCTTTCATAGTTGCGCCAGCGCCCTGCGGCTGACGCGCTGATCCGCTGTCGTACCTGCCAGTTGCTGGCGGTGACAACGGTGCGCTCGGTCTCGTGAAAATCAAGACAGCGCGGGTCCCAGGGCAAACCGACGCATTGCACGATTTCTCGGATCCACGCTTCCGGATCTGCCACCATTTTCTCGTAAGGGACCTCCAGGATCGTGCCCGTAGGCAAGGTTGATCGCCAGTGCTCCATGAGGCGGGAGTATTGCGTGTAATAGTGCGCGATGTCTTCCAGGTCGTTGGCGTAAATATGCGTGTTGGAGAAAATCTGGAAGTAAATGGATAGACCGGTGTCCAGGGGATTCCGTTGCATATGAAGGATGCGAGCCTGGGGAAAGGCTGCGTGGATCAATCCCAAATTCATGAAATTCGCCGGCATTTTGTCGATCACGCGCGAAGCCTCGGCTGAAAAGCTCGCCAGCAGGCTCAAGTATTTCTCGGCCGCCGCCGCTATTGCGCCGCGGCCCTCGGCCCCGTGCAGCATCGAGGTTTCATAGTCCACGCAGGCGCTGTGCCAGAAGCGCAATTCGCCGCAGCCGAAGGCTTCGGGGTGCGAAGCGAGGATTTGCTCGGTCAACGTCGTACCCGAACGCGGCATGCCGACGATGAAAACCGGGCGTCGCGACTCATTGCCCTGCGGGCGCGCCCTGCGCAGCCAATCTGCATCGTACAGCGCGATGATTCGATCGACGCGCCGGGCAAGACGCGCACCATCGTACTTTGGGGCGCTGCGCTTTTTCAGCTCATTGGCAAGGCGGTAGCTGGCAAATGCATTGTCGAAGTCTTGCACGTCATCGAAATATTTTCCGAGCGCATAGCGCAGATTGATCTCCTGACCTACGCCTGGGGACTTGCCGAGAAGCCTTTGCACGGCCGCAAGCCAGGCAGCGTCCGGCCGCATTTTTCGATAGCGGGCGAGGCCGGCCCAGGCCTCGGGTTGATCCGGGGCGATGGCAATCGCCCGTCGAAACAGCTGCTCGGCGTCGTCAAAACGGCCTCGGTCCGCTTGAATCTCGCCGAGCAACGCCAGCGCTTCGCTCGAGTCCGCTGCCAAACCTAAGGCCTTGCGGCAACTCTCTTCTGCCTCAGCGATGCGGCCGATCTGACGCAGCACCTTGCCGCCGGCGATATGTGCCTCGGTGTAATCCGGCCTAAGCTGCAGGGCTCGCGCATAGCTTGCCGCCGACTCGTCGAACAACCCTAAGTCGAACAGCGCATTGCCCACAAGCTGCTCTGCCTCGGCGGAATCCGGTTCCAGCTCCAGCGCGCGCCGGCAGTGAATCAAAGCCTCCTGAGGGCGGCCGAGCGCGTGCAGCGCATTTCCCAGATTGGCGTGCGCACCGGGGGCGTCGGGCCGAAGCGCGAGGGCGCGCCGATAACTGGTCACGGCCTCCTCAAAGCGCCTTAAAGAGAGCAGTGCGTTGCCCAAGTTATTGTGGGCTTCAGCCAGGTCTGGGCGCAGCTCGAGCATGCGGCGGTAGTGGTACACCGCCTCCTCGAGCTGTCCTAAGTCGACGAGTGCATTGCCCAAATTGCCATGCGCTTCCGCGAAGCCCGGCCGCAACTCGAGGGCCCGCCGAAAGCTGGCGGCGGCATCCCCCGGCTGCCCCGCGTCCTGCAGGACCGCACCGAGACTGTCGTGCGCTTCGGCAAAATCCGCTTTGAGTGCGAGGGCCCGGCGCAGGCTGGCCGCGGCACCCGCAAGATCACCATGATCGTGTCGCGCGTTACCCAAATAAAAATACGTTTCGGCATCCGTCGGCAGTAGTTCGCCGGCGCGTTGCATCGCGGCGAGCGAATCCTTGCCTTGGAGCAGCTCGTCCACATCGATGGTGGACGCCGGCGCTGCCGCCTTGGCACCCACGCCGCCGAGTTCAGCACAACATCGCTTATATTTTTTCCCGCTGCCGCACGGGCACGGATCATTTCTGCCAGGCTTCACGATCCTAGCTTAGCGCATGCGCAAAAGGGCGAGCGGAAAAGGCGGGCATTGCTGCCCGCCTAACCGCTTTACCTAGAATTTGTAGCCGATCCGAACGCCCATTATCCGCGGCCGCAGAGGAACCTCGGATTTGATGAACTGTGCCGATGAGGTGAATGTGCTGGCATTGGAATTGCCGAGGTTGGTACCAAACGCTTCCGCGGTCCAATTGTCCTTGGCAACGCCGAACGACGCATCGTATGTCGTGTAGCCGGGCTGAAAGTACCGCAACAGGGTGGTCGTCGGATTGCCGACAAAGTTCGTCGTACCATTGTCGATCTGGTTGAACATGCCGCCCACATGATTGGCCCCAGCCATGACAAACGCCTTGTAGTCGTTGAAATTCCAGTCGTAGCGCGCCCGCACGTTGTATTCCAGTTTCGGCGAAAACGCCGGCACGCCGCCTTGCGGACCATAGACGGCATCCGCCGGCGTCAAGATGCCTGCCGGATTCACGATTTGGGTGATGCACTTGCCGAAGGTCGCGCTGGCCGGATTATTGGCAATCAGGCAGGGGTTGTTGGCTTGCTTGGCATCGTTGTAGGACAGCGATCCCTGCACTGTCAGGCCCTGCGTCACGCGCCCCACGATCTGCAACTCGGCGCCATTGATGCGGTAGTTGGCGCCATTGGTGACGAAGGTGGTGTTGCCGAGCTGGGACGGGCTGAACAGGGGATCCTGTATCTCATTCCACAGCATGTGGTAGGCGGACAGATTGACCTGCAGGCGATGTTCGAAGAACTCCGATTTCAGGCCGACCTCGTTGTTGGTCAAGGAATCGGGCGCGTAGCCAGACGGTTTGAACAGCTGTTTCACGCCGTCCGGGCCGGTGGCGACCAGACTCTTGCCCGTTTCACGGTTGAAACCGCCTGGGCGATAGCCTTGCGAGTAGGTGTAGTACAGCAGGATGTCCGGCGTGACATGCCAGGTCACGTTGCCGCGGCTGCGAAACCCATTGTAGGTCTTTCGCAGGCCGATCTTATCGAGGTTCTTGCCGGCGGGACAGGGATTCGGCACGTTGGCGCAGGACGTACTCGTAAAGTACTCGGAACCGGTCTCGAATTCATCGTAGTGATACCAGCGCGTGCCGCCGGTCACCGTGAGCACCTGCGGAATGACGTCAAAGTCGATGGAGGTGAACAACGCGTCCTGTTTGTAGCCGCGCTGCAAATCCTCGCCGAAGGCCGTGGTGTCGCCACGCTGGCCTGGGTGGGTGGCCGTGGAAAGCGGGTTCGTCTCGACGTTGCCCGCGCAGGCAGGCCCGCCCGTCAGAGCCACCGCCAGGTTGGCGGGGTTGCACCCCGGGATCGACTTGTAGTTGAAATTCATGTCGTCCTGGATCTGGAAATTCTCGTAGAACGCGCCGAACAGAGCGCGAATCCGCCAATCGTAGGGCGTGCTGATGCGGATTTCATGAGTCTGATGGGTATTTCGCGTCCAGTCGTTCCAATCCGTCGCCGCGGTGTAGCAGCGTAACGGGCCGGTTGTCGCAACCGTCCCGGGTGCGCCGGTGCACTGGTAGTAGTCGCCGTAGGAGCCGCGGGCGTAATTGGAGTAGTCGCCCACCTGCTGCGTGGTGCGAACCAAATAGCCGCCGGTATAAACCACATTCAAAAACGCGATCTTGCCGTTCACAGTCCAGGACGTGTTTTCAAACTTGTCCTTGTCATAGGTGGGCGTGAAAGAGGTCACTTGCAGGGGCCGCAGCGCCTGGCCGTCGGAGCCGATGGGATACTGCGCGAAGACGCCGTCTGCTTCCATGTTCTGATAGCTTTGCTGGACCAACAAGCTCCAGTCGTCATTGAACTGATACAGCCCGGAGACGCGAATACCGGTGTAGTCCACCGGATTCTGATTGTCCTTCGCAACCGTGAGGTTGTTGGTGACGGGCAGACCGAGCGGCACGCAGACGCCGTTTGGCAGGCCCTTTGCGGGAGCGCCGGGCGGAAGACCGTTGGGGCAGGCGCCGCCTGCGGTTGGTGGCCCTATGCCGAAGCGGAATGTGCCGTTATCGGTGTTCTGGCGCGTGAAGGTGCTCGGTACGTTATCGATATAGCCGCCGCGATGGTCGGTATAAATCACCGCGCGCACGGCCAAATGGTCAGCGATGAGGGGCACGTTCAGCACGCCATTGACGGCGCTGTTCGGATCGCCGCTGGCCGTGACGCTGTAGCTCGCATCGGCGCTGCCCTCGGTCACGTTGAGCTTGGGTTTGTTGGTGATATATCGAATCGCCCCGGCTTCCGCGCCGCCGCCGAAGAGGGTGCCCTGCGGACCTTCGAGAACTTCGATGCGTTCCATGTCCACCGCGTTGATGTCGAGATTGCGCCCCGGGAATTGCACCGACTGATCATCGAGATACAGCGCGACGTTGGGGAAGGAGGCGATCGAAGACTGCGACTGGTTACCGGCCGATCCGGGGCTCAAGCCCCGCATGAAAATATTGCCCTGGCCCGGGCCGTTGGTGGCGAAGGACACGTTCGGCAGGTACCTGACGGCATCCTCGAAGCTGGCGATGTTGAGTTCTTTCAACTGATCGCCTGAAAGCGTCTGAATCGTGATGGGCACGTTCTGCGCGTTTTCCGAGCGGCGCTGCGCGGTTACCGTGACTTCCTGAATGCCCTCGGAATTAGCCTCGGTATCCGCGGCTGCGGCCGATGCTCGACTCGTGAGACCTGCCGCCGCGCAAGTGCCTAATATGGCGGCGATCGCGTACGACAACTTTGGATTTGAGTTCATGCTTCATCCCTTCCGTTATTGAAAACCGCTCGGTCAGTCGTCATTTTTATAAACTCGTACCGAGGATAGCATCGAGCGCGGGAAGCGTAATGTCTAATTGTTGCAGTAATGCTTCAAGCGATATGCAGAAATTGGATTCACCAATGCGAAAATTGCATCAGTCGTTGCGCAGCACCAACAATCTGTCGGAGCTTCGAATCTCACCCCAGCGGCCGGTCGATCATCTCAAGATGCAGATTGCCGGCCGCCGGGTAAGGATTTGCGAGCGCGACGGCCTCGTTGAGTTCGACGCCCAGCCCGGCCGCGGTCGGCGGAATCACATACCCTGATTCCCAGCGGATTGGCGCTTTCAAGATGCTCGCGTGGAAGCCGCCCCATTGTTGAATTCCCTCCAAAATCAAGAAATTCGGGCAACAAGTTGCAATTTGGATATTGGCCGCGCCCACCACGGGACCGCAGTACAGATGGGGCGCAATTTGCGCGTAATGCACCTCGGCCAACGCGGCGATTTTCTTCGCCTCGAGCAATCCGCCGACGCGTCCTAAGTTGATTTGCAAGATATTCGCCGCCCCCGCAGCCAACACGCGGGCGTACTCGTACTTGGTGGTCAGCCTCTCGCCGGTGGCGATCGGAATTCTGGTGCCGCGCGCTACGATTGCCATCTGTTCCGGCATTTCCGGTGGTACAGGCTCCTCGAACCACAATGGATCGTAGGCTTCGAGCAGCCTGGCGAGGCGAATCGCTCCCGATGTGGTGAATTGACCGTGCGTACCCAGCAGCAGGTCCGCGCGAATTCCGACGGCCTCGCGGATCAGCCGGACCAGACGAACGGTACGTTCCAAGGATTCCTGGGTGGGCTGCCGCGGGTCGTAGGCGGAGTAGCCCCCCGTCGGATCGAACTTCAGCGCCGTGAAACCCTGCGACACGTATTCGGCCGCGCGCGATGCAGAGCGCTCCGCGTCATGGTAGAACTCATCGCCTTCGCCGTCCGCCGGATAAAGATACGTGTAGCTGCGCAGGCGTTCGTGCACCTGGCCGCCGAGCAGGTTGTAGACCGGCTGATCCAGTGCTTTTCCAATGATGTCCCAACAGGCCATTTCCAGGCCGCTCATCACGCTCACGAGTGATAGGTCAGGACGCAGTGTGAATCCGGAGCCATAGCTTTCGCGCCAAAAGGCTTCGATACGCATGGGATCGCGGCCCAGCAAGCGCCGCGCAAACAGATCTTCGATCATCGCCGCGATGACTTTGGGTCCGAAGGTGGCGGCGTAGACTTCGCCGATCCCCTCAATTCCGCAGACGGTGCGAAGTTTTAAAAACACGAAGTAGCGGCCGCCGAAACTCGGGGGTGGATTGGCCACGACGAACACTTTGACGCTGTCGAGCTTCATTTGCGGTTCCTATCCTATTCAGCCAGCATTAGAGCAGCCGCTCTTTGCGCCACCATGACAGTCGGTGCGTTGGTATTGGCGGAGGTCACTGTGGGGAAGACCGACGCGTCGATCACGCGCAGGCGCTCGATGCCATGTACACGCAGCGATGCGTCGACCACCGAATCCGCAGGCGTGGGTCCCATACGGCAGGTGCTCACGGGGTGGTATACGGTCATCGCGCGCGCGCGAAAATCCGCCAGCATCCCTGCGCCGTCCATCGAGTTGAGATTGGGCGCAATCGGTTCAAGGATGAGCGAACGCATGGATCGCGTTTGCGCAATCATCTGCAGCAGCCGGCCGCAGGCGATGACGTCCTCTTCGTCCTTGCGCGTCGATAGATAATTGGGGGTGATGAGCGGCGCCTGCCTGAAATCCGCGCTCGCGATGTCGATCCGCCCAACGCTGGTCGGCCGGGTCGGCTGGAAGCAGAGGTAAAATCCCGGGAATCCATCCACTTCAATGCTCTTGCGGGTCGCATCTCCGGTGCTGTAGGTGACCGGATTGAAGTAGAGCTGCACGGCGGGCCGCGTATCGCCTGGAACCAAGGGTAGAAAGCCGCCCATTTGGTTGACGCTCAGGCCTAAGGGTCCGCGGCGCGACAAGAGGTAGCGAATGCCTGCGGCCAACTTTGCCAACGGCGAGTGCAGCGTGTTGTTCAACGTAGGTTGAGTTGCCTTGAAGGAATAGACGACGGCGAGGTGATCTTGCAGGTGCCCGCCGACCGAAGGATTGTCCAGCACCGAATCAATACCCAGAGCGCGGAGCGCCGCGGCCGATCCAATACCGGAGAGCTGCAGCAGCTGCGGTGAATTGACCGTGCCGGCGCACACCAGCACTTCGCGATTGGCGGCGGCGAATTTCGCCGCACCATCGTGCGCGTAGTCCACACCGATGGCGCGCCGCTGCTGAATACGTATTTTGCTCACCCACGCCTGCGTCTCGAGCTTTACGTTTCCACGGCGCAGCGCCGGTCGCAGAAAGGCGTCGGCCGCGGAGCGGCGCACGCCATTGCGGATAGTGACCTGGTAGCAACCCAGCCCGAGCGGATGCTCGCCATTGAAATCTTCCGTCGTCGGCAAGTGCAGCTCGGCGGCGGCATCCAGCCAGTTGCGGCGCATGGGATGCAGGTAGGGCGTCACGTCGGCAACGTCGAGTGTTCCCCCGCCATGCGCAGTCCCTTTAGGATCGACACGCCGCTCTGACATTTCAAAGTAAGGCTTGACGTCCTCCCAACCCCATCCGACGTTTCCCATCTGCCGCCAGTCGTCGAAGTCCTGCGGCGCGCCCCTGCAGTAGACCAACGCATTGATGGAACTGGAGCCGCCGACCACCCGCCCGCGAGGCCAGTACATGGTTCGCCCATTGAGCCCGGGGCTGCTCTGCGTTTGATACTTCCAATTGACCGACGGATCGGCAAACGTGCGTCCGTATCCGATCGGGGTTTTGATCCAAAAACGATCGTCGGAACCGCCGGCCTCGAGCACTAAAATGCGGTCGCGGCCGCTTGCCGCCAGACGATCGGCCAACACGCACCCCGCCGTGCCGGCGCCAATGATGATGTAGTCGAATTCGCCCACGGCTTAGGAGCTTAATCGTTCGACGCGCTGGCGCTATGCCATTTCGCGATCCGGTCATATCATTTTTCGAGATACCCAGTCGCGGCCACGGGGAATACTCGGACAGGCTCCTTCAGTCGCGCCGCGCAATTGAACCCTGTATGGTTGAGGGAGTTCACTTTTGAGGTTCACGCTTGAGCGCAACCGCACTAGAGGCCGGCCGTACCCATGCTCCTTCATCGATTGAGCGCTGGTATGTGCTCATTTTGGTGTGCTTGATCTACGCCATCAATATTGCCGATCGATACGTTGTGTCCACCGTGCTCGAACCGATACGGCTTGATTTGAAGTTGACTGATGCCGGCGTTGCCTTTCTGACCGGGACGCCGCTGGCATTTTTTTATGTCGCGTTTGGAATCCCGATCGCCTGGTTGGCTGATCGGTATAACCGGCGCAATATCCTGGCCGGATCGTTGGTGATTTGGTCTGCGTTCACGGCGCTGTGCGGGCTGTCGACGAATTACCTGCAGTTCTTGTTCGGACGTATCGGCGTAGGCGTCGGCGAGGCCGGCGGCACGCCGCCGTCCACCGCCATCGTCTCGGATTGCTTTCCGGCGGACCGGCGCCCCATGGCCATGGCCGTTCTGGCACTCGGTGCGCCGATCGGCGCTTGGTTGGGCGCCGATCGGGCGGGCGCCATTGCGCACGCGTACAACTGGCGGGCAGCCTTCCTCGCTCTCGGTGTGCCCGGCGTCATCGTCGGACTGATCGTTTTTCTCACCGTCCGAGAGCCGAACCGGGGACGCTTGGACGCCATTGTCGAGGACATCAAGCCCTCGTTGATCGCCTGTTTGAAATTCCTTTGGCAGCAAAAAGCGGCGTTTCACATCATGATCGGCGGCGGTCTGTGCGCGCTCTGGGGCTGGGGCCTGATCTATTGGACGCCGACTTTTCTGCAACGCGCGTACAACCTCGACGTCGGGCAGGCGGGCGCCGTCACCGGCAATATTCATCTGTGGGGAGGCTCGCTCGCCACCGTGGCGACGGCGTGGCTGCTGTCGCGTTCGTCCATGGCCGATCCGCGCCGCGTGGTGTGGTTGCTGAGCGCAGGGATCGGCTTGGCGACCATCCCTTCCATCATCGCCTACTGGACGCACTCCCTGTTCTTATGCAAGGCAATGTTCTGGTTGTTCATCCCCGCCATTTACTTTTATATCGGCCCATGTTTCGGCCTGCTCAATAATCTCGCGCCGTGCCGCATGCGCAACATGTTCATCGCCATATCGCTGCTGGTCGCCAACATTTTGAATCTGATCATTGCTCCCTGGGTGGTCGGCCTCTTGAGCGACTGGTTCGCGGGCCCACGGCCGACCGACGCGGCTTCGCTGCGCGCGGCTTTGCTGGTGCTGGCACCCACCGGACTTTGGGCCGCGTATCATCTGTATTTGGCATCAAGAACCATCGTCGCCGACCAGAGACGCGCAATCGGCTATACAAAATCCTGGGCACCTTGATCATGACCAACTCGCATCTCGACCGAAGATGGCTGCCGTTGAACGCCTTGCGCGCCTTCGAAGGCGTCGCCAAGCATTTGAGCTTTACCGCCGCGGCCAACGCGCTGCTGATATCGCAGAGCGCGTTGTCGCGCCATGTGATAGCGCTCGAAAAAATGATCGGTGTGCAGCTGTTCGAGCGCCGCCCGCATTCTTTGGTGCTCACCAAGGCCGGCCAGCATTTGCTGCCGGCCGTCATGAAGTCATTCGATCGCCTGGAATACGCGCTGGACGATTTGCGCAACGATGGCGCGACCGATACACGTACGCTGCGTGTGCACATGCCGCCAAGCTTTGCGGCATACCTCGCAGTGCCGATTCTGCGCGACTTCCGCCGCGCGGCGCCGGAAGTGGAAATCGATCTGGTCAGTCCTCATGGTGTAGGGCCGCCGCCCGGGGACGTTGATGTTGCGGTGGTCTATTCAAAGCCGACCGTGACTGATCTGGTCACGGATCTTCTGTGGCCGGTGCACTTGAGCTTGCTGTGCCATCCCAACGTCGCTGCACGGCATGCCGACAAGACTCTGGCGCAATTCGTGGAGACCAACGAGCTGGTGCATGTGCGAATCTCCGAACTGCCGCGGCATCATCTTTGGAAGCAATTTGCGCGAGCCGCCAATCTGACCAACCTCAATGTGGAGCGTGGAGTGGTTTTCGATACCGCGATGTTGGCCGTGCAATATGCGCTGAGCGGCGAGGGCGTCGCGCTGCTAGACACGTATCTGTTTGGCGATCACATTCGTTCGGGGCGTCTGGTCAAACCATTCAGCAACAGCCTGGATGATGGTTACGGATATTATTTGATTACGCATCCGGAGGCCCTCAGCGATACTGCGGTGGCGTTGTTCCGTTCCTGGCTGATCGAGCGCTTCGGCAGCGGCGGCGATCTTCAGCCCAATCTGCACTTGGCGGTATCGAATGATTGAGGGTTGGCGGGTGTAAATGAAGAGTGAGACAAGAGTTGCGGTGATCGGTGGGGGAGTGGTCGGGGCCAGCGTTCTCTATCACTTGACCAAGGCTGGATGGAAGGACGTGCTGTTGATCGAGCGCGCCGAGCTCACTTCAGGATCGACCTGGCATGCGGCGGGCGGCATGCACACGGTCAACGGCGACCCCAATGTCGCCAAATTGCAGCAATACACCATCGAGCTTTATAAGGAGATCGAGCAAATCTCCGGACAATCCTGCGGCGTGCACATCACCGGCGGCTTGATGCTGGCGGGCACGCGCGAGCGGCTCGACTGGCTGAAGATGGCCAAGGCGCGCGGTCGATATCTTGGAATGGATCTTGAAATCATATCCGTCGATGAGGCGGCCAAACTCTTCCCGCTGCTGGACAAGAAGCATTTCAAGGGCGCGATGTACGACCCCATCGAGGGTCACGTCGATCCGTACGGCGTCACGCACGCATACGCCAAATCCGCGCAGCTCGGCGGGGCGGAAATCGTCAGACACACTCGCGTGACCGATCTCAAGGCACGCAGCGACGGATCCTGGGATGTCATCACCGACCACGGCAATGTGCATGCCGAGTATGTGGTGAACGCCGCTGGGTTGTGGGCCCGCGAAGTGGGGCGCATGGTCGGGATTGAATTGCCCATTCTGGCCATGGAGCATCAATACCTGATCACCGGCGACATGCCGGAACTGGTGGGTAAAAAGGAACAGTTGCACTGCATCGACTTCGAAGGGGAGCTATACATCCGTCAGGAGCGCGGCGGCATGCTGCTCGGAACTTACGAAAAAGCGGGGGTTCCCTGGTCTCCGACGCAGACTCCATGGGATTTCGGACAAGACCTGTTGGCCAACGACCTCGAAAGAATCGCGCCCAGCTTGGAGGTGGCATTCGAACATTTTCCCGCGCTTGGCGATGCCGGCATCAGGAAAGTTGTGAATGGACCATTCACGTTTGCGCCGGACGGCAACCCTCTGGTCGGACCGGTCAAGGGTCTGAAGAATTTTTGGGTGGCCTGCGGCGTCATGGCCGGATTCAGCCAGGGTGGCGGGGTGGGTCTGGCCTTGTCGCGCTGGTTGATCGATGGGGATCCGGGCGCCGACATTTGGGGCATGGACGTTGCGCGCTACGGCGATTGGACCACGCTGGCGTATACCAATGCCAAAGTTCGCGAAAATTATTCGCGCCGGTTCAGCATTCGATTCCCAAACGAGGAACTTCAGGCCGCCAGGCCGCTGCGCACGACACCGATTTATGAACGGCTGCAGGCTGCAAACGCCGTGTTCGGCGACTACTGCGGTTTGGAGCATTCCTTGTGGTTCGCGCCCGACGCGCAGAGCGCCAAGGACGAGTTCAGCTTTCACCGCTCGAATGACTTTCCGCATATTGCCGCCGAGTGCGATGCGGTGAAGAATTCGGTGGGTTTGCTCGAAATCTCGAATTACGGCAAGTTTGAGGTCAAAGGTCCCGGAGCCGCGGACTGGCTTTCGCAGGTGATGTCGAACCGCGTTCCGGCCGTCGGCCGCATCGCGCTGACGCCGATGCTCAACGAGCGCGGCAAATTGATCGGCGATTTCACGATGTGCCGGGTCGCCCCCGAGCATTTTTTGCTCATCGGCACGTACGCCGCGGAAAGCTACTACCTGCGTTGGTTCGAACGGCATCTTCCGGGCACCGGCGTGTCCATCCGCCCGTGCGCCATGGAATACGTCGGGCTATCCATAGCCGGTCCCAATTCGCGCGCTCTGCTGCAAGAGTTGGTGCGCGATGACCTGTCGACCGCGGTGTTTCCTTTCTTGTCCTTCAAGCGCATGGAAATCGGCATGGTGCCGGGTTACGTCGGCCGCGTTTCATTTACGGGCGAACTGGGATTCGAGATATGGGTGACCACCGACTATCAACGTGCGCTCTATGATCTGCTGGTCGGTGCCGGCCGAAAATATGACCTGCGGCCGTTCGGCGGTCGAGCACTCAACTGCATGCGAGTCGAGAAGAGCTTCGGCACGTGGACGCGGGAATACCGTCCGATCTACGGCCCAGTCGAAGCCGGGCTCGGCCGATTTGTGGATTTCAAGAAGGAAAAGTTCATCGGCCGTGCCGCGGCAATGGAAGACAGGGAAGGCGGCGCTCTGCGGCTATTGACCTTCAAGCTGGACACTGCGGACGCGGATGCGTTGGGCGATGAGCCCATTTGGCATGACGGCAAGGTCGTGGGCTGGGTGACATCGGGCGCCTTCGGTCATCGCGTCAAACATTCTCTGGCCCTTGGATACGTGCCGGCGGCGCTAGCGGGCGCTACCTCAGGTTTCGAGATCGAGATTATCGGTGAGCGGCACCATGCCCAGCCTCTACTCGAGGCTGCCTATGATGCGAAAGGCTCGCGCATGCGAACCTAGCGCGCGGCGCGATCGAGCGTTCCTGATGGCCGGTGTCGACGTTGCAAAACTTCCCCTGCGGGTGCGTCAGGCCACAGTCATCGCGCTCTTGTTCGGCGGCTATGCGTCGCTGTATTTCTGCCGGGCGGACCTGTCGGTGTCGACACCGCTGCTGATCGACGAGCTCGGGGGGCGCGGCCTCAACCATGCCGATGCCATCGTGCGCCTGGGGCAGGTGTCAACCCTCGGCGTGCTGGCCTATGCACTCGGCAAGCTCTTCTTGGGGGGCTTGGGCGATCTCTGGGGCGGTCGCGTGAGCTTTCTCATTGGCCTGGCGGGTGCGGCCGCGTTCACCCTGTTGTTCACGGTCGGCGGAACGGTGCCGCTGTTCATGCTCGCGTGGATCGGCAACCGGCTCACCCAGTCCATTGCCTGGGCGGGCCTCATCAAAGTATCGTCGAAATGGTTTGACTACACTTCTTATGGCAGCGTCATCGGTGTACTGAGCATCAGCTACCTGGTCGGCGACGCGGCGGCGCGCCAGTGGATGGGGATGCTGATGCAACATGGCTTCGGCTGGCGGGCGCTCTTTTATTTCGCGGCGGCCGTGGCGGGTGCGATGCTGCTCCTCAATGGGTTATTCTTGCGCGAATCGCGCAAGGACTTGAAGTTTGATGAAGCCAAACCCAATCCCTTGAATTTGTTCGGCGCCGAGGAGTCGCGCCCCAGCGTGCGCAGCCTGCTGCTGCCGCTGCTGCGCAGCCGCGCATTCCTGCTGATTTGCTTTCTGTCATTGGGCTGCACCATCATTCGAGAAACCTTCAATACCTGGACACCGGTGTATTTGCGCGACTACTTAGGCTATGGCGTGAGCGATGCGGCGCGCATGAGTTCGATCTTCCCGGGAGTGGGCGCGGTGTCCGTCGTTGCGTCCGGATGGCTGAGCGATCGGATCGGGGTCAACGGTCGTTCGCTGGTGCTGTTTCTCGGTTTGGCGGCAACCGCGGCTGCCCTGTTGCTGCTCATGTCGATGCATTCGAGCGCAGCCGGCTCGATGCTGCCGCTGGTTGCGATCGGAATCATCGCCTTTTGCCTATTGGGGCCTTATTCGTACCTCGGCGGCGCTTTTGCACTTGATTTTGGGGGCAAGCGAGCTTCGGCGGCCTCGTCGGGCATCATCGATGGCGTCGGCTACTTGGGTGCGGTCGCGGCCGGCGACAGCGTGGCGAGACTGTCCGTGTCGTTCGGCTGGCAGGGCGTATTTGTGACACTCGCGGCGGTAAGCGCAGTGGCGGCTGTGGGTGCGGGCTATTTGTTTTACTTGAGCGCCCGCGCGCAGCGTGCCGGGCGCCACTTGCCATGAAAATTCCAGCCGCTCTCAAGAGTGTACATTCGGATGCCGACTCGCTGACCTTGCAATGGGCAGACGGGCGGACCAGTCGGTTCGCCGCGATCTGGCTGCGCGACAACCAATCCGAACAGCGCGATGCTCACAGCGGTCAGCGACTGGTCGACCTTACGGATTTCCCGGCTGCGCCGAAGATTCGCGCCGCCTCGCTGCATGCCGGAGCGGTGCACGTACATTGGGAGAGCGAGTCTCATACCGCCAGGTTTGATGTTGCGTGGTTGGCCGCGCAGGAGGATGCGCCGTTCGAGCAGGTGCCGACGCAGGCCTGGATTGGCGGCGCCTTGGACGCATCGCGCGATTTTGCCTGGTTGAGCCTGCGGCAAGTCAAGGAAAACACCGCGGAACGCTCGCATTGGCTCACACGGCTGCTGACCAACGGCATTGCCTTCTTGAGCGATGTACCGGCCACCGATGACGCCATACTCGAGGCGATGTCCTTGGTCGGCCGCGTCGCCGAGACCAACTATGGGCTGGTGTTTGACGTGCGCTCCGTCGCGCAGCCGGAGAACCTGGCGTTTTCCGACTTAGGATTGAGTCTGCATACCGACAATCCATATCGAGAACCCGTGCCGGGCTTTCAGGCTCTGCACATGCTGATCGCATCGCCCGACGGCGGCGAGAATCTGTTTGCGGATGGCTTGGCGCTGGCCGCGCACCTGCGCCGTGACGATCCTGATGTCTTCGCGCGATTGACCAGCACTGCAGTGCCGTTCCGCTATCAGTCCAAAGATGCGGACCTGTATGCAGAACGGCCCTTGATCCAACTGTCCTGCGATGGTGCGGTGACGGGGGTGCATTACAACAATCGCTCGATTGCGCCGCTGCGGCTTGCGCTCGACGACACGCGAGCCTTCTACGGCGCCTATCGAAAGTTCGCCTTGCTGTTGCGCGACCCGGCGTTTCAGCTCACGTTTCGAATGCGCAACGGCGATCTCGTGCTGTTCGACAATCAGCGCATCCTTCATGGCCGTACGCCGTTTTCGTCGGCGAAACATGCGCGTCATCTGCGCGGCTGCTATCTGACGCGCGACAGTGTGTACAGCGAATCGGCGCTGCTGCGCCGGCACTTCAACGCGGTGCCCGCAGCATGAGCCTCGTCGATGAGATTTTCATGCTTTTCAGGCAACGCGGAGCGGGGGCGTACTACGGCGAGTCGGTGTCGATGACGGAACACATGCTGCAAGCCGCCTATTTCGCGCAAGCCGAAAGCGCGCCGGCGGCGCTCGTGATCGCTGCATTGCTCCACGATGTGGGGCATCTCATCGAAACGGTACCCGACGATATCGCGGATTGGACGAGCGATGCGCGTCACGAAGAAGTGGGTGGCCGCTGGTTGGCACAACGCTTTCCCGCATCGGTCTCAGAGCCGGTGCGGCTGCATGTTCCCGCCAAACGTTACCTCTGCGCCACTGACGGTGCCTATTTTGCGAAGCTCAGTCCGGCTTCGGTGATCACACTCGAGCTGCAAGGCGGTCCGATGACGCGCGAGGAAACGGCGCGCTTCGAGGCCGAATCCTCTTTTCGCGAGGCCGTGCGCGTGCGGCGCTGGGACGACGCCGGCAAAGTGGCGGGCTTGGCAACTCCGCAGCTCGAGGACTATCGCGCGCTCATCAATTCCGTGCGCTCATTAATTCAATGAAGGCGCTGCTTCGATGGCATAGGGCTTGATCGGGGCCGTCTTGCGCAGAAAGTACAGCGCCGAAAGGCCCATCAATATCGTTCCGAGCACGCTGGTGCCGTAGGCGCTGGCCGTGAAGACTTGCAACCAATCAAGGCGCACCAGGCCGAAGTTGCGCCACAGCAGGAGCGCGCAGCTTCCCAAATACCCGGACGCGTCGGCAACATAAATGAGAAACCCGGCTGTCCCCACCGTACCGCTCGCCGCGATCAACCGATCAAACAACATGGCGTTGAAGGGCACATAGGCCATGTAGAGACCGGCGCCGCTCAAGATCATCCACACCAGCGGCGACAGCAGTCCCGCTTGAAACGCCAGCGTCGACAGACCAAGCAAAACCAAGCCGGCGATCACCACCCCATGAATTACCAGCAGCGCCTTGGTGTTGTCGCGCACGACGATGATGACGCCGAGTACGGTCAGGGAAAGCACTGCCACCGGCAGCTCGCTGGCCGTGAAAACTGCGGCAGCCTGTCCGAATCCGAGGGCGGTCCAGATTTCCGCGGCGAAATTGTCGCGAAAGTCGCGGATTGCGGTGGTCAACACATAAGAGAGCACGAGCAGGGCGATCCCCACTCCGTAGCGCTGCAGGAAGCGCATGCGCGCCGCGGAATCCATGGGCGCGCGCCGCACGCGTGCAGCCTCATCCTGCGGACTGGGCGGCGGTAACTGCCAAAGCACCCACACAGACAGGCCCAGAAGCGGGAAGAACATGGCACCCGCGGCGGCCGGCATCCAAAACGGGTTGACGTGCCACTCGTCCATCAGCAGCTTGCCGACGGTTTTTACCGCCCCCGAGGAGACAATGAAGCTTGCGCACAGAATGGCGCCAAGTACCTCGGAGGTGCGTCGGCCCTCCATGAAGCCAAAGACCAGTCCCCAGATCAGCCCCAACGGCAGACCGTTTAGAAACATGGCACACACATTCCAGGGCGCAGGCACCACCGCAAAGAGAAGCAGGGCCAACCAGGACATGAAAATGAGGACGACGATGGCGCCGGCGCGCTTGTTCGGCGCGACTTCTGCAATAAACTTGACGCCGATCATCTTTGAAACGGCGTAGCCGAGCACCTGCGCGAGCACCAACGCAATCTTGTAGTCGAGCGCGAAGTGCCATCCGGGAACCGAGCCAAAGATGGCGACCGAAAATGGCTTGCGGAATGCGTACATCGAAAAGTAGGCCGCAAAGCCTGCCAGGCCGGCGAAAGCGCTGAATAGAACCGGGTTGGCCCTTTCGAGCGCTCGTTGAAGCCTATCGTTCACGAAACGAGTTTATCCTGATTGCGCGCCTGATGTTTTTTGGCGCAGCGGCTGGCATGCCACACATCTGTCATGTTTTTGTCATTAACTAACCGGCCCTAAGGCGAAACAATGCACACCATAGGTTGTCCTTCTGCCGTTTCCGGCGCGTTTGACCTTGCGGTTGTCGGTGCGGGAATCATTGGCCTGTCGTGCGCACGCGCCGCGGCGATCAAGGGATTGCGCGTCGTCGTCATTGACCGCGATTCCCAATCAAGCGGCGCATCGGTGCGCAACTTCGGCTTCGTTACCGTGACGGGCCAGGAGCGTGGTGCCGAATGGACTCGTGCCCGGCGTACTTGCGCCATATGGGAAGAAGTGGCTCAGCAGGCTGGAATTCCCATTCTGCAGCGCGGCCTGTGGATGACGACGCGCCGCCCGGAAGCGCTGCCGATACTCGAGGCATTTCTTGCGACCGAAATGGGTGAGGGGTGCAAGCTATTAAGCCACGCCGCCGCACGAGCGCGCTGTCCTGAGTTGGTGAATGGACAGGTACAGGCCGTGCTCAGCAGCTCAATTGATCTTCGGGTCGAATCGCGAGAGGCGATCCCGAAAATCGCCGCCTGGTTGGCGGAGCGCTGGGGTGTGCAGTTCCTGCGTCAGACCGCTGTGCTGTCGGTCGCGCCGCCCCTGCTCGAGACTTCACGGGGCGTGGTGCAGGCCGGGGCGGTGGTGGTATGTCCGGGAGATGATGTTTACTCGCTCTACCCGAAGCGCATAGCCAGGTACGAGGTGACCCGCTGCAAGCTGCAAATGCTGCGCCTTGCAGATCCTGGTTTTCGCTTGCCGAGCACTGTGATGTCGGATCTTGGCCTGTTGCGGTATCCTGGTTACTCGGCGCTGGCGGAAGCCGCCCCGCTGCGCGAGCGGCTCGAGGCGGAGCAGGGCGAGCATCTTAAGCACGGGATTCATCTCATCGTGGTGCAAAGCGCGGACGGCAGTCTCATCGTTGGTGATAGCCATCACTACGCGGCCACGCAGGATTGTTTTGCGGATGAGCATATCGATGAACTCATTCTCGACGAATTCACCGCAGCGACGGGTCGGTCTCCGCCTGCCGTTCGCGAGCGCTGGCTGGGCACCTATTCCGCGGCCCCCGATCGCTCGATGTTCATCGATGCCCCAGCCCGCGACGTGCGCATCGTGATGATTACCAGCGGCTCGGGCGCATCGACCGGATTCGCGATTGGTGAGGAAGTGGTGACGGATCTCTTTGGCGGAGTTCAGGTTGGCGGAGTTCAGGTTGGCGGAGTGGAGGTTAATGGCTATACGCGATCGCTTCGATCTGGTCATCTTTGATTGGGCGGGGACCATGGTGGATTTCGGTTGTCATGCGCCGGTCATAGCGCTCCGCGAGGCCTTTGCTCTTCGAGGAGTGGCCATCAGCGACGTGCAGGCGCGTCGCGATATGGGCAAGCCCAAGGTTGATCATGTGCGCGCGCTGCTTCAAGACCCCGCCATCGCCAGGGCGTGGACCGAGGCCTGCGGCTGCTGCGCGGAAGATTCGGATGTTCAACGGTTGATGACGGACTTGGCTCCGCTGATGCGCGATCAAGCGGTGCGCGCGGCGTGTCTCATCGACGGCGCCCGCTCGGCGGTCGAAGGGCTCCGGGCGGAGGGAATCAAAGTGGGCTCATCAACCGGCTACACGCGCGAGATGATGGCGCCGGTGTTGCGCGAAGCGGCGGCGCAGGGTTATGTACCGGATCATGTCGTTTGTTCCGGCGAGACGCCGGCCGGAAGGCCGACCCCCCTCATGATCTATAAGGCATGCGCCGAGCTTGGGGTGTGGCCCCTGTCGCGCGTCGTCAAGGTCGATGATACCGAAGCCGGCGTCGCCGAGGGTCGAGCCGCGGGTTGCTTCACGGTTGGAATCACGGCATCCGGCAACGGCGTAGGCCTGTCTCAGGAAGCCTTGTCGGCGCTGCCTGTCGCCGATCGCGCCGCGCGCATGGCGGCGGCGGAGAAGTCACTTCTAACCGCCGGCGCGGACGTGACCATCGATACCATCGCCGGGCTCCTATCGGCGCTTCGGTCAGCAACCTAACACAGCATGCAACGAACCGAGCTGGTGCTCCGCGTGGCGCAGCACTTCGGCGCAGTCCTGCGACGTCATGTGGACGCCGCTAGCGCGCAGTCAGCGTCCTATAGATCTTGGCTAACTCGTGCGGCAGTGAAATGACATCGTCGATCACGAGATATCGAGTCTCCTTGCACATGCGCCGCAGGTAGTCGTGGCCGGCGGGATCGATGGTCACGCAAAAATCCGTGACGCCGGCCCGCTCCGCCTCCCACAGTGCGCGCGCGGTATCTTGGATGCCGTATTCGCGGTCGGTCCGATCGGTGCCATAGTCGTGGTCCTCCGGGTAGCCGTCCGAAACAATGATCAAGACCTTGATCCCGGCCGTCTCTCGGGCGAGTTTGCCGAGGGCGTGCCGGATCGCGGCGCCCATGCGTGTCGAGCGGCGCGGTTGCATGGCCGCCAAAGCTCCCCAGGTCTTCGCGGACAGCTTGTCGGCGAAATCCTTGGCCACATGAAACTCCACATTGTCGCGGCCGTAGCCCGAAAAACCGTAGATGGCGTAGCTGTCGCCCAGTCCCTGAAGCGCGTCGCACATCAGCGCCAATGCATCTTTGGACACGTCGATGACTCGCCGCTTCGGCGCCGATACAGGGTCCGGCATGTCGTCGTGACCGCCGTGAAGATACAGTCCGCTTGGTGCCGTCTGAGTCGCGGCGCCTGCGGGCTTGGCAATGGCTGCCGGACCCGGCAGTGGAAAATCAGTCGACGCGCTCATGTCGACCAGAAACGCGGCGGCCACATCCCGTAACGCGCGATCGCGGCGCACGTACAGGCGTGAATCACCGGCGTTCCCGGTGCGCCGATCGATCACGGCCTCGATCAAGCCGTCGAGTTCGAGCTCATCGCCATCACTGGTGCGGCGGACACGACGCCATGACTGCGGTTTGATGAATCCGAATTGTCGCCGTACTTGGTGTGCGAGCGTGGCATGCCGCCGACGTACATCGTCGATAAAGCCGAACTCGTCACCGCGCAGTCGATGCTCGAAGACTCGGCACCACGCGGCGAGATAGGTTTGTCGCTGAAAATCCCATTCGTCATACAGAAAGCTGCGCGGCCCTGCATTTTCTCGATATCGAAGGGCCGCAACCGGCGAGTTCACCGGTAGTTTCCGGTCGCGCCCGGCATCCAGCTCCTCGGTCGCCGTGCCGGTGACCGGCGGCGGTTCTCGTGTTGTGGTGGCGAAGGAGCGGCTGATGCGGCGCCAGAATGCTTTGTCGGAGGCCGTATCGCCGCGAAACTCGATGAGCAGCGCCGCGCTTTCCTCCAGATGGTCCGGACCAGGATCAAATTCGCCATCGAGTTTGCCGTCGATCGCGGCGGTCGCCTTCGCGAAGGTTGGCGCCGGCAGCTCCGCATCGTTGGCCGACCCTAGATCTTCGAGTTGGGCGCAAATCGCAAGCGAGATTCGCGCGCTGTCATGGACGTCGGCGTCGACGCGTCGCACGGCGGCGGCTGCATCGATCAACCCGTCGAGCACACCGCTCGAGTCGCCGGCCACCAGCGCGGCACGCGCCGCCCCGAGGGAGAATTGCACCAGCGCCTCGATCAATGCAGGCACGGTCGCCATCAAGCCGATGGGCGGGCGATTCGCGAGGGCGTGCGCCAGTACCCGCTCGAGGTCCGCGCGCGCACCCGGGTAGCGGCGCCGCATCGCCGTATCGATTCGAAGATCTTCAATGGCAAAGAAAATCCGCCGCAGCAGTGCGGGTCGCGAGGACTGGGCAAAAAAGCTCTGCAAATCGACATCGGCGGTGCCTTCCACCCAGTAGCCGATCTGATGGAGAACCGCGATTCGGTATGCCCCGAGATTGTGCTGCGCCGTCAAGTAGCTGCCGATCTGCGCCGGCAGAAAGATACCGGCCTCATCGGCCATGCGCGCGTTGCGTCCCCGCTCGTTCCCGGGCTCGGCAAGCATCAAGTGCAGGTATCGCCCGGCCAAGCCCTGTGCAAACAGCGCCAGGAGTCGATGAATATCCGTGAAACAGACAGTCTCGGAGCGGCGCTCCTGCGTCTGTGGCGGGATCACGGCAGCAGCACATCCACGATGGCAGCGATGGATTTTTGCACCTCGGCATCGTCGGTGACCGCGCGTGCGATGGCGACATCACATGCGCGGCGCGGCTCGATGCCGCCGGCGGCGAGTTGCGCGGCATAGACCAGCAGCCGGGTGCTGACTCCCTCTTCGAAGCCGTGTTCGCGCAAGTTGCGGACCTTTTCTCCCACCACCGCGAGCTGGCGTGCGAGCGCGGGGTCCACGCCGCCTTCGTGCGCAATGATCGTGGCTTCG
>Ga0179587_10000011_pt1 | contig 94958 bp, 82 predicted proteins | sample CZODoug2_1_08_16_FD_185932 | JGI IMG/M metagenome (GOLD analysis project Ga0179587, IMG submission 185932) | Vadose zone soil fungal communities from Angelo Coast Range Reserve, California, USA - CZODoug2_1_08_16fungal | ecosystem: Environmental > Terrestrial > Soil > Vadose zone | place: USA...
TACCACCCGCCGTAGCCGCCGCGCCAGCCGTAACCGCCGTACCACCCGCCGCCGCCGCGCCAGCCGTAACCGCCGCCGCCGCGCCACCCGCCGCCGCCGTGCCAGCCGCCTCCGCCCCCGCCGTGCCAGCCGCCTCCGCCCCCGCCGTGCGCATGTTGAGCGAACGTGGGTGCACCCGCGAGCAGCGCAACGCACGCGCAGCAAGCAACAGAAAATGAACGCAGCTTGTTGAGGACTTGCATAAAGTTACCCGTCGTTCGCGGGCCTCCGGAAATCCAACTGATCGGCATTGTATAAGACTTGCGCAACGGGCGGCAGTTCAACGAATACACTCGAGACTGCAATCACGCTTGGTACCTTGCATTCGGGCTCATGTAGTATTGATCGCGGGAAAGGGCGCCTAAAAAAAACGGGGACGCGATGCAAAATGGGGATGGGTCGAATTCACTGAGCCGGCGCCGGCTGTTGCAAATGATCGGTTCTACCGCGGGCAGCGCCGCGATGTATCAAGCGATGAGCAGTCTTGGGTTTGCGGCCGAGTCCCCCTATCAGGGGCCGATCGAGCTGCAAGGCGCGCCGCAAGGCGCCTCCGTATTGATTCTGGGCGCGGGCATGGCCGGCATGACGGCAGCCTATGAGCTGCGCAGCGCCGGTTACAAGGTTCAGGTTCTTGAATACAACGCGAGACCCGGTGGGCGCAACTGGAGCCTTCGCGGCGGCGACCGCTACACGGAAATGGGCGGGCTCACCCAGCAATGCGAATTCGACAAGGACTTGTACATCAATCCAGGCCCTTGGCGCATTCCCTATCATCATCACGGCATGATGCATTACGCCAAGCGGCTCGGCATCGCACTGGAACCATTTTTCCAGGTGAACTACAACGCGTACTTACACAGCAGCCAGGCGTTCGGCGGGAAGCCGCAGCGCTTCCGCGAGGTCAAGGCCGACTATCAGGGGCATGTCGCAGAATTGTTGGCCAAGGCCACGCGGCAGAATTCCCTGGACGCCTCGGTCACCAAGGAAGACCAGGAAATACTCCTCGAGTCGCTGCGTGAATGGGGTGCGCTGGACAAGAACTTCGCCTATGTGGCGGGCGATGCGGTGAGCGATCGGCGCGGCTTCGAGAAGAAGCCCGGCGGGGGCTTGAGCGCGCGGCCCATTCCATCGAAGCCGGTTGCGCTGCGCGAAATTCTCGAATCCGGTCTTTGGCAGGGCATCCCCAACGGCGATGCGTTCGACATGCAAACGGCGCTGTTTCAGCCCGCGGGGGGCATGGGGCGGATCGGCGAGGCGTTTGGCCGAGAACTCGGACCCCTCATTCGCTACAACAGCAAAGTGATCGACATTCACCAAAACGCAGCCGCTGTCACGGTCACGTTCACCGACACGCTGAGTCCGGGATCGAAACAATCGGTTCGCGCCGACTGGTGCTTGTGCACCATTCCTCTACCGGTGTTGGCGCAGATACCGATGAATGTGGGCCAGAGGATGGCATCGGCGATTTCAGCCGTTCCCTACGCGGCCGCCATCAAGGTGGGCCTGCAGTTCAAGCGCCGTTTCTGGGAACAAGACGAGCAGATCTTCGGCGGGATCACTTATACCGATCTGCCCATCATGAATATCGGATATCCAAACACGGGTTTTCAAAGCGGCGGCAAAGGGGTGCTGCTGGGCGCCTACATCTGGGGCATGAACGCCATGCAGTTCACGGCCATGACGCCCCAGGAGCGCGTGCAGAAAGTGGTCGAGTACGGCAGTCAAATTCACCCGCAATATCACAAGGAGTTCGATAACGGCGTTGCCGTTGCCTGGCATCGTGCGCCCTTCACCCTGGGTTGTTTTGGGATGTGGACATCCGATACGCGCGCCAAGCATTACGAGGACTTGTGCCAGATCGACGGCCGGGTCGCGCTGGCCGGCGAACACGCCTCCTATCTCGGCGGCTGGCAGGAGGGCGCCGTGACGTCCGCGCTCGACGCCATTGGTCGACTGCACCTGCGGGCAGTGGCGCAAGGGGTGAAGGTATGAAAACCCTCGTCACGCTGCTTCTCACGGCGGCCGCGGCGAGCGCAGCGGCGGACAGTCCTTTGTTCACATCGCGAGCGGCCATCGGTTCGTTGAGCGGCGAGCAGATCTACGACCACATATGCCAGGGGTGCCATATGGCCGGAGCCCAAGGAGCGGTCGGAGCCGGGGCATATCCGAAACTGGTGGCGAATAAGAAGTTCGTCTCTTGGGAATTCGTGGCGCTGACCGTCCTTAACGGCCGCAGCGGCATGCCGCCGTTCGGGGTGCCCGTGAATCAGGCGCCGTCGCGAGCAACGCACTTGACCGACGCCCAGATCGCCGAGGTCGTCAATTACGTGCGCAGCCATTTCGAGAACCGGTACAAGTCAAACGTGACTGCCCAACAAGTCGCGGCGTTACCGCACCCGGCTGCGGAACTGATCGGGCCTCAGTAGGCTACACAATCGATCCACAGATGAGTTAAACCACTTCAGAGCAGGCGGGTACTCACAGCGGCAGGACGTAATTGGGCCATCGAAGGGAGGTTCCCATGCGAGACTATTTCGGTATGTTGATGATCACGACCACCTTGGCGGTGGCCCCGGTTGGCATGACGTTGGCGCATGGCGGAGGTTCCATGCCGAGCGGCGGCAGCCCCGGCGGCTCGGCGGCGAGCACGCCACGCAGCGCCGACGAGGCCGCCAAGTCGGCCTACAATTCCGGTGTGAAAAGCGTCAAGAAGGCCCAGGAGTACGACGCCGACGCTGCCAAGGCGTCGACGCCGGAAAAAATCGCCAAAGCCCACGAAAAGGCTCAAAAATTGTACCGCGAGGCGCTGGGGTCATTCATCGACGCCGTCGGTGCGCAGCCAAAGATGTACCAGGCGTGGAATTATCTGGGATTTACCAACCGCCACCTGGGTAATTACGCGGACGCGCTGTCGGCGTATGCCAAGGCACTCGAAATCAACCCGAACTACCCGGAAGCCATCGAATACCGCGGCGAAGCGTATCTTGGTTTGAATCAGGTCGAGGACGCCAAAGGCGCGTACATGGCGTTGTTTCGCGATTCGAGGCCGCTCGCCGATGAATTGATGGTGGCCATGCATCATTGGGCGGACGCTCGCCGCCAAGACGCTCAAGGGCTGTCATCGGCCGACGTCGAGGCATTCGCCAAGTGGATGGATGAACGCGCCGGCATCGCGGCGCAGACCGCGTCTCTAGCGGTCGGTGCGGCGCAGCCTTGGAGTCAGGGACCGCGGTAAATTCGCCCGCTTTTAATCGTTGTTGCGGCGTGTGCGGCGATTTGTGCCGCGCACGCCGCTGATGATTTTCCGCCCCAGCCGTATGAATGGCATTTGCCGCCCGGTTTTCCGCGGCCGGCGGTACCCGCGGACAACCCCATGTCCGCCGAGAAAGTGGCTTTGGGGCGCAGGCTTTTCTTCGAGACTCGCCTGTCCTCGACGGGCGCTTACGCCTGCTCGAGCTGTCATCGGCCGCAGCTTGCTTTTACCGACGGCAGAGCGCGCGCGCTGGGCGCAACGGGCGAGACCGTGCGCCGCGGCGCGATGAGCCTCACCAATGTTGCCTACAACGCGGCGTTCACCTGGGGCAGTGCGAGAGTGCGCTCGCTCGAATCACAAATGCGTCAACCGCTGTTCAGCGAACATCCGCTGGAAATGGGCCTCAGAGCGGATGGCGCTGCGGCGCTCAACGCCCTGTCTTCCGACCCAAGCTATCGCGCGCAATTCGCTGCCGCATTTCCCGGCGATGCTTCGGCGCCGTCGATGCAGCACATCATCAAGGCGATCGCCGCGTTCGAACGCACCTTGATTTCCGGCCGATCGCCGTTCGATCGTTATGTATTCGACGACGACCGCGCCGCCATGCTGCCGTCGGCAAAGCGCGGCATGGATCTTTTTTATTCGGCCCGGGCCGGCTGCGCGCAATGCCACTCGGGACTGAATTTCTCAGGCCCAATCCTCTACGAAGGGCATGTATCCGATGCCGCGCTGTTCGCCAACACCGGCCTGTACGATGTCGACGGTCACGGCGGCTATCCGCCGACCGACCAGGGGCTGATCGAGGTGACGCATCGCGCGGCGGACATGGGGAAGTTTCGAGTGCCGACGCTGCGCAACGTGGCCTTGACGGCTCCATACATGCACGACGGCAGTCTGCCGAGCCTCGAAGCAGTCCTCGATCACTACGTGCAGGGCGGCCACAAGAGTCCCCGGCAGGATGCACGAGTTCGGCCGTTGGTCCTCTCGGCGGCGGAGCGGGCTGATCTGCTGGCTTTCTTGGGCAGCTTGACCGACCGAGAATTCGTCGAAAATTCGCAGTTATCCACTGCACGCGGTTCCGTAGAATTGGAACCGTGAACGCCACTTTCCCCGTCGATGGATTGCCCTTGGCAGCAAGACGGCGCGGCTTGCTGCTGGCAGGTCTCGGTGCGGTCGCATTCTCGGGCAAGGCCATCATCGTGAAACTGGCGTATCGCTACGGGGTCGACGCCGTCACCTTGATCATGTACCGCATGCTGTTCGCACTGCCGCTGTTCGTCGTCCTGGCGTGGTGGTCCGGACGAGGCAAGCCGGCGCTCACCTGGCGGGATGCCGCAACCGTTCTCGGCCTGGGCTTTTGCGGTTACTACCTGGCAAGTTTTCTCGACTTCGCCGGGCTGCGTTATATCAGCGCGAGTTTGGAGCGTCTCATTTTGTATCTCAATCCGACGCTGGTACTGGCTCTGGGCGCCTTTTTGTTTCATCGGAAAGTGACGCGTTCGCAGATTCTGGCGCTGGCGGTGAGCTACTGCGGCGTGCTGTGCGTCTTCGGCCGCGAAACGTCGCTGCAAGGCGCCGACGTACCGCTCGGTGCGACGTTGATATTCTTGAGCGCCATCAGCTACGCCATATATCTGTCGTACAGCGGCGAGGAGGTAAAGCGCCTCGGCGCACTGCGCCTGACCGGCCTGGCAACCACGGTCGCCTGCATCATCTGCATCGTGCAGTTTTTGATCCTTCGGCCGCTCTCCGCCGTCGTCGTGCCTGCCGCTGTGCTTTGGCTCTCGGTGTTGAACGCGACACTGTGTACTTTTGCGCCCGTCCTCATGGTGATGATGGCCATCGAGCGAATCGGCGCCCCGCTGACGGCGCAGGCCGGAACGGTGGGGCCGCTGTCGACCATACTCATGGCGGTTGTGGTGTTGGGAGAACCATTTACCGTCTGGATTGCCGCGGGCACGGTTCTGGTGCTCAGTGGAATCTGGCTTCTCACGAGAGCTCAGCCGACCGGCTTGCCGCAGGTCAGTCCATGATCGGGACCGCCTTCCCGGGGTTCGAGGTTGTGCCGCCACAACTCGAGGCCGGACTCATCATCGTGCACGGAATTGCCGAGCATGCCGACCGCTACCGGCACGTCGCCGAGGCGCTCGCGTCCCAGGGCATCGCCTGTTTCGCCTATGACCAGCGCGGACACGGAAAATTTCCCGGCACGCGCACCCATGTGGCGGATTTTGCCGAGTTCGCGAACGATCTGGAATTGGTGGGACAGAGTGCGCGCGCGCGATTCCCCTCGCTGCCGCTGTTCGTGTGGGGCCACAGCATGGGTTCAGTCGTGGCGACTCTCGCGGCCATTGACGGCTTGCCGTGGGCGCGCGGCGTCATCACCACGGGTTGCGCACTCGATGCCATGCCGAAGCTGGAAGGTGCGGCCGGCGTCGCACTGCGAATCGCCGCCGCGCTGGCGCCGCGCGTAAGAATCAGCCTGAGGATAGACGCCACGGCGCTCACTCAGGTCGTTGAGATCCAGCAACAGCATACGAACGATCCGCTCGTGCCGCGCACCGCGAGCCTGAAATTGCTTTATGGTTTCGCCATGGCGTGCCGCCGGTGCCACGCCAATGCCCCGAAGATCACCCTGCCCTGGCTGGCGGTGCATGGCGAGGCCGACAAGGTCTGCCCGGTGAGCGGATCGCAGATCCTGGTCGGGGTGCTCGGCTCGCGCGACAAGCAGCTCATCACCTACCCTGGCCTGCTTCACGAAGTTCACAATGAGGATGCGCGCTCACGCACGGTGCTGTTCGAACTGATGACGCGCTGGATGCTCGAGCGGGTCTAGGCTTACACTGTGCGTCCGGTTGTACGAATAACATCTACTAGGGAGTTCTCGCATGCATGTTCCGCGATTATTGGTCATGGCGTCTCTGGCCGCCATCTTGGTTCAACCCGCGCTCTCGGCAACACATGATCTACCCTCGGCCAGTGCGGAGAGTGAGGGGATGTCGACGGAGCGCCTCGCGCAGCTGCGCTCAGGGATGAAAGAACTCGTGGACCAGGGCCGTCTGGCGGGCGTCGTCACCATGATTTCGCGCCACGGCAAAGTGGTGGAGTTCGATGCCGCAGGCAAGCGCGACGTCGCGGCCAATGCGCCCATGCAAAAAGACAGCATCTTTCGCATCTATTCCATGAGCAAGCCCATTACCGGCGTTGCCATGATGATGTTGTTCGAAGAAGGCAAGTGGCAGCTCAACGATCCGGTCGCGAAGTACATTCCCGAATTCGCCAAGCTCAAAGTCTACGGCACGGACGCGAACAACAACGTGGTCATGAAGGATCAAATGCATCCGGTGACGATGCGCGAATTGATGTCGCATTCCGGCGGCTTCACCTATGGTTTTTTCAGCAATACGGCGGTCGACAAATTGCAGCTCGAGGCCGACCTCCTCAACCCGAACAACACGCTGGATGAGTTCATCAAGCGCGTCGCCAAGCTGCCATTGAATTCCCAACCGGGCTCCGAGTGGCATTACAGCATTTCCGTGGACATTCAGGGCTACATCGTCCAAAAACTCTCCGGCATGCCCTTCGAGGAATTCTTGGAGAAGCGCATTTTCAAACCGCTCGGCATGGTCGATACCGCCTTCTACGTGCCGAAGGAAAAACTCAATCGCTTCGCCGAATTCTACAGCTACGACAAGGACGGAAAACTGCAGGTGGTGGGCGTGAAGGATGGCTTGAACCACGATTTCTCGGCGAAACCGGCGCTACCCTCCGGCGGCGGCGGCCTGGTTTCCACGGCAACCGATTACATGCGCTTCTGCCAAATGCTGCTCAACGGCGGCCAACTGGACGGCGTGCGGATCCTGTCGCCGCTGACCGTGGAGTTGATGCATACCAATGTATTGGCACCCAGCGTGCCGATTCTCGCGCCGGGCGCAGGGTTCGGTCTGGACTTCGCCATCTATACCGATCCGGTCGCCGCCGGCGGTTACTACGGCAAGGGCTCTTATTGGTGGGGTGGCGCCGCCGGCACGTGGTTTTGGATCGATCCTGTGAACGATTTGATCGTGCTCGGCATGATTCAACAAGCAGCCGGTACCGGTGCGGCCGCCGCCGGTGGCGTTCCCGATGTCCGGGGTTTATCGCATGCCTGGACTTATCAAGCGATCATCAAATAATCGCGGGTAAAGACCCCTCGGATCAGCACTTCCGGGTGACCGGCCGCAAGGCCGGTCCCTTCCTACCTCCCGCTGAGCGTTTTCCCGCCTTTTTTCCTCTTCATGTGACGCAGCACGCGTTTCGCGGCGCTCAAGGCCGCAGATTCCGCGCCGATATGAAGCGTAAGATACCCACAATCCCGTAGCCCCGGAGCGCGCTCATTATTTCTCGGAAATCACCGGCTTTCGCGCGCCTCCGCGGCATCTGCGGCGGGATCGGCTCGTGGGCCGCCGGTATCGGGGCGGCGATTCGCAACGTCCGGCCCGCGCCGCAGCAGCCCGGCAACGCCGCGTTCTTCAAAGGGTTGGAGGAAGTCGCTCGCAGCGCCGGAGTGCGCATCTGGGAGTGGGACGTCGTTCAGAACTCCATGCAATTCAGCGGCGACCTCGCCGAAATTTATGGCGCGGAAATTGCGGTCGCCGACGCCGATCCGGACGCCATGATGCTGGGCAAGGTGCACCCCGACGATCGCGCGCGCTATCGCACCGAGTTCATCAAGGCGCTCAAGGGCGAGGCGCCCATGGAGATCGCCTATCGCGTCAAAGAACGCGACGGGACGGTGCGCCCGGTCCAGCTGCGTGGCGAGGTGTTCCGCAACCCGCAAGGCCGCGCGATCCGCGTTCTAGGTCTGACCATCGACATGAGCGCGCAAGTCGAAGCGGCGGCGCTGCTGGCCGAGCAGGCCGAGCGGCAAACTCAACTGCTGTTGAGACTCAAGCTGGCCACGGAAACGGCGGGCATCAGTATCTGGGAACAGGATCTGCTCACCGGCGACTTCATCGCGGACGGCAGTTTTTGGACGCTGTTCGGCGTACCGCCATCGGGGAAGTTCGACCCGAGAACAGTCATTCACGGCGACGAACGCGAAACGGCAGCTGCCGCAATACGCGCCGTGCTTGCCGACCCTGCCAGCGCAGCCATCCTGCCGGTGCGCCACCGAACCTCCAATTCACGGCCCGAGCCTCAGTATGTGCAGACACATATGCGCGTGTATCGCGACGGCAACGGCGTCGCCACACGCCTCATGGGAGTGACCTGGGACGTCACCAAGGAAATGCTGCACGCCTCAGAGTTGGAGCGCAGGGCCGCGCAGGAAAGCGCACTGATCGAGCGCCTGAGCGTCACGACCAAGGCGGCAGGCATCGCACCCTGGGAATTCGACATCAAATCCGATTGCTTCTCCTGGCATGGTCCGCGCCCGCCGTGCTTCGGGATGGATGATGTTCCATTGAAGGATTATTTCCGCGCCCTGCAGACCATCATTGTGCCGGAGGATCGCAGCGCTTTTCTCAGCACGCCGGCTGAAAACATCGCCAAGAATATCGATTCCTACGAATATGGGTTCCGCGTTCAGGGCATCGATGGCGAAATACACCACATGCAGAACTACGCGCGAGTCATGCGCAACAGCCGCGGACAGGTGCGCTACGTCGTGGGCGTAACCTGGGACGTCACCAAGCAGGTCGTCGCGTCAGAGTTGTTGCAGCAGCAGACGGAGGCGGCGCACGCGGCGAGCCGGGCAAAGAGCCACTTCTTGGCCAATGTCAGCCACGAAATTCGCACCCCCATGAACGGCATCGTTGGAATGACGAGCCTGCTGATCGAGACGCATCTTGATCGCACGCAGCGCGACTATGCGGAAACGATCCGCTCCAGCGCCGATTCTCTGCTGACCGTCATCAACGACATTCTGGATTTCTCGAAGATCGAAGCCGGCAAGCTGGAATTGGAATCGATAGAGCTCGACTTGCGCGCCAACGTCGAGGATGTCGGCTCCGCCATGGCTTTTCAGGCCGCCACGAAAGGCCTGGAACTCATCATCAACGTGGAACCCCAAATAACGGGGCGCGTGCTGGGCGACCCGCAACGCCTGCGCCAGTGCCTGGTCAATTTGGTCAGCAATGCCATCAAGTTTACCGAAGCCGGAGAAATCGTCATTGAAGTGCGCTCCAAGCAAGGCGCCAACGGCGATTCGCTGACGTACTTCGAGGTACGGGACACAGGGATCGGAATCGGCGGGAAGACGCTCGAGACCTTGTTCCAGCCTTTCGTTCAGGCTGATTCCTCGACGACGCGCCATTTCGGCGGCACCGGCTTGGGCCTGTCCATCGTGCGCCGGCTGGTCGAATTGATGGGCGGTGAAATCGGCGTCGCCAGTGAAGTGGGTATCGGCTCGCGGTTCTTTTTCACCGTGCCCATGAAACCCGCGGCAGCGCTCACGACTGAGCGGCGCATTCCGCGCGATGCAACAGGCCGGATTCTCATCGTCGATGACAACGTGACCAATCAACGCGTTTTGAGCTCGCAACTCGCGCATGCCGGCTATTCGGTGACAACCGTAGGTAGCGGATCGGCCGCCCTGGATGAGCTGCGAAACGCCACGGCGTCGGATCACCCCTTCGACATGGTCATTACGGATTTCCAAATGCCCGACATGGATGGCGCAATGCTGGGCGAGCGCATCATCAACATGCCGGATCTGGCCAACACTCGATTGGTCATGCTGACCTCGCTGGATCGCCACGGCGATACGCCACGGTTGGCGGCGCTGGGATTCGCCGCCTATCTGACCAAGCCGGTGCGGGTGCGGGAAATGCTCGATGCCGTGGCACGCGTCATGAGCGGCGGACCGCGACAGTGGCAGATGGACACGCAGCCCATGATCACGTTGAGCATGCTCACGCAAACGGCGGCACAGCAACGCTTTTGCGGACATGTACTGTTGGTCGAAGACAACTTCGTCAATCAAAAGGTCGCGGTCCGATTCCTCGAGCGATTGGGATGCACCGTGGAAGTCGCGGGCCATGGCGCCGAGGGCGTCGCCGCTTGCCAACAGCGGCATTTCGACATCGTATTGATGGACCTGCAGATGCCGGTCATGGATGGCATTACCGCCACGCGCAAAATCCGCGAGTGGGAAACCACGGGACACGTGCCGATTATCGCGCTCACGGCGAATGCCATGACCGGCGACCGGGAGCTATGCGAGGCCGCCGGCATGGACGGATACCTGACCAAGCCGATCGAGGTTGAGCGGCTGCGCGGTATCCTTGCAAAATATGGCTTGGAAAAAAATGATGCGGACACCTCCGCAACCGCGCCGCCGCCGGCGCCAACGGCACACCTCAAGCCACCGGTCGATCTGCGGGGATTTCAATGCATTACCAACGGCGATAATGAATTTGCGCAAGAATTGGCCATGACGTTCATCGCCAGCGGCGAGCAGCAGTTGGCCGACATGACCGCCGCCGCTGCGCGATCCGAGCGCGTGGCATTGGCGACGGCCGCGCACCAGTTGAAGGGAGCCTGCGCGAATATCCACGCGCACGCGCTGAAAGCTCTCGCGGAGCGGATGGAAATCGAGAGCGCCGCCGGCGATGCACGCGCGCTGCAGCACTGCAACGCGCTGCTGCGGCAGGAATTCGACCGCGTCAAACAGTTCTTGAGCGATCCTGCGATCGTGCCTCAGCCGGCCAAAGCCGCGTCGTAAGAGCCCTACTTTCCATCCACCGAAAAAACCAAAAGCACATTATTGGGCGCCCCGCCCAACGCACCGGCATAGCCCGAAATGATGTACATCAATCCGCCTGCCAACACCGGGCCGGCCACATCGAGCGAGCCGCCGCTCTGGTCTTTCACGCCATTGATGGTCTGATACTTCTGTGCTGCGGTATCGAAATCCCACACGATCTTTCCGTCATTCGCGCTGTAAGCGCGCAGGTGCCCGTCGGTCGTGGTCGATAAAACCAATCCTGGAATCACGGTGGGCGCCGCAGATTGGCCCAGGAGGCATCTGCCACTGTAGCTGCAGGGCACCTTCGGCGCCGCGGTGTACCACTGTTGATCCCCGGTGGCCGGATCCAGCGCAAACAGTCCGGCCTTGCCCTTCGGCGGCGGCATGCCCAAATCGGCGACCGCAACGTACAGTCGTTTGGCATCCGCGGCCATGCCCCACTCGATACCGCCCAATGCGCCGCCATTGCCCACTTTGTTGCGCCAGATCGTCTTGCCGTCGTTGTCCGGATCCATCCCAAATGCGACGCCCGATTTCTGACCCGCGAGAATGATGTCCTTGCCGTTGGGCAAGGTGAACAGGATGGGCGATGCGCCGAAGTCGTAATCAGGACCCAAAACAGTAGGGCAATTCGTGCCCCCGCGATTGCAGCCCATCAAGAAACTGTCGTTTTCCGTAACTTGGTTTCTCCATTTGACTTTGCCGCTTGCCAGGTCCAGCGCCATGATGGCGTCGGATCCGTTCTCCTTGACGTCGGTATACGTATCCCCGGTGCCGATGTACACCAGACGGCGCTTGGCATCGATGGTGGGCGCTGACCAGACTGCGGCTCCTGCCGGTCCGTACATCTGGGTACCCGCGGCATTCTTGACGGTCGGCTGGGGCTCCTGCTCGATCGCGTAGCTCTTCCACACCAGCCTGCCGTCCTTGGCGTCGAGCGCGGCCAAGCCGCCGCGAGCTGTGCAGCAGCCGTAAGAGCCGACGCCGCCCGCGGTTTCTTCCCATGACGAGAGCGGTACATAGAGCAATCCCTGGTACAACACCGGCGCGCCCGTGAGCACGCTGCGCGGATGCTTTTCGACGTTCATCTTCCACTGCAATTTTCCGCTGGCTGCATCGAGCGCATAGACATTGCGCTGAAAGTCGCCGAAATACATCAGATAGCCGCTCGGCGCGCCGCCCGGCAACCGGCCGATCATTGGGGTCGTGCGCACGCCCGCATCCGCATCGAAGCGCCAGTGCATGCATCCGCTTCTGGCGTCCAATGAGTAGATCCGGCCGCTCGAACTCGTGAGGAACAGACGTCCGCCAACGATGATCGGCTGTCCATAGCGGCCGCCGGTATAGGTCATCGACCACTTCACTTTGAGCCGCGACACGTCGGCACGCGACAGGCCGGGATCGGGCTGGAAGCGTGAGTTGCGCGCATCGATGCTCCATCCGTTCCATCCGGGTCCGGACAGCCTGAATCTTCCGCTCGACGCACACACCGGAGGATCGCCGGCTTGTTCGGTCATGCCGTCGGCGCCCAAATAGGTCGCGATGGCGTGAACATCCTCATCGCTCAAGCCCGCGGCCATGGGCTGCATGACACCGGTTTTTAACGCCGTCGCGATGTCGTCCGGAAAGCGCCTGGCCAGCGCCGCCTTGGGAGGAGCTCTCTCGACGGCAGGATCGTGGCAGGAAGCGCACCGGGCTTTGAACAACGTTTCGCCGTGGGCCACCACCGCGGCTGCGGCGGCGGCGGAATCGGTGCTTGCGGGCCGCTCGGCGATCTGCTGGGCGAGCGCGGCGGGAGCCGTCGCAATCGAGGAAACCAAGAACCAGGTTTGTAGACGCATATCCCCCCACGACGCTTTCTTATTGGCAGATCCCGCTGGATCCTACCTTAACGGCAGAAAAACGAACTCTGATCGAGCTCAGTACTCGAACCATAGTATATTCATCGGTTAGTCGAGGATGGACGTTCGACAGCCACTTAAAACTATCGCGCGTCGAGACTTCGTTGCCTAAACCAGCATCCCTGCACAATGCATCTGTGTAATTCGCACGTGCCGCCGGTCATGGCCGGCCTCATGCTGATCGTGAGCGGGTGCGCCGTGGGCCCCAATTTCAAAAGACCTACGCCTCCGGACGTGAGCGACTACACGGACCAGCCCCTGGCAACCACCGCCACCACAGCGAATGTCCCGGGTGGGCAGGCGCAACGCTTCGCCGTGGGAGCCGACATCTCCGCGGACTGGTGGACGCTGTTTCATTCCCCACCCCTCAATGAGCTGATCGAGCAGTCACTGTCGAACAATCACGACCTGAAAGCGGCGCGGGCAGCGTTAACGGTGGCACGAGAAAACGTCCTGGCGCAACGGGGTGCTTACTATCCGAGTGTCGAGGCGGATTTTTCGGCCACCCGCCAGAAACAATCCGAGCAAATCTCACCCGCACTGAATTCAAACACGTTTCTTTATAATCTTTTCACGCCGCAAGTCAGCGTTTCATACGTGCCGGATGTCTTTGGCCTGAACCGCCGCACGGTCGAGTCGTTGGCAGCGCAAGCACAAGAAGTTCGTTTTCAAATGATCGCGGCCTACACCACGTTGACCTCCAATGTGGTGGTCACGGCAATACAGGTGGGCGCGGTGCAGATGCAGATCGATGCGACTCATCAACTCATCGACAGCACGGCCGACACGGTCGAGGTACTGCACTATCAATTTGACAAGGGCTACGCGAGCGGCCTCGATGTGGCAGCCCAAGAGGCGCTGCTTGCGCAAGTCAGCGCCACGCTGCCGCCGCTCATCAAGCAGCAAGCCCAGCTGCGCGACCTGCTTGCAGTCCTGGCCGGGCGTTTTCCGAATCAAGCGCCGGTGGACAAGTTCGAGCTTGCGACGCTGCAATTGCCGGAAGACCTGCCGCTCAGCCTGCCATCGGCGCTCGTGTCGCAGCGCCCCGATGTGCTGCAGGCCGAGGCCAATCTTCACGACGCCAGCGCCAAGATCGGCATCGCCACGGCAAATCGGCTGCCCAATATTGTATTGACGGCCAATGCGGGCAGTACCGCGACCGCCATGAGCCAGTTGTTCACGTCGGGAACGGGATTTTGGGGCGTGGGAGCGGCGGCGACTGCGCCGATTTTCCAAGGCGGCACATTGCTGCATCAGCAGCGCGCCGCGAAGGCCGCTTACACCCAAGCCGCCGAACAATATCGCAGCACCGTCTTGACCGCCTTTCAGAATGTCGCCGACACCTTGACAGCGCTCGAGCAAGACGCAGAGGCGCTCAAGGCTGCGGCGAACGCAGCCGACGCGGCCAAGGTGACGCTGGATTTGGCGCAACGACAATGGCAAGGAGGCTACGCGAGCTATCTTGCGTTGTTGACGGCACAACAAGCCTATCAACAAGGGCGGATCAATTTGATCCAGGCTCAGGCGAATCGTTTTGCCGATACAGCGGCGCTGTTTCAAGCATTAGGTGGTGGATGGTGGCACCGTGCGGAGTTGGTCAAAGAAAAACATGAACAATAAATCGATTCCGGCTCGCGCACTTGCTTATGTGTGCCTCGGCAGCGCCCTGTTCATCACCGCCTGTTCACCCAAGACCGGCGGCGTTGCGCAAACCGCATCGGTGACGCCGAGCAACGTCACGCTAACCCCGGCACAACGAGGGAATATCCACCTCCATACGGTGGCGGCCTCGCAGTTCCGCAAAACCGTCGAGGCTACCGGAGCGGTTGATTTCGACAACGATCAGGCCACCAGCGTTCTGGCGCCCTTCTCAGGACCCGTATCGCGGCTGCTCGTCTCCCTCGGTGAACACGTCAAGCAAGGCCAGCCATTGGCGGTCGTGGATTCGCCCGATTTTGCGACCGCCATCAGCGCCTATCGCAAGGCGATTTCCACAGCTCAGACCGCCCGTCGACTAGCCGACCTGGACGAGGATCTGGTGGAACACCATGGCGTTGCCAAACGCGAAGCCGAACAGGCGGAAACCGATGCCGCCAATGCCGAGGCTGACCGCGAAGCCGCCCTCCAAGCACTCGTCTCGCTGCAGGTACCTGCACAAGCCATCAGAGACATCCAAGAGGGCAAGCCCATTTCGCGCCTCGACGGAATCATCCGCGCACCGATCGCAGGAACAGTCGTTGAGAAGCTGATTACGCCGGGCCAACTGCTTCAGGCGGGCACCACCCCGTGCTTTACGGTTGCCGATCTGTCGCGCGTCTGGGTGATGGCGCAAATTTTTGGTTCGGACTTGGAGTCCGTGAGAGTCGGCGATCAAGCCGACGTCGTGACCGGGATCGGATCTACCCGGTTTTCCGGGATCGTGGACAACATTTCAGCGCTGGTGGATCCCGGCACCCGCTCGGTGGTCGCGCGCGTGGTCGTCAAGAATCCGGGCGATCTTTTGAAAAAACAGATGTATGTCCGCGTGTCAATTCAGGCTCACCAGGAAGACACCGGACTGCTGGTTCCCGTGTCGGCCGTTTTACGCGACGATGTGAATCTGCCGTTTGTTTATTTCGCGCAACCCGACGGCAGCTTCGCGCGGCAGCACGTGACATTGGGATACCGCGCGGGCGACCGATACCACATTGCCGAAGGGCTCAAGGTCGGGGATCAAATCGTGGTCGACGGGGGCATCTTTGTTCAGTTCATGCAAAATCAATGAGCGGCGATCCAAACCCAACCGGCGCCGCGCCGCGATCAGCGTCGTTCATGAATCGGATCGTGACATCATCGCTGCGTCAGGGATTTCTGGTCATCCTGATGACGCTCGTGCTGATTGGCGCCGGGACGCGCTCGCTGGACCGTTTGCCGGTTGACGCCTACCCCGACCTGTCTCCTCCCATCGTTGAGCTGATCACCCAGTGGCCGGGGCACGCCGCCGAGGAAGTCGAGCGGCTGATCACCGTGCCAGTCGAACGCGAGATGAACGGCATTCCCCAGATGACGACCATCCGCTCGATCTCGCTCTACGGATTGTCCGTCGTGATACTGACATTTCAAAATGGCACGGACATCTACTTTGCGCGCCAGCAGACATTCAATCGCGTCGGCGATGTCAGTCTGCCGAGCGGCGTATCGCCATCGATGTCGCCGCTGTCTTCACCCTCTGGCCTCATCTACCGCTATGTACTGCAAAGCGCAGACCGGTCGCCGATGGAACTCAAAACATTCGAGGATTGGGTCATCGAACCTCAGTACAAATCCGTCCCCGGCGTGGCGGATGACTCAGGGTTTGGCGGCGGCACCATGCAGTACCAGGTTTTGCTCGATCCGGCCAGGATTGCTTCCGTCGGATTGTCGGTAACGCAGGTACAGAGCGCCCTGGCCGCCAACAACAGCAATGGCGGCGGCGGGTTTTATTCGCAAGGCGGCCAGTTCTACTATGTTCGCGGCTTGGGACGCCTGAGTACTCCGGAAGACATCGGCAACGTTGTGCTCGCGGTGCATGACGGCACGCCGGTACTGGTCAAGGATGTCGGCCGCGTGGTCATAGGCATCGCCCCGCGCCTGGGCGAATTTGGCTACCAATCACAAGATGATGCCGTGGAAGGCGTCATATTGCTGCGGATAGGAGAGAAAACCCAGGATGTCCTGAAGCGAGTGGAGGCGAAGACCCGGGAACTCAACGAGGAAATCCTGCCGAAGGATGTGAAGGTTCTTCCCTTCTACGACCGCAGCGACCTGGTCGAGCTGACGACGCAGACTGTCGAGCGCAACCTGCTGCGCGGCATGCTGCTGGTCGTCGTGGTTCTCATATTTTTCCTCTACAACTTTCGCGCCGGCCTCATCGTCGCGGCAACGATTCCCCTGGCGCTATTTTTCGCGTTTATTTGTCTCGATTTGCAAAACGCATCGGCGAATCTGCTGTCCATTGGCGCCGTGGATTTTGGAATCCTGGTGGATGCCGCGGTCGTGATGGTCGAAAACATTTTCCGCCAAATCGCCCTGCGTCGGGGAAATTCCATCAGTGTCACGGAGATCATCCGGGAAGCCGCCGCCGAAGTGGATCGCCCGCTCTTTTACTCAGTCGCGGTCATCGTGGCCGGCTTCCTGCCCATCTATGTGTTGGCCGGTCCTTCGGGCACCCTGTTCAAACCGATGGCCGACACCATGGTTTTCGCACTGATTGGTTCCTTGATCGTCACCCTGACGCTGCTACCATTGCTGTGCGCGTGGTTCATGCGCAAGGGCGTGCAGGAGCGGCGCAACGCCGCGTTCGAGTCCATCAAGTCCATCTACTCCAAGGGCCTCGATTTTTGTCTCGCGCATCTTTGGGGAACGGCCATTGCCTCGGCAATACTATTGGCAGGTTCCCTTCTGCTCATTCCGCGCATCGGCGCCGAGTTCATGCCGCATCTGGACGAAGGCGCGCTGTGGGTGCGGGCAACCATGCCCTACACCATCTCATTCGACGAGTCGGCAAAGATCGCCCCCAAGGTGCGTGAAATTCTGCGCTCCTTTCCGGAAGTCACGACCGTTGCCTCGGAACTCGGGCGGCCTGACGACGGCACCGATCCAACCGGCTTTTTCAACGTGGAGTTTTTTGTTGCACTCAAGCCTTACTCGCAGTGGACCGGCTCGTATCGCAACAAAACGGGACTCACCGAGGCCATCAGCGCGAAGCTCGCTGCATTTCCCGGCATCAACTTTAATTACACTCAACCGGCTGAAGATGCCGTGGACGAGGCGGAAACCGGACTCAAGAGCGCTCTGGCGGTCAAAGTCTTCGGCTCCAATTTGGATACCTTGGAACAGAAAGGCAAGGCGATAAAACAGGTCTTGGAAGGGGTACGCGGCATCCGCGAGGTGACCTTGGTGCAGGAACTCGGGCAGCCGAGCCTGATCATCAACATCAACCGCGCCAGAATTGCCCGCTACGGATTGAACGTTGAGGACATCAATTCCTTGATTCAAACGGCCATCGGGGGCGGCGTGGCCACCCAGGTGGTGCAGGAAGAGAAGCAGTTTGATCTCATTGTGCGTCTGGAACGCCAGTACCGCGACAACCCGCAAGAGATAGGGAATATTCTCGTTGCCACTCCCGCCGGCCAGCAGATTCCGCTCAAGGAATTCGCGGACATCCAGGTCTCGAGCGGCGCTTCGTTCATTTACCGCGAAGACAATTCCCGCTACATCGGTGTGCAGTTTTCGGTGCAAGGCCGCGATCTCGCGGGCGCGGTGGACGATGCGATGCGGCAGGTCAGCTCGAAAGTCACGCTGCCGCGGGGCTACCGTTTGGACTGGGGCGGCGAGTACAAGGAATACACCGCTTCGCGCCATCAGCTGGACATCATTGTTCCGCTGACGACTTTCCTGATTTTCTTGCTGCTGTTCGCCCTGTACAGCAACATCAAATTCCCGTTCATTACCGTGCTGGGCGTGGTGCTCTCAGCGCCCGTGGGCGGAATCGTGGCTCTGTGGCTTACCGGCACGCCGTTTTCGGTCTCTTCCGGTATCGGCTTTCTGGCGTTGTTCGGCGTCTCGGTTCAGACCGCCGTTGTCTATATCTCCTACGTCAACGAACTTCGCCGCAACGGCACGCCCCTCGCCGAGGCCATTCGAGAAGGCGCCATACTGCGCTTGCGGCCGATCATGATGACCGCTCTGGTCGCGGCGCTGGGCCTGTTGCCGGTCGCGCTGGCCACAGGCGTCGGTACCGACACTCAGCGGCCTTTCGCCTTGGTGATCGTCAGCGGATTGTTCACGCGGCTGCTGATCAGCGTTTTTCTCATGCCCGTGCTGTATGCCCTGGTGGCCCGTCCTCAAGATCGATTGGAGGTGTGAAGACCAGCCGGCGCGTCGCGGCTAATCTTCCAGCGACGGGACTTTGGAATCCACTTCCGCCGCGATTTTCGCCGGGTCGGCGCCGGCCAACAAGTACGACTTCGACCATACAACCGTACCATCGCTGACCTTGACCATCTTGATGTTGAGCACTTGGGCAGCATCCGCTTCGATGGCGCCGCAAAGAACATATCTGGAATGGTTCAGGCGTCCTTTTTCCACGGCAGCTTTTACATCGGCACACGGTACGGATTCCGGGCTCAAACCGACGCGACCATGGTGGGATATGGCCGTTTTTCCGTACACCTGGGCGAATGTGGCATCAGCGAGCTTAGCGGCTTCCGAGTCGCCGGCGGGGGCTGTGAACGGCATCGCCAACAGCGGACTTTGCTCGGCCGGGGTTTCGGTCGCATCGTCCGAGGTGATGCGCGCAATCTGTCGAGCAAGGTTTGAGATGTCTTTCTTGTCCAAGCTGCCGTGATATGTGTCGGAAATTGCGCGGAGCTCCTTGGCATCCTCCCTCGAGATCTTGGATGACACATGACGACGATCATCCGAACTACAACCTCGCGAAATCAATGCGATGCAAAGCCAGACATAGACGAAGCCCCTGACCCATCGGGGCAGCTGATTGAAGAATATCCAAGCGGACTTGCATGCCCAGCCGAACACGTGAAGCCAGTACTGAGCCTTTGACCCAGGGCGCTGCGCCGGAAATTCGGGATAGTGAGGCGGAATCTTCGGCGAGCCGGCTTTGGCCACCCGGCCCTTGGAAATACTCGCGGGTTTCGGCGTCGTTGCCTCGCCCGATACCAGCCGGCGACACAATGCTTCCAAGGCGGGAGTCGGCCTTCCGGCCGGAACCCTCAACCATTGAATCGCGAAAAACTTCTCCGGAACACGCGCCCCAGGCTGGCCGGTATCGTCAATGACGACGGGCAATAGAAAGGGGTGGTCGTCAGCCATGTCGAGAGTTCTCTCGGCCGCCAGCCGCCATTCCCGGCGGAAGTACCCCTCGAGCCGTGCCTCCGTCTGCGCCGAGATGAGCGGCATGAAATAATCACATTCGCGTATCTGCTTGCGGATCTTTTGATCCCACTGCTCTCCGCCGCCCAGCTCGCTTTCGTCGTACCAGACCTCGAGGCCGAAGGCCGGGAGCGCATCCCTGAGCGCCCGGGCCGCCTCGCGATCCGCAGAGGCGTAGCTCAAAAAAACCGTGAGTGGGCGGTTGGAATTCAATGCTTCTACGTCGGGCACTGTTTGTAGGTCCGTAAGTGTCGCCGCAAGTGTACCGTAAACCTCCGTAAGTGCTTGAATAGCATATTGCGCACGATATTTGTACAGCGGGCAAACGAGGGTTTTTCGCCATAAGGCGTCGGAGCGGATACTGGCTGTGCGCTATGTGCCAAATACTAGCGCCGGATTTGACAGCCAACACCCGCCGCGATAGCGTCAAACGCACTTGACATGAAGCTCACGGAAGGCAATGGAAATTAAGAAATCCAGGACGTTTCGAGCAAATTCACCTTCGCCTTCACCTTCGCCTTCACCGGGCATTTCTTAGAGTCTTCGGAACGAGCTTAGAGTCTTCGAACGAGCGCTGATCACCACAATTTTTGCCAAGAGGTTCAGAAAGATGAAACTTGTTGTCGCCGCCCTCGCCCTTGGATGCCTGATGTCCGCCGCTGTCCCGAGCGTTGCCGAGGATCAGCCGTCGCCGGAGCAGAATTCAGTTCGAAAACAAATCAGCGAACTTCAGTGGATCCGCGGACCGCAGCAGGTTCCGCTGTTCGGGAATTCAACGCTCGACCTGCCCGCCGGTTACGTCTTTCTGAACCCGGCGGAGACCGCCAAACTCGAGACCATTACCCACAATATCAGCGGCGGCGCCGAATATTTTCTCGCGCCCGAGGACCTGCATTGGGGAGCCCACTTCAGCTTCAAAGACGATGGATACGTCAAGGACGATGAGAAGATCGACGCACCCAACTTGCTTCAGAGCATCAAGGACGGCACGGCGGCAGCCAATAAGATTCGACGTGAACGCGGATGGGACGAGATGGAGGTTGTGGGCTGGCAAACATCGCCTCACTACGAGACCCAAACCAATCGCCTCGAATGGGCGGTGACCGGCAGGGATCTGAAGTCCAATACGGAAGTGGTCAACTTCAACACCCGCATTCTGGGCCGCGGCGGCGTGATGTCGGTCGTGCTCATTGCCGAACCTCAGGAATTATCGGCCGCCACGGACGAGTTCAAATCCACGCTGGCGGGATTTTCGTATTCCGCCGGTCAGCGTTATGCTGAATACAGACCCGGCGATAAGGTCGCGAAATACGGCCTGGCGGCGCTGGTTACCGGCGGCGCCGCGGCGATTGCCGTGAAGACCGGCCTGTGGAAGGTCATCGTGGGCGCAGCCGTGGCCGGTTGGAAATTCATTGCAGCCGCGTTTGTTGCGCTGTTCGGCGGTCTTGCCAGGCGCTTTAAAAACAAGACCGGCTAAGTCCGTTGTCCTACGAAGTTGAGCTGCTTATCCTCGCGGTTGTTTTCTATCTATATGATTCCAGTGCTCTGCTGTATTCCAACGAAGCCATTTTGACCTGCGACCGCGCCCGGCGTTGGTCTGCGGCGACCGGCTGGATAGGATTCGTGTTGGCCGGGCGCTCGCTGTGCCTGCTCAATCCATTCACCCCGTACCGGCCCTCATTCAGGCTTAGCTGGGATTTCAATCGATTGGAACCTGAGAGCAACGATCGAGAGTGGCCGAAGCGCGCTCAGGAATTCAAGAGCATCGCTCCGCTGACCATGACGGCGGGGATTGCGCTGTTCCTTCTGTTGCCCGTGGGAATGTTCACCGAGTTCGGTCGGTATGCCGTCATTTCCGCCGTGGTCTTATTGTACGGATCGATTCTTCTGGCTCTGTTTCAGTTGCGCCGAAAAAAAATCCTGGCGGCAATGGGCCGCAGGCGCTTTTGGGGATTTGCGTTCGAGTGCCTGGCCTGCCCTCCTTTCGCGGTGAATATGGTACGACGCATCACGCTCGCAGACCGGATCGCGGAGCCGGTACCGCTGGCTGCCGTGCGGTTGCTCGATGCCGATCGCTGGGCGGAACTGCGCGAGCGATGTATTGCACGGATTGATGACGCCATTCAGCGGGCGGGAGAAGACTCACAGGAGCAAAAATCGCTGGAAGCGCAGAAAAAACGCTTGAGTGCTCTGGTATCGAGCGAATGACACTCATCGAAATTGCAGTCATAGTGTTTGGCGTGTTCGCCGGTTACTGGGTGGTCAGCAAACTGTTCTTCCCGTCTCCAAAGGCAAACGCGCAAGTCAACAGCGTTCCGCCGCCGGACCCGCTGCCGGACCCGCTGCCGCGGTGGAACGACATTCTGCAGGTTTCCGCTGCGGCGAGCGCCCCTGAAATCCGTGACGCCTACAAGCACCTCATCTCCAAGTACCATCCGGACAAAGTCGACAGCCTGGGCCAGGAATTGAAAGACCTTGCTGCGCAAAAGTCGCAGGCAATTACCGCGGCATATCAAGAAGGCATGCGAGCGCGCGGCGAAGTGCCGTGAAAGCGCTATTGGCATTATTGTTTGCGGGCAAGCTCGGCAAGATTCTCCTCTCCGGAGGATCCATGCTCGTTTCAATCGCCGTGTACGCCCAGTTGTTCGGCTGGAAATACGCCGTGGGTTTTGTCTTGCTGCTGCTATGCCACGAAATGGGCCACTACATCGCCGCCCGACAAAGGGGCCTGCAGGTAGGGCTTCCGACCTTCATCCCTTTCGTCGGCGCATGGATCAGTCTCAAGAACCAGAATTTGAGCGCTGAAACCACCGCCTTCGTCGGGTTGGCCGGGCCACTGCTGGGTAGCACGAGCGCTTTTCTCGTCTACTTGGTGGCTCTGCAATACCAAAGCCACTGGTTGCTGGCCATTGCCTATGCGGGGTTTGTGCTCAATTTGTTCAATCTCATTCCCGTCGTTCCGCTGGACGGCGGCCACGTCGTTGCGGTGGTTTCACCGAAAATCTGGATTCTCGGAATTCCACTGCTGGTCGCGCTGTACCTTTGGCGCCCCAATCCATTGCTGATCATCGTTACGATTCTGGCGCTGCCCAAAGCATGGTCAGCCTTGAGAGGGAAGGTGCCGGTCCGCCCCGAGTCCGAACTCGCCAGCAACAGTCTGAAAGTACGCTTCGCGGCGGAATACCTAGGCCTGGTTTGCTTCCTGACGCTGATGGCGTTCGAAGTGCATTCACAAATTTAAGGCGCGATCGGCGAATCGTTGGCAATGCGTGATAAATGCCGCCAAGGGTTTGGACAGCACCTTTCTTTGGTGGTGAATCAAACTGAATTGTCGCGACAGCCGCGGCAATTGGGTGGAAAGTATCGCGAGCCGCTTTCCGATGACAAGCTCTTGCACGACGCAGCGCGATAAGCAGCTCAGCCCCAAGCCTTCCGCAACCGAGTATTTAATTGCCTCGGAACTTCCGAGTACCATCGCCGATTGGATGTGAATGAGGTGCGGCAGCAGCGCCGCCTCCACGGCCTCTCGAGTTCCCGACCCGTGCTCTCGGAGCAGCCACTGCGCACCGCGCAACTGGTTTGCGGTCAGCTTGCGGCGCTTCGCGGCTTTTGCCAAAGAATGAGCCGGCGCGGCCACGATGACGAGTTCATCTTCCAACCAGGGAAGTACCTGGAGGTCGGATTCGTGGCAGGGTCCTTCGATCAGCCCCATGTCGGCCGCAAAATCTCTCACCGCCGTGACGACATTCAGCGTATTGCCAATCTGCAGTTCAACCCGTGCCCGCGGATGGTTCTCGCGAAATCGCGCCAACACGGCCGGCAGCAAGTAATTGCCGATCGTCGTGCTTGCGGACACACGCAGGTCAATGAGCAGTTCCCGATCGGCGGATTGAAACGAGGCTTCAATGCCGTGCGCGCCGTCCAACACCGCCAGCGCGGCGGGCAACACGGCCCGTCCGTTGTCGTTGAGTATGAGGCGCTTACCCACCCGATCGAACAAACGCGCTCCCAGTGCGCGCTCGAGTTCGTTCAAGGCCGCGCTGGTTGCCGATTGCGACAACGGCAGACTGGCGGCGCCCGCGCTGGTGCTGCCGTGGATCGAAATCGCGCGAAAGATTTGCAGTTGGCGCAAGGTCAGTTGCATGCCGCTGATATTAAGCTATTAAATCGATCGATTATAGAGAAACAATCAATTTTACCACTAGAAATGGTTGGTCCATAGTTGTGATGTCGCGAAGAACCACTGGTCGGGAACGAAAGAATGCTTCCACATGCCGTAACGAACCCGGGGCTTGATTCCCCCGCGGCACGCCGGCCCAACCGCTGGGAAGGCACCGTCAATCACCTGCCCGGTATCGCGTTGGTGGGCGCGATGGCAGTCATGGCCATCGAACTCGGTAAGATTCCGTGGCTGCAGGCAAATGGGATTAGCGCACTGACCCTTGCCATCGCGCTTGGCATGATCGTGGGCAACACGCTGTATCCGCGCATTGCATCAGCGAGTTCGAGCGGCGTGACTTTCTCCAAGCAGACCTTGCTTCGCGCCGGAATCATTCTGTACGGCTTGCGATTGACGTTTCAGGATATTGCCAATGTGGGTCTTGCCGGAGTGGCGATCGATGCCTGCGTGTTGAGCAGCACCTTCGCGCTATCCTGGTGGGCAGGCACCCGTGTCTTAGGGCTTGACCGGCGAACCGCAATGCTCATCGGCGCCGGCAGTTCGATTTGCGGCGCCGCAGCGGTCATGGCTGCGGAACCAGTGGTGCGCGGCCACGCCGGGCAGGTCGCCGTCGCCATCTCGACCGTGGTTGTTTTCGGGACCTTGGCGATTTTCCTGTACCCCGCTCTTTATCATCTGAATGAGCACTTTCAGTTGCTCTCAACGTCCCCCAGGACGTACGGCATATTCACCGGTTCCACCGTTCACGAGGTTGCCCAGGTGGTCGCCGCAGGACGCGCCGTAAGCGATACGGCCGCCAACGCCGCGGTGATCACCAAAATGGTGCGTGTCATGATGCTGGCGCCGTTTCTTGTCATCCTCTCCGCTTATTTGTCGCACAACCCTGATCGATGCGAGAACATCTCGTCCAACGATAATCAGTCGGCGCGGCGCATCGTCATCCCATGGTTTGCGCTCGGCTTCGTCGCAGTCGCGGCTCTGAATTCCCTGGCGGTGCTGCCCAAGACAGCGGTTGGCGCCGCGGTTGACTTCGATACGGTGATTTTGGCGATGGCCATGGCGGCGCTCGGAGTTACCACGCATGTCTCCGCCATCCGCACCGCGGGAATCAAGCCTCTCGCGCTCGCCGCGCTCCTGTTTGCCTGGTTGGTGCTCGGCGGAGCGGCGATCAACGCCGGAGTGAGTGCAGTGTTCGGGTGAGTGCAGTGTTCGGGTGAGTGCAGTGCTCGATTGAGCGCCTCGTGGGCGCTGTCGGTTGCGCTCTCAACGTGAGGCGCGCATGCTGGATAATACGCCGTTAGCGGCGCTAATAAGAAACGCGAAACGCGACCTCGCCAAGAGAGGCGTCCTACACATCCATTTTTCGGGGGAACAAAATGCAAACCATATTCAAAACACTATTGATCGGAGCCGTCCTTGCAATCGGTACGGGCACGGCAATCGCGGCGGACGCTGTAGTCGGGACGTGGAAACTGAATCTCGCGAAGTCGACCTTCTCTCCCGGCCCGGCGCCCAAGAGCCAGACGCGAATTTACGCTGAATCGCCGCAAGGCATGACGGTGACAGTCAAGACGACGGCCGCGGACGGCAAGGAATCCACCACCACCATAGTCTTCAAGGACGATGGCAAATCCTACCCCGTCAGTGGCAACCCTGACTTCGATACGGTGTCCGCAAAGCGGGTGGATGCATTGACCCTCAACAGCACCCAGACGAAAGCCGGCGCGACCGTCGGTACCGCGGTACGAACTGTGTCGAAAGACGGCAAGACGCTGACTTTCGCGCAGAAGGGCACGCATGTAACGGGTGGGAAGTACGACGACGTGTCGGTCTACGACAAGCAGTAGTCGCTGAGTCCGTAGGCGAAAGCAGGGCAACCTGGCCCGAGCTTAATTATTGGGGCCGCGCATGCGCGGCCCCTTTCCGCGGCTTTGAAGCGCCGTTGGCGACGCGATCCTGGTCGACTACCAGGATTACCACTGAATTGGAGGTTAGCTTTATGACTCGAATGCACAACCCGCCGCACCCTGGGGCCGTCCTACAGGACACCGTGCTGCGCGCCGATGGTGGCATTACCGTTACCGAGTTTGCCGAGCGCTTGCGCGTCTCCCGCGTCGCTCTGTCGCGCGTGGCGAATGGGCATGCCGCCATCAGTGCCGAACTTGCGATCAGGCTGGCCGCCGCTCTGGGTGGCTCCGCCGAGCCTTGGCTGCGCATGCAGGTTACCTACGATCTGTGGCATGCGGCTAAGAAGCGCCGCCCGAAGATCAAGGCCATGCACCTGGAGCACTCGCAAGCCGCGTAGGCACTGCGCCTGGCGCGCTGATAGGATGCGCCGCTGCGCGCATCCCAACTTTCGATTCAAAAAGGGGCTTTCATCAGAAGCCCACCCTCCAAATACCCACCCATACGAAGCATTCGGTGATCGAAATTGCAGCGCTAACAGGTGTTGAGTCGGGCACTAAAATCGCAGGCTCACGGTAGCGCCGCCGCCCGGCGTGTTCGAAACGTCAACTGTTGCTTCATGAGCGGTGGCAATCTGGCGCACCAGTGTCAGTCCGACGCCGCTGCCTTGCCGCTTGGTCGTGAAGAAGGGCACGAATATCTTCTCGCGCTGTTCCGGCGCAATGCCCGGACCGTTGTCCGCGACCACGATGGCCAGGCGACCATCCGGACCGCGGTGGGCTGACAAGCTGATGCGGCCGTCGGCCGTGTCGCGGAGCGCTTCGATCGCGTTTCGGACCAGATTGATCAGGGCCTGATCGAGCAATTCGATATCCGCAGCTATTTCAAGCGTGTCCGGCTCGATACTCGTCGTCAATTGAATGTCGCGGGCCGCTAGGTCATTGGCGAGAAGGCGCTGCAGTCGCGCGAAGATGCGCTGTACTGGCGCAACTTCGACCTGGGTCACGAGATGTTTGGTTAGGCGACGGTGGTTTTGCACGAAATGCAAAAGTCCTTGGCTGCGCCGGGTCACCGTTTCCAGCGCTTCCGCGGCGTCTGTTAGGGCGATTGCACGTGGATCGTCTGCCGGCAATTGCTTGATCACGCCGGTTACCAGATCGTGAGCCGTGGCAGCCAGCGAAGACACAGGAGTAAGAGAATTCATGACCTCATGGGCCATGACGCGAATGACGGTCTGCCATGCGACCATCTCCTGCGCGCTCATTTCGCTCTCGATATTCTGCAGCGAGATGAGGCGATAGCGGGTCCCGCCAAGCGCCAATTCAGTAACCGCTACCTTGAGCTGCAGAGTGCCGGTTGGCCGCTCCATCCGTAGGATCGCGGCGGTTCCCGGGCGGATGGATTCCATCCCGACAGCGAATGCCTCACCGTGCCGCGAGAACTGTGCTGTTTCCGAAAGCGCGGTTCCAAACAATCGCCGCGCCGCCATGTTGAGTAATTGCACGCCGCCGCGTTCGTCAGCAGAGATCAAAGCCACTGGTACATGGGCGATGAGTGTCTGAAAATAGCGGGCCTGCTCCTCGCGTTCTGATCTGACCACGCGAAGCTGCGTTAGGACACGCGTCATCGCCGCACCGAGTTCGCTGTGGGCGCTATCGCCAAGCAGTCCCGAAAAACTTTGCGACGTGTCATCGAAGGATATGGCGTCGAGAAATCTCGCTACCTCGCGGCTTGATTGCGTCGCAAACCGGACGAGCGCAACAACCTGCGCTAGCGCAGTCGCCAAAACTAGTGAAATAGTCACATACCAATGGGTCTGCGCGATCATCCATGCAGCCGCTACGATCGTGAGCGCCAGTCCTACCGTACGGAGAGCCATGCCCGCGATGAAACGGTTATAGGCCATATTTTGTTTTCCGCCGGTACAATGAGGCGCGCGTCAGACCAAGGCCTGCTGCGGCACGACTGACATTGCCGTTGCTTTCGGCAAGTGCGCGCGCGATCGCATCTCTTTCTATGTCGTCGAGCCTAGACGTGTCGTGCGAGCCACGAGCGGAAGCATTGGTCCGTTCTACCGCAAGCGAAAAGTCGTCGGCCTCCAATATGGCGCCCTCGCTCAAGATTACGGCGCGCTCTACCGCGTGCCGGAGCGCACGTACATTGCCAGGCCAAGCATGGGCCATCAGCTCGTCCAGCGCAGTCGCACTCAGCCGCTTGAGGGGAAAATTGTATTTCTGCGCATAGAAGGCAATGAAGTGTTCCAAGAGCAGTGGTATATCCTCGCGCCGCTCTCGCAACGGCGGCAAAGGAATTTCCACGGTATTGATGCGATAAAACAAGTCCTGTCGAAACCTATCTGCATCGGCAAGGTCTTCTGGGCTGAGATTGGTGGCGGAAATGAGCCTCACGTCTATAGGCTCCGGTTTGTCAGCGCCTACGGGCACGACTTCGCGGCGCTCGAGGGCAGTCAGCAATTTGCTTTGTAGGTGTAGGGGCACATTGCCGATCTCGTCGAGAAAGAGCGTGCCTCCGGCAGCTGCGCGGAACAGGCCAATGCGATCCTCGCGAGCGTCAGTGAAAGCTCCGCGGCGATGGCCGAATAGCTCACTTTCGAAAAGCTGAGGCGATAATGCCCCCAGATCGACTCGCAAGAACACTTCACCCGCGCGGCGTGAGTGACGATGGATCTCACGAGCCACCAACTCCTTGCCCGTTCCGTTCTCGCCCAGGATCAGCACATTGGCATCCGTAGGCGCTGTCCGACGGATCGTGTCGAGCACTCGCAACGCGGCCGACGATGTCCCAATCATCTCCACTTCAGTATTCGTGGCGGCTGCGAGTCCGCGATTGCGGTTGCGCAGTATCACGGTCTCCATGCGCGAGCAGCGCAGATTGACCGCGGCCAACAACGTCGCGAGCAATCGTTCATTTTCCCAAGGCTTGGTGACGAAATCCGCGGCACCCATCTTCATGGCTTGCACCGCTAACTCCACACCGCTGTGGGCCGTCACCAGCACGACAACCGCCTGTGGGTCGAGCATCAGCACTTCCGAAAGCCGCTTCAAACCCTCGGCGCCATCATCGGCACCGGCGGCGAAATTCATATCGAGCAGCAGGACGTCGAACGCGCCCTTTCGCACCAGATCCGGCAAGAGGGAAGGGTCACGCGAAGTCTGAACAAAAGCGAAATGGCGCTTCAGCAGGAGGCGGGCCGCGAGCAGGATGTCCTCCTCGTCGTCGATCACCAAGATGCGTGCGGAATTTAGATCTGGAGCCATGTGTTCGAAAACGGACAGGTGTCCGGTCACTTGTACGCCAGCGGACGCTCCGGCGCCAGTCATCAGCGCTAACTCATTGAAATTACTTGGCTAAGGCCTTTGGCTCGGTAATTGCTATCTTCGTTCATGGGCAACACGGACCGCATTTTCGTGCAACGAGACCGTATCGCGCGTCTCTTCCGACGGAGTCAGGACCGGCGCGCCGCCGTATCGCCGGCGCCGTTGCCTACTGAGGGCATGGACACGCCGCTTGCCCGGCGGCCCGCTTGGCGGCGCTACGTCCCTTATGTGATCTGCGGATTTTTGGTTCTCGGCGTCAGCGCTTGGCTGCTCGCGCATACGAACAGCCGTGTCTACCGTGTGCCGGTGGACAGACTCACGTTTGGGGAGGTGACGAGAGGCCCCTTCGAGGACTTCATCGCGGTGCGCAGCACGGCCGCGCCCTTCACGACACGCTATCTGACCGCCGATCAGGGCGGCACGGTGAAGCAGGTTCTGGCCGAGGACGGCGCAACGGTCAAGGCGGGACAGCCACTCATCATTCTGGCCAACACGACGCTGCAGCTGCAGGTCGCTTCGCGCGAGGCGGATACGGCCAGCCAGATCAACGCGCTGGAAAACACAAAACTGCAATTGGAGGAGACTCGCTTTAAATACCAACACGATCTGCTCGACATCGAACATCAGATCAGCAAACTGACTGGGGATCTCGCGCGCGACAAAATTCTGCTCGACGGCAATGCCATTGCGCCGGCCATCTACCAACAGGAACAGGAAGAATATTCCTATGAACTAAAGCTCAGAGACGCGACCGTTGCCTCGCGCGATGCGCAGCAAGCCGTGCGTGCGAACCAGCTTACCCAGCTTCAGGAGACGTTGGCCCGGCTGAATGCGAGTAGCGCCACCGCGATGGCGAGCCTCGATGCGCTCACTGTCCGTGCACCGACGGACGGGCAATTGACAGCGCTCAACGCCGAGGTGGGCCAATCCAAAGCGCCAGGCGCTGTGCTGGGACAGGTGGATTCCCTCGACCGCTTCAAACTGAGTGCGCAGGTGGATGAGTTCTATCTCGGCCGCGTCGTTCTCGGACAGGTCGCCCTCTTCACCAGCGACGGCGGCGACTACAAGGCCACCGTGTCCAAGATCTACCCGCAAGTCGCCAACGGCACATTCCGAATTGATCTCCACTTTGAAAATCCGAATCCTCAGGGCATTCACACGGGCCAAGCCTTCGATATCAAGCTGGAACTAGGACGCGCTGCCACGGCGATGATGCTCCCCAATGGCCCCTTCTATCAGGAGACTGGCGGCAATTGGGTGTTCGTGGTGGCGCCGGACGGACGATACGCAACCCGCCGCACGGTTCGGTTGGGGCGACGTAATCCCGAACATGTCGAAGTCGTCGACGGGTTGCAGACCGGCGAAAACGTCATTGTCTCCGGTTACGAGGCCTTCCAGAAGATCGAGCGCGTCGAATTCGAAAAGCCGGATCACGGTAACCACTGATCACAGCAGGGGAACAGATGATAACGCTCAAGCATCTCACCAAAATCTATCGCACCACGGAGGTCGAAACCGCTGCACTGCGTGACATCAATCTGGAGGTCGCGGTTGGTGAGTTCATCGCTGTGATGGGGCCATCCGGATGCGGCAAATCCACTTTTCTTAACGTCGTCGGCATGCTCGATAGTCCGACCAGCGGCGAATATTGGTTCGGTGATCAAAATATTGCAGGCCGGTCGGAGACACAGCTGTCGGAGCTCCGGAAGAACTCAATAGGATTTGTTTTCCAGAGCTTCAATCTGATCGACGAGCTAAACGTATCCGAGAATGTCGAGTTGGCGCTGCTCTACCATCAGGATATCTCTCGTACTGAGCGTAAAACTCGCGTACACGATGCATTGGCACGGGTGAAGATCGGGCATCGTGCTAGACATATGCCGCAGCAACTGTCCGGCGGCCAGCAGCAGCGCGTTGCGATCGCTCGTGCTGTGGTTTCGCGGCCGAAGTTGATCCTGGCCGACGAGCCCACCGGCAACTTGGACTCGGCCAACGGCGAAGAGGTCATGCAGCTGCTCACGGAACTGAACGGCGAAGGCACAACCGTCGTCATGGTCACGCATTCTCATTCGCACGCTGAGTATGCTCATCGCATTGTCAATCTGCTCGACGGAGCCTTGGTTACCGAGAGCATTCGGCGGGTTTTATGAGGATGCGCACCCTGTTCGGCCACTACTTCGTCACGGCATTACGCAATCTCGCCACGCACAAGCTTTACAGCTTCATCAATATCGCCGGCCTTTCCGTCGGCCTGGCTTGTGCAATTTTCATCATTCTATTCGTGCGCCACGAGCTCTCCTATGACCGATGGATTCCGGACAGCTCGACTCTGTATCGTGTCGGAGTGACGGTTCACCTGCCCGGTCGTGCCGCGATGCAATCGTCTCAAGTTCCATTTCCCCTGCTACGAGCCATGCAGGAAATCCCCGAAGTAAAGTCGACCACTCACGTCGTTCCCGAGCCGATGACGGCCACCGTCGGCGACCACCAGTTCTCCGAAACCGTTGCGGTGGTCGATCCCGCCTTCTTTCAAGTAATCAAGCTGCCGCTCGTGGAAGGTGATCCGGCTCGTGTTCTCGCACAACCTGAATCCATCGTGCTGTCCCAAAGCATGGCCAGGAAATTCTTCGGCGCGGCCGATCCACTCGGAAAGATCGTGACGGTGAGCGCTGCCGAAGGATGGGGTTGTGACGCGCAGGACACCGCCTGCCTGTCTGCGGTCCATCCGCTGACGGTTACCGGCGTTATGAGGGACCTGCCGCAAAACACCCAACTCGCCGCGGATATCATTCTGCCGAATTCGTCGCAGGCCGACGAGCTGCGGCCGGCCTTTCGGGAAAACGCGTGGCTGAGCGGCGGGACCTATGCCTATGTCACTCTGACACCGGGTGCCGATCCCCGGACGGTTCTTGCCAAGCTCACCCCGATCGTGGATCGATCCGTCGATCCAAAGAGGCTCGGTGCGAATCTTCGCGGCAGTGAGTTCATGCAATTTCATCTCACGCCGTTCTGGGATATTCACCTGACCAGCGACAATGATGGCGGCATGAAGCCGGCGGGAAGCTGGAGCACGGTTTATGGCTTTTCGATCATTGCACTCCTGATTGTGCTGGTCGCCTGCTTCAACTTCATGAACCTGGCCACAGCACGAGCGACGCTGCGCGCACGGGAGATCTCCTTGCGCAAGGTCGTGGGCGCGAAGCGGCGGCAGCTGATCGTACAGTTCTTGGGTGAAGCGCTGTTGACGGCCCTGATCTCGCTCGCAGTTGCGCTCGCACTGGTCGAAATGCTGCTGCCGACCTATGACGGCTTTTTAAACCAGCCCATCGAATTCCATTATCTGGCCGATTGGCCATTGCTCTTGACGCTCGTCGCGGGTGCAATTGCTGCCGGTCTTCTCAGCGGAACCTATCCGGCGTTCGTCCTCTCAGCCTTTCGACCCGCCGCCGTACTGAAGATGAACGCCTCCCAGACCGGGTCCGGTCTGATGCGCATGCTGCTGGTCGTCTCCCAATTCGCGGTATCGATCGGGCTTGGAATTGCCGCTCTTGTCGTGTTCAGTCAAATCACCTTCGCGCGCCACATCGACCTGGGGTTTGAGCGCGACGGTGTCGTCATTATCCGTGGCATCACGAAACTGGCCCCAAGCGCGCGTGAAAGCTTCGCTCGCGCCTTGAGTACCGATCCGCAGATCGCCGGCGCGGTGCTTTCCGACGCTGCCCCCTTCGACCTCAGTAATGCCTCAAACGGTGCAATCCAGATACAGGGAGAACCGCAATCCTTTGCCGCGCATATTGTCAGCATAGGCCCGGATTTCCCTTCCCTGTATGGCATGCAACTCGTCGCCGGGCGCTTCCTTTCGACCGCGCACGGGGATGATGTATCGGGGCGCACTGTTCTGATCAACGCAGAGGCCATGCACCGCTTCGGCCACGTGGCGGAGGAAACGCTGGGAAGGACGATGGTTTTCGGCAACGGTCGCGCAACGATAGTCGGCATCGTGGGGGACGCGAAGATCGACGGAACAAACCCGGTACAGCCGACGGTATATGTCGACGAACCCGACGACTACACACTCCTATCGGTTCGACTACGCGGCGGCCAGATTGCCGAAGCGCTCTCCCATATCGATAGGACCTGGCGTTCTTTCATGCCTGGTGCCGCGATTCAACGGCATTTTTTGAACGACTCCTTCGATGACCTGTTCGCGTCTGATGAGAAACAAGGTGTGATGCTCGGTCTCTTCGCGAGCATTGCCATCTTCATTGCCTGCCTCGGCCTTTTCGGCGTCGCCTCGTTCACCGCGGAGCGCCGCACCAAGGAAATCGGCCTTCGCAAAGTATTCGGTGCGCGCACGCGCGACATCGTGCGGCTGTTGCTATGGCAGTTCTCCATCCCCGTGTTGATCGCGAATGTAATCGCATGGCCAGTGGCTTACTACTATTTGCATCGCTGGCTAGAGGGCTACGCCTACCGGATCACGCTCAATCCACTCTACTTCTTGGCCGCCGGCGTCATCGCTCTAGCGATTGCCTGGGTCACGATTATTGCTCACGCCGTTCGAGTAGCTCGCGCGAGTCCCATAATTGCGCTGCGCTATGAATAAATTGGCCTGTCTCCGGTCGGGCGGTGAACAGCCGGTCAAAGAGACCCATCGGAGAGATGTATGAGCGCCCGAACTCTGTTCGGTCACTATCTCGTCACGGCCTCGCGCAATCTCGTTAGGCACAAGCTTTACAGCTTCATCAATATCGTCGGGCTTTCCGTTGGCCTCGCCTGCGCGATATTCATAGTTTTGTTTTTGCGCGACGAACTCTCCTACGACCGATGGATTCCGGGCAGCTCGAATCTCTACCGAGCCGAAGTGACATTTCACCCGCCTGGTCGCGCTCCGTTTCCATTTGCCACGGCTCCATTTCCGCTGTTGCGCGCTATGCAGGAACACATTCCGGAAGTGAAAGCGACGACCCATTTGGTCCCCGAGCCGATGACGGTGACTGTTGGCGACAGACAGTTCTTCGAAACTATTGCCGTTGTCGATCCGAGTTTTTTTCAAATAATCAGGTTGCCCCTCGTTGCGGGAGATCCGGCCAGTGTTCTCGCCCAGCCTGAGTCGATCGTCCTGTCTCAGAGAGTCGCTCGGAAATACTTCGGTGATATCGATCCGCTCGGCAAAATTGTGACGGTTACAGGAAGTGGGATCCTGTGCGATCGGAACGATGCTGCCTGCCTTACCGCGGCTCATCCGCTTACAGTGACGGGCGTACTGCGGGATTTACCCGCCAACACCCAACTCGCCGTTGATCTCGTCATGCCAAACTCGTCACTTGCCGATGAGCTACCGCCAGCCTTTAGGGACCAACATTGGACGGGCACCGACGGTGTGTATGACTACATCGCACTCGCGCCGGGCGCCGACCCCGACACGGTGCTTGTCAAGCTAAAACCGATACTCGATCAAACGGTCGGTCAGAACGTGTTGGGTGGAATGCGCGCCAGCGACTTTGAAGAATTTCATCTGACACAATTCTGGGACGTCCATCTAACTAGCGACAATTATGGCGGCATGAAGCCGCCCGGAAGCCGGACTACCGTAGTTGGTTTCGCGATCATTGCACTCTTGATCATGGTGGTCGCATGCTTCAACTTTATGAATTTAGCGACAGCACGAGCGACACTTCGTGCACGAGAGATCTCGCTAAGAAAGACCGTCGGCGCGACCCGGCCGCAATTAATTGTCCAATTCCTGGGTGAGGCTCTCTTGATGGCGCTCGTTTCACTTGTTGTCGCTCTCGCACTGGTGGAAGTGCTGCTGCCGACCTATGACGCCTTTCTCGATCGGCCCATCGCTTTCAGCTATTTAACGGACTGGCCATTTTTGATGGCAATCGCCGCCGGTACCGTCGTCGCCGGTCTACTAAGCGGCATTTATCCCGCACTCGTGCTCTCTGGCTTCCGGCCAGCAGCCGCCTTGAAGACAAGCTCCTCGATTCGGACCGGTTCCGGCATGCTACGCACGTTGTTAGTTGTCTTTCAGTTTTCGGTTTCGATAGGGCTAGGCATCGCTGCCATTGTCGTATTTAGTCAGATTCACTTTGCGAGGAACTTAGAGTGGGGATTTCGCCGCGACAACGTTGTAGTGATCCGCGGAATATCCAAGCTAACAGCGGCCGCCGCCGACAGTTTTGCTCGTGCTCTGAGAGGCAATCCTGATATTACGGCCGTGGCGCTTTCCAACGCCGTTCCATTCGATTTTTTCAATGTGAATAACCTCCTGGTTAAAAGCCAGGGGAGCGCACAATCCTTTACGGCTCGCATCGCGAACACCAGTCCGGAATTTCCGTCCCTCTATGGCATGCGCCTGGTTGCCGGCCGGTTGCTTTCATCCACGCACGGTGAGGATCTCTTTGGTTCGTACCCATGCTCCGGTGCTGATACAGACGCGCACCGCAACGTGTTGATCAATACGGAAGCGGCAAGACGCTTTGGATATGCCGCCGAGGAAGCCGTGGGAAAGACCATTGATTGCGGTTCTGGACAGGCCCGGGTCGTGGGCGTCTTGGGTGATTCCAAGATTGACGGCGTAAGAGAAGCTGTGGTGCCGGCGGTCTATGTCAACTATCCGGATGGAAATACGCTTCTCTCGATTCGGTTACACGGAGGGCGACTTCGCGAGACACTGATCTTTGTGGACAGGAAGTGGGCGTCCTTCGCCCCGGGGGCGGCAATACAAAGGTATTTTTTAAACGATACCTTCGACAACTTATTCAAATCGGATGAAAAGCAGGGGGAGATGTTCAGCTTTTTTGTCGGCATCGCCATTCTAATCTCTTGTCTTGGGCTCTTCGGCGTTGCCGTGTTCACAGCCGAGCGGCGTACTAAGGAGATCGGCATGCGCAAAGTATTCGGTGCGCGCACGCACGATATTGTGCGGCTCCTCCTTTGGCAATTCTCGGTCCCAGTGCTGATTGCCAACGCGATAGCTTGGCCCATCGCCTACTATTATTTGCACCACTGGCTGGAGAGTTACGCCTACCGGATTTCCCTAAATCCGCTATATTTTCTCACCGCCGGCGGCATCGCGCTGGCGATAGCCTGGGCAACCATTTTTGCGCACGCCGTGCGTATCGCCCGCGCGAGCCCCATCTTTGCTTTGCGATATGAGTAGGACCGCCTCTTTGCAGTTCCGACGGCGATTACGTCCATACCAACTTGCGGCACTGGTATTCTTGCTTTCCGGCTGCGCGACCCACGTGCCACAGGTTTTGACCCCGCAGATTACGCCAAAAGCCTTCTCGGGTCAGATCATCGGATCGGAACAGGTTTGGCCACAAACGGGCTGGTGGCGCACATTCGGCAGTCCCGAATTGTCCGATCTCATCGAGAAAGCGGGCGCTGACAATCGCGGTCTCGCCGTTGCTGTTGCGCGTGTGATGGAAGCACATGCGCAGACCACCATTCAGCGCGCTGCGCTCTTTCCTCAGATCAATGCCCAAGGCCAGGCGCTGCGCTCGCCTTCTGGAGGAGGCGGGCAATCCATAACCGGGCAGTCCTTTTCTGCCGGCAATTCCTTCGGTCTGACTTTCGGAGCAAGCTACGAATTAGATTTTTGGGGCCTTGCGCACGACAATCTGCGGGCGGCGAGGGAGGCGCTCAAATCTGCGCATTTCTCACAGCAAGCTGTGGCACTGACCGTCACCTCTAATGTCGCGAACACTTATTTCAGCGTGTTGGCGCTGCGCGTGCGCATCGCTATCGCCAATGAGGACATCGCCGCCATCAACGGCATTTTGGATACCATCAATCTTAGGGTCTTAACCGGCAAGTCCTCCCGTCTGGATCTGGCTCAAGAGCAGGCTCAGGTGGAGTCGGTGCTGGCGCAGCTTCCGGTGCTTGAGGAGCAGGAACTGGAGGCCCGCGTTGCGCTGGCGGTGCTTCTCGGAGAGCCGCCGCAAGGGTTCGAAGTTAAAACGCAAAACCTTGAGGCGTTCCATCTACCCGTTGTACAGGCGGGACTTCCTTCGGAGCTACTGTTGCGGCGACCCGATGTGGCGCAAGCGGAAGCCAATTTGGCTGCTGCCCATGCGAATCTCGATGTTGCGCGCGCAGCTTTCCTGCCGCAGTTCGCGCTGACAGGTAATGGTGGTTTCGCCGGCACGGCCATCAACGCGCTTCTTCATGGCCCCAATTTTGCGTGGGACTTCGGCGCGAATCTCCTGCAAGCGGTCTTCGACGGCGGCAAGCTGTTGGGACAAAAAGACCTCGCGCAAGCGACACAACAGGAGCTGATCGCGAGTTATCAAAGTGCCGTGCTCAATGCTTATGCCGATGTGGAAAATGCACTGGGCCAAGTGGCCAACAACAGGAAGGCCGAGATTCATCTCGGGCGGGAGGTGGAAGCTGCCCGCGAAGCTTTCAAGATATCGCAGCTTCAATACCGCCAGGGCACTACCGATCTGCTTACTGTGCTTCAAGCGCAGCAAACCCTATTCTCGGCCGAGGACCAACTCGCCCAGATCACGCTAGCCCACATGCAAGCGGTGGTTCATCTTTTCGAGGCCCTCGGCGGCGGATGGATGGAGCCCGCGGAAGAACGGACGCAGTTTACTTCCGGGCAAATAAGCAGCCGGCAGCAGCGTATGGCCGAGCGTTAGGGAGCCACGCAAGCCGCCTTTTAATCTTTGTGCCGGAGAACCGCGCGGACCTCGATGAATTGAGTGGCCCGGACCAATCCCGTCACCTTAAATACGAGCAAATCGTGAGATTAGTCTCATTGCTGCAATACAAGACCATAGCCTTTGATCAAGGGTTTCCGCCACGATGGACTGGAGCGGTTCCCGCAAATCCGAACGGGGCAACCTCCGGACAGGGCTTCTTTAACGCTTTGGCAACTCGCGGCGGCGCGCCTGCGAGATTTCAATCAAGGTTTCGATCCGGATCAACCGTCGCTCGTGGTCCTCGAGGCGGGCGGTCGTTTCTTTCCTCCCCGCCATGAGCGCGTCCACCCGCTCGCCCAAGAGTACGATGTCCTTGCCGTACTTGATCACTTCGGCGATGAGACTCATGCGGTAGCCTGCGGCGCGAAGAGCTCCACGATCCCTTGAGCTTCCTCGGGGTGTGCATCGAACCACGCCCTCGTCTCGGCAACCACCTGGGCACGGAAGGTGCCATCAGTAAGCGCTCGTTCGCGCGCTCGAATCTCAGAAAGGCTCGCATCGATCCGCGTGAGAGCCGCGCGCACTTGGGCATGAATGTCTTTGAGCACCGCGCGCGAAGCCACCTCTTCTTCTGGCTCGGTGAGAATGTTCCCGGAAGTGTATGCCTCGATGGCCCGACGCGCGAGTGCACCCGCGGAGACGCCTTCGCGTCGGCTCATCTCGCGAAGCTTCTTCACGCTCTTGCGCGGCACCAGGTATTGCTGGCGCATGAGATCTTCGGCTTTTGCAGACATACCAGAATCCTCCGCCTTGAGTTCCATAAACCCCAAGGCCACCATATCGCGAATCATACACATACACAACCGCATACACAATATAGTAGAAGTCACGCGAAGTTCCACGAACACGTTTCACGCGATGTTCCACTTCTGGTGTTACTCGGGTCCTGGCGTCGCCGGCGGCAGGGCCTTGGCGGTTGGGCTGAAACCCTATGTTTTACAGTCTAATGGAGAGGGTGAGATTGACTCGGGCCATCCGTTCGTCCACGCACCCTGCTCCTTCAAAAATCAAAATGGGCCCAAGCAGGCCCATTTTGATTTTTATTGGCGGAGAGGGTGAGACTCTCTGCCACTTCAGCGAATTGCCTAGAATTGCAGGCTTTTAGGTCGCGCTTTTCCACTGGTGTACCACCTGAGTGTACCACTTTTTTCAAACGGCTCATTCACCAGAATTGCGATTAGGACAGCCGCCTCCGGGAGGCTGTTTCACCACCCCAATCGCCGTTCACTTATTTGGCGGGCAATGCGAAAGCGATGACGAGGTCGGATGTGTCGGTCGAATGGGAGGCTCCGCCGACCGACAGCACGATGTATTGCCGACCCGTCTTCGGTGAGAGGTAGCTCATCGGAGTGGCGCTGGACCCGACCGGCAACGGGTAGTGCCAGACTTCCTTGCCGGTTTTAGCGTCGTAGGCGCGGATATAGTAATCCTGAAAGCCACTGAAGAAGACCAGTCCGCCGGCGGTAGTCATTGTTCCTGCATAGGTCGGCATTCCCACCGGCATCGGCATATGCGAGGCGATGCCGAATGGTCCCAGTTTCTCTGCAGTTCCTGCAGGTACTTGCCAAGCGACTTTGCGCGTATTGAGGTCGATCGCTGTTATCGTGCCGAATGGGGGCTCCGTACATGGCACGCCAATTGGTGACATCCACAAGTATGTCGCTTCACCATAAGGCAATCCAATCATCGCGGCAGGACCATGACCGTCACGGGTGGGCCACGGATGAAGCTTGGCCCATGCCGGATACTCGCTCCTGGGTATCAACCAGAACTCGCTGGGTATGCGAATGTCATTCAAGAACGCGAGGTGGTTCGCGGGGTCGTAGGAGACGCTGCCCCAGTTAAATCCGCCCGCATTGCCAGGCTGCTCAATAGAAGGCCTCAGTCCGGGCGGGGTGAAGTCACCATCGTAGTTGTGCTGCAGGAAAGAGATGCGACACCAGAGCTGATCCAGCATGGTCGCACCCCAGATCTTTTTCTCACTCAGCCTCTCCGCACCAATCGTCGGCATGCCGACCGAATACGGTTGTGTCGGAGACAGCCGTTCTCCCGGCGCAGCATCGGTTTGCGTCACCGGCTTCTCCGCAATCTCGGCGAGGGCTGCGCCGGTTTCCCGGTTTACTAGGAATAATTGGCCCCGCTTGGTGGCCTGCAGCAATGCCGGCACCGTGCCGCCTGAGTCGTTGGGCAAATCCACCAGCGCCGGCTGGGCGGGCAGATCGTAGTCCCAAATGTCGTGATGGACCGTTTGGACTTTCCAACGCTCCCGTCCTGTCAGCACGTCGAGCGCAACGATCGAGGAGTTGTAGTCATCGGAAGCCTTCATGCGAGTGCCGCCGAAGTAGTCCGGGGTCTCGTTCCCGAGTGGAACGTACACCAGGCCGAGCCGATCATCATACGCAGCGGTCGTCCACATATTGGGCGTTGCGCGCGTGTAGCTCCGTCCTGGAGGCGGCTCGCGATTACTCCCAGGGTTGCCCAAGTCCCATGCCCAGACAAAAGCGCCGGTCCGAGCGTCGAATGCGCGAATCACGCCGGACGGCTCGCCCGTTCGCTGGTTATCAGCGACGATCCCGCCGATGATCACGTAATCGCGTGCGACCAATGGAGCCGCGGTTTGGTAATAGTAGCCGGGGGGAAGCTCACCCATGCCTGCCTTTAGGTCAACTTCACCCTGCTTGCCGAAACCGGGACAAAGCTCTCCGGTCTTTGCGTCCATGGCAATGAGACGAGCGTCGATCGTTGAGTTCAAGATTCGTTGTGTGCAAAGACCCGGCGCGGATGCGTTCTCCGGCTCCTTCATCACGTAATAGCCTAGGCCCCGGCAACGCTGCCAGGACGGCGCACTCGCCTTAGGATCATGCTTCCAGCGCACAAGGCCGGTATCGGCATCGATTGCCGTCACTTGGTCGTTGGGAGAACAGGCATATAGCGTATCGCCAATCTGCAACGGGATGCTCTGACGGACGCCGGGGCCGGCGTCACCATCATGCATTTTCCATGCGACTTCGAGCTGAGCGACGTTGGTGCGGTTGATCTGATTGAATGGCGCGTAGCGTGTGCCCGCCGTCGTTCGCCCGTAAGCGGTCCAGTCTGAAGGGACATTGTTAACTTCCGCAGTGTTGAACGGGATACCGCCGGCTGGCTTAATAGCTCCGTGAATGGTGAATGCAAAAGCGAATTGGCCGAACACCAAAAGCAGAGCAAGCACGCCTGCCGCACCCGTCACCAGGCGTTTTCCCTTGGCGAGTAGCGGCGTGCTCAACAGCAACGCCGCAGCCGCCAGGGCGAGAGGCATCAGTAGGCGAGGAAACAGCGCCCAATAGTTGGGCCCGCTCTCCCATAGCGCCCAGGGCAGAGTCACAAGCGCTACGCCCGTAACCCACCAAGCGCCCTGCAATCGCAACCGAAACAGCATTGAACTCGCGAATAAGTAGGCGCCTCCTGCCAGAAGATAGTAGAGCGATCCTCCCAGCGTCAGCAGCCAGAGTCCACCGCACAGCAATGCCAAACCGATCAGGCCGATCACGCCGCCGAGAGCCTGGTTAAGGAACTGCAGAATGCGCGGATAGCGGGCACTCACATCACCATGGTCCGTTGTGCTATTCATGATTGCTCCCAAAGCCCAAAGCTCCCGTGCGCATGATGCGATGAGGATGTCGGAATCCCGGATCCAAAACGATCACCCGATTGGGGGCTTACAAGGGCGCGCGGCACACACACCTGCGACGACGAATCGCCACCGTTCGATCTGGCCCTTTTAGTTCTAATCAGTAATACAGATTCCTGACAATCGATCATAGTGGCTCAGCAACAGCGGAGCTGTTGCGATCATGAGAAACAATGTTTAAGCAACTCACGAAACCGGCACGCCATAAAGAAGCGCGTGGTTGTCATTGGTGATTTGACGTTTCCGATCGAATGAATTGAGCTTTGCCCGCAAATTTGTAAGCAACCATGAACATGAGGATTCCATGAACGACCGGACGACATCCACCGTCACCACGACCTCTCGACGAGGCCTCTTAGTCGGCGGCGTCGGCGTCCTTGCCGCCGCGAGCCTGTCAGCCACGACGCTCGCCACAGCAGGTGAACATGCGCATTCTTCCGTATCGCCCAGCAAAGGAAAACACTTGATGAGCACGATTACCACAAAAGACGGCACGCAGATCTACTATAAGGACTGGGGCAGCGGACAGCCCGTGGTATTCAGCCATGGCTGGCCACTCTCGGCGGATGCGTTTGAAGATCAGATGTTTTTTCTGGCGTCCCACGGATATCGATGTATCGCGCACGACCGCCGCGGCCATGGTCGCTCGAGTCAGCCCTGGACCGGCAACGATATGGATACCTACGCCGACGATCTCGCCGAACTGACCGAGAAGCTCGATCTGCAGAATGCCGTGCATGTCGGTCACTCCACCGGCGGCGGCGAGGTTGCGCGCTATATTGGGCGACACGGCACAAAGCGTGTGGCCAAAGCGGTGCTAATCGCCGCCGTACCGCCGCTGATGGTGAAGACTCCCGGCAATCCCGGCGGGTTGCCGCCCAGTGTCTTCGACGGCATTCGAGCCGGCGTACAGGCCGACCGTTCGCAATTCTTCAAGGATTTGACGTTGCCCTTCTATGGGTATAACCGCTCAGGCGCCAAGACCTCGGAGGGAGTGCGAGAATCATTTTGGCTGCAGGGGATGATGGCGGGATTCCCTGCGGCCTACTTTTGTATCAAGGCGTTCTCTGAAACGGATCAAACCGAAGACCTGAAGCGCATGAACATCCCGTCGCTGGTCATTCAAGGCGACGATGATCAAATTGTGCCGTTCGCCAATGCCGGGGCGCTGCAGGCGAAACTCATCCCGAATTCGAAGCTCAAGGTGTACAAGGGCGCTCCGCATGGATTGTGCACGACGATGAAGGACCAGGTTAATGAAGATCTGCTCGCCTTCATCAAGGCCTGAAGTTGTTAAGAAAGAGACAGAAAATGAAAGCCCTCAAACCACTCTACGCACTAGCTTGCGTCCTTACTCTGGCAGGCGCTCTTTCCGGATGCGCAACAGACCAGCCCAGCGGCGGGAAGATGACGGACGAGAAGATCACGGCGGATGTACAAGCTCGGTTGGATAAAATTGCCGACTTAGGGCCTCCGCATTCAATCACGGTGCAGACGCGCAATCACACTGTGTATCTAAATGGTCAGGTCGATACGGGCCTAGAGAAAAGGATGGCCGAGTCGGTCGCCATGAAAGTTCCCGGCGTGACTAATGTCGTCAACGGCATAGATGTTTCGCATAACTAAGGGAATCAACATGAGTATTAGGCATCTCCTGCTCGCGTCAGCGGTCAGCACCCTACTCTTAACAACCGCGTTGCCGGCGATTTCCGCGCCGACAAAAAACATCGTGCTGGTACACGGAGCATGGGTCAACGGGTCGGGATGGAAGCCGGTGTTTGAAATCCTGGTAAAACACGGGTACCACGTGTCGGTTGCGGAACATCCGTTGACCTCCTTTAGCGACGACGTTACGGCGGTGAAAAGGGTGCTTGCGATGCAGGAAGGCCCGACGATTCTCGTTGGACACAGCTACGGTGGCGCGATCATCACCGAAGTTGGCAACGACCCTAAGGTGGTAGGCTTAGTTTATATCGCAGCCCATGCGCTGGACGAGGGTGAGACCGAAGTCGCCAACGGCAAAAAATTTCCGAACGCCACCAAGGCCGTAAAGAGAACGACGGACGATTTTCTCTACCTCGATCCCGCGTTTTACCCTGCTGACTTTGCCGCGGATCTACCTGAGGAACAGGCTAAGTTCGAAGCCCAGGCAGAAGAGCTGACAGCAGCATCCGTGTTTGGGACGCCCGCCGGCATTCCCGCTTGGAAAACCAAACCAAGTTGGTACATGGTCGCCAAAGCCGACCGGATTATCAATCCAGATCTCGAGCGCATGTATGCAAAGCGCGCCCACAGTCACACGGTTGAAATTGAAGGGGCCAGTCACTCGGTCTACGAGTCGCATCCCAAAGAAGTTGCTGCGCTAATTGAGCAGGCGGCGCAACACGCGCAAGACTGAGTGCAACATGAGGACCTGGCGAGAGGCGCGCGATACCCGAGACGCGCGAATTGATGCCGGAAGAGCCTTAGCGAAACATAACTTAGTGGAAGTGCGCGACGTCGTCCCTTTACTTGAGGCCATCATGCGGCCGGGGGACCGGGTCTGTCTCAAAGGAGACGATCAGAAGCAGGCGGATCTCCAAGGAGTTAACGCATGAGCGGCCGACCGCATCCAGTACTCGATAGCGCCCTAATTGCAGATGATGACGCTCCTCTGATCTTCGCCATTCAATCTCGCGATCGAGCTGCATTGGAACGGCTTTACCTAGGCTATCACCCTCGTCTAGCCCGTTTTTTGGCGCGAATGATCGCACGGAGCGAAGATATCGAGGAAATAATCAATGACACCTTAATGGTCGTGTGGACGCACGCGACAGCTTTCCGATCCGCGTCTCTCGTCTCCACCTGGATATTTGGCATAGCTTACCGAGTGACGATGCGCTCGCTTAGACGACAGACAATGCAATTGCCAGAATGGTCCGCCGGCATTCTGCCAGAGCAATGTGCTGATCCCGCACCTGATACTGAGATGACGAATTGGTTGGAGTGTGCTCTGGGACGGTTACCGGTCAAGCTGCGAATTACGGTGACACTTGCCTATCAGATGGGATTTTCCGTTGAAGAGATATCACAAATTACCAAGACTCCGACCGGCACTGTCAAATCGCGCATGTTTCATGCCCGGTTGAGACTTCGCGATATAGTAGAAGAGCTCGGCGGGCCGGTGCTTTGACCGCACGCACAAGACTGACCGTAACATGAGGACCTGGCGAGAAGCGGGCGATGCGCGTGACGCGCGAATTGACGCCGGAAAAGCCTTAGCGAAACATAAGTTAGTGGAAGCGCGCGACGCCGTCGCTTTACTTGAGGCCATCATCCGGCCGGGCGACCGGGTCTGTCTCGAAGGAGATAATCAGAAGCAGGCGGATTTCCTCGCCCAATGTCTCGCGGCCGTTGATGTTCATAGGGTTCACAACCTCCACATGGTGCAATCCGGCGTGGTTCTCCCGGAGCATTTAGACGTGTTCGAGAGTGGAGTCGCCAAGCGGCTTGACTACGCTTACTCCGGCCCGCAAGCGTCACGGATTGCTTCCATGCTGTTTGGCGGCAAGATCGAGCTGGGTGCGGTCCACACTTATCTTGAGTTGTTTGCTCGTTATTTTATTGATTTGACACCGCACGTCGCGTTAGTTGCCGCGGTGAGCGCGGATCGCGAGGGCAATCTTTACACCGGCCCCAACACGGAAGACACACCTACCGTGGTCGAAGCTACGGCCTTCAAGGACGGCGTGGTCATCGCGCAGGTCAACGAAATCGTGGAACACGTGCCCCGCGTCGACATTCCGGGCGACCGCGTGCATTTTATAGTCAAGTCAGACAAGCCCTTCTATGTCGAACCGCTATTCACCCGCGACCCGGCCGCCATCACCGAGTCTCAAATTCTCACCGCGATGTTGGCAATCGCCGGAATCTACGCGCCCTACCGCGTAAAGCGGCTGAATCATGGCATTGGTTTTAATACCGCTGCGATCGAACTGTTACTTCCAACCTATGGCGAGCGACTTGGCCTTAAGGGCAAAGTGGCGAGCCATTGGGCAGTCAATCCCCATCCCACCCTAATTCCCGCCATCGAGTCCGGCTGGGTCGAGCAAATTCATAGCTTCGGATCGGAAGTGGGCATGGACAATTACATCCGCGCTCGGTCAGACATCTATTTCACCGGCTCCGACGGCGCGCTGCGATCCAACCGAGCTCTGTGTCAGACCGCCGGCCTCTATGCCTGCGATATGTTCATCGGCTCCACTCTGCAGATTGATCTTCAAGGCAATTCGTCCACCGTTACGTCATCGCGCATCTCGGGATTCGGGGGCGCACCCAACATGGGCTCGGATGCGCGAGGGCGACGCCACCCAAGCGACCCCTGGCTGCAAGCGGGTAAAGAAGCGGATCCCGACGCGCCGGCTCCAATGCGGCGCGGCCGCAAATTGGTCGTGCAGATCGGCGAGACGTTTGGTGATTCGCACGCACCGCTATTTGTCGAAAAACTCGATGCGATAAAGCTGGCGGAGAAGATCGGCCTCGAACTCGCCCCGGTAATGGTCTATGCGGACGATGTCACACACATCGTGACCGAAGAGGGTATCGCCAATCTCTTGCTCTGTCGTAGCAACGATGAGCGGGAGCACGCGATCCGAGGAATCGCAGGCTACACGGATGTCGGTCGAGGTCGCGATAAAAAGGTGGTCCAGACGTTGCGCGAACGAGGGGTTATCCGGCGACCGGTGGACCTCGGAATAAATCCACTTGATGCGGATCGGAACTTGCTCGCGGCGCGTTCCATTAAGGATCTCGTCCGATGGTCCGGGGGCTTATACGAACCTCCCAGTCGATTTCGGAATTGGTGAGTTGGACACGACAATGGAAGCGTTACATTTTCATCACAAAGTGAATCAGCGCGCCGCCGGTACCAAGGTCATGGCGATCGTTGGAGTCGTCGCATCGGGCAACTTGGAAGTGCTGGTGGAGCGAATCCTGCCGGAATCTGACTGTGAACTCGATATCAAGACCGCGGCCGTAGGGTTCGGTGCCGTCTGGGAGCAGGTCGTCGCCGATTTTGTTGAGTTGCGTTCTCCCGGAGGCCTGAAACTATCCGTGAATGACGGCGGCGCGCGCCCGGACACGGTGGCGCTGCGCCTTGCACAAGCCGTCCGGTTGATTGAGGAGTTGGATCCATGAGCGCTGCGCCTATTGCAAAGCGAGACGCGGAGGCAGAGGCACAGAGAAAAGCGGCTAGTTGGTACGAGGCATCAGCCCGAGAACGCGTCCGTCTGTTCCTGGATGTTCACAGCTTCCAGGAGTTTATCGGTCCCGAGCAGCGGGAGATCAGCCCGCACCTGCACATCTTCAATCTCCCTGAACAATTTGACGACGGCATGATCGCCGGGCGGGGTCTATTGGAGGGCCAAAGAGTCTTTGTCGCCGCCCAGGAGGGACGCTTCATGGGTGGCGCATTCGGCGAAGTTCACGGCGCAAAACTCACGGGACTGCTCCGTGCCGTCCGCGACGCTAAGTCGATCCCACTGGTTATCTTATTTGATACCGGCGGCGTGAGACTGCAAGAGGCCAATGCGGGCGAGCTGGCGATTGCCGAAATCATGCGCGCGTTGATTGAAGCGCGAACGGCTGGGGCGAAGGTGCTCGGGCTCATTGGCGGCCGTGCCGGGTGCTATGGCGGTGGCGGACTGATTGCCGGTTGTTGCTCGGCGCTCGCCGTCTCTGAACAGGGCCGCATCAGTGTCTCGGGCCCTGAAGTCATCGAGACGAACCGCGGCGTGGAGGAATTCGACTCGAAGGACCGCGCCCTGGTATGGCGCACGATGGGGGGCAAGCACCGACGACTCATCGGTGGAGCGGAAATTTTCGTCGACGACACGATAGAGAGCTTCCGCGTCGCGGCAATACAACTTTGTCGCTGCGCATCTGCCTTCGACACCGCCGTATTGCAATCCGAGCAGATGCGCTTGAAACAGCGCTTACGACAGTTTGGTTTTTGTCCCGACGCCGTAGACATCTGGCGATCGCAGGGCATCGAAAACCCCGACGCTGTGCCCGACATGGCGGCAGACGATTTCATCGCACTTGCCAACAGGATTCGGGAGCCGCGCTATGACGCTCGATGAAATTCTCTACTCCCTCTTTCCGCAGGGCCATGATGTCGAGAAGAACGATCTCGGCTTGGTCCGCGGGTCGGGAGTGCTCGCACGTGGAGGTCGAGTTCAGGTGCTCGGCGTTGTCGATCGGACGCCCATCGGTGCGGACGAGGCTCTGCAACTATCCGAGTGGGTGCTCGACGTCATTGCGCAGGGAGGCAGCGATCCCATTTTAATATTGGTCGACAGCGACAGTCAGCGAATGAGTAAGCGAGAAGAGCTATTGGGACTCAATGAGTACCTCGCACACCTGGCCAAGGCGTTGATCCATGCCGATCTGCAAGGCCATGCGACCGTCGGGTTGCTGTTCGGTCACACCGCGGCCGGCGCTTTCATCGCCACCGCGCTCGCAACGCGCACTTTGGTGGCACTGCCCGGTGCGCAACCTGAAGTCATGGATTTGCCCTCGATGTCGCGCGTGACCAAACTGCCGATTGAGATTCTCATGGAGAAGGCTAAGTCCACCCCTGTCTTCGCGCCCGGCCTCGAAAACTTAGCTCAGACCGGCGCGGTGTGCGCTAAATGGAACGACAAACGCTCGCTTGCCGATCAGCTGCAAGTGTTGTTGCACGAGCGTCGTGCGCACCGCGACCAGCGCGATGCGCTGGGCAAGCTGCGAAACGGTCGTCCCAAGGCTGCTGACATTCAGGACCGCGTTCGTGAGCTCGCACTCCAGGCGCAGTAACGAGAATCCGCGTCGCCATGACCTTGTAGTCGTGCGCCCGACTGCGTGGCGCTCATTTCTCGAAACGCGCGACGATCTGGCTGAAGACGCGCTGGTGGCCGGATGGGTGGAACGAGGTTGGCCGCTTATCGCGAGGCGTTATGCGCCCGCCGAGAATAGCGGAGTGCCACTCGGACTCCCCCTACCGCCATCGGCGGGCAAGCGGCGGATTGGATTGCTTATGGACCCCGCTGACATTGTTTTGTCGACGCGTCCTCCTCTGCTTAGCGCCGCGTTCCGGGTCGCACCGGCCGCGTGGGCACCGACCTTACGCATATTGGACCGAGTGGCCACGCGGTTTGGTGTGGAAGCGCGAGTGTTCGGCAGTCTCGCGTGGTGTTTGCTGACGGGATTGAATTACCTCAGCTCGAGCTCGGACCTTGATTTCATCATGTCCCTACCTCGTCCGGGCAAGTTCGCGAGACTAATCGCTGAGCTTGCTGCAATCGATAGTACCGCACCGATGCGATTGGACGGTGAAATGGTCAGTGACGATGGCGCTGGCGTCCATTGGCGCGAGCTGCACTCGGGCGCTCGCGATGTGTTGGCCAAAACGGTCCGACAGCCGACATTGTTGAATTCTGCCGAGTTCATTGGCAGGAGTATTTCATGACCGGTGCTTTGGCTCGCACTACGCCGCACCTGCCGGTATCGCCTCTTAGATCAATCGCTGGCGTCAGGCGATACGCCAGGGGAATCGTTGCTCACGCCGTGGATTGTCTTATGCTGGAACTGGAGACTTACCCGAAGCCGGGTTTGGTCAGCCATGTCGATGCAGGGAGCCATAAGGATATGGATGCTGACACGCTGCGGCGTGGTGCCACCGCTCTCGGACCGCATCTATGTGCCTTGGTTGAAGCCGGCGTACAGAACTGCGGCATGGGTCGCCTGCGAATAATCGGCGTCGAAGCCGAGGCGGCCATGCTAGAGGCTACTGGGGGCATCAATACACATCGGGGTGCGATCTTTGGGTTGGGGCTGCTCTGTGCCGCAGCCGGCGCGAGATTGAGCGGCAGCGTCGAAACGGCTTTACCGCTCGGCTCAGTCGTGGCGCAACTTTGGGGAAAGGAAATCATGAGCGGGCCCATGGCATTGCATAGTCATGGTCTCGAGGCACTCCGCCGTTATGGCGCCGGCGGCGCGCGCTGCGAGGCCGCGGGCGGCTTCCCCAGTGTCTACGACATTGGTTTGCCAGCTCTCAAGGAAGGGGGCCTCACCGCGCCGGCGGATGCGGAGGCGGTTCGTGTGCAAGCGTGTTTTTCCTTGATCGCCGCTGTGCAGGATACCAACTTGCTACACCGCGGTGGAATCTCCGGCCTTCAGTTCGCCCAAAGCGCCGCTCGCTCCTTCCTTGATCGCGGCGGCGTGGGCCACTACAACTGGCGCGAGCGGGCTCGTGCCGTGCACGAGGCGTTCATCGCGCGCCGACTGAGCCCCGGCGGCACGGCGGATCTACTGGCCATGAGCCTTTTTGTCCAAGCGCTCGAGTCAGACCGACGCTGATGGCGCGCGTCCTACTACTCGCGATTGACCCGCCGTTTTTGCCATGGAATCGGGATGATGTGAAGGCGCTCCAAGTCCAAGAGCAGTCATGAATGCGATTGTCCTCATAGCCCTGAAGCGGCCTTATACATTCGTCGTTCTGGCGATCCTGATCCTCATATTCGGCGGACGTGCCGCGCTGCGCACGCCGACGGATATTTTCCCGAACATCGGAATTCCCGTGGTTGCCGTCATCTGGAGCTATAACGGGCTGACGCCAGAGGATATGTCGGGGCGGGTCGTTTTTTACTACGAACGCGCGCTAACAACCACTGTGGGTAACATCGAGCACATCGAGAGCGAGTCACTCTACGGCCGCGGCATTGTCAAGATCTTTTTTCAGCCGGGTACCGACGTGGCGGCAGCGCAAGCGCAGGTCGCTTCGATATCGCAAACAGTGCTGAAGCAACTTCCGGCAGGGATCACGCCGCCGCTTGTGCTGTCTTACAACGCCTCCTCGGTGGCGGTGCTCGCCCTACAAGTCTCAGCAGACCAGCTGACGGGTGCGGAGTTGTTTGATTTAGCCTCCAATCTAATCCGACCGTTGCTGGTCTCGGTTCCGGGTGCCGCTGTCCCTGCACCTTATGGAGGAGCGGCGAACAACGTCGAGGTGGATCTTGACCAGCACAAGCTGCTGGCATACGGGCTGTCCGCGCAGGACGTATCGCACGCGCTGGCACAACAGAACATCGTGCTGCCAGCGGGGGACCAGAAGATAGGAGCGCTCGATTTCCTCGTCGAGACCAATGCATCGCCGGTGAATGTGTCGACATTCAACACGCTGCCGATTAAGCAGGCGGACGGTACGGTGGTGACAGTGGGCGACGTGGCCTATGTGCACCTCGGTGGACCGCCGCAAACCAACACCGTGTTGGTGCGCGGACACCAGGCGATCCTGCTCGAGGTGCTGAAGGCGGGCGATGCGTCGACTCTCGCGGTGGTCGCGGGTGTGAAGGCTAAAATACCCGAGATCGAGAAGACATTGCCGGCGGGCGTGAGGATCACGACGCTGAACGATGCCTCGACCTTCGTGAGCCATTCGGTCGCGGAGGTAGTCCAAGAGATGGTTACGGCAGCGCTGCTGACCAGCCTCGTCGTGCTGCTTTTTTTGGGCTCCGGACGCTCGACGATAATCGTCGCGACGTCGATCCCGCTCTCCATCCTCTGCTCGATCATGGCGCTCTCCTGGTTCGGGCAGACGATCAACGTGATGACGCTGGGCGGCTTGGCGCTGGCGGTGGGTATCCTGGTCGATGATGCCACAGTGATGATCGAGAACATCGACGCGCATTTGGCGATCGGGATGGAGCTTGAACCGGCGATCATCACGGCGGCGAACCAGATCGTGATTCCCACGTTCGTCTCCACGCTATGCATCTGTATCGTCTGGTTGCCGCTGTTCCAGTTATCGGGCATCGCGGGCTACCTGTTTCTGCCGCTTGCCGAAGCCATCATCTTTGCGATGATCGCCTCCTTTATCCTCTCGCGCACGCTGGTGCCGACGATGGGTGCCTACTTGCTTCGTGCACAGGTAGCGGCGCAAAGGGCGGGTGTCGAGCCGAAAAGCATTTTCGGCCGCTTCCAACTAGGGTTCGAACAACGCTTCAATCGGTTTCGAGACAGCTACCGCGAATTGTTAGCCAGGGCGGTTGCGCGGCGGGGACGATTCATCCTCGGTTTCCTGGCGGTGCCGCTCGCCTCCATCCTGCTGGTGCCCTGGCTTGGGCGGGATTTCTTCCCCGGCATCAAGTCCGGAGAGATCGATATGCATTTCCGTGCGCCGCTGGGGCTGCGCTTGGAGGAGACCAGCAAGGTTGCGGCACTGGTGGACGCTGCTATGCGCAAATTGCTGCCGGGGCATGTCACCAATATCATCGACAATTGCGGCTTGCCGAGCAGCGGCATCAATCAAGCTTATAGCGCCAGCGCCACGATAGGTCCGCAGGACTGCGACGTCACCATCGGCCTCAACGATCCGGCCTCCCCTGTCGACGAGTACCGCGCGATTCTGCGAGATAAGCTGCCGAAACTATTTCCGGGCACGAGTTTCACCTTCCCACCCGGTGATATCACGGCAAAGATCCTTAATTTTGGCCTGCCGGCCCCGCTCGACGTGCAAATAGTCGGCCGAAACGTGGCGGCCAATACGGCCTATGCGCAGCGCATGGTCAGCGAGATGCGCCGCATCCCAGGCATCGCGGACGCGACGATCCAGCAGACGTTGAATCAGCCCACGTTGCTGATCTCCGCGCATCGCGCCTTCGCTCTCGGTGCCGGTCTGACGGAGTCTGATATTGCAAACAATACACTGGCGACGCTGTCGGGCTCCGGACAGGTGGCCCCAACCTATTGGCTCGACCGTGAAACCGGCGTCTCGCACCTCGTGAACCTGCAGACGCCGCAAGCGCAGCTGTCCTCGATGAACGATCTGGAGACGATCACGATTGATCAAGGCGATGGTGATCCGAGCGGACAGGGCGCGCAAATCCTGGGCGGCCTCGCCGAGATCACCCAGATCGGGCGACCGCTCGAAGTGTCGCATCGCGACATCTTGCCGGTGGTGGATATTTACGCGACCAACGAGGGGCGCGATTTGGGCAGCGTGAGCGATGCGGTCGAGCGTCTATTGCAGAGGATGAAAGGTGATTTGCCGCACGGTGCCAGCGTGCATCTACAGGGCCAAGCCGTGACGATGAAATATGCCTACGTCCAACTGCTGACGGGGCTCGCCTTCTCGATCCTGCTCGTGTACCTCGTGATTGTCGTCAACTTCCAGTCCTGGCTCGATCCCTTCATCATCATCACGGCGCTGCCCGGCGCCTTGACCGGGATCATCTGGGCGCTGTTCCTCACCGACACCACACTGTCGGTACCGGCACTGACCGGCGCGATCATGTGTATGGGAACTGCGACGGCGAACTCGATTTTGGTGGTGTCCTTCGCCCGCGAGGAGCTTGCTGCCCATGGCGATGCGGTCCGAGCCGCGGTGGCGGCGGGCTATACACGGTTGCGTCCAGTGCTGATGACCGCGCTGGCAATGGTGATCGGCATGCTGCCGATGTCGATGTCCAACACGCAAAATGCGCCGTTGGGACGGGCGGTGATTGGCGGACTCTTAGTAGCGACATTCGCGACATTGATGTTCGTCCCCTGCGTTTTCGCCCTGCTACACCAGAAGCGACCTACTGGAGTAGCGGGATTATGAAGCGACGCACGACGTTGATGTTCGGGCTGCCGGTGGTGGCTATAGTGGCCCTGCTGGTCTATGGCATTGTGAAGCGCGAACGGGCGGTTACGGCCCTGGCCCGCGTCTCGCAGGAACAGTCGATTCTTCCGGTGGAGATCATTACGCCAAAGCCGGGGCCATCCACGCGCCCGCTCGTCCTACCGGGAACGGTGCGTGCGTGGTATGAGGCACCGATATTCGGGCAGGTCGCGGGATACGTACACAGCTGGAACGAAGACTATGGCGCTTCCGTGAAGGCGGGACAGTTGCTGGCGACGATCGACGCGCCGGGACTGGACGCGCAGTACGCGGCCGCGAAAGCCAATCTCGGCGTGGCAGAGGCAAACTATCGCCTCGCCGTATCCACGGCCGCACGCTGGCAGGCCCTGGCGGGCACGGTGGCTGTCTCGAAGCAGGAGGTCGACGTGCAGGTGGCCGGCGCCGCGGCGCGCGAGGCCGAGATGGAGTCCGCGGGACAGATTGTGGCGCGTTATGCGGCGCTCGAGTCGTTTAAACGCGTCGTGGCGCCCTTTGACGGCGTGGTCACGGCGCGTCTCACCGATGTCGGCAGCTATGTCAACGCCACAGGCGGCGATTTTTCGACGCGTGGCAACTCCACGCAGCTATTCACCGTTTCGGATGTGCACGAAATGCGGGTGTTTGTGGCGGTACCCCAGGACTACGCGGACAAGCTAGGGCCGGGTCTTACCGCAATGCTGCGTCTACCATTACAAGCGGGCAAGCCCATCGAAGCAAAGTTTCTAACGACGGCACGGGCGTTTCGCGACAATACGCGAACAGCGGTGACGGAGCTCACGGTCGAGAACTCGAAACACACCCTGTGGCCCGGCGCCTACGTGGATGTGGAGTTCGAGGTGCCGACCGATCCGACCATTCTGACAGTGCCTGAACAGGCGCTGATCTTTCGCGCGGCGGGAACGCAGGTCGCCATCGTCGACATGCAAAACCGCGTGCATCTGCGCGACGTGACGCTCGGACAAAATCTGGGACAGATGGTGCAGGTCAGGAGCGGAATTGCGGCCGGCGATAGGTTGGTGAACAATCCACCCGCTGGCCTGCTGGAGGCGCAATCGGTGCAGCCTGTAACGCCAGTCCCAGGCTATGCCACGGCGAGCCAGAGGAAGTCTGAACAGCCGGAACCTCCACCGATCCCGGGTCCTGCGAGCGCGGATGGGCGCGCGGCCACGCCATGAAATTCCGCGTCGCAGAGCTGATCGCCTCGATCGCAGCGGGGTTGCTCTCGAGTTGCGATCTGGCGCCCCCTTATGATCCGCCACATTTCCTCTTGCCCGAATCCTATCAGGGCAGCGGCCCGTTCCGTGTGGCCCATCCTGACGATGTATTGTTGCCTCGCGGAGACTGGTGGACGTTGTTAGGCGATGAGCAACTAAATCAGCTCGAGGATCAACTGGGGCGCGCGAACCCGAACCTGCAGGCTGCGGCGGAAGCCTACACGCAGGCGCGCAACTTGGCGGCCGAGGCGGAGTCAGGGCTCTATCCGCAGGTGAGTACGCAAGCCCTGATATCGGACAACAAAGAATCCGCGCATCGTCTCTTCAGCAGCGGCGGCGGTCGGAAAACGGAAGCCTCAAACCAGATCGGAGTGGGGGCATCGTGGGAGCCGGACTTCTGGGACGAGATTCGCAACCGCACCCACGCGCAGCGGCGCCTTGCGCAGGCGAGCGCCGCAGACCTTGCGACGGCGCGGTTGAGTCTGCAGGCGGAATTGGCGAGCGATTATATCGCCGTGCGTGGACTCGATGCAGAACTCGACGTGTTGCGCCGGTCGATCACCTCGTATCAGGCGGCGGTCGAAATTGCGCGGCTGCGGATGCGCGGCGGGATCGCGTCCGGTCTCGATCTTGCGCGGGCACTGAGCGAACTCGATTCCGAGCGAGCTCAAGAGAGCGAGGCCGCGCTGCAACGCGATCTTATGCAGCACGCGGTCGCCGTGTTGGTGGGTGCGATCCCGAGCAGCTTCTCGATCGGAGCGGTGAACGAATTCCGGTTGATTCCGCCGCCGCTTCCACCGGGCTTGCCCTCGGAGTTGCTGCAGCGCCGACCGGATATCGCGAGCGCCGAACGCCAGATGGCGGCTGCAAACGCGTCAATTGGCGTATCGCGCGCCGCGTTCTATCCCCATGTGACGTTCAGCGGGACGGCGGGATTTGAGGACAACGCATTCAATCTATTGAGCCTACCGAATAGCCTATGGTCGGTGGGGGCTGGAGCAGTGTTGCCGCTCATCGATGGCGGCCTGCGCCGGGCTGAACTCCGACGCTCATGGTCGCAATACACACAGACGCGCGACCTTTATCGTGCGACGGTACTTGCTGCATTCCGGGAAGTAGAAGACGGACTGAGCCTGACGCAACGTCTAGCGACCGAAGCGACGCAACAGCGGGAGGCGAGCGAGCAGGCTGCGCAGGCGCTGTCCATCTCGACGATGCTGTACGAGCAAGGCCTGGACAGCTATTTGAGCGTGTCGGTTGCCCAGGTGCAGGCCCTCGCAGCGCGCACCACGGAGGTCCAAATAGAGACCCGGCAGGGGCAGGCGGCGGTGTCGCTGATCCGCGCGTTGGGTGGCGGATGGACTGCGCGAGTACTGCCAGACGAAAAGCAGACCCGTTGTCGTGGGGGGAGCCGTCGGTGCGAACTTTGAAAGCATTACCTAAACATCTGGACGGATTCGAGAGTGGGGTAGCAAAGCCGCTTGATTATTACGCTCACCCCGGCCCGCATTCATCTCGGAACACTACCATGCTGTTTGCAGGCCGACACTGATGGCGCACATCCTGCTACTCGCGCTTGCACCCATCTTCTTCGTCCTTGCATTGGGCTATGTCGCCGGACGATTGCGTCGAATCGATAATCATCATGTGGCAGAACTTAACTCGCTGGTTATGGATTTCTCTCTGCCGGCAGCCCTGTTTGTGGCCACTGCCTCAACTCCACGCAGCGACTTGATGCAAGAATGGTCGCTATTCGCAATTCTCGGCGTGGCGATGCTTATCCCCTGCCTGCTTTGGTACTATTTTCGCACCAAGATATCTAAATTAGCGAGCGGTGAAGCTGCGGTCGAAGCGATCACCGTATCATTGCCCAACTATGCTGCTGTGGGCCTCCCCGTTCTGGTCGCGCTACTCGGCCCTAGGTCAGCCGTGCACGTCGCAATCGGCCTCGCCGCAGCTTCAATCCTACCGGTCCCTTTCGTCTTGGTGCTCCTCGAACTACACGGCACAAACGGGAAAACAGATGTTGAGAGCTGGGGGCGTCGAGTGCGTCGAGCACTGCAGCGCTCCTTTGCGAAGCCCATCATTTTTGCCCCTCTACTCGGACTGATTTTCTCACTGTCGGGATTGGAAACCGGCGAGGTAATTGGCGCGTGCTTTATACTCATCGGGCAGGCAGCCGGCGGTGTTGCGCTTTTTCTCACCGGTCTCATCTTGTCTGCTCAGCCATTTTGCCTGGATCGGAGAGTCGCGGTTGCAACGGTCGTCGCCAACCTGATCCGACCACTCTTTGTCGCTGCTATTGTCCACATCCTTGCGGTCCCACCGGACATCGCCAAAGTGTCCATTCTTCTGTCAGCCCTGCCATCGGGATTTTTCGGGATTCTGTTTGGAGTCACCTACAAAGTGGCCTTCGCAGAGGCAGGCTCCATGGTCATCGCGAGCACGCTTTTCAGCGTTGGCACGCTGGCCGCCGCGATCGCTCTACTGTACCCGCATTGAGTGAGGACCGATGACCTTGGCGATCTTATGCTCCGGTCAAGGTCTGCAGCATCCTCGGATGTTTTCTCTCACCAGCGACGCGCCGGCGGCGGCGTCAGTGTTTGCGCACGCGGCGCATTGGCTTGGAGGACGCGATCCGCGTAGGTTGGTGCAGAACGAGACGGCGGAGGTACTGCATACGAATCGCGTCGCCCAAGTACTCTGCGTTGCTCAAGCATTAGGCGCAGCGGCGGCGCTGTGCAGCGTGTGGCCGAAACGGATTCTCTTGGCCGGATACAGCGTCGGCGAGATGGCTGCCTGGGGAATTGCTAAACTATTAGACCAGGCGACGACCCTCGAACTCGCAGCGCTGCGGGCAGAACTCATGGATGCGGCGGGCGCACCGGGGGACGGCTTGCTTTCCCTACGCGGCTTGAGCCGCGTCTCCATCGACAATCTGTGCGTGCGCTATTCGACAGCCATCGCCATCGTCAATCCCAATGATACTTATGTGCTCGGTGGATCCGGCGGCATGTTGGACGCCCTTGCAATCGAGGCGACCAGAATGGGCGCCGTGCACGTCAAACGGATTGCGGTCACCGTTGCCGCCCACACTCCGAGCCTGTCCGCCGCAAGCCCGGTGTTTCAAACCGCGCTGCAGCGAGTGCCTACCATCAGTAATACGAACAAAGGCGTAAGACTGTTCAGCGGTGTTGACGGAACGGCGGTGTTGGACGCAGCGTCCGGGAAGTACAAGCTTGGCCAGCAGATTTCCCATACTGTGGAATGGGCTGCTTGTCTGGAGAGTTGCTTGGAAGCGGGGGCAAGCGCCTTTCTCGAACTCGGCCCCGGCTCCGCCTTAAGCAAGATGTCCGCAGGCGCATATCCCGCTATCCCGTCACGCAGCCTGGACGACTTCGCGACGATTCAAGGCGTCGCCTCCTGGGTGACACGTTTTGGGTCTCTCGTGGCGTGACGTCCGCCGGTTCAATCACAATTTACAAAGGAGTTCAAACAGCGATGAATAGAGCACATGCATATTCGCAACGATGCGCCCGTATAGCCGCATGGTTGCTACTAATGGGCGCCCCGTGTGTCGGCTTTTCTCAAACTGTGTCGAGCAAGATCTCTACGCCCGCGCAGCCCGACTATCACCCGAGTATGGGCCACCTGATGACGATGACGGTACAGCCGCGTCACATCAAACTGGGACTGGCAGGAAAGCAGGAGAATTGGATCTACGCCAAGTATGAACTCAGTGAGCTGCGCAATGCATTCGGCCGCATCGCGCGCGCGATCCCCAAATATCAGTCAATCGATACCGCTGCCCTAACGACGGCAATCATGCAAGCTGCTTTGAACACTCTGGAGAAATCGATCGATGCGAACAGCGCCGCGCAATTCACCGAGGCTTACACCCAATTCACCGAGGCCTGCAACGCTTGTCATCGGAATAGAAACCACGCTGCGGTCGCGATTAAGGTGCCGGACGCGACTATGTTTCCGGATCAGGAGTTTCTGCCGCCGAAGCGGTGACTTTCCACGGACCGTCGTACGGGCCGCGCAGGCCTGGGCGATCCTTGCGAAGAATAATATTCGTTCATGCTCAGTTCGAAGGCGCGTTCTCCTCGGGCTCGTTGGTTGCACTGGTACCTTTGACTCGATCGTCCCCGCGCCCCTCGTGCTTCACGGCGTTCGCCACGCCCGCGCCATAGGCAGGATCGCACTTGGCGAATAACGCGATCTGCCTGCGCTTGATCTCCTCGGGTACACCTTGCATGGCGGCGGCGATGTTGCTGAACAGGCGCTGCCTCTGTTCGGCATCGAACAGGCGAAACAGATTGCCGGGCTGCGTGTAGTCGTCGTTGCCGTCGCGGTGGTTGTAGCGGTCGGCATCGCCGTGCAACGGCAGCGCCGGTTCGGCGAAGCGCTTGTCCTCTTTCGGGCCGTTGAACGAGTTGGGCTCGTAGTAGGCATCCGGGTTCTTGGTGTTGTTGTCGAAGAAGCGCATCGGTCCGTCCTTGTGGTAGTGGTGCACTGGGCAGCGCGGCGCGTTGACCGGCAAGGCCTCGTAGTGCGTGCCGAGCCGGTAGCGGTGGGCATCGGCATAGCTGAACACGCGTGCCTGCAGCATCTTGTCCGGCGAGAAGCCGATGCCGGGAACGATGTTGGATGGGGCGAATGCAGCCTGTTCGATCTCGGCAAAGTAATTGTCCGGATTGCGGTTCAATTCCAGCACGCCAATGTCGATCAGCGGGCAGTCGCCGTGCGGCCAGACCTTGGTGAGGTCAAACGGGTTCCAACCGGTGCGCTCGGACCATGCTTGCGCCTGCGCCTCGGTCATGATCTGCACCTGCACCTTCCACTTCGGGAAATCGCCTTTTTCGATTGCCTCGAACAGATCCTCCTGAGTCGATTCGCGCGTGCGCCCGACGACTTCGGAAGCCTGCGCGTTGGTCCAATAGCGGTGACCCTGCTGGGTCTTGAAATGAAACTTCACCCATACGCGCACACCGGCAGCATTGATCAGACTGTAGGTGTGCGAGCCATAGCCGTTGACATGGCGCACGCTGGTCGGCAGGCCGCGGTCGGACATCAGGATCGTCACCTGATGCAAACTCTCCGGCGACAGCGACCAGAAATCCCACATCGCCGTGGGGGAACGCAAATTGGTCTTCGGGTGGCGCTTTTGCGTATGGATGAAATCGGGGAATTTGTAGGGGTCGCGCACGAAAAACACCGGGGTGTTGTTGCCGACCAGATCCCAGTTGCCTTCCTCGGTGTAAAACTTGACCGCGAAGCCGCGCACATCGCGCTCGGCATCGGCGGCGCCGAGTTCACCCGCGACGGTCGAAAAGCGCAGGATCAAGGGCGTCTTGGCGCCCGGTTGCAGCACCTTGGCGTAGGTGTACTTCGAAATATCGCGCGTAATCGTCAGCGTGCCGTGAGCACCCCAGCCCTTGGCATGCACCGGACGCTCCGGGATGCGCTCGCGGTTCTGATGCGCCAGCTTTTCGATCAACTGATAGTCCTGCAGCAGCAAGGGCCCGCGAGGCCCGGCGCTGAGCGAATTTTGATTGTCAGCAATCGGATTGCCGGCGCTGGTGGTCAGTTGATTGGGTTGCGGCTTGGAGGCGTGAGTTGACTTGCTCATTGTAAGTTCCGGTGATGCGCATTGATCCACAATAGCCACAAACGTATGGATGCGGATTGATCGAGGCTCTTGATACGGCGAAGTTCCACATTGGACATCTAACGGCCACTTGCCGGGAGAGCACGGGAATCGCGCCAAACACGGGGTGACTGGCCTGCATAACGCTTGAAAACGCCGGTGAAGTGTGCCTGGGTTTGAAAACCGACCGAGCGCGCGACATCAACCAACGACATGCCGCTACCGAGGAGCATCTCTTGCGCGCGCTCGATTCGGCGGCGCAACAAATATTCGTGAGGCCGCAGACCCGTGGCAGACCGAAACTGCGCTGCAAAATGCATGCGTGTGAGGCCTGCCGACGAGGCCATGTCGGCGAGGCTTACCGTCTTGTCGAGCCGGGCCTCAATAAAGTCGATCGCTCGTTTTAGCCGCCATCGCGCAAGTGCGCCCACCTTCGGCCGCTCGGACGTCGCTATGTGATTCGTAGACGCGAGAAGGCGCGTGACAATCGCGATGCTGATGCAGTCTGCGTAGAGCCGTCCGGACGAGTCGCCCAGCCGATCGGCATCAAGCAACGCGCGTCCTAGCGAATCAACGATCATATCTTTGCTTGGTGCGCATTTCGAGCGAAGCTCCGGCGCCAAACGGCCGTTCATGTCGCGGGCGCATTCAGCGATTAGAATGTTGGGCACGTGCAGGTGCAAAACATCGTAAGGCGCGCGAAACATGCAATGGACCTGTGCACCTGGCTCACTGATGTGGACCGTTCCCGCCGTGATCAGGCCGTCCTGCACGGTTCTGCCGGACGCGCGAAACCAAATGTTGGTATTCCGTAACGCGATCTTGATTATGTGGCGGTCAGCGGGCGTCTCGGCGCTCAATTCGTGCGAGCGCTCACGGCAGGCTTGCCATCGAGAGGCATGCACCTTCGATGGCGACAATGGCATCACCGAGGATTGGCGCAACACTCTCCAGTCCGACTCGTCATCGACAATGTTGGGTCGATGCATCGAACTGCATTGCGCGTCGAGAGGTAGATGGATTGTAGACCCAGCCTGAGAATCTGAATCGCACATTGTTCACCTCGCTGATTCGACATCCTAGTGTCGCGAGCCGATTAACGCCTTGTGATTGTGCTGAAACTATCCTGAAGAATTTTCTTGCGGTTGTGGATAATCGGCTGCCGACAGTGCGCGGCAACGCTTCTTTCGCGTTACACGCCGGATCTGCTCAGGCAGCCCTGACTTACCTGAACCTCCGCGAGGTCACCATTGCTTGTTCAATGCGCGGGTGCGCGCATAGTTTCGCTGTCTTTCAGGGACTTTGCGGACGTGACGTTCTGCGGATCGCAACCTCCCGGCGCCCAAATAGGCGAGCATCCAATGAAATTGCACCAGGCCCGAGAATCACGAGCACCGCCGACATCACCACAAATTCGAATGCGGACATCCTCGAATTGAACAGTAGTAGCGCCGCGGAAGGGATGCACATAGCCATGATCCCTGCGCCTACGAGGCAAATAAAGACGCTGGCAATCGGCGTCAGAAATCCGATGATCAGGGCCAGACCCGCGATTGCCACGGACGCGGCAGCGACCGTGGTCATGGCCAGCGTGTGATTGGAGGCAATGGTCAGCCCGGCCTCGAGAGTTGCCGACGCTCCGACAAAGAGGCGCAGCACGAGCAACGCTGCGCCGGGGCCGCCGGAAGGGAAGCTCGAAAAAGTTCTTTGCACTGGGATTCTCCGTGTGCTGATTTCGCCGACCCTAGCAATGAGCGTACAGCGGGCCGTGATGCACGCGCGCCCCGCCGACAAGGTACTCTGCAATACCACTTTCGAGGGATGCTTCGGTGTCGCGCCGCGTACGGAGCTAGATATGGATGATGCCGCGGCGAATTCCGATCGCGACGGCCTGCGTTCGATCCTTCGCGCCGAGTTTGTACATGATGTGTCGAACGTGCACCTTTACGGTCTCCTCCGAGATCGAAAGACGCTCGCCAATGTCTTTATTGCGGTCGCCCTCAGCCATGCACTTGAGAACGTCGATCTCCCGTTCGGACAAAGAGTCGCTGCCGAAATGCTCCGCCAGATTGTCCGCAACCACACTCGCTAGGTGCTTGCGTCCCGAGTGGATCTTGCGGATTACTTCGATGAGTTCTTCGCGTGGCGTACTCTTCAACAAATAGCCGCAAGCACCGGCTGCGAGTGCGTGTTGGACTTCGACGTCTCCTTCGAACGTCGTGAGCATGATTATCCGGGCTTCGGGGAAGTCGGTCCGAATCGAGGCGACAGCGCTGATTCCACTCGTGTCGGGGAGTCTCAGATCCATCAACGTGACATCAGGCTGGTGTATCGAGAATTCCTCGACGGCTGCCTTGGCAGTAGCCGCCATCGCAACGAGCTGCATATCCTTCTGATAAGCGATGACGGTGGCAATGCCTTCGCGAAACAAGGGATGGTCGTCGACGCACAGGATGCGGATTCGAGTGAGATCGCTCATAGTTTCCGTCCGCGCGAATAGAGCCTGGCGAGCCAGTCCCTGAAGCCGCCGGAACCCACGGGTTCGAAGGCCGCACTTGCAGGAACGGTCAGATCAATCTCGGTACCTGCGCCGTCGGCACTTCGGACGTTGAGCCGGCTGCCGATTTTCTTTGCGCGCTCGTGCATCCCGGAAAGGCCCCAGTGACCCTCTCGTCCGGAGCGCAGGACCTGCGGATCCATTCCACAGCCATTGTCGCGGACCACCATGCGAAAGTGATCGCGGGCATAATCGAGCGTCATCTCGACGACAGATGCCCCTGAGTGGCGGAACGTGTTGACGAGTGCCTCGCGGCCGATGCGATACACCTCGTCCCGGATCGGCGGCCGTAATGATTGTGGCGTACCTTCCACGATCAATCGATACTGCAGCTTTAGATCGGCGGCGAGGTCCTGCGGCATTTGCGAGAACGCGCGTGCCAGATCATCGGGCTCGAGGTGGTGGGTGCGCAGGCCGCGGATGGCATTGCGACCCTCATCGACTATTTGTCGCAGCCGCTGGAAGACCCGTTCCACCAGTGGCTTCGCGGTCGCGCCGGGTGCGATCTGGTCGTTTGCGACGGAGAGTTGCAGCGAAGCACTGAGCAGACCCTGCAGCAGAGTGTCATGCAGCTCCTGTGCAATGCGCTCGCGCTCGGCGAGTTGCGCCTCAAGCCGGCCACGCATTCGCCGTTGAACCTGTCGTACTCTCATCATCAAGAGTAACCACAGCACCGCTGCCCCTGCAGCCGCCCAAATTGCCAGAAACCATTTCGTCTGGACAAACGCCGGAGGAATAGTGAATTCGACGGCCGCTCCCGTCTCGTTCCAGACTCCGTCATTGTTCGATGCTATTACGCGAAATTTGTAGTGCCCCGGGGCAAGGTCGGTAAAGTACGCCTCTCGTCGGGAACCGACGTCCTGCCACGGCTGGTCCGCGTCAAACTGATACCGAAATCTCACGCGCTCTGGAACAGACAAGCTGAGTGCCGTGTAGGTGATTTGCAAGTTGCGCGTCCTGATCGGTAGATTCAGGCCCGCCGACGGTTCGTAACGAACACCGTCCGCGATAATGGATTGCACGTCGACTGGTGGCTTAAGCGCATTTCGCGTTACGTGCCGCGGATCAGTCCATGCGATGCCGTTTGTCGTGGCAAACCACAGCCTGCCGTCGGTGCCCTCTGCTATCGTTGGCAGTGGTCGAACGGCTGCCGGCGTACCCGGCATGCCATCGAGAAAATCAAGGAGAGTGTACCGAACCGCGTAGAGTGGATCGCTGACGACCCGACGCACCTCCTCTGCCGGCACCTGCATCGCGCCTTCGCTCGTACTGAGCCACAGATCGCCCTCCGGGGTCTCGATAATTCCAGAGACGTTTCGCAGTGTCGTGCCGCTCTGGCGCGTGACCGCATTGAATCGGCGGCCATCGAAACGCGCGAGACCATGATCTCCGCCCACCCAGACATGGCCGGGACCCGCGTCAATCGACAGCACAGCGCCAATGTTGAGCCCGTCGGCGGCGGATAGGCGCCGAACCGTATCCTTGTCTACGATTTGAACCTGATTGTTAGGATATCCGAGCCAGACGCGACCCTCATTGTCAGCTGCCATGCTTACCGCGGCTTCTCCATAGCGACTCCACTTGCCATCGACCTGTCGGAATACAGCATGCCCCACAGAAACCCACAGCGTTCCTGACCGCTCCTTGGCGATAGCCTGAACACCCGAGTAGCGTTCCTTGAGGAGATTGTCGACAGGCAGATCGATAGCAACCCATCGCTGCCCTGAGAAGCGCCAGATGCCCTCTCGACCGCCAAACCAAACAATGCCGTCAAGATCACGATAGGCACAGGTGACATCACGCGGGCCGGGCATCGCCTCGACGGTTGACCCTGCTAAGACCTTGAACGCACCATTCTTCGAATATTCGCCGACCAGCATGGCACCATCGTCACCGGCCGCCAAAGCGAAACTAGCCGGATTACTAGCAATGTCGACTCTCGTATCGACTCTGGTAAGACGCGACTCTCGGAACCTGTGCAATCCTCCGGCGGTTCCGAGCCATACGTTTCCCTCGCGATCCTCAAGCCCCGAAAACGATCCTGTTGATGCTAGTCCTGTCAGGCCATCGACGAGCACAAATGCGTCCGCGGAAGTTCCGTCAGAGAATCCATCGCGGACTGCGCCCGCCGGATCTCGCAGACGACGAATGCCGGTTGGCGTTGACATCCAGAACGTGCCTGCACCGTCAATGAAGGGTACCTCTATCGGGCCCAATCGGGAGTCTCCAAGTCGAATCCAATTTTTGCTGGCGTTCGTTCCCGCGCCAGCTACATACAATGCCCGAACTCCCTGAGTGTCATCCATCAGCCACAGGGTCCCGTCGGGACTTTCGTGGAATTCGACGTAGCCGCCGAGCTGAATATCCGTGGTTGTGAGTGCATGTTGTCCAGGTTGCAGAAACATGATCGAGTTCCCGACGGCGATCCACAGCGTTCCACTTCTATCGAAGTTGAGGGTGCTGACGTGCGTGTTGGGCAAACCGACTGCGGTGCTTACGTCAATCCATCGTGAGCCGTCGAAACGCTTTAGACCGCGTGTTGTCGCCATCCATACGGTGCCGATCCCATCCTGCGCGAAAGCTTGAACGGTGCCCCCCGGGAGGCCCTCTCGCTCACCATAATTCGTAATCCTGCCGTTGCTGATGAAGCTCGCACCCCCGAATGCATAGCCGACCCACAGGCCGCCCGACGCGGGCGCCCAGACTGTGTATACATTAGTGGAGGGTAACGGCTGATTGTGTACGGTATCAATGCGCTCGAAATGAACCCCGTCGAAACGAAACAATCCTGCAAAGGTGCCCATCCAAAGGTAACCGTCGGTCGTTTGGGCAAGTGACTGTATACCCGTGGGCGCACCTTCTTTAGCCGACCAGGCCGTGTGATAAAACTGAGCGAGTTTCAGGTCCGGCGGCAACGCGCAGGCCGGCGCGTAAGGTAAGAGCACGTAGATGCCAATGAATAGCGACCGTTGGGCATTGCGTACGCAGATGCGAGCGCGATCGGTCATTCTCCCTCGCTGCGCGAAAAGCACGGTAAGGCAGGATCGCAGGCGGGTGATGTGAGGTTCTGTGACATTGTGTCGTGTGGTTTTCGTGCGAATATGGGTTCTCTCGAGACGCCCAACACCATGGGGATTGTGTGGTGATACGAAGCTGTGTGCGCACGTTGCTCTGTATTCACGATATCCCGAAGTGTGTCAGGTTCACTCGACAATGCAGCTCACCCAGAAGCGTTAGTAGAACATCCCCTAATATCGTGACTCGGACTCCTGTGCGGTCGCAGTGGCACTCTGGCACACCTGCAAATCGCCTCGGCCGCCTACACCGCGTTCGATTGATTTGCCCGGAAGCGTGTTGAAGCGGCTTAGCCTGCGTCACCCCATAGCAAATCGGGGCACCGAATGAATCCCGCGGTGTATTCGGCGGCGATAGCCCTATCGCCCTTCAAAAAGAGGGGTCCGTCGAGATCCACGACCTCGCAGAGTTGTCCAACGAGAAATGCGGGCGCCATCGCCAGCGAGGTGCCGGTCATGTTGCCGACCATGGTCCGAAGTCCCGCTTGATGAGCCTCTCGCGCCATCGCCAGACCTTCGCTCAGCCCACCGCTTTTATCGAGCTTGATGTTCACTACATCGAACCGACCGACAAGCTCCGGGATCTCAGCGCAGCTCTGAACGCTTTCGTCGGCCGCGATCGGTATCGGCGACTGAAGGCCATCGAGCAGCTTCTCCTGGCCGATCGCGAATGGTTGCTCGATGAGTTCGACGTGCGCCTGAACCAGGACCGGCATCAGCCATTCCAAGAACTGAAACGTAAACCCCTGATTGGCATCGACGCCGAGCCAGACGTCCTGCCTCGCCTCGCGTACCGCGCGAACGCGCTCCGCATCAACCGGTTCCCCGGTCAATTTAAGCTTGATGGCGCGCGCCTGCGCGTAGCTGAGGGCAGCCGCCGCCATCTTTTCGGGCGTCTCCACACCGCAGGTCATGGTCGTCAGCAGGGGCTTGGGCTTGTCAAGTCCTGCTATTTGCCACACTGGTCGGCCGGTGAGCTTGGCCTCCAGATCCCACAGGGCACAATCGAGCGCATTGCGCGCACCGCCGGGCGGCAGGAGTTTCTGGAGCAAGTCACGGCTAATCCCTGCCTCGATCGTCGCCCGAAGCGACTCGATCTTTTTGAGCGCAAGCTCCGGTGTGTCCTGCCGATAGTACACGCCTGCTGCCTCGCCGCGGCCCACCTGGCCATCCTTCTCGAGGCTCACCACCACCGCGTCGAGCGCATGCCAGGTATAACCGGTGATTCGAAACGGCGTGATCAACGGCCAGTGCTCGACCGCGACCCGCAACTTCATAGAATTGAAATGCATGCCATCCATAAATTCAGTCCTTCCTCTCAAGCTAGCGCCCTCGTGAGCCGCTGATTGCGAGCCGCGGGGAAGTAACGCCTCCCAACAGCGAATGTCGTTGCGGCCAAGAGACTGGTCACGACGCAAACTGCGGTGAGCGCCTGCCCCATACCCCCACCAACGCCGATCCGCCCGGCTAATAAGCTCACGGCGACAGGCGAGACGCTGACGAACACGGCACTGATTGCACCCACGACTCCGAAAGACAACCCGAGAAACTCCGCTGGGATGGCTACGGTAATAGCGGTCGTACAGACGATGCCCTTCATAGAGCTGATCGTGCAAAGCGTGCCGAGCAACATGATGAACCACGAAACAGTAGGCATCAGTGCGTAGAAACCGACGGGCACCTGCAGCAGCGCGAGCGCGATCATGAGCGATACCGTTCGACGCGGACCACCGGTGCGTTGGCAGAGGTCCACCAGAATGCCCCCTAGGAGCGGACCGAGCAGTCCGCTTACCAGCAGAACGAGGCCCACAAGCGCCCCGATCTGGTCGGGTGGAAGATGGAAATCGCGCGCCAAGAGCGGAGCTGACCAAACCAAAGCGGCGGTATAGCCCATGATCACGATCACTTGACCGAACGATAACGGCAGCAGCATCGCCCGGTATCGCCACAACCCGGCGAATGCCGCACGCCAGGCGACTTCGCGCCGTCCGCCATCCGTCCGCTGTGGTTCACGTACCCAAAATGTCAGGACGAGGGTCGCCGCCAGGGGGACAGTTAGCCACAGCATCGTCCATCGCCAGCTGCTGTGTTCCGCACCGTAGAGTGCAACCAACTTCCCACCCAGTGCGAAGGCGGCCGACATGGCCGCCACTTGCGCAATTCCCAAAATCATGAGGGCGCGACCACGCCGGGTAGGTGATACAAATTCTGCAACGAGCGCCGAGGCGTTCATCGAATTCGCAGCTTGCATCGATCCGACGAGCGCTCGGGCCAGCAAAAGCACGGCGAAAGTAGGCGCCAATGCGGTCAATACGCTACCCAGGACTTCGATCGCGGTAAAGATGACCAACAGGCGCGCGCGCGAAAGGCGATCAATGAGGAATCCGAGTGGAATTCCCACGGCTATGGAAGGAAGGTAAAGCGCGGGGCCCTGGAGAATCGCGACCTGATTGTCGCTTAGTCCCAGTGCGATCCGCATCGTCTCTTGCAGCGGCCCGACAGTCGCCGACGCATAGTTTGCGGCCGCACCGGCGATGATGATGGCGGCCAATTGAAAGAGAATATGTTTGCCAGCCGCCTGCGCGGAATACGTCGGCGGCTCCTGACCGACATGTGTGCCAACGACGTCCATCCGCGCTTAGGCGCCACGTTCAAAGGGCAGCGACCACGTGCGCCCGGTCATATACCGCAATCCTGCACCGGCACGGTCAAAGAATACGACCCCTCCCCACGCCGCCGGTGTCATCGACTTAGCGCGCCAGAGTCCCTCGCCCAGACATTCCAGGCTGAACTTTGCCGACCCAAACCGACCGACTGTGATCAGCCGTGGACCCTCGTCGGTCACAGAGATGGTGATCTGCGTGCCGGTCGACTTCGATCGGTAGGACCCCACGATCGTTGCCGCATTGGCATTCGGTGTTGGTGCGACGCGAATCAGTTCGTCGAGATTGCCGAAGTCATCGAATCGGATTGCACTCGGTTCCAACTGGCCACCGACCAAAGCCACAGACTGCTTGATAAAGCTTAAGTCAGCGGGCGGGCGCAGCTCACCGTCCTCGCCGAGCACGAACGGCATTTCTCCGCCATTGATCGCGACCAGTTGCTTCCCTTCATTGGAGAGGAGCTGAATGACTTGGCCGCTCCTCGGCGAGCGGAATGTTCCAGCAATGAAGTGGGGAGACTGTGCTGATTCCTTGACCGGTTCGAGACCGCGCAGACAGCCGTCGAGAATTCGATTCGCGAGCACTCTAGAGTCCACATCCTGGCGATTGACCATGATCACGACATCGAGGCCGGCGGCCAGGACCTTGATCATCTGCGAATTGCCGCCCAGTCCGTTGCCTGAGTGCGACAGCGTTTCGACACCTCGGTATCGATCGATCATCAAACCGAGGCCGTATCCGGTCGAGACGCCGTTAGCGATTCGCAGCGGCGTCTTCATGGTTGCCCACGTCGCCGCGCTTCCGACCACCGGCTGATCCATGTGCGCGAGCCAGCGCAACATGTCATCGACTGTCGAGACGATTCCACCCTCACCGGCCACCGCCCCGCCCAGATACGATTTGTCGTAGCCCCCGCCCACGGTACGCATATGCATGGTGGCGCTGTTTGGCACAAAGTCGCGCTCGTATCGTCGCAGCATCGTGTCGTACATGCCCACAGGCTCGAAAATACGCGTGCGCAAGATTTCTTCGAGCGACTGCTCCGTGATGCGCTCGATCGCAGCGCTCAGGAGCTGATAGCCGCCATTGTTGTACGCCCAGCGGGCATTGGGCGCGAAATTCACATCATCGATGTCTTTGTAAAGGGATAACAGCTCCGCGCTCGAGATCAAGTTCTCCGTGCCGCTGAACTGCCAGCGGATGTCGCATGCATCGCGAATCCCGCTGATATGCCCCATCAGCTGTCGCGCCGTGACTCCTCGCGTCACGGGGTTCAGTCCTGGCAGGAATTCGCCTATGGGATCGTCGATGCCGGCCTTGCCCTCTTCGCACAACAGCATGTAGGCGAGACACGTAAAATGCTTGCTCGTGGAATGGATACGCATGCGGATCGAGGGCGAGAGCAAAACGGGCAGTTCCATGCTGGCCAAGCCGAAGCCCTTACGATAGACCGGTCTGCCGCCGATCGCGATGCCCACCGCGGCGCCGGGCAATTGAGACTGGTCAACCTTCGCGAAGATGGCGTCGGTTTTCTGCTCGTCGAATTCGACGGCAAGAGTGCTCTTAATCATGAGTCTGCTGTTCCCCCAATAAACTTCATTCAAAGGGCATGGCGCGAGACGCCGGGCTCTCGGCCTGTCACGTTAAGCAGCATCGCCATGAGGCTTTCATTAGAATTTAGCGCTGAATTGAACCCCGATGGTTCTTGGACGAAGTCTCGAGGCATTCGCTTCAATGACAATGGGGCTGATATAGCCGCGATTATTGAGCAGGTTCTGCGCGAAGAGACCGAGCCTCAGGTTGTCGTTCCAGGACAGGCTCGTGTTGAAATTCAGCATGTGGGTGACGTCCGATTCGCTGAAGTACCAGTACCCAAGACTGCGGTTACGGAAGGTCTCGCGGCCTACTTGGTTGTAGTCCAAACGCACAAAGCCCGGCTTTCCGTTCCAAATGAAATCCCGCTCAGCTGACGTGGTGAACGCATATCTCGACACAAAATCGAGATTGTCTCCCATTTGGTAACTCGAATTCGTGACGCTGATTTCAGTGAATTTGTAATCATGCAGATAGTCGCCATTGAAACTGAGGCTCCATTGGTCCGCCGGACGCCATGTCACGTCCCATTCGATTCCATCGATTCTCGCGCGGCCCGCATTGCTGGTGATATCCAAAGGCGGCTCGGGCGGTGGCAGGATGCCGACAATTTGGTAGTTCGTATAATTACTATAGAAGACGGCCGCGTCTGCACTCAGGCGACCTTCCAAGAGCGACATTTTCGTACCCAGCTCATAGGTCCATACGCTTTCCGGACTATATGACGGTTGATTCAGCGAGTTAAATCCGCCACTCCGGAAACCCTTAGCAGCGCTGCTATATACATTGACCGCGTCGGCGACTTTGAACTGCGCGTAAAAGCGTGGATCGAGGGAATGGAATTTGCCCGTCTGGGTGGAACCGAATGTGAAGTTCTGACTGTCCTCGAAATAGCGCACACCGGTCCCGAGCGTGAGCCGATCGGTAACCTTATAGCTGGTGTCACCAAAGACTGCCCGGGCTTTCGACCGCGTCGTGTTTACATCGCCAGGAAATGGATTCGGTAATGGTGTTCCAGGCGCTCCGGGAATTGCAAAAATGAAGCCTGGCAGGTCTTGCCTCTCTCGGGAGTGCCGATAAAAACCCCCAACAGTCCATTGCCAGGGCCTTGAACCGCTAGACGTCGCCCGGAGTTCTTCATTCAGATCACTGGAGCTCAGTGCGTCAGAGAAATACTCGTCAAAGCGCGGTGTACCCGGCGGGGTAAACTGGAAGGTGCGACCATAGTCGTTTTGTGCTATCCGGTGATCGACGTAGCTAGTTGTGCTCAGGACCCGAACACCATCGAAGTCATAGGTGGCCGTTAGATTGTAGAGTTCAAAATTGTCCGTCACGCTTGGCGTCGTCAAGAGATTGAACACCTGCGTGTAATTGCCGTTCGCGTCTTCGCCGATGTTCTGCATTCCGTCAAGGCGATAAATCTCCGCCGTGGCGCTCACTGTGAATTGCGTGGCGGGTTGCCATAAACCCTTTATCCTGACATCCGCGATGCTCTGCCCGTTGATATCCTTCTGGTTCGCGGCAGGCTGATCCACCCAGCCGGCCTCGTGATCGAACTTAACAGCGACTCGAAAGCCTAGTTCATTGTCAATCAGCGGCAAATTGACCATGGCCTGGACCCGCTCGCCGGGTGCGCCATCCTGCGTTAAGAGTGCCGCGACATCCGAATTGAACGCAAAATGCTTCAGGTCGGGATTTTTGGTGATAAAACGAATCGTTCCGCCAGCGGAACCGTCGCCAAAGAGGGTGCCTTGTGGGCCGCGCAGGACTTCCACTCGATCTAGATCGTATGTGTTCAAATCCAGCTGGAGGTACGACGCGCCGGTCGCGGTAGTCACGTCCGCTTCGTCGAGGTACACACCGATCAGGGATGAGGAGCCGAAAGCGTTGCTGATACCACGGATGAATATAGTGCGAAAAGCGCCGTCGCCCTGTATTACCAAGCCGGGCACAACAAATTGCAGATCATCCATGCTGGTAATATTGCGCTTCTGCAGGTCGTCGCCGGTCAATGCCACTATGCTGACCGGCACGTCGATCAACCGCTCCTCGCGTTTTTGCGCAGTGACGATAATTTCAGCAAGCCCAGATCTTTCGGAGCCGGAAGAGACCAAAGCCGCCTCCTGCCTCCTCGTCACCCCAGCGTTAGCCGCAGAGGAAGGGGAATTTTCTTGAGCCAATCGAAAAGGTTGCTCGCCACGGCTCTGAGACATTGGGCTGGTCGCCGGTAACGTCCCCTCCTCGCGCGAGTCACCCGTCTTGCCATCATTCGGATCCTTGATCAACACCACCGACGAGCCGGTAATCTCAAACGTCAAACCGGTCCCCAACAGCAAGGCTTTTATCGCCTCTTGCGCCGTGAAGTGGCCCTTGAGCGCTCGGCTGGTTTTGCCAGCCGTCAGCTCCGCCTTGTACAGGAGCTTGTGGTGCGACGCGATAGCGAACGACTGCAAGGCCGCGGTCAATTCTTCTGAGGGAATATCAAGGTCGTAGCTAATGCTGCGGGCGTCCGCGTCGGCGAATGTCAGAGCGCCTGTCGCGAAGAGCGCGGTACAAATTGAAACGGCGAGAGTGCGACAAAGGTTGCGCATATTCTTTTGATCCCCAGTGTTAGTGCGGCTGGTGCCGTCTCAAACACTAATACGCGGGATGCAGGGGAATCCTCAGCAACCTTTGCAGGGAGTGGATTACTTGGTCCGTAGATGGATCGAGGACGAACGCGAAAACTCCGCGACGACCGGAAGATAGACTTGCATGGCCTCGACGAAGGTTTGGGCATCTCCGGCGTCGAACACACCGCTCACTTTCATCTGCGCCAACGCTGGATCATCCACCACGATCTGTTGGCGCGAATATCGATTCAAGCGGCGCACGGCTTCACTCAGAGTTTCATTGCGAAAAATAACTTTGCCCTCTCGCCAAGCGGTGGCGGCTTCGATATCCGCTTTTGGCAAGACCGTGGAGGCCCCGTCAGCGCGCACCTGCAACGATTCGCCGGCGGAGAGTTCGATCGGTGATTGCTCACTCAACTGCATCTCCGAGCCCGGTGCTCTACCCGTTCCCTGACTTCCCTGAGTGAGCACGGCCACGCGGCCTTCGAGCATGGCGACGTGCACTTGCCGGTCAACATACTCGACGTCAAACACGGTGCCGACGGCGACAATGGTCTTGGGTCCCGCTTCGACTTTGAATGGCCGCGCGGGATCTTTAGCCACCGAAAACTGTGCCTGACCTTCCAGCAGTTGCACAATGCGCGCGTCAGCCGAGAAACGTATCCGCAGGCGCGTCCTCGCATCGAGTGCAATATGGGAGTGATCGGAGAGTTCGACGACTTTCTGTTCGCCAAACCCGGTCTTGTACATGCCCGGTTCATATGCGTAGGGAGAGAGTTGCCAGACGCCGCCGCATGCGACGATGATCGCTGCTGCGACCGCCCACCGTCTCCCATGCCAAGAACGCGCACCTGGTAAGGACCAGCGACGGGCACTGGCCAGACGCGCCCGCGCAATCGCTTGTTCCCGTAGCGCCATGAACTCCGGCGAGGTCGCGTGCCGATCCACCGCGTCCCAAGATCCTCGGACGCGGCGATAGGCATCCGCAAACTTAGGATCGCCTGCGAGACGCGACTCAAGCGCACCTTCCTCGGCCGCGGTCCATGATCCTTTACGACGGCGCAGGAATAGATCAGACGCTAGCTCTTCGAGAGTGCACGCGTCTGAGGTTGTCCAGGGTGGAATTATGGTCATGTTATCGACTCGAACGGGCCGCACGGCGTGCTAGATGCGCGATGGCTTTGGACACATGTTTTTCGACCGCGCTCACCGAAATGCCGAATAGTTGGGCGATTTCACCTTGCTTTAACCGCTCCAGCCGGAATAGCAGGAACACGTCCCGGGTTCGCTCTTTCAGTTCCTGCAGCGCCGCGAAGACGGTATGCAGCTCCTGCTCACTACCCAATACGCGCTCGGGCGAAGTTTCCTCAGCCTGCGCGAACGTCGCAGTGTCGTCCCATTCGATGACGGCGCCGTGGGTGAGCTTGCGGCGGTTGCGATCGTGCCAGCGATTCACCGCGATTCTGAAAATGTAACCTTTCGCCTGCTCGGCGGATTCCCACTGGGCTATGCCGAGCGCGCGCTCCAAGACGTCCTGAGCCAAATCCTCCGCCTCTGCCGCGTTGCCGCATTTTCGAAGAAAATATTTGACGAGCGCGGGGCGAAGCGGCGCGACGAGCGCGCTGCTGTCGGACGAATTCGCGGGTCTGAGGTTGGCACTCATGGGATTTATGACAGCAGCGTGAACCCTAACCGTCAAGCTTTCAAGCGGAAAAACAGCAGTGAGGAATTGAGCAACTCGTGCGTATTAATTCAAATGGGCCGTCGCATAACGTGTTCCGGAATCAGCCGCCGTGTGTACGGAGCTCCGCGTCCACATATCGCCAACGGCGTGAGGTGTCACTCGACAATGCAGCCATACCCAAAAGGTGTTAGTAGAACGTCCACAAATGTCGTGACGCGAACTCTGGCTGTGGGTGATAGTTTATTCGCTAGGATCGCGCGACGGCGCACCGATGGGAGAATATTTCGGGCACGCTGGCCCGGAATTTTTAGGAGCAGACCGCGCTGGGTAGTTGATGATGTCGCGTGCGTGCTCATTCATTCCCAGCGAAACGTATAGAAGGTTTTCGGGCATGCCTGAACAAGACCGACACCCAATATACGAGTCCGGTAGGTGGGAGGTAGATCTCGCGCGGCGCGAACTGCGAACGCGTGGAAACTCTGTCGAGCTCGGCCGTCGCGCGTTTGCGATCTTTGCCGTTCTGGTTCAGTCGGCGGGAAAACTGGTCACGCGGGATGAGCTTATGGCGCGCGTATGGCCGAACACGATCGTCGGGGAAAATACGCTCGAGGTTCACATATCCGCGGTGCGCAAGGCACTCGGAGCAGATCGGGAAACGTTGAGGACGTCCCCGGGTCGTGGCTATCGGCTCGAAGGAGATTGGACGATTCGGCGGGAGAGGATGCTGGCAGACTCGGTTGCGCTTGATCCGAAGCGCATGCCGATCCGAGGGTTTCAGACCAATCTGCCCGCGGCCGCCACTTCAGTGATTGGCCGAAGCGCTGCCCTGCAGCAGCTGCGGGACTTTCTCCGCACGTACCGGGCGATCACGCTGACCGGCCCTGGCGGGATCGGGAAAACCACTCTGGCGCTGGAGGTCGCGCGCAGCCTGTTCCCGGCTTTCGATGGTGATTGTTGGCTGGTAGATGTGATTTCCCTGTCGGATCCCGATCTGGTCCCTTCCAAGGTGGCACAGGTCCTTGGCCTGGCGCTGAGCGGCCAGCAGATTTCTTCAGAGTCAGTCGCTCGCGCGATCGGAGGGAAGCAGCTTCTCCTGGTTCTCGACAATTGCGAACACGTCGTTGATGGAGCGGCCAGACTGGCAGAAATGCTTGTACAGCTGTGCCCGGCCACTTCCATCGTGGCGACCAGCCGCGAAGGTCTACGCATCGAAGGGGAACACGTCTATCGCGTACCCCCACTCGATGTGCCCGGCCCGAATGCAGAGGATTCGGGCAATGTCCTCGGACACAGCGCCGTACAGCTTTTCATCGCCAGGGCCATGGCAGTGGATTCGGACTTCTCGCCGCACGGAGAGAACCTTCGAGCGATGGCGGCCATCTGTCGGCGTCTTGACGGCATCCCGCTCGCGATCGAGTTTGCTGCGGCTCGAGCCGCAATCCTCGGACCTGCTCTGGTTCTCTCCCGTCTGGATGAGCGCTTCGGGCTGTTGACCGGCGGGCGCAGAACGGCTTTGCCGCGCCATCAAACGCTGCGCGCAACGCTCGACTGGAGCTATGAGCTGCTGCCCGAGCCGGAACGCTGTCTGCTGCGCCGACTGGGCATTTTTCCCGCTGGATTCACGCTCGAGGCGGCCAACGCCCTGATGAGCGACCAAAGCCACGCGGCGAGCGTTACGCTTAATCAGATCGCGAATCTCATCGCCAAGTCGCTTGTGACAATGGATGGGTCGGCATCGACCGGCCGCTGGCGGTTGCTCGAGACGATACGCGCGTATGCGCTCGAAATACTGGCAGAAAATGGAGAGACCGAACAGGTTGCGCAACGTTGTGCCGAATTTCGCAGTCGAACAGCATGAAGCTCGGTATACCTTTGAATGCATCCAGGGCGCCGGCAATATCCGTGTCGATGCGGCCGCATGAGGACGTAATCGCTTTCAAACATAATTGAGGAAACCCCATGACGATTGCCAAAGTGTTGTATACCGCCCATGCCAAGGTAACCGGGGGGCGAGACGGACATGCGATGTCGTCCGACGGTCTACTGGACGTGAAGCTCACCGTGCCCAAAGAGATGGGTGGGCCAGGCGGTGGCACCAATCCAGAGCAACTATTTGCCGCCGGTTATGCAGCTTGCTTCCTCGGCGCAATGAGAGTCGTCGCCGCGCAAAGGAAGGTCTCGCTACCCGCCGTTCTCTCAATAGATTCCTCGGTGGGAATTGGTCCGATCCAAAATGGCTACGGCATTGAGGCGGCACTTCGAATCAACATTCCTGGGATGAATTCAACGGAAGCGGAGTCCCTGGTAGAGGCAGCACACCGAGTGTGTCCCTACTCCAACGCGACCCGCAATAACATTGATGTGCGGCTGATTGTGATCACCGAGTGAAGACCGATGTCGGCTGGGATCGAATTGCGACTGCTATATGCTGACGAGTCGCCATGTGATCGTCGGGGATGTGCGAGCCGCGTGATGACTGCGCTGTAGACGCATCTCAAATTCAGACGGCATCGAAGAAGCGCACACATCGTCATAACCCGGCTTTTTGACAACACATTTAGCAATCTGGGAAGACGAGACCTTCAATCTCGGCGATCATTTTGGCTTGATGCATCTCTCACATACACCGCCTGCATTCAAGGCAAACAATGGCTGTAGACGGACTTGCGACGATTCGGAGCAGTCATGGGCCGGAAGAGACCATGAATCGCTTCGAAGCCGAGGTCAGGGCAAGGGGCATGATCGCATTTGCGCACATCGATTATGCGGCCGGGGCTGCATCCGTCGGATTGTCTCTGCGCCCGACCGATCTCCTGATTTTTGGCAACGCCAGGGGTAGCACTCCGCTCGTGGAATTAGTCCAAACGATTGGTATTGACCTGCCGCTGAAGGCATTGGTCTGGCAGGACGCATCGGGCATGGCGTGGCTTTCATACACTGAGCCGACGTGGCTAGCGACGCGGCACGGGCTGGGCCCTGACGCTGGCGCGAATATCAGTGTCTTAGCCGCCGCACTTAGTCAGATGGCGAAATCGGCAACGGAATTCCCTTAATGGGCGCAGAGGCTACGATTCACGTGTATCGAGGTAAAGTTCAGATGACAATTAGCGACGTAGCCAGGTTGTGCCGAATATTCCCCTTCAAGAATTCAGTTCTTGAGGCGCAGGGTCTCGTCCATGGGGTCCCGTCATGATTCAAGCTGGTGAAGAACGTATCGCAAAACGTGACGCTACTGTCGTGCCTTTTGAAGGACGGGTGAAACCCCGGAAGAGTGATTCCGCAGCGCAGCCCCCGACATTGCAGCAGGCGCTCATTTCCGCTGTAAGAGCTCAGATGGGGGTGGCGCCGTTGGCAACGAGTAGTCAAAAAGAAAACGGCACTGGCTTCCGCGCGGTTTTCGAGGAGGCGGCGCGGCTTGATATCCAGCAGGCGATCCTCCATAAATGCTCCGAGATCGCATCTCTGTTACAGCTGTTCATCGACGAGACGCGCCGAGTGAGTGCTGTAAGCGAAGGCGCGCCGCTGGGCAGCCGCACACGCCGAGACGGGACCGACTCAGCCTCGGCTTCCGGCGCTAGAATTATCTCGTTGAGCTCCCGCGAGCGCAGCATTCTCGAACTGATTGGACACGGCTATTCAAATAAAGAGATTGCTCGCCAGATCGGTATTGCGGCCGAAACGGTTAAGTCGACCGTCAAGCGCATCTTCATCAAGTTGAATGCAGATAGCCGTGCGCAGGCGGTTTTGCGCGCACAGACGCTCGGCCTTCTTGGGTGCTCGTAACCGTGCGACATTGGCACACCAAGCAGTGCGGTTCTGGCGTGACGCAGCGGTGAATCGGTACCTTCCAATCGCCGGGTTAACAGGCGCTGGACCGATATTATGTTTGTTGACTGGCTGCGACGGTGCGCCATCGCGCAATATTTTAGGCTCGTATTTTCCTTCTTGGATGATTTGCGCCTTGGTCGGCATCGCGCTGGCGCTCGTTGCTCGCCAGATTTTCACCACATCGGGCCTTATCAAGGAAATACCCGTCCCGCTCGTCGTCCTATTGGCGATCGCTTGCGGCGGCACCTTCGCACTATGGCTGATTTGGCTGTCTTGAAGTACTTAAGTTATGAGTGAAGACATCTCGTTTCGAGGAAAAGCGATTGCCGCGACGGCAATCGTAACGGCCATCGTTTTGGGAGTTCTCGTCGTCATTGCAATCGATCACAGGCCGCGCACGCACGATGCTCGCATGTTTGCCTACAGCGCGGCTATGGCTTCGGAGATCAGCGGTCGAATCGTACAGGTGCTCGTCCGCAATGATCAGGAAGTCGCGAAAGGCGCGCCACTCATCGTGGTGGATCCGGTGCCCTTCGAGTTGCAGCTACGACAGGCCCGAGCTCAAGTGGCCGCTCTCAAGGCGCAGATCGCGCTCATGGGGCGTCAGGTGACGTCCCAGGGTTCTGGCGTACAAGCGGCCGAGAGTCAGGTGCAAAAGGCACGCGAGCAACTCAAATACGCGACGGACACCCGCAGGCGCCTCGAACCCTTGGTGCAACCCGGCTTCATTACGCGACAGCAATTAGACGAAGCCCAGACGAACGAAACAACCGCCCAGGCATCCCTCGAGGTACTTGCTCGAAGCGCCACGCAAGCGCGCCAGGCGGTGGGCGACACCGCGAGTCTCGAAGCTCAATTAGAGGGTGCGGAAGCCGCGGAGGCGAATGCCGCGCGAAATTACGATTTGACTACCCTTCGTGCCCCTTTTGAGGGAAAGGTGGTCGGGTTGCAAATCGCCGAAGGCACATTTGCAGTTGCGGGCCACCCGCTTTTCAGTCTTATCAAGTCCGATGTCTGGTATGCCATTGCAGATTTTCGTGAGACAGAATTGCCTCGAATTGCCGTGGGCGATCGAGCGACGGTATGGACGATGGCTGAGAGCACTCGCGCCTTCGAAGGCCGGGTAGAAAGCCTCGGCGCGGCAGTCCAGTCAACCGATCAAGAAGGCCCAGGCCTTCCCGTAGTCGGCCGCGACCTCAATTGGGTCGTGGTCGCTCAGCGATTTCCAGTCTGGATTCGACTGGATAGCCCGCCCACCTTTGCAATGCACGTGGGAATGACCGCATCCGTCAAAGTGCGTCATGACGGCCCTCACTGAGTCGCAACAATCTCGCCGATCGCTGCGTGAACTGCTGGCGGTCGAGCTGGCGCCGCGAGAAGGACGATGGGCGGCGGTCGCGCGCATTGCGACGGCTTGCGTCATCACGGTAGCGATAGCGATGATATTTCAGATACCGCAGCCCGCGTACATGGCCTACATCGTCTTTCTAATCAGCAAGGATGAACCGACTACGACCTTGACATCCGCGCTTGGCGGGCTCGTCGCGGCCACCCTCGCGGTTATTCTGAGCATAGGCCTTGCGCTCATTGATACCGCAGAACCGGCACTCCGATTACCCGCGATGGGCTTGGCGACATTTGCAGCGATGTTTACCGCGCGCACGTTTGCACTGGGGCCCATCTCCTTCCTTGCTGCTTATGTCATCGTGCTCATGCAGTCCCTGGTTGATGACATACCCAATCTCGAGGCACTGACACGCTTGATCTTGTGGATGTGGGTAGTCGCGTTCGTGCCGGTCGCCGTGACGCTCTTCGTTAACTTCCTGTTCGGTGCGAGTGCCGCTGCAGTGAGGAGCCGTCTCGTTAGAGGAATCCTGAAGGAGCTGGAGACGGGGTTGGTTCGACAAGATTACCGGAAGGCGCTCCCTGGATGGCGCGCGAGGCTCGCGCCGCTTCTCGATACGGTACGTGAACACGCCGAGACGCCACAGCGTCTCAACCCCGTCACGACGTCTGTGTTGACAGCACTCCTCGACTTGCTGGTGATAATGGAGGCGTTTCCGGCCGAACTGCCACATGCCATCCGAGAGGAGTTGGCGAGTAGGGTGCACGGGTGCCTGACCGCGATCGAGGCCCGCGGCCACCCGCTGATGAGTGAACCCACGCCTCAAACCGTGCAATCTGCCGAAGGCCGCGTCGAACAATCACCCGCGGTCGTTGCATTTCTGAGCACGCTGTCGCGACTTTACAATGCGGTCAACCGACCTCGCACCCTACCTGAGGCGACCGAAGGGCGCGCGCCGCGACGCCCCTTCGCACCAGACGCGTTTAGTAACCCGGCGTATTGGCAATTTGCGCTCAAGACCACGATCGCCGTTGCGACATCGTACTCAATCTACACGCTTCTCGATTGGCCAGGGCTGCGCACTTCCATCGTCACGTGCTTTTTCGTCGCTCTCGCGAGTCTAGGCGAGACCGTGCATAAGCTGGTGCTCAGGCTCTCCGGTGCCATCATCGGCGGGTTGATCGCCGGCCTGTCCATCGTCTTTGTCTTACCGCATCTGACCGATATTGGACAGTTGTGTCTATTGATCGGCAGCGTGTCAGTGGGCGCCGCATGGGTTGCGACGAGCAGTGAATTACTCTCGTATGCAGGCATGCAGCTCGCGTTTGCGTTCTTCTTGGGCATTCTGCAGGGTTATGCACCCGCGACGGACCTCACGGTCCTGAGAGACCGCGTTGTCGGCATTCTGCTCGGCAATATCGTGATCACCGTCGTGTTCAGTTCATTTTGGCCTGCGTCAGCGAGGTCCGCCGTTCGTGCGGCGCTCGCTGACGTGCTGCGCGCGATTGGGGCGGTCATCGGTCGGCAATCCATTGCCGAGGAGGCCCGCACGCGTACCGTTCAAGCGCTGGTGCGCGCTGATTACTTCCGCGCGCTGAGCCTCTTCGAACTGCGCATGCTGCCGCGTCATTCAAATCTCCCCGCCGTCGCGGACATCGAGCGCCTCGCGGGAGCAGCGTTCGTGGTGACAACGGACTCGATTTCGCCCGAAACCGAACGAGATTCAACCGCCCCATTTGTCCAATGGGTGGAATCCGCAGCGGATAGCCTTTCGCGAAATCAGCCTATGCCTAATATTCCTGCGGCTCGCGTCCGGTCGCCGCCACTCTCTTCTGCGGACCCTCAGGCGCTCTCACAGAAGGCACTCGAACAACTCGAGTCGGAGGTTCGGCATGTTGCATCGGCAACGCATTGAACTCTCAATACTCGCGTGGACTTTTGCTGCCTACTTGCTGACCGCGCCGGTATCGGCGCAAGCACCACCCAGTGCCGAGCGACCCTGGGTCATTCCAGACTCTGCCAGGCAACGGGCTGCCGCGTTGGGAAATACGGAGTTAGAAGTTCCACATAAGCGCTACGATCTCGCCGCGCTTGTGGATCTGGCGGAACGAATCAATCCTAATACGCGAGCGGCATGGGAGGTCGCGCGTGAAGCTGCCGCGGCTGAGGGACTTGTGGAGAGCGCTTATCTTCCGCAGCTTTCTCTGCAAGCGGTCGGCGGTTTCCAACACACTCCGTTGCCTGCCCCTAAAGACTTGGTGTCGGCAGGTTATTTCGTCTCTGATACACGGGAAATCATTCCAGCGCTGGCTCTGAAATGGTTGCTATTCGATTTCGGCAGACGCGATGCCCTGTTGCAAGCCGCGCGTGCTGACTCGTTTGTCGCCAACGTGGCTTTCACTGGTGCGCACCAGAAGCTCATATTTGCAGTGTCCCAGGCCTATTTTGAGTTGGGTGCCGCCCGCGGCAGGCTCCATGCAGCGCAAAACGCCTTGAATACCGCCGTCACAACCCAGGAGGCTGCGACCGCCAAACAGACCAACGGCCTCACCACAGTGGTCGCGGTGGCGCAGGCGCAGCGGCAATCGGCACAAGCACGCTATGCGCTCGCGGCAGCCGAGGGCGCGGACAGAACCGCACGCGCCAATCTAATCGCGGCAATCGGCGTACCTGCCGCTACGGAAATAGATGTCGTGGACAGCGCAGAGTTGCCGCTTCCGCCCCGCCCGGCCGACAGTGTATCGAAAGCAATCCATCAAGCACTGTCGAATCGGCCGGATGTCATCGCTGCACTCGGCAAAGTGGATGCTGCCCAAGCAACTCTCAAAGGCGAACGCAGATCGTATTACCCCGTAATCGAGCTGGCGGGACAGGCATTTCAGAATGTCGGGTCGGTCAGTTCAGATGGCAAACCTTATTCGACTATTGACCGGCCGGGCCAAAATATCTTCCTGTCCTTTAGTGTTCCTATCTTTGATGGGGGCGCGCGACGAAATCGTGTCACTATCGCTGACGCCAAAGTGCGCGAAGCGGAGGACCAATTGGCTGCCGCCCGCAACGCGGCGTCCCAACAAGTCGTCAGGGCCTACAACGGATTGGTTACAAGTCTGGCAGAGTACGATGCCGCCACCGCCTTGAGCCAGGCCGCGCAGACGGCATACGAGGCAGCGCTACGCTCTTACCGACAAGGCATCGGCACCTATACGGATCTCGCAACCGAGGAAAACGCCGTCGTCCAAGGTGATACGCAGGTCGAAGATGCGCGGGCGAATGCACATACGGCCGCCGCGGCGCTGGCGCTGTCGATGGGATCCATTAACGACACGGCGCCCCTCATCGACTCATCCGCTGTCCCATGATCTCTAGCCGTATTCTTTGATGGAGCCCGCCTACTCTTCCGCATTTTTTGGACTTCTAGGCGCCACAATTGGTGGACTCACGTCTGTCGCGACGGCATGGATGACGCAACTCGCTGCACGTCGGGACATCAACCGACAGGCCGAACAGAGCAAACGCGAAGCCCTCTACGGCGACTTCATCGCTGAGGCCAGCCGACTCTACGGCGATGCGTTGAGTCATGAAAAGGACGATGTCACTAGCTTGGTGCAGTTATACGCGATCGTGGCCAAGATGCGCCTCTTCACCTCACGCAAGATAGTCCTCGCCGCTGAAGATGTCATGCGCGTCATCACCGAAACTTATCTCGCGCCAGATCGGCGCACGCTACGGGAATTGCACGCCTTCGCCCAGGAGGGCGGTATGAACTTTCTTCTCGCGTTCGGCGAAGCCTGCCGCAAAGATCTAAGCCTCGCTTCCGACGCTCCAACCACTCCTCCACGCGCGCGCTAGCAAAACAATACAATCCTAGTTCCGCCTCGAGGCGTTGAACGTCAACGGCGACCGATAGCTTCACCAGCGATTTCAAAGCCGCGGATTCGGTCATTTGCGCCGCTCGGTTTTGAAGCGCGAGGCGCACCGCCTCCCCGATCTCATCATTCAACGGGGAGGCCCATCGTTCATTCTCCAGAAGCACCAACTGTGTCTGTCCACTTCGAATCATCAGCTGCGAGCGATTGAGCTGCGCCGGGATATGTACGGGCCGAACGTCGATGGCGATGGTTGTCTCGATGTGGAAGTCCTTCGTCGCTTCAGCGATACACCGTATCGCAATCGCGACAAATCAGCATCGGAGTCACGATTACGGCAATCCCAGCATGCATGTCTCCTAAAGTGTGTTTGCGTCGTCTACGCCATTGTCCTCGGTTTGATTTGTTTCACTTGGCATTCTCGCTATCAGGTCTTGAAGCACTTGCAGTACGCCAATCACCAACATTACGATTAGTCCCAATATGAATCCCGCCGAAATGAGCATGCGCATGAGTCTCTCCTTACGGAAATGAGGGGCGAGATGCGCGCCAGAAATGCATGAGGCTCACGTTCACGAGTTGTCCACGGCATTATTTCGCCTGCCCGTCTCCTTGAGCATTGAGCCCACCGCCAGCGCAGCAATCAGAAGGGCGATCCAGAAAAGGCCCGCGTGCTGAAAATGGGCGGTTGCATCGATATTTTGTGCACCGAGTGTCTTGCCGAATTGGCCGGCGAAAATTGGTCCGATCAGCGCAGTGACGCCAAACGTCAGGAAATTGATGGCGCCTGTTGCACTTCCTTTGACCTCGTCCGGATTGACTTCTTTGATGATGGTGTAGGGAATCATGGCGGCGCCCGAGGCGATACCGAGGATGAGCAGCGTGAGCCATGCCGGCAGCAGCGTGGGTAAGTAAAGCAGTTGGCAGAACCCGATCAGCATGACCACGGCGCCGCCGAGGTAGACAGGCTTGCGACGACCCAGACGGTCAGCGAGCCAGCCCAGCAGTGGACAACCGAACACCCAGCCAAGTGGCACCATGGAAATGGCAAACACGGCATCCGCAAAAGGAAATGCTTTGTCGGCTTGGAAAAAGCGCACACCCCAGACCATATCTCCTACCGTGGTGGGGACAAACAGCAAGCCTGCGGCCAAGCCGCAAAGATAGGACTGCGGATTGGAAAAGACGATCTTGTAGGTCGAAAGAACACCCCCGCTCGCCTTCGCATGCGACGCACGAGGCTCTCGGGGTGTAATCCACATCAATCCCACTGCCACTACCAGTACGGTCACACCAATGCCAGCCCAGAATTGCGGAAGCGATACGCCGGCGGCGATCCATTTGCCGACGACGATCTGGCCGGCGGTACCGCCCAGCATTCCTAAGCACTGCGTGATTCCGATGGCCGTCGCCAGGCGCCGAGCGGATAGGCCGTGGGAAGCCAAGTACACCGCGCCAGTGAACGCGAAGGCCGACCCGGCGCCCTGCAGCAATCGACCGAGGTATCCCATCCCTTCTTGCGGCAACACGAAAACAAGGCACCCGAGTCCCAATATCGCCATGCCCAGAGGAACGATGTATTTCGCGCCAAGCCGGTCCAACAGAATACCCGCGACGAGACTTGCCGTTGAATAGGTGTAGTAGTAGGTCCCAAGGATGCCGCTCACACCCAGCGCCGATACATTGAAGGCCTTGGCCAATTGCGGAATCATCACCGCTGGCGCGGAGCGCGCGGCGTATTCCAGAAAATAAAAGGCTAGAGAGAAAATCCAGGCGACAACGAACGCGCGGGCGGTGGCCCTCTGCAATTGAGTTGGATCCGATCGTACGTTCAAGTCGCTAAGTCCTCATTTTATTTCGAGCGGATCCGTCCTCTAAGAACCCTCGATCAACGAGCAAAGGCGCTCGTTGCCACATCTACGATCTCATTCGCTTGCCCGTTCAGGACTGCCTTCAACATCCACAGGCTGAATCCCTTGGCTTGCTCGAACTTGATTTGAGGAGGTATGACGAGTTCCTGCCGATCCGTCAGCACATCGATGACTGCGGGGCCATCATGAGCAAAGGCAGTCGATATGGCCGATTTCAATTGGCGCGGATCTTCCACGCGCACGCCGTAAATGCCCATCGATTCGGCCATGCCGGCAAAATCCGGATTGTCAAGATGGGTGCCGGTCGGCAAGAATCCGCCGGCCTTCATTTCGATATCGACAAAGCCCAGTAGCCCGTTGTCAAAAATGAGGATCTTGATCGGCAACTTGGACTGACGCACCGTGAGCAAATCGCCCATCAACATGCCGAAGCCGCCATCGCCCGACAACGAAATGACTTGGCGCGTAGGAAACGCGACCTGCGCGCCGATGGCTTGCGGCATGGCATTCGCCATCGACCCGTGCAGAAAGGATCCCAGCAGTCGGCGCTTGCCATTCATCTTGAGATACCGCGCCGCCCACACCGTCGGCTCCCCCACATCGCAAGTAAAAACGGCATCTTCGTTGGCGAGGTCGCTCACCACCTTGGCGACGAGTTGCGGATGAATGGGCGTGTGCTTGGACATGTCGTTGGCAAGGTCATCGAGCGCCTTACGGGCCTTCGCATAGTGACGAATTGCCGTGTCCAAGTGCGTGCCGTCGTCCCTGGCCGGCGCCCGTTCCATGAGTCGCGGCAGGACTTCCCGTACGTCGCCGATGACCCCTAGCTCAAGCCGGCAGCGACGCCCGAGGTTCTCGCCGCGGATATCAACCTGAGCGATGCGAGCCTTCGTTGGATAGAATTGGCGATACGGAAAATCGGTACCCAACATGAGCAACGTATCGCAATCCTCCATGGCGTGGTAACCGGAAGAGAATCCGATCAATCCCGTCATTCCCACGTCGTAGGGATTCTCCCATTCGACATGCTCCTTGCCTCGAAGCGCGTGCACGACAGGGGCTTTTAATTTCGCCGCCAATGCGACCACGTCATCGTGCGCGCCCGCACACCCGGCGCCGCATAAAATGGTGGTTCTTTCGCCTCTTTCCAGGAAATCGGCGAGTTCCCCGATATCCTCTTCCGCCGCGCACACGCGGGGCGCTCGAGACACGGGCCTCGAAGACGGTGCGGCCGGCCCTGCTTCCTTCAATGCAGTATCACCGGATATCACGATGACAGCGACGCCCTGCTTCGTAACGGCCTCGCGAATGGCCGTTTCCACGATGCGTGGTACGTGCGCGGGGTCGGAAATGAGTTCTACGTAGTGACTGCACTCTTTGAAGAGCGATTGTGGATGTGTTTCTTGAAAATAGTGGGAGCCGATCTCGGTGCTGGGAATATGGGCGGCGATGGCCACAACCGGAACACGGTTACGATGGCAATCGAACAATCCATTGATCAAATGCAGATTGCCGGGGCCGCAACTTCCCGCGCACACTACCAGTCCGCCCGTTAGCTGTGCTTCGGCGCCGGCGGCGAAAGCAGCGACTTCTTCGTGCCGGACGGCAATCCATTGAATTTTGTCTCGACCGCGCAGCGCCTCTGTGATGCCGTTGAGCGAGTCGCCCACCAATCCGTAAATACGCTGAACGTTCGCAGCCTCAAGCGTCTGCACGATTCGGTCGGCCACATTCGTCATCTCAAGTCTCCACAATTAGGCCATGAATAAGCCCCTAACCTTGGGACCGCAGTCGCAGCGTGCAACATGAGATCGTCAGCACCTAGCCCCCAATTGGGTGCAGCAACGATTCAAATGGGGGCAACCCAACATGGCCTGTCGCTGGGCGGCATCATCGAAGCGTCGTTAGATCCGCCGCGGCGCAGACTCGGCGCGAAGTGCCTTACGCCCCAAGCGGCGTCGCGCGGCGCAACGCTAGCGTTGTATCTGCAGCAGACGATCCATCGGCATCATGTTGTGATTCAGGTGGGCCACGATGATCATCGATCCGAACACGATAAGACCCACGACGAAGATGCCAAGGGCTAACGCAAGAATATTGTTGGTCTGGTCCGGCGCGCTTGAGATGTGCAGGAAGAAGACCAAATGAACCCCCATCTGAGCAATCGCGAGTACACCTAACAGGATCGGAACGCCATGCGCGTAGATCACATCGGTCGAGGACGCCCAGAAGGAGGCCAGTGTCAAAACCACCGCGTAGCCCAGTCCAATCAAGTAGCTCTGCCGCGTGCCGTGTGTATGGATGTTGGCGCCAGGAGATTGGCCCTGGGCTTCGGTCTGCGTGTTCATCAATGAGCTCCCAGATAGACGATGGTGAATACGCCGATCCACACAATGTCAAGCGCATGCCAGAACAAGCCGAAGCAGAAAAAGCGCCGGCTGACCATGGGTTGAAATCCGAGCGTTGCCACCTGTAAGAGCATCACGACCAACCAAGCGAGTCCAATGCTGACGTGCAAACCATGAGTGCCCACGAGCGTGAAAAAGGCCGACAAAAAGGCGCTGCGTGAGGGTCGGGCTCCGATTGCCAGCATGTGCCTGAATTCGGTGACCTCGAGACTTAGAAAGGATGCGCCCAGAATGAAGGTGATCGCCATCCAAAAGTACGTCGATGATCTGTCGGCGCTCTGGACTGCCAGTGAGCCAAAGCCGCAGGTGACACTGGAAGTCAACAGGCAGGCCGTCTCGATCAGGACATGCTTTTTATCAAAGAGCGCAACGCCCGTTGGTCCCCAGGCCGTCTCGCCCGACAAGACTGCATAAGCGGCGAAAAGCGCGGCGAATATCACGATGTCAGATAGCAGGAACAACCAGAAGCCATAGCCAGCCACGACTCGGGTAGCCGCAGGTCCGCGAAGCGACAGAGGAACCGTGTCGGAATTCACGAGCGCTTGCTCCGTTGCGCTCATGCAGCGGGCTCCTTCGCCCCATGCAGGCGATCAAACGCCATAACCTGTTCTGCGGACATTGCTATCTCGCCATCCGTTCGCCATGCCTGGACGAGCCCTACGGCGATCGCGCCAAGTATCCCCAGCCCCGCTCCCCACCAGATCCGCCAAATGAGCGAAAAGCCGAGCAATACCGCAAAACATGCCAAATAGAAGCCCGCCGCGTTGTTGCGAGGAATGTGGATGGTCTCGTATGTGCGGTGGGAGGTGCGCTGTTGCGCTGGGTTGGGCTGCTGTTTCATGCCCCAGAACGCGTCGGGCCGTCGCACTTGCGGCAGAAGCGAGAAATTCCACGGGGGCGGCGGTGATGGGGTCGACCACTCAAGCGTGCGGCCGTTCCACGGATCGCCCGTCATATCGCGATGCCGCTCTCGCTGGCGAATACTCACGGCAAGCTGTACGCCCGTCAGTACGATGCCCAGGAGGATCAACACCGCGCCAGCGAGCGCAACCAGCATAAACGGCTGCCAATGCGTGTCCGAATAGTGCTGCATGCGTCGCGTGGCGCCCATGAGTCCCAGTGCGTACAGCGGCATAAAGGCGAGATAAAAGCCGATGAACCAGCACCAGAACACCGCCTTCCCGAGCCGCTCATTGAGCGTAAAACCAAAGGCCTTGGGAAACCAATAGCTGATGCCTGCCATGACACCAAATACGACGCCGCCGATCGCCACATTATGAAAGTGTGCGATTAGGAACAGACTGTTGTGAAGAACAAAGTCCGCGGGCGGGATCGCCATCAAGACACCGGTCATGCCTCCGATGACAAAAGTCACCATGAACCCGATCGCCCAGTAAACGGGCACGGTAAAACGAATACGGCCCCCATACAGAGTGAAGAGCCAATTGAAAATTTTCACACCGGTGGGCACGGCGATAATCATCGTCATGATGCCGAAAAACCCGTTGACGTCCGCGCCGGCGCCCATAGTGAAAAAATGATGTAGCCATACCATAAAGGAGAGCACGCAGATCGCCATCGTGGCCACCACCATGGAGCGGCGACCGAAAAGCGGCTTACCCGAGAACGTCGCGACCACCTCCGAGAAGACCCCGAACGCCGGCAATATCAGGATGTACACCTCGGGATGACCCCAGCTCCAGATGAGGTTGATGTACATCATCGGATTACCGCCGAACTCGTTGGTGAAGAAATGAAAATCGCAATATCTGTCAAGCAACAACATTGCAAAGGTCGCCGTCAAAATGGGAAAAGATGCGACGATGAGGAGATTCGAAGCGAGAGCGGTCCAACAGAAGATTGGCATGCGGCTGTAGCCCATGCCGGGAGCACGCAACTTTAATATCGTGGTCGTCAGGTTGATCCCCGATAACAAGGTCCCCAACCCCGAAATCTGCAAGGACCACAGGTAATAGTCGACGCCGACGCCGGGGGAGTACGCGACTTCACTCAACGGCGGATACGCGAGCCATCCCGTGCGGGCGAACTCGCCGATCACGAGCGACATGTTGACCAAGAGCACTCCCGCCGCGGTCAGCCAGAAGCTCACCGAATTTAGGACGGGAAAGGCGACGTCGCGCACGCCGAGTTGCAACGGCAGAACAAAATTCATGAGACCGACGATGAAAGGCATCGCGACAAAGAAGATCATGATGGTGCCGTGCGCTGAGAAAATCTGATCGTAATGCTCGGGCGGCAGATATCCTTGGGCGTGACCGGCCGCGAGGGCCAACTGGCTACGCATCAACAGGGCGTCCGAGAAACCTCGCACCAGCATGAGGAGTGCCAGGATGATGTACATGACTCCAATGCGCTTGTGATCGACGCTGGTGATCCACTCGCGCCACAGGTAGGGCCACCAACCCTTGACCGTCACCAGCGCCAGCACGCAGACGATAACGAACCCCACGCTGCCGGCCGCGATCATCACGACCGGTACGTCGAAGGGAATTGCCGCCCAGCTGAGCCTACCCAGCATCTCAGTTTCCTTGGGGCAGCGGGTTAGCCGCAGTGTGACTCGAAGAAATTGAATCAAACAGTCCTTCGGTAACCTCGGCGTAGGTCTGCGGGTTTTCCGCCTTGGCCGGTTTTGCCAAATCTGTGAAGGTGGTAGCGTCGAGCAACCCCCCGTGTATCTTGGTGCTCGTTACCCATTCCTTGAACTCGTCGGCTCGAACCGACACGAGATCAAAGCGCATATCCGAAAATCCATCGCCGCTGAACTGTGCCGAAAGCCCTTGAAAGGTCCCGGTCTGGTCGGCTTTGAGGTTGAGGCGGCTAATCATGCCGGGCATCGTGTATATCTGGCTGCCAAGCTGCGGCAAAAAAAAGCTATTCATGACAGTCGTCGATGTCAGCCGAAACCGAAGTGGCACGCCGGACGGCACGACTAGCCGGTTCAAACTGGCAATCCCTTCGTTCGGATAAATAAAGAGCCAGCGCCAATCAAGCGAAATCACCTCGATATCGAGGGGTGCAGCCGAGTCCTTCAGCTCCTGGGATGGGTCAAGATCGTGCGACCCGGTCCAAGCGATGCCGCCGAGAAACAAAATAACCAGCGCCGGAATCGACCAAACGATCATCTCGATCCGCCCGGAATATTCCCAATCCGGCCGGTACTGGGCCCGCTTGTTTTTGGCGCGAAACCACCAAGCGAATACCAGCGTCAGCACAATAACGGGAATGACGACGGCAAGCATGATTACGGTCGAATCGTAGAGAATCACTCTCTCGGCTTTGCCTACCGGACCGTGCGGGTCAAGCACACCTTCGTGACACGAGGCGACCAGCATGGCGGAGCTCGCAATCGAGATCATTCGCACAAGCATGCTATGGGCATCACGCGGCGAGCAGCACGGGGTCGGTTGGCATTGGTTGCAACGATCAGGCACACCCAGATCGTGTGCAAAACGGCCAATCATGCCAATCCCCGCAATGGGGGTTTATTTACGCGATTTCGGGGGACCCCCATACCCATGCCATTGAACAGCCCCACAGTTTCGTACGACCACTGCCTACTCCACCTGTTCCAATCGAAGCCCTGTCGTTTGCTGGATCGCCCCAAATGGCGCCGCGCCTTCTTTTCCACGCGGTCTTTGATGAAGCCAAAGCAGCGACTCGAGTGTCCGATCGCAAAGAAGCCAACCCATCCGCGCAACACCGGGTTGATGAGTTCCACCACTCGATCCAGCGGCTGCGATTGAAAACACCGGAACGCCTCCTTGAGCTTGCGCAACAATGATGTCCGCGTTTTGAGCCTCGGCGTGTATTGCGCCCGCCATACTCCTCGTCGCGAGCGAGTGCGGACAATCGAACCCTAGAAAGCTGAAGCTGCCGAACGGCTCAGCCAACGCACATAGTTATCGATACCCATACATTGGTCCCTTAAGAGGGGACCTCTAAACCTGCAAGTTCGACAATCATAAAGGCCGCAGGATCGGGCTCACCGCGCACAATTACTTCGGCATAGTAGGTATCGCCGTGCACTCGTCGGCTCGACTCAGTGTTTTATTCCCGATGTAGCGTGTGCCACCCACCAATGGACTTCCTGGCTCAATTCGAAAATCAACGGATGCCTACGGCATACGCCCGCGCCTGGCTGGATGCCCCCATTGGGGGGCTACGGCGAGGTGATCCGTTCGTTTACGATCGATCATTCTGATGTTGCAAATAAGCTTGGGCCACTGGCGAATCGATGCCAAGAGTATTGAACCAATCATGACCGCGGAATCAGTTGTCCACAATCGATTCGCAGGTTCAGCCGCGCACGTCACTAGTCGAAGCAAGCGGTCTTTCCGGCTTCTCATGCCAGTCGCGCGCTCTCAGAATCGCTTACTGGGCGCACGCCTAGCCCTGCCCACGGCTTTCGTGGTTCTTCCAGGGGTTGCTAGCCGCGCAGATGACACGGCAGATCTAACGCAGCAGGTGCAGAACCCTGTGGCAAAGCTCATTTCCGTACCCTTTCAGAACAATAGCAACTTTGGTGTGGGACCGAACGGCGGCGTTCAAGACGTCCTGAATATCGAGCCGATAGTTCCATTTAAGGTCACTGACAACTGGAACGTAGTTACGCGAACAATCATCCCCCTGATCCACCAGCCTGGGCTGGCGCCTGGCGTTGGAAACACCTCGGGGCTTGGAGACATTCTATTCACGCCGTTCCTATCACCGGCCAAGACTGACTCGATCATCTGGGGCATCGGGCCCGCTTTTCAGTTCGCTTCGGCGAACAAAGACATATTCGGACAGGGGAAATTTGCCACAGGATTGTCGGCGGCGGCTCTTACCATCCAGGGACACTGGGTGATCGGCGGACTCGTGAATGATCTCGTTTCTGTCGCCGGTGTCTCATATCGAAAAACGTTCATCAGATGCTGGTGCAGCTGTTCGTGGACTACAACTTCTCGCACGGATGGTACCTGACGAGCTCGCCGATCGTTACGGCGGACTGGAAGGCGTCCTCCGGGAATCGCTGGACCGTTCCGCTTGGCGGCGGGATAGGAAAGATATTCAGCCTCGGCAACCAGCATATGAACGCGGGCCTGCAGGCGTTCGATGACGTAGTGCACGCACACGAAGCGGGAAACTGGACCCTGCGGGTGGAGCTCCAGCTGCTGTTCCCGAAGTAGGGCGCGACACGACGCCGATCGGCCTCTTGTAACGCGTCGCATGAGCCAGTATCACTTCTCATCTGGCGCCTAGCTCGGCGGCGGCGAACGGGCGCTGCCACCGTAGGACGGCCTCTTACAAACTGTTGACCTATGCAGGACCTGCAATGAAGCTTGCAGCACCGAATAGAACAGTCGTAGCCCCCCAACGGGTCTATGACACGCCCAGTTGGGGTACAGCCGGACGTTGGCTTACGAAGCAGCGCAGTCGCCGAGCTCGGCGAGAGTTCATCGCGCTATCAAGAAAAGTTACCTGTCGGCCTCATTGGCTTTCGCCGAGACAGTTTTAGCATTTCCTTTCAATTCGTTCGGTGGATTGCCAAAACGTCGTCGTTGGCATGTGCGAAAGCTGGCTACAGAGAGGTTGCGATCGCGCGAACTTCGCAACCGGATTCCTTCGTCGACTTCAGGATTGCTTAAGGAATTTCTTTCAGCACAACCACAGGGACTTCGTCGGGTCATGAAAGTAGAATACGTGTCCCGGCTAAATACTTCTGACGGATGCCGGCCGCTACACTGTGTTGTTTGTATCGATTGGACGCTAAGGTTCTCCCAGCCGCTCTCCCTAGGCGGGAAAATCCCCGGTTTGAATCCCAAGCCGGGTTCTCTGCCCCGATGGCTGTTCCCGCAGCTATCGGGGTTTTTTTTGTCCCGCCGCAATGCCTCATCCAACCGAGCTACCGCTGCGGGGACAGCCCTCGCGAGAATGCACTACACCATGCCAATGTCACACACCACCTCACTCTCTGCATTGATTAAAGTTCATGACAGACCACGTGAGCTTTGATCCAAAGCACGGTATGTCGCAGCTCAATCAATGAGTGGCGTAATCTTACCTGTCTACCACATATAGGCGACCGATATTGCAAGTGCGGGCTGCGCGGTTCGTTGAATGAGTGGGCTCCCACGCGCGTCGGGTAAAAGCCAATCCATCGCGGCATCCGCATTGAGCATCAATCGATCCGTTATAAAAGCAGTAGTGCTCACACCCAATCCGGCGGCTGTCACGCCTGCGCGCGGGCGATAGCTGGCGATGCCGGATGTCAGGGATTGACTGGCAGTCACTCCGAATCTCTTGTTCAGATACTTGCGGCTGGCTATTGTTATCGATGGTCCCGCGAATAGCGCAAAGTGTTCGGAACTCCCCGGGATTGGCATATAGGCGCCTACGTCTCCAATCATGCCATCCGGGCCTCGGCCAATGGATTGGCGGACATCGCCTCTTACAACCAACGGAAAATCCTTGGATAGCACATATGATCCGAATGCCTTGAACACCGGTGCACGCCGAATGTCTGGCAATCCATGAAGATGGTTCTCGTCGTCGGAAACGCGGCGCCCGAGATCGTATCCTGCGGCAAGCCCCATTCGGTAGTTTGCACCTCGTAGCGCGTTAATGCCGACACCCTCCCCCGTCGAAGCGAAGGCGATGTCGCTGTAACGAATGCTAATCACTGGGCCGGCCTGTAGACGGTAGGGTTGGGCGCCGTCGTATAGTGGTTTGGCCTCGGCCCCTGCACCCAGCACGACCTTCCATTGTGGGATATGCGGCTCGTACAATCTCTGCAGCTCTATTCCGCTCGAGTATTGCCACTCCTGCAGCGGCGAGGGTGTTTGTGTAAACCCGGACTGCGGCAGCAATATCCACGCGACCAGGACGATGGCCCAGCCTCGAACGCCCGATGCAATCATCTGCGACAGAGGCCGGCATCGCAAATCGCAATTGTGCCTCACTCGTTACCCCCGATGGCGCCGGCAGCAAAAGCTAGAGCAGCAGGAGCCTGCGCGCGCATTCATCGGCGCATCCTGGATCGGGGTATTCGCTTGATCATTTCGCAGACGCGTAGAGACTCTGTGTTGTCAATTAGCGACGTGCCCACAAGCACCTAAATGCGTAGAGCATCGGACCCTCCCCCTGTGTCAAGGTAGTTGTCGCTTCCTTCCTATCATAGATCCTCAGAGATCTTGAGAACCCAGGGACGACATAATGACCAAAGCATATTCGATAGCCTTTAAGCAGAAGATGGTCGAACGGCTG
>Ga0179587_10000012_pt1 | contig 92355 bp, 85 predicted proteins | sample CZODoug2_1_08_16_FD_185932 | JGI IMG/M metagenome (GOLD analysis project Ga0179587, IMG submission 185932) | Vadose zone soil fungal communities from Angelo Coast Range Reserve, California, USA - CZODoug2_1_08_16fungal | ecosystem: Environmental > Terrestrial > Soil > Vadose zone | place: USA...
GTACTTGGCGGCCGAGCCGAAACCCGGGCAGCAGTCGGTAACCGGCAGGTCGTTGTCCACGGTTTTGGGTATGCCGATGCAGGTGATCGGGTATCCCATCTGCACGCCGATTTCCGACACCTTCTGTGCGGTGTCCATGGAATCGTTGCCGCCGTTGTAGAAGAAATACCCGATATCATGCACCCGAAAAACGTCGATCAAACGCTCGTACTCTCCGCGATTCTTGTCGATTCCGGCCAGTTTGTAGCGCGCCGACCCGAAGGCGCCGCCCGGCGTATGGCGCAGACCGCGAATGGCTGCGAGGTCTTCCTTGCTGGTGTCGATCAAATCTTCGGTCAGTGCGCCTAAGATACCGTGCCGGCCCGCGTACACTTTCGCGATCCGGTTAGGGTACTTACGGGCGGTTTCCAGCACCCCGCTGGCGGATGCGTTGATGACGGCGGTGACCCCGCCCGATTGGGCGTAGAATGCGTTTTTCGGGGGTGAGCGCTTCATTAGGCGCGCAGGATAGCCGATTGCCGCTTCGTCGGCACTGTTTGACGATGAACTCCGGCGAATGTACGGTAGCGCGCTTTCATCACACTAGAGCATCATGCGAATAGTCCTATTAGGCGCACCCGGGTCCGGCAAGGGGACGCAGGCCCAGCTGCTGGTCAAGGCCTACGGCGTACCGCAAATCTCGACCGGCGATCTGCTGCGCCAAGCTGTGGCCGCAGGGACCCCGCTTGGGCTGCGCGCCAAGGCGGCGATGGATTGCGGCAAGCTGGTCGACGACCCCACCGTGCTCGGGATGATTCGTGAACGGCTGGGCCAGCCGGACGCTGCGAAGGGGTTCATCCTGGACGGTTTTCCGCGCAATATTGCGCAGGCCGACGCGCTCGAGAAGATGCTTCGCGGTATCGGCAAGCCGCTCGAAGCGGTGGTGTTGCTGAATGTGGACTTAGGGATCTTATTTAAACGCCTGACGGGACGCCGGATCTGCGAGGACTGCGGACAGGTGTTCAACGTCTACACCTCGCCACCGGACCCCGCATTGCACTTGGAGAAATTCGGTCATCTGCCGCGGCTCATCCAGCGCCCGGACGACAAGGAAGAGGTGATCGGCAAGCGGCTCGAGGTCTACGATGCGCAGACCAAGCCGCTGATCGAGTACTACACCGCGGCCGGGCTGCTGCGGGTGGTCGAGGCCGATGCCGACATGGATACGGTGTTCAAGAGCCTTCAGCACGCCGTTCAGGCACAATCCGTCGCTTAGGGCCAAGGGATTTGTGCCTAGGGATTAGGGCCTAGGGCCCCCCAACTTAAGGCTACAGAACTGCCAGCAACCGTTCTCCGATCTCCCGGCCCCGCCAACCCGTGAGGGCATCGGTGTCGCGCCGGCCTAGGCTAAGCGCTTTGAGCTCGCCGCGCGGGGCGAGCAGTTCCGCGCTGACGCGCAGCTCTGCCGCACGCGCATCCACGATTTTACCGAGCCGCAGCGCCAACTCCTTTTGTTCGGGAGTCGGGCGTGCATCAAAACCTGGGTTCAAGTCGGTGATCGCAGCGGCCGACTCGTCGTGCAACGCGTGCAACAAGCTCGCCGCGAAGGCGTCGTTGAAATTGGCCGGCATGGCGTTGAGGGCGCCTAGTGCCGAGCGCGAAACGGGGTTGGCCTGCGCCACGGCGAAAATGGCGGGATCGGGAATGATCCAGGCCCGCGGCAGATCGCGTTCGCGTGCGAGCTTCTCCCGCCACACGGCGAGCACCTTGGCGCGCGCCCGCGGCTTCGGGTCCAACTGCGCGATGCCGCGCAGCCGCTCCCAGGCCAGGGCGGGCTCGGGCTCGTAGAGCCGCGGATTCTCGAGCGCGGCGCAATCCTCGGCCGCCCAATGCTCCCGGCCAAGCTCGCGCAGGCGTGCCATCAAGCGCTCCGCGAGCCCACCCAAGTAAAGGACATCATCGGCGGCGTATTCCATCTGTTCAGGACTCAAGGGCCGCTTCGACCAATCCGTCCTTGTCTGACCCTTGGGGATGGTGACGTCCAGCAAGGTCTTGACCAGTTCGGCGTAGCCGACTTGCGGCTTGAGCCCGATGCAACCCGCCGCGATCTGGGTGTCGAACACCGGCGAAATCACCCGCTTAGTGGTCAGATAAAAGGCCTCGAGATCCTGGCGTGCCGCGTGAATGACCTTGCGCGTCTGCGGTGCGGTCAGGGCATTTACCAAGGGCTCGAGACTGCCGCCGCGCAGCGTATCGACGCACCAGATGCTGCCGTCAGCGCTGAGCTGCAGCAGGCACAGCTTGGGGAAGAAAGTCCGTTCGCGCAGGAATTCGGTATCGACCCCGATGAGGGACTGCGATTCGAGCGTGCGGGCCAGCCCCGACAACTCCTCCTGACGATCGACCCAAATGGCGTCGGGCATACGTTGATCCGCGTGTACAATTTAGGAAGGCGATTATGACTGAATGAACGATGCTGCGACTCGCAAAAGCATTTTGGGACATTGCTCTCTGGCGCCGCTCGCCGGCGCACCTGCCGTCGTCACTCTTCTTGCTGGGAATGCTTTCCGCGGCGGTGGCGCTGCTCGAGGTGTTGGGCGCGATGCTCCCGCCCGGCCCGAGCGACCGAATCCTCACGCGGGTGATCTTGAGCGTCGGCCTGCCGCTGGTCTTCGCCCGGCTGGTGCTCGCAGTTGCCCGACACGGCCAACGGTTCTTGCAGACCGGCAGCGCGTTGCTGGGGGTCGCCGTGCTGGCGGAGCTGGTGATGTATCCTTTGAGTTCGCTGCTCAATGTCGTCGGCACCGACAAACCGGCGGCCATACCGTTGGGTCTTCTGTTGTTCCTGGGGCTGATCTGGTATTTGCTCGCATGCGCCAACATCTGGCGGGCCGCGCTCGATTCGGGATTGGGATTGGGCATCGCCATCAGCGTGGGGTACCTGTTGCTGTCGATGGTGTTGGAACAGCAGTTGCTTCCGGACGCATAACAATGCATGTGCACATATTGGGGATCGCCGGCACTTTCATGGGCGGCGTAGCCGCGATCGCGAAGGCAGCGGGGTTTCGTGTCACGGGGTCGGATCTCAACGTCTACCCGCCGATGAGCACGCAGCTCACCGCGATGGGAATCGACTACGTCCAAGGGTACGGCGCCGACCAATTGGATCTGAAACCCGACATGGTGGTGGTGGGCAATGCGCTGTCACGCGGCAGCCCGGTGGTCGAGGCGATGCTCGACCGAGGCCTGCCGTACACCTCGGGACCGGCGTGGCTGGCCGACCATGTGCTCCGGGGCCGGCACGTGATGGCGGTGGCCGGCACACATGGGAAAACCACCACCAGCAGCATGCTGGCATGGATACTGGAATACGCCGGTCTCGAGCCCGGGTTTTTGATCGGCGGCGTGCCCAGCAATTTCGATGCCACCGCACGCTTGGGTTCGGCATCCCACTTCGTGATCGAGGCCGATGAATACGACACCGCGTTCTTCGACAAGCGCGCCAAGTTCGTGCATTACCGTCCGCGCACCGCGATCTTGAACAATCTGGAATACGACCACGCCGATATCTACCCGGACGTGGCGGCAATCCGCCGGCAATTCAATCAGCTGCTGCGCACGGTGCCCGCGGCCGGGCGCCTCATCGTCAACGGCGACGATGAGGAACTTCGCGCCACGATGGAGATGGGTTGCTGGACGCCACGGCAAACTTTCGGCGCGGCTGGCGAAGGCGCGGCCGGCGCCGACTGGACGGCGCACGACGAGGCGGGCGAGTCGTCCCGGTTTTCCGTGCATTTTGCAGGCCGTGAGGTCGCCGTGGTGGAGTGGACTCTGCTGGGCAAGCACAACGTGCTGAATGCATTGGCGGCGATCGCGGCTGCTCACCACGTCGGCGTCGAGCCCGCGCGCTCGGCGCAGGCCCTGGCCAAATTTCGCGGAGTCAAGCGGCGCATGGAGATTCGCGGCGCCGTCGGCGGCGTGACCGTCTACGACGACTTCGCGCATCACCCGACGGCAATCGAGACTACGCTCGCGGGATTGCGGGCCCGGGTCGGGCGGGCACGAATCGTGGCGGTGCTCGAACCGCGATCCAACACCATGAAGCTCGGCGTGCATCGCGAGCAGCTGGCGCCGTCGCTTCTCCTGGCCGACCGCTCGTGGTTCCTGAATTCTGCGGATCTGGGTTGGGACCTGCCGGGTGCGGTCCGGCAGCTCGGCGCGCGCGGCCGCTTTGCGGATTCCGTCGACGCTTTGGTCAAGGGACTGGCCGATGATGCACAACCCGGGGATCACGTGCTCGTGATGAGCAACGGCGGCTTCGGCGGACTGCACGACAAGCTGCTGGCGGAGTTGCGCGCTCGCGGCGGTCCGGCGTGACCGCAATTCCGCTGTTCCCGCTCAACATCGTGCTGTTCCCGGATGGACCCCTGCCGCTGCGGATCTTCGAGACGCGCTACGTCGACATGGTGAGCGGCTGCATGCGCGAGGAACGCTGCTTCGGGGTGGTGTTGATCAGCGCGGGGCTGGAGGCGGGACAGGCCGAAACCTACGATGTGGGCACGACGGCCAAGATCACCGATTTCCATCAGCTGCCGGGCGGTCTGCTCGGCCTGTCCTGCGTGGGACGGCAGCGCTTCCGAATCCTGAAGAAAAGCGTCGCCAAGGACGGACTCAATCTGGGCGAGATTGACTGGCTGGCCAACGAGCCGGTTTTGAGCGTCCCGGCCCGCCACGCACGGCTGGCGGAATTGCTCCGGAACGTGCTGCCGCAACTCGGCGAGGTCTATACCGGCATCGACATGCGCTTGGACGATGCCGCATGGGTGGGTCATCGCCTTGCGGAAATTCTGCCCATCGAGCTGCACCGCAAGCAGGGCTTCCTCGAAATGGACGATCCGATTCAGCGGCTTGACGCGCTGGCGCCTTTGGCGCCGGTCCCCGCGGCGTAGAACCGCTGCAGGGCGAAGCCCAAAGGAATCGTCCACGCCAACACCAACCACCCGACGAACCCGTCGAAGCGGCTCAGCAGAAAGCTCAGCGGCGCGGTCCTCACCGGCTGTGCCAAGGCGTGCACCACCAGTATGACCCAGACCCAACCCGCGTGAAGCCCGATGCACGCGGCGATGTTGCCGGTGGCGGTGCGCACGCGGCCGAGCAGGATGCCGACGGCAACCAGGCACAGGAAGGCGTCGGCTATCCCAAGGGGATGGGCAAAGGACTGCAGTGTGCCCTCGAGCAGCGCGATGCCGCTGGAGGTGGAAACTTCAGCCGCCGGTATGCGAAAGCTGGCGAAGAAATGAGTGGCTGAGTAAACGATCGCGGTGAGGATCACGGCGGCGCGGGAGCCCGCCTCGCGCTCGATGCCGGTATGCATGGCGCCCCGCAAAAAGGTCTCTTCGATGAAGGCCACCGCCAAGCCGCTCACGAGCGTGAGGAGGACGAGTTTCGCCAGAGCGGCCGCCGTGACGCCGGCGGCCGCCGTCCAATCGAGCAGCCCAAGCGCGGTCATGAGACCCACCACTGCCGACATGCTGACGACGCCCAGCGCCAGTCCGATCGACGCCTGGCGCGCAAACTTGCGGCGCGGCAGCCCATAGCCGAGGCTGGTCCGATCGCTCAACCTCAAGCGGCGTGCCGTGATTAGAAACCCAAGGCCCAAGGCCAGCATGCCGATGCGCTCGCCGATGCGGTGGAACGGGAACTCGAAGTGCGGGTGCAGCAGCAACCACGCCGGATAGGCGAACACCGCGATTGAAGCGAGACCCACAAGGATCAGCCCGAGAAAATAGGCGAAAGTTCGCATCGGGGAGCCGGGAGCCTAAGAGCCTAGGCGGCGTGCAGTGCCGGAAAAATTCGCTCCGCTGCGGCCACGGTTGCGTCGATGTCCGAAGGCGTATGCGCCGCCGAGAGAAATCCCGCCTCGAAGGCCGACGGCGCGAGATACACGCCGGCATCCAGCATGGCGTGAAAAAATCGCCTGAAGCGGTCCACGTCGCATGCCATGACCTTGGCGAACGTGTCGACGTTGCGTTCGCCGGTGAAAAAGAAGCCGAACATTCCGCACACGTGATTGGTCGCGAGCGGAATGTCCGCGCCGGCCGCGGCGGTCTTAAGCCGCCGCATCAACGAGTCGGTCGCCGCGCCGAGGCGCTGATGGAATCCCGGGGCCGCGATCAGTTCCAACGTGGTGAGTCCGGCCGTCATCGCCACGGGATTGCCGGATAACGTGCCTGCTTGATAAACCGGCCCGAGCGGCGCGAGCCGCTCCATGATGTCGCGCCGTCCGCCGAACGCGCCCACCGGCATGCCGCCGCCGATGATCTTGCCGAGCGTAGTGAGATCGGGCCGCACGCCGTACAAGGATTGGGCGCCGCCGAGCGCGACGCGAAAGCCGGTCATCACTTCGTCGAATATCAACACCGCACCCGCGCGGTCGCACTCCTCGCGCAGGGCTTGGAGGAAGCCGGGAGCGGGGGGGACGCAGTTCATATTGCCCGCCACCGGTTCAACGATGACGCAGGCGATCTGATCGCCGATCTGCCGGAACGCGTCGCGCACTCCGGCGGCGTCGTTGTAGTCGAGGGTCACCGTATGCGCGGCCAATGCGGTGGGAACGCCCGGCGAGGTGGGCACGCCCAAGGTGAGCGCGCCCGAACCCGCCTTGATCAACAGCGAATCGGAGTGCCCGTGATAGCACCCCTCGAACTTCACGATGGTGTCGCGGCCGGTGAATCCACGGGCCAGCCGAATGGCGCTCATCGTGGCCTCGGTGCCTGAACTCACGAACCGCACTAACTCGATGGACGGCATGAGTTCGATCACGCGCCGTGCCAGGGCGGTCTCCAATTCGGTGGGCGCACCAAAGGACAGGCCATCGGCGGCCACGGCTTGCACGGCCGCGATCACCTTCGGATGCGCGTGCCCCAGGATCATCGGACCCCAGGAGCCGACGTAATCGATGTAACTGCGCCCGTCGGCGGCGGTGACCTTAGAGCCTGCCGCCTTCTTGAAAAAAATGGGTTCGCCGCCGACGCTGCGAAACGCACGGACCGGCGAATTGACGCCGCCCGGAATGTACTTGCAGGCCTCCTGGTACAGGCTCAACATCGATCTCCTCGTCTATTGGAAAAACTGGCCTGCGGCCGTTTTTCGGACATCAGCTACGTTCCCGCCGGCAAAAGGCGCGACTTTTGCCGGCTGCCTCGTGGTACCTCATGCGTCGCAAGTTCGACAAGCTCCTAGGCTCAAAATGACCTCGAGGCCGCCGTCTTTCAGATTGTCGGCCGCAGCCGAGCCGCCATGGGCTTTCATGACCTCGGATGTGATGGCGAGGCCAATACCCTCGCCGCCGGAATCCCGATCGCGCGATTCCGCGACTCGATAAAACGGTTCAAATATACGCTCCAAGTCGCCTGCCGGCACGCCCGGACCGCGATCGCGCACGACGATCCGTAGCCGTTCGATGGATACGTCCACCGGCGTGCCTTCGGGACTATAGCGCACTGCGTTGCGCAGCACGTTCTCGATGGCGCTTCCCAGCAGCTCGCGATTGCCGTTGATTCTGGCGTGCGCCGCACCGGACAGGCGCACGCTGCAGCCCTTGACGGCGCCTTCGTAGTTCGCATCACGCACGACCTGTTCGACGACTTCATCGAGATCGAATTCCTCGCGCTCGAAGTGGGCGTCGGAACCGTGCAGGCGCGCCAGCTTCAAGACCTGGCTGATGAGGCTGTCGAGCCGCTCGATTTCGCGTTCCAATCGTTCCATCTGGCGCCCCGCATCGCCGGCGGGTTGACGCGCCAGCCCGACGGCGACGCGCATGCGCGCCAACGGCGAACGCAATTCGTGCGAAATGTCGCGCAACAGCCGGGTGATGGCGGCGCGATTGGCGCGCAGCTGATCCGCCATGGCGTCGAAATCCCGCGCCAGCACCGCAAGTTCGTCCTTGCGGCCTTCGAGCCCCGCGCTCACGCGCATGCCGGCGGTGGGCATGCCGAGCCTTTCCGATGCGAGCGCCCGCGCACCGGCTTGTATCCGGCGGATGGGCGCGCTCAGGTGCCGGGCGAGCCACCAGCTCGCGAAGGCGCTCACGACCAGCGCGAACCCTAAGGTGGTGAACCAGATTCCAGGCAGGCTCAATGCGCCGAATGCGCTGGGGCGGCGCGGCACCAGCAACACGGTATAAGCCGCGCCGTCCGGTCCCACGATCTGCGGAGCGAAATGCGGCGGCCGGAAATTGCCCGGCGGCGGCGGCAGATGCGCCCGGTCTTGCATCATGTCATGGTTGTAAGACTCCAGGCGCCGCGCGGCGCTTGCCGAGAGATTGCGTCCCAGGATGTCGCGGCCATCCGGACCGATGATGAAAAGATCGCGGTCGTCCAGCGGGCTACGGTTCGAGCCGAGCCAACCCTTCAGCGCCGGAATTCCGCCCGTCGCGAGAACCTCCGAGGCCTGGATCGCCACGTTCGGGCGGCGCTGCATGTCGGGCGACTCGTATTGGCGGGCGGCCACCGTGATCGTGATGGCGATGCTGCCGCCGACGATGAGCGCCATCGCAATCCAGAACAAGACGAAGATGCGGACGAACAGACTATGCATTTCAAAGATCTGTGCCCGTCAATGATCCGTGCTTGCCCACGTGAGCGTATAACCGGAGCCGCGCACGTTCTTGATCTCGGGATTCTTGCCCGCCTCGAGATCGAGTTTACGGCGCAGATTGCTGATGTGGGTATCGATGCTGCGATCGTAGGGCACGAGTTTGCGGCCGAGCGCCTGTTCGGTCAGCGCCTCGCGCGAGATCACCTGCCCGGCCGAGCGCATCAACAATTCCAGCACGCGGAATTCCGCGCCGGTGAGGGCCACTTGGGACTCGGCGACGCGCACCTGGTGCATGCCGGTGTTGAGCAGGATGCGTCCCACGACGAACTCGTCGGGCGTGCCGCCGCGCGCGCTCCGGACGTTCGCGCGCCGCAGGATGGCGCGCATGCGCGCCACGAGTTCGCGCGGGTTGAAGGGCTTGCTGAGGTAGTCGTCGGCGCCAAGTTCCAGACCGACAATGCGGTCCACGTCGTCGCCGCGGGCGGTGAGCATCAAGATCGGCGTCTCGTGCGCAGCGCCAAGCCTGCGCAGGACGTCGAAGCCGCTGACGTTCGGCAGCATGACGTCCAAAATCAGGATTTCGAAATCGTTGATCTTGAGCGCGGCCAGAGCGTCGGCGCCGTCATGTACGCTCGTCACCTCGAAATGCTCGGCTTCCAGATACTCCGTGAGCATCTGGCACAACTCGCGATCGTCGTCCACGAGCAGCACGCGGCCCTCGCGGGTCGCCGGCGGTTCTGCTGCGGGTGGCGGAATGGTCGTCATGGCCGTGCCGCTACTCTCGCACAACCTTGAGGCGGCGCGGCGCCGTCCTCAGGAAATTGACACAACTTTGCACGGTCTTTTGTCGCCTCTGACAGTGGCTTGCACGACGACGGACTAGGATGAAGGCGTTTGGGACTTTATTTGAAACCGGGAGATAGGAACATGAAATCGATGCGTATGGTATTCGCCGGGATCCTGATGGCAGGGGGGGCGCTTCTTGCCGCAACCTTAGGCGTATCGACAGCGGCTGTTGCGGACGACGCGGCGGCCGCGATGCCGCCCCCGGGAACGCCCGGCGCGGACCCCCATGGGTGGGGCCACGGACCGGGAGGGGATGGGCCGGGACGCCTTTACAGCAAGCTTGGGTTGAGCGCCGAGCAGCAGGCCTCCATCAAGTCCATCATGACGGCGGCCAAGCCGCAGATGAAGAGCATGCACGACCAGATGCGCGCCAATCATCTCAAACTGGTGCAAACCAAACCCGACGATCCGAATTACGGCAACGTGGTCGCCGAAGTGGCGCAGTCGAATGCGGCGCTCGCGTCGCAGCGCACGGCGCGAGTAGCGGAATTGCGGACTCAGATGTATGCGGTGCTGACGCCGGCGCAGAAGACCCAACTGACCGCGTTGGAAGCGCAGTGGGCGCAGCACCCGCACCACGGCGCCGGGAGGCATGGGCCGCACGAGGCAGAGTAGGACAGCGGCGGTCGGCGCTCCCGGGCGCCCCCTGCTATCGCTGAGTTGCGCCGACCCCGTCCTTTTTCAGCAGATCGATGACGCTGTCGCGGCCCACGAGGTGCCCGGTCCCCACGATCACCAGGTAGTTCTTATCGTCGTTCAGAAGCGCCTCGATCTTGGGAATCCACTTGCGATTGCGCGCCGCCAGTACGGATTGATAGAGCACCGGGTCCCTTCCCAGCTCGGACTTCAGTTGATCGTCGAACCAGGCCGTGTCGCCGCGCTGCCACGCGTGCACCATGTCATCCACTTGTTTCGGCAGTTCATGCGCCTGCTCGAGACTCGCCACCAGGTAATCGGCCTGCGCGTCCATGGATAGTCCTTCGAAGAGCGCAATCTGGTCGTGCACCGTTTCCAGGCCGGCGATACTCTTGCCGTCGCTGCGCGCGCGTTCGAGGAAGTACATTTCCACGCCGGATGTCGGCTGAAAGCCGAGCTGCACCAACTGCAGCTGTGAAATGGCCTCGGCCGCGAACCATGGTGCGAACTGGTCGAACGTGGCGAGCTCGACGCCGACGTCGCGTGCCAGGGATTCCGCGCGCGAATAGCGCTTCGGCCCCAGGACGCCGGGCAGGGATTTGCCTTCCGGCAACATCGCGCTGGCCAGCATTTCCGCCTGCAGCTGCTCCAAATCCATGTCCGCAAGATTGATTTCCATGAGCAGCGACTTGGAACTCGCGTAGGCCTGCATCACCGCCGGGCTCAACGGATAGTCGCCGGGCCGCAGCACGTGAATCGAGCCCAATAGAAACACCGTGTTGTGCTTGCCATGCAGTTCCCAGAGCGGGTGCAGCGGCGTATCGGCACGGCTCGGGAGCGTGCACGTCCAAAGGACGAGCGCCCAAGTTAAGAGGCGCACTCAGCCCGCAATTTGGCGCGCACTTGCCGGTTGCACCCAGTGAATCTCGGAGTGGATGCGGCCGTCATGGTGCAAATCCAGCAGCCGATACGCCGGCGGACGCGAGTCGATCGCGTAACGATCGCTCTCCGGCAGGAATTGGGCGCAGGTCGACGGCGTTCCGATGAGCCGAACCCCGTTGCGTTCGCCGTCGTGCGCCTGATGAACGTGGCCCCACATGACTCCCCGCACGTGAGAATGCGAGTCGATGACGCGCCAGAACTCGGCGGCATTGGCGAGGCCGATGCCATCCAGCCAACGGCTGCCCATCGCCACCGGATGATGATGCAGACACACGAGCGCATGGGCGGGCGAATTCTTGAGGGCCTGATCGAGTCGTTCGAGCTCGCTCTCAACCAGCCGTCCGCCCACGTGCCCCGGATCATAACTGTCCAGCATGATGAAATGCCACGCGCCGAGTTCGCGGGTACCGCAGTACTGAAACGGCTCTTGGGCGAGGCTCAAGCGCATGGCCTCGGGCTCGTCGTGATTGCCGGGCACGCAGAGCACGGGTTTTCGGAGATTGCCCAGGATGCTCTTGAAGCGAAGATATCCGGTTGCGTCATCCTGCACCAGGTCGCCGGTCACCAGGATGGCCGCATAGTCCGCATCGCGCGAAAACGCGTCGTCCAGCACATTCCGCAGGCTCGAGTCGGTTTCTACGCCGCGCAGACTTCCGCCGGCGTTGCCGTACAAATGCGGATCGGTGATTTGTAGGATTTGCATGGGTTCAAATGTTAGCAAAGCACATTCCGCGCATCGGTGAACTGGGTCCGCTATGTGACAGGCGAAAGATGACTGCGTTCCATCGCAAACTGCGACATGTGTCTTATGTCGCCGACAACGGGTGCATCGGGGGTCTTCTGTTGCTGGCAACGGGCGCATCGACGACAATACGGCGCCTCTCTCCCATAAAGAAGCGTGATATGCCCACCCGACGCGAACTTGCGAACGCCATCCGTGCTTTGTCGATGGATGCCGTTCAAAAGGCCAATTCCGGCCACCCCGGCGCCCCGATGGGCATGGCCGACATCGCGGAAGTGCTCTGGCGGGACGTACTTAAGTTCAATCCCGGAAATCCGACTTGGATGGACCGCGACCGCTTCGTGCTGTCGAACGGCCATGCCTCCATGCTGCTGTATTCCCTGCTGCATTTGACCGGGTATCCGCTGTCGATGGAGGAGATCAAGAATTTCCGGCAGTTCGGTTCCAAAACCGCCGGACATCCGGAGCGAGAAACGCATCTCGGAATCGAAACCACCACCGGCCCGCTGGGCCAGGGCGTCGCCAATGCCGTCGGCATGGCGCTGGCCGAGCGGACGCTCGCCGCAACATTCAACCGCCCCGGCCACACGATCATCGATCACCATACCTACGTGTTCCTGGGCGACGGCTGCATGATGGAGGGCATTTCGCATGAAATCGCTTCCTTTGCCGGAATGCAGAAGCTCGGAAAGCTCATTCTGGTCTACGACGACAACGGCATTTCCATCGACGGCAAGGTCGCGGGTTGGTTCCGGGACGACACGGCCAAGCGCTTCGAGGCCTATGGTTGGCACGTCCTGCCCCATGTGGACGGCCAAAACAGCGATGCCGTCGCCGCCGCGCTGGCGGCGGCGCGAGCGGAAACCGGCCGACCGTCGCTGATTTGCGCCAAAACGGTGATCGGGTGGGGTGCGCCCAACAAGCAAGGGTCCGCATCCATGCACGGCGAGGCCATGGGCAACGAGGAAGTCGCCGCGACCCGGGTCCACCTTGGGTGGACGTCGCCGCCCTTCGAGATACCCGCCGACATTCGCGCCGCCTGGGACATGCGCGAGAAGGGCGCGCGTGTCGAAGGCGAATGGCGGGCCCGGTTCGCGGCCTACAAAAATGAATTTCCCGCATTGGCCGCGGAACTCGAGCGCCGGATGGCGGGCGACTTGCCCGGCGATTTCGGCGATCTCATCAACGCCTACATCGCGCGCATGCAGTCCGAGGGAAAGCCGCTCGCCAGCCGTCAGTCTTCGCAGGCCACGCTGAACGCGATCGGACCTGCGCTGCCGGAGCTGCTCGGCGGATCGGCCGATCTCACACCGTCGAATGGCACGCTGCGCAAGGATTCGGTTGCGCTGACGCCGGAGACGCCGGGCGGCAACTACCTGCATTTCGGCGTGCGCGAATTCGGCATGTCGGCGATTCTGAACGGTATCACGGCTCACGGTGGTTTCATTCCCTACGCCGGGACCTTCCTGACTTTCTCGGACTACGCCCGCAATGCCGTCCGGATGTCGGCGTTGATGCGCCTGCGCGTCATTTTCGTCTATACGCACGACTCCATCGGATTGGGCGAAGACGGCCCGACGCACCAGCCGATCGAGCATGTTGCCAGCCTGCGGCTCATTCCTCACATCGACCTGTGGCGCCCGTGCGACGCGGTCGAGACGGCGACCGCTTGGGGCGCGGCGATCGAAAATCGCGACGGTCCCACCTGCCTGATCTTCACGCGCCAGTCGCTGGCGCATGAGGCGCGCCTGCCGACGGAAATCGCGGCCATCAAGCGCGGCGGCTACGTGTTGATCGACTCGGACGGCCCGCCGGATGTCATTGTGATCGCAACCGGATCGGAGGTGGGCATCGCGGCCGAGGCAGTCCGCACCGCGGCCGCCAACGGAAAAAAAGTCCGCCTGGTTTCCATGCCGAGCAGCACGACCTTCGAGCGACAGGACAATGCGTATAAGCAAAGCGTGCTGCCGCCGTCGGTGACGCGCCGAGTCGCGGTGGAGGCCGGCGCCACCGGCTTCTGGTGGCGCTATGTCGGTTTGCAGGGCGAGGTGGTCGGCATCGATCACTACGGCGCATCGGCGCCGGCGAAGGAATTGTTCAAGGCCTACGGCCTCACGCCGGAACGCGTGGCCGAGGCAATCGAAAAAGTTTCAGCACCACAAGACAAGGGGCCTTAAGACGATGGCAATCACAGTGGGGATCAATGGCTACGGCCGCATCGGCCGCAACGTCCTGCGCGCGCTCTATGAAGGGAAGCTCAAGGACCAGATCAAAATCGTCGCGATCAACGACCTGGGCGACGCCAATACGAATGCGCACCTGACGCGGTTCGACACCGTGCATGGCCGATTTCCCGGCGATGTGCACGTGGACGGCGATTCGATGGTCGTGAACGGCGACCGCATCCGGGTGGTCGCGCAGCGCGATCCCTCGAAGCTGCCCTGGGGCGAACTCGGCGTTGATTTCGTCCTTGAGTGCACGGGCCTCTTCACCAGCAAGGCCAAGGCGTCGGCGCATCTGACCGCGGGGGCCAAGAAGGTGGTGATCTCCGCCCCGGGGGGCGACGACGTCGACGCCACCATCGTGTACGGCGTCAACCACAAGATCCTGACGGCGAGCCAGACGGTCATTTCGAATGCATCCTGCACCACGAATTGCCTGGCGCCTCTCGCCAAAGTCCTGCACGACGAGGTCGGCATATTGGCCGGCGTCATGAACACGGTGCACTCGTACACCAACGATCAGGTGCTCACCGACGTGTATCACTCCGACTTGAGGCGCGCGCGGTCCGCCACCATGTCGATGATTCCGACCAAGACCGGCGCGGCCGCCGCGGTGGGCCTGGTGCTGCCGGAATTGAAAGGCAGATTCGACGGCTTCGCGATCCGCGTGCCGACGATCAACGTGTCGATGGTGGACTTGAGTTTCAACGCGGGCCGCAAGACCTCGGTGGACGAGATCAACGCGGCCGTGAAGAAGGCCGCGAACGGCGACCTGAAAGGCATCCTGGCATACAACGATGCGCCGCTCGTCTCCGTGGACTTCAATCATGATCCGGCGTCGTCGACCTACGATGCGACGCTCACCAAAGTCATCCAGGGCACCCTGGTCAAGGTCTGCGCCTGGTACGACAACGAATGGGGTTTCTCCAACCGAATGCTCGACACCACGCTGGCGTGGTCTAGAGCATAGGCAACGGCGGGAGGGCCGAGGCGAAGGAAATGAAAATTAAAAAAATGTCCAGCTTGGATCTCGCCGGAAAACGGGTGCTGATTCGCGAGGATTTGAACGTTCCGGTGAAGGATGGCGTCGTGACCAGCGATGCTCGCATACGAGCGGCGCTTCCCACCATCCAGGCGGCGCTGACGGCGAAGGCCCATGTGCTCGTCATGTCGCATCTGGGCCGCCCGGAGGAGGGAAAATACGCCGAGGAATTTTCGCTCGCGCCCGTCGCCAAGCGCCTGACGCAATTGCTGGGCGTCCCCGTTGCGCTGAAGCGCGACTGGTTGGACGGCGTCTCGGTGGGCGCCGGCGAAGTCGTGCTGCTGGAGAACGTGCGCTTCAACAAGGGCGAGAAAAAGGACTCGGAGGAGCTCGCGAAGAAGATGGCGGCGCTGTGCGACATCTACGTCATGGACGCCTTTGGTACGGCGCATCGCGCCGAGGCGAGCACGCATGCGGTTGCCAAATACGCGCCGGTTGCCTGTGCCGGACCGCTCCTGGCGAGCGAGTTGTCGGCGCTTGAGACCGCGCTCGAGAAGCCGGACCGTCCCTTGCTGGCGATCGTCGCCGGATCCAAGGTGTCGACCAAGCTCACCGTGCTCGAGACGCTGTTGGCAAAGGTCGACCAGCTCATCGTGGGCGGCGGAATCACGAATACGTTCCTGGCGGCGCTCGGGTACAACGTCGGCAAGTCGCTGCATGAGCCCGACATGCTCGATATCTGCAAGCGCCTGCTGACTCAGGCGAAAAAGCGCGGCATCGTGATACCCATGCCGACCGACGTGGTGGTGGCCACGGAGTTTTCGGCCAAGGCGGAAGCCGACGTGAAGCCCGTCGACAAGGTCCTGCCCAATGAAATGATTCTGGATGTCGGTCCCGATTCGGCGGAGGAAATGGCCAAGCTCGTCGCATCGGCGGGCACCGTGCTGTGGAACGGCCCGGTGGGCGTATTCGAGTTCGAACAGTTCGGCGAGGGCACGCGGACGCTGGCCAATGCCATCGCGCGCAGCAAGGCATTCTCTCTGGCCGGCGGCGGCGACACTCTCGCGGCCATTGAAAAATACGGCATCGAAGACAGCATTTCCTATATCTCGACGGGTGGCGGAGCATTCCTCGAATTCGTGGAGGGCAAGAAGCTGCCGGCGGTCGAGGTTCTGGAGAGCCGCGCCGCATGAGTTTCCAACTGCGTCGGACCAAGATCGTGGCGACGCTGGGACCGGCAACCGATGATCAGAGGGTGTTGACCGATATGGTCCGGGCGGGCGTGGACGTGGTCCGCATCAACTTCTCGCATGGCGCGACGGCCGACCACGCGCGGCGCCTCGACCTGGTGAGGACTGCCGCCGCGCAGGCGGGGCGCTACGTCGGCGTACTGGGCGACCTCGCCGGCCCGAAAATCCGCATCGACCGCTTCGTGACCGGAAAGGTCGAACTCGCCGACGGCGCGGACTTCGCCCTGGATGCCAGCCTTCCCGTCGATGCCGGCACCGATCATGCGGTTGGAATCGCCTACAAGAGGCTTCCGTCGGACGTGTTCGCCGGCGATGTCCTGTTGCTCAACGACGGACAGATCAGCCTGCAGGTTCTCGGCGTCGACGGGCCGCGCATCAATACGCGCGTGCTGGTCGGCGGCGAACTCAGCAACAACAAGGGCATCAATCGCCAGGGCGGCGGATTGTCCGCCGGCGCCCTGACGGACAAGGACCGGGACGACATTCGTGCCGCGGCTTCCCTGAAGATCGACTACCTGGCGGTGTCGTTTCCCCGCGATGGCGCCGACATGAACGAAGCGCGCACGCTGCTGCGGCAGGCGGGCGGGCACGCGTTGCTGGTGGCGAAGATCGAGCGCGCCGAAGCCATCAAGAATCTGGCCGAGGTGACGCGTGCCAGCGACGCCGTGATGGTCGCGCGCGGCGATCTCGGCGTCGAGATGGGGTACGCCGAACTTGCCGGGCTGCAGAAGCAGATCATTCTGGAGGCGCGGCATCAGAATCGCCTGGTCATCATCGCGACGCAGATGATGGAGTCGATGATCGTCAACACCATCCCGACGCGGGCCGAGGTGTCGGACGTCGCCAATGCCGTCATGGACGGCAGCGACGCGGTGATGCTGTCGGCCGAAACCGCGGCGGGCAAGCACCCCACGAAGGTGGTCGAGGCCATGTCGCAGATCATCGTGGGCGCCGAGAAATATCAAGGCGCGCATGTGCGCATCCGTCAAGGCAAGACGGGCTACTTCGAGCGCACCAACGAGGCGATCGCGGCCGCCGTGATGTACACGGCGAATCACCTGCATGTGAAGGCCATCGTGGCGCTCACCGAGTCGGGAGAAACCGCCCTCTGGATGTCGCGGGTGCGCTCGGACATACCGATCTATGCGTTGACGCGCCAGGCCGCCACCCGTTCCCGCGTCACGCTGTATCGCGGCGTCTATCCGGTGGCCTACGACGTCACCGATGAGAATCGCGATGCTCACTACTTTTCGATATTCGGGCAGCTTCTCGATTTGAAATTGGTCGCCGAGGGGGATCTCATCATCCTCACCAAGGGCGAGCTATCCGGCGTGGTGGGCGGCACGAACTCCATGCAGATCCTGCAAGTCGTCAGAGGTAACGCATGACGGAATTCCGCGGCACGGACCGTTACATCGCGACCGAAGAGCTGATGTCGGCCGTCAACGCCGCCATGGTCCTGTCGCGCCCGCTGCTCATCAAGGGCGAACCCGGCACCGGCAAGACGCTGCTGGCGGCGGAGATCGCCCGGTCGCTCTCGAAGCCGTTCTACGAATGGCACATCAAGTCCACCACCAAGGCGCAGCAGGGGTTGTACGAATACGATGCGGTGTCCCGTCTGCGGGATTCGCAACTGGGGGATCCGCGGGTCAAGGACATCCACAACTACATCGTGAAGGGCAATCTCTGGGAGGCCTTCGACTGCGACGAGCAGCCGGTTTTGCTGATCGACGAGATCGACAAGGCGGACATCGAATTTCCCAACGATCTGCTGCGCGAGCTCGACCGGATGGAGTTCTACGTGTATGAGACGCGCGAGACTGTCCGCGCGAAACATCGACCCGTCATCATCATCACGAGCAACAATGAAAAGGAACTGCCCGACGCGTTCCTCCGGCGCTGTTTCTTCCATTACATCCGGTTTCCGGACGAAGCGACCATGACGCGGATCGTCGATGTGCACTTCCCGAACCTCAAGCGCGATCTGCTGCGCGAGGCGCTGACGACGTTCTTCAAGATCCGCGAAACACCCGGCCTGAAGAAGAAGCCGACCACCTCCGAGCTCCTCGACTGGATCAAACTGCTGGTCGCCGAGGACATTCCGGCGGAAAGTTTGCGAAGCGACGACGCGAAGAAGCTGATACCGCCGCTGTACGGAGCGCTGCTCAAGAACGAGCAGGACGTGCACTTGTTCGAGCAACTGCTGTTCCTCAGCCGCCGGAATGCTCGTTAGGTTCTTTCTGCTGCTGAAGAGCGCCGGCATACCGGTGTCCATCACCGAATTGCTGACTTTGCTCGAAGCACTCAAGGCCGGGCTTGCGGAGATCAGCGCCGAGCGCTTCTATTATCTTGCCCGGACCTGCCTGGTGAAGGATGAGCGGCACTACGACCGGTTTGATCAAGCATTCGCGGCGCACTTCAAGGGCGCGGAGGACTTGTTCAAACTGCTGTCCCGCGAGTTGCCCGCCGACTGGCTCGAAAAAATGGCGGTGCGTGATTTAAGCGACGCGGAGAAGGCCGAGATCGAAGCGCTGGGCGGCTGGGAGAAGCTGATGGAGACCCTGAAGCAGCGCCTGGCCGAACAGCAGGGGAGGCATCAGGGCGGCAGCAAGTGGATCGGCACGGCGGGCACGTCGCCGTTCGGGGCCTACGGCTACAACCCCGAGGGGGTGCGGATCGGGCAGGACCAATCGCGCAATCGAAGCGCCGTCAAGGTGTGGGACAAGCGCGAGTTCGCGAACCTGGATGATTCGGTCGAACTGGGTACGCGCAACATGAAAATGGCGCTTCGGAAGCTGCGGCGCTTCGCGCGCCGCGGCGCGCCCACGGAACTGGCGCTCGCCGATACCATCGATGCCACGGCGCGTTCCGGGGGGTGGCTCGACATCAAGATGGTTCCCGAGCGGCACAATGTCATCAAGATCCTGCTGCTTCTCGACGTCGGCGGATCGATGGACGATCATGTCAAAACCTGCGAGGAGTTGTTTTCCGCCGCCCGCACCGAGTTCAAGCATCTCGAGCATTTCTACTTCCACAACTGTCCGTACGAGGCCTTGTGGCGCGACAACCGGCGGCGGTTCAATGAACATGTGGGCACGCTCGAAGTCATGCGCACCTACGCATCCGATTACAAGTTGATCCTGGTGGGCGATGCCACCATGAGCCCTTACGAAATAACCTCCGCCGGCGGCGGCATCGAGCATTGGAATCAGGAGCCCGGCAGCGTGTGGCTGCAGCGGCTCGTCAAGGCGTATCCGAAGTTCGTCTGGATCAACCCGCAACCGAAAGGGAGCTGGCGGCACACGGCATCCGCCCTGATGATCCGCGAGATGCTGGAGGGGCGCATGTATCCCCTCACGTTGTCGGGCTTGGACGATGCGATCGATGCGTTGGGCTAGGTCTTTTTGGCCTGCTGCAGCGCCCGGAGATCCTTCAGCACCGCCTGCGAGTGGCCTTTCGGATCGACGGCGCGATAATGCTTCGCGATCCGGCCTTCGGTGTCGATGATGAAGGTTTCGCGTGACGCGATTTCCATCAGCCCGAGCACGCTGCGCAGCACACCGTAGGCCTTGGCGGTTTCCTTGGTGCTGTCGGCCAGGAGGGTGAACGGCAGCGAGTGCTCCTCGGCGAACTGCTTGTGCGATGCGACATCGTCCACGCTTACGCCTACCACCACCGCGTCCAATTTGTTGAAAGCGAACAGATTGTCGCGAAATTCACACGCCTGAGTGGTGCATCCGGGCGTGTCGTCCTTGGGGTAAAAATACAACACGAGCCATTTGCCCCGATAGTCGCTCGAGTTGTGCCATGCACCCGCCTGGTCCTGCAGCCGGAAGGCGGGAGCCGTCATCCCCACCTCGGGTGCGGCCGGAAATTCGGCCGAATTGGCGATCTGCGCCCCCGCATGCCCGATTACCGCCAGGACGATCGCAGCGAAGGCTGATCTACCGGTCGACTGTCGCTTCACCATCGAGCCTCCACGTGACGCAAAGCCACAAACGGCTCATTATCGGCTGGCATACTAGCTGGCGTTGCATCCTTATGACAGCGGGGCTACCACACTTGGATGACGAGGCTCCCCACCTAGGCTTGGTGCTGACCGGCGGCGGCGCGCGGGCGGCCTACCAGGTCGGCGTGCTCAAAGGGATCGCCGAGATCCTGCGGCGCGGCTCGGCGTGCCCGTTCCCCGTCATAACCGGGACTTCCGCGGGCGCGGTAAGCGCTATCGCGCTGGCGTCCGATCCGGCGCATTTCCGGCAATCCGTGTACGCGATCGAGCGGGTGTGGCGCGACTTTCGAGTGCACCAGGTGTTCAAGGCCGACCCGGTGAGCGTGTTCAAGTCCGGTCTGCACTGGATGCTGGCTCTCATTTCCGGCGGCTGGCTGGTGCGGCCGCCGCACTCGTTGTTCGACAACACGCCGCTGTGGGATCTGCTGCGCGCGAAACTGAATTTTGGCGGGATCCCGCGCGGCCTCTACAAGCAGCATCTGCAGGCCATCGGCATCTGCGCCACCAGCTACGCCAACGCCGACTCGATGACGTTCTACACATCCGCATCGGCCATCGACCCCTGGCAGCGCGCGTTTCGCAAAGGCGCACGCGTGCAGTTGACGTTGGACCATCTGATGGCGAGCCTGGCCATTCCCTTCCTGTTCCGCCCGATTTTCGTGGAGGACCGGTACTACGGCGACGGCGCCATGCGCCAGACCTCGCCCTTGAGTCCCGCCATCCACCTGGGCGCCAATCGCTTGCTGGTGATCGGCGTCGGGGACACGGTCACGTCCTTGAGTCCCGTCAATCCCAAAACCGAACCTACCTACGGGCAAATGTTCGGCTTCATGCTGGACTCGCTGTTCATGGACCAGCTGCACACGGATCTGGAGCACATCAAGCTGTACAACGAGCACCCCGGCGTGCGCCACATCGACACGCTCGTCATCACTCCGACGCAGGATGTGAGCGAGATCGCCCGCCGCCATCGCAACGCGCTGCCGGTCAGTCTGCGCGTGCTGCTGCGCACCGTGGGCGCCAACAACAGCGCCGGCACGCAGCTGCTCAGCTACTTGCTGTTCGAACGCGGTTATACACGGGAGTTGATCGCGCTGGGACACCAGGACGCAGTTGCACGCGCCGACGAGATCCGCGCCTTTCTGGCGCTCGAACATGCGCCGCGATACCGGGCGGCATCGACGTCCTGACAGGCTCCTAGGATTTCTCGAGCGAATCGTGCCGGCTCAACACCTCGGGATAACTCTGCCGAAAGTGTTCCGCGAGGCGCTCGGCAATGTACACCGAGCGGTGCTGCCCGCCGGTGCAGCCGATGGCGATGGTAAGATAGCTGCGGTTCGCGTGGGCGAACTCCGTCACCCGCTCCGACAGGAATCCGATGAGCGCCGCCGTCATGCGGCCGACGCTGGGGTGACTCGCGAGATACGCCATCACCTCCGGGTCGCGCCCGGTCAGGTGGCGCAACGAGTGCTCCCAGAAGGGATTCGGCAGGCTGCGCACGTCGAAAACGAAATCGGCATCGCCGGGGATTCCGTGCTTGTAGCCGAACGATTCGAACATGAGGGCCAGGCGGCCCTCCTGCCTCCGATCGATGCGCTCGCGGAGCCTCTCGCGCAAGCTGTGCACGCCCATGTGCGAGGTGTCGATGACCAGGTCCGCCGTACTGGTGATCGGCTCGAGCAGACGGCGTTCCGACTCGATGGCCTCGCGCAGGCTTAACGCAGCGGATATCAACGGGTGCTTGCGCCGCGTCTCCGCGTAACGCTTCAGCAGCACCTCATCGGACGCATGCAGATACAGCACCTCACAGTTGATCCCGCTGCGCCGAAGTTCTGCCACCAATGCCGGGATGGTCTCGATCTCGTTCGGCCGATTGCGCGCGTCCAACCCCACAGCGGTTCGGGGGTAGACGTCGTCCGTGCCCCGAATCGTGTGGGAGATGAAAGGCTTCAACAGGGCTGCGGGGATGTTGTCGACGCAGTAGAAGTCGATGTCCTCCAGCAGGTGAAGGGCCACGCTCTTGCCGGAGCCCGACAGGCCGCTGACGATGATCAAACGCATGAGTCACGTGGCGGAGCGAGCCTTGACCACTTCCTCCGCATGATGGTCGGCGACCTTTTCCTTGTGCTTCTTGACGCAGCGGTCGAGTTTGTCGGTGAGGGCGTCGATGGCCGCGTACATGTTGGGCTCGGTCGCGTCGGCGTAGATCTTGTTTCCACGCATCATGAGCGTGGCTTCCGCCTTATGGTGCAATTTCTTTTCGACCGTCAGGACGCAATGAATGTCGAGGACCTGCTCGAAGTGCCGGGAGATTCGTTCGAATTTCTTTTCGACATATCCGCGCATGGAGTCGGTGATTTCCACATGATGACCGCTAAGATCGAGCTGCATAATGGTCCTCCTCAAGTCGACTTGTTTTACGACGCGCGAGCCGCAGCACGTTTCCGCTCGTTGGACGGAGCGATCTGCATACCCTCGCGATATTTGGCAACGGTGCGCCGCGCCACCGGTATGCCCTCCTGCGACAGAATCTCCGCCAGCTTGCTGTCGCTGCACGGATTTTCCGGGTTCTCCTGGGATATCAATTTCTTGATCTTGGCACGGATGGCGGTGGATGACATTTCCGTGCCGTCCGCCGCCTCGACGTGGCTCGAGAAAAAGTAGCGGAATTCGAACACGCCGCGCGGCGTATGCATGTACTTCGCCGTCGTCACCCGCGAGATGGTCGATTCGTGCATTTCCACCGCTTCCGCGACGTCCTTCAATATCAGCGGCTCCATCGCCTCCTCGCCCAGCTCGAAAAAGCTGGTCTGACGCTGGACGATGCAGCGCGCCACCTTGATCAAGGTCTCATTGCGGATCTCGAGACTGCGCATGAGCCACCGCGCCTCCTGCAACTGCGTGCGCAGCATGGCGTGATCCGGCGCCCGCGATATCAGATTGGCGTAACTTTGATTGACCCGGACCCGCGGCACCGTCGCTTGATTGATCTCGACGATCCAGCCGTGATCGGTGCGCCTCACGAAGACATCGGGAATGACGTACTCGGCCTGCGCCGGATTGACGGCGGCGCCGGGACGCGGATGGCAGCTGCGCACCAGCGCGAGCGCCATCTCCAGGTCTCCCTCGCTGCAGCGAAGCTGGCGCCGCAAGAGCACGAGCTGCTGGCCCGCCACGAGATCGAGGTGCTCGAGTGCGACCCGGATGGCGATGTCCCGCGCCCGCGTATCGGCGTGCAGCTGGCGCAGCTGCAAGGCGATGCACTCGCCGAGGTTGCGCGCGCCGACGCCCGCCGGCTCGAGCGACTGCACGGCCGCCAGGACGCGCTCCACGTCCGCGGTGGTGGCCTCGATCTCCGGCAGAAGACTCAGGCGCACCTCCTCGAGATCGTCCTTGAGATAGCCGTCGTCAGTGATGGCGTCGGTGATGACCCGTGCGATCGCAAGGTCCACGGGAGACAGCTTTGCCAGTTCGAGCTGTTCGATGAGCTGTTCCTGCAGGGTCTGGCCGTGCTGATCGCTGAAATCGCCGCTGCGATCGTCTTCACCGGACCACGGCGAATCGGACGGCCCGCTGGTTTGTTCCCCCCACGCCTCGTCCGCGATTTCCACCTCGGGCTCTTCGCGTTGATCGCCGGCAGCGGTGCGGCCGTCGAGCTCGGCATATTTCTCCTCGACCGGCACATCCTCGCGCTCGCGCACGGTGTCGGGCGGCGCATCGAGGGCAAGTTCGTCCTCCGCCTCGAGCATGACGTTCGTCTCGAGCGTCTCACGGACGTGCGCCTGCAAATCCAAGGAGGGCAGCTGCAGCAGACGGATAGCCTGTTGCAGCTGCGGCGTCATGGTGAGCTGCTGACCGATGCGAAGCTGCAGACTTGGCTTCAACATAGTTCTTTCGGGTTCGAGCCTACAGTTTGAAATCCTGGCCCAAGTACACCTCACGGACCTGCGGGTTGGCAAGAAGCTGGTCCGCAGAACCAGAAGCGAGCACGGCGCCCTGACTGACGATATAGGCCCGGCCGCAGATTCCCAAGGTCTCGCGGACATTATGATCCGTAATGAGGACGCCGATCCCCTTGTCTGATAAGTGTTTGATTATGCGCTGGATATCGACCACCGACAGCGGGTCCACCCCGGCGAACGGTTCATCCAGCAGGATGAACTGCGGATCCGCCGCCAGGGCGCGGGCAATTTCGACGCGGCGCCGTTCGCCGCCCGACAGTGAAAGTCCCAGGCTGTCCCGTACGTGCCCGATGTGCAGCTCCGCCAGCAGTTCCTTGAGGCGTTCAGCGCGCTGGGCATCGTCCAGACCGGGCCGGGTTTCGAGGATGGCCATGATGTTGTTCGAAACCGACAGTCGGCGGAATACCGACGGCTCCTGGGGCAGATAACCCAATCCTAACTGGGCGCGCCGGTGCATGGGCAGGCGGGTGATCTCCCGATTGTCCAGGTAGATCTCACCGTGTTCACATTTCGTGAGCCCCACGACCATGTAGAACGCCGTGGTCTTCCCGGCCCCGTTCGGTCCCAACAGCCCCACGACCTCGCCGCTCTCGACCTCGAGCGACAAGTCCCGCAATACCTGGCGTGATTTGTAGCTTTTCGCGAGATTGAGCGCGCGCAGCACGCTCATGGTTTGGATGGCGGCGGCGTGATGACGATGTGCACGCGCTGCGATCCTTGGTCCGCGCTTTCAGCGACGATGCTTTGCGCGAGTACGTCATACTTCAGAGATTCACCGCGAATTTCGGTCTGACCGTCGCTGAGCCAGGCGTTCTTCGACAGCCGCACGACGCCCTTGCGCGCATCGTAGTCGATGGTGTCGGCGCGTCCATGCGCCACCTTGCCGGTTTTCGCGACACGTTGCTCGAAGGCGGCCGGCTTGCCATTCACCACCGCCTTGGCGAGCGCTTTTTTGGCAAAGTTGATCTCCGCATCGTCCGAGGTGAGTTCGCCGTCGTCCATGGTAATTCTTACATTGCCGCGGAACACCCAAAGGCTGTTGTCGAAATTAAGGCCGGTGGCCTGCCTGGTGGCCGACCCCAAGTCAGCCGTGACCGTCGTCGCGCCCTGCGCGATGCGCACCTTGCGGAACAGCGCGTTGTCGTTGCGCAGATCGAGTTCCGAGGACTGCGCGACCAAGTCGATGGTCTGCTGCACCGGCGGCTGCGCGGCGGCGTGCAGCTGCGCGGCCGGCATCGTCAGCGCGAGCAGCGCGAGGGCTTTAGAAGCCTGGCTTCTAGGGTTGGAAATGGCCATTGACCTTCGATTCTAAGCGCATCGTGCGCTCTTTTAAATTTGCCACGAGACCATGCGCGGCCAGCGTGTGCGCGCCGAAGTCGACGCGCACGTCGCTCTTGGTGCTCGCGATGGAGTCGGTAACGTTGTAGGTGAGCGAATCGGTGTGCACCACCGCGCCCGGCGAGCGGTCCGCGCTCTCGCCCTGCAGCCGGACGTTGCCCAACACGTCCACCGCCTTGCCGCCCGGCTGCACGTGCGCGACGTCGCCGAACATCACCCAATTCTGTCCGTTCTGGCTGAGATAACTCACCCGGACGTTGTTGAGCACCACCTCCGGAGTATGCGCGATCTGGTCGATGCGTTCGGCCTCGATACGAATGGTGGGCACGCCGGACTCATCGTAATCCATCAACACCGTGTTCTTGAGATAGTAGCCGGGCAGATCGGCCTTGCCCGCAGTGGACAGGGGCTGGGGGCGCTTCGCGGGCGAACTCAAGATCCAGGTGCTGATCACGAGCGCCACCACCGCCAGCACGGTGAATATTCTAAAGAGCATCGGCGCGCGCGCGCAGGATGGAGTCGGTGAATTCGCGCACGGCCCCGCGGCCGCCGGGGGCCGTGCTGACCCAATGCGCGGCGGCGAGCACCAACGGATGCGCATCGGCAACGGCCGCGGCGAAGCCCACCGCGGACATCAGCGGCAGATCGACGGTGTCATCGACCATGCAGGCACACTTGAGCGGCTCGATCCCGAGCCTTAGCCCAAGCTGGCGGAGCGCCGCGACCTTATCGCCGCATCCCTGAACGACGTGACGCACCTTAAGCTCGCGCATCCGCGCGGTCACGGCCGCGGAACGCCGTCCGCTGATCGCCGCGACCTCGACGCCGCTGCCCATCAAGAGCTTGATGCCGTGGCCGTCGCGCGCGTGAAACACCTTGAACGTCTCGCCGCGGCCGGAGAAGTAGAGGCTTCCATCGGTGAGCACGCCGTCGACATCGAGTGCAACCAACTCGATCCTGCCGAGACCGGTCGGCTTGCGCGCCGTCAGACGCGCGTTCATACGACGCCGGCGCGCAGCAAGTCGTGCACGTTGAGCGCCCCCACCAGGATGTCGTCCGCGTCGACCACGATGAGCGACGTGATGCGATGAGTCTCCATCAGATGAACGGCCTCGGCGGCCAGCGAGTTGGCGCGCACGGTCTTCACATGCCGCGTCATCACCTCATCCATGCGGGTGCGATGCAGATCCGCCGCCCGGTCGATGGCGCGGCGCAGGTCGCCGTCGGTGAACACGCCGAGAATCCGATCGCCGGCGTCGACGATGGCGGTCATCCCGAGGCCTTTGCGAGTCACTTCCATGAGGCCCTCGGCGAGGCTCGTGTCCGCCGCGACCTTCGGCACGTCCTTCCCAGCGCGCATAACGTCCCTGACGTGCAGCAGGAGCCTGCGGCCCAAACTGCCGGCCGGATGGGAGCGGGCAAAATCCTCCTCGGTGAACCCGCGCGCCTTCAGCAGCGCCACCGCCAATGCATCGCCCACGGCGAGCGCCGCCGTCGTGCTGGCAGTGGGCGCGAGATTCAGCGGGCAGGCCTCGGCGGGCACGCCGATGTCCAGGTGCACAGTGGCGATCCGCGCCAGGGCCGACGATGAGTTGCCCGTAAATGCGATCAGCGGAACACCCAGGCGCTTGATCACCGGTGCGATGGTGAGGATTTCGTCGGTTTCCCCGGAGTTTGACAGCGCCAGCACCGCGTCGTCGCGCGTAATCATGCCGATGTCGCCGTGACTCGCCTCGCCCGGATGTACGAAGAACGCCGGGGTGCCGGTGCTGGCCAGCGTGGCGGCGATCTTGCCGCCGATGTGCCCCGATTTGCCCATGCCGGTCACCACGATTCGGCCACGGCAGTCCAGACAAACCCTGCAGGCGCGTGCAAACTCCGCTCCCAAGCGGGGCACCTGGGCTCGCAGGCCGTCGATCTCCACGCCAAGGGCTTGACGGCCGAGTGCGACCAGTGCTTCGTCGGTGAAATCGAGGGCCGCGGAGGCAAGGTTCATCCGCAGATGATACCGCGTATGCAGGTATCACCGCTGGTGGGGTAAGCTCCCCCATTTAAAGGACGGGGTCGCTTCGACCCCGTTGAATTCGGCGCGAAGCGCCTAGGAGATCCATGAACCCACAACAGGTAGCGGCCTTGATTCAGGCCGGCATAACCGGAGCCTATGCGACGGTCACCAGCGAGGATAACGTGCATTTCGAGGCGGTGGTGGTGGCCCCGGCATTCGCCGGAAAGCGCGCCGTGCAGCGGCACCAATTGGTCTACGCGACGTTGGGAGCGGCCGTGGGCAACGAGATCCATGCACTCGCGCTGCAGGTATTCACGCCCGAAGAATATGCGGGCCAGAGCCGTGGATAAACTGCAGATACACGGCGGAATACCGCTCGAGGGCGAGATCCGCATATCGGGCGCCAAAAACGCGACGCTGCCCATTCTTGCGGGCTGCCTGCTGTCGGACGGTCCCGTGACCGTGTCGAATGTGCCGCATCTGCAGGACGTGACCACCATGATCGAGTTGCTGGGACGCATGGGTGTCTCGGTGACCATCGACGAGAAAATGCGCATCGAAGTCGACGCCTCGACGATCAAGGAATACTTCGCCCCCTATCAGCTCGTGAAGACCATGCGGGCGTCAATCCTGGTCCTCGGGCCCTTGGTCGCGCGCTACGGCTCCGCCGACGTCTCGCTGCCGGGCGGCTGCGCCATCGGCGCGCGCCCGGTCAACATCCATGTGGCGGGTCTGCAGGCCATGGGTGCCGATATCCATATTGAAAACGGCTACATCAAGGCGCGTGCGGGCCGCCTCAAGGGCGCCCGACTGGTCTTGGAGACGGTCACGGTCACGGGCACGGAAAATCTCATGATGGCCGCCACGCTGGCGGAGGGCCGGACGGTGCTCGAGAACGCGGCGCGCGAGCCCGAGGTGGTCGATCTGGCCAATTTCCTGATCGCCATGGGCGCAAAGATCCAAGGCGCCGGCACGGATACCATCGTGATCGACGGCGTCGAACGTCTCCACGGCACCGCGTACGAGGTATTGCCGGACCGTATCGAGGCGGGCACCTACCTGGTCGCCGGGGCCATCACCGGCGGACACGTCCGCATCAAGAACACCCGGCCCGAGCACCTCGACTCCGTCATCGACAAGCTGCAGGAAGCCGGCGCCACGGTCGGCGTCGGCGACACCTGGGTCGAAGTCGACATGCGCGGCCGCCGGCCGACCGCGGTCGACATCCGCACCGCCCCCTATCCGGCCTTTCCGACCGACATGCAGGCGCAATTCGCGGCGCTCAATACGGTCGCAAGCGGGGTCGGCACCATCATCGAGACCATATTCGAAAACCGCTTCATGCACATGCTGGAGATGCGACGCATGGGCGCGGAGATCCGGCTCGAGGGCAACACGGCCATCATCAAGGGGGTCGAGAAGCTGACGGCGGCGCCGGTCATGGCCACCGACCTGCGCGCATCGGCGAGCCTGGTGCTGGCGGGTTTGGTAGCCGACGGCCGCACCGAGATCGAACGCATTTACCATATTGACCGCGGCTACGAGGCCATCGAAGAGAAGCTGCAGCAGTTGGGCGCGAGGATTCGCCGCACCCCGGGGTAGGGTCAGCCCGATCGGCGGCTGGGATCTGTCGGGCTTGCATTCCCCCCGTGCAACGCAGCTGGCAAAAACCACGCTTTTTGCCAGCGGAAACGAAGCTGATGTCCGACAAACGCGCAGGAGCGCGTTTGGTCGACCGGAGGTCGACCCGAAGGGTGCCGTCCAGGGATGGTCAGGCACAAAAAGCGCCGCAGGCGACTTTTTCCAATGAACTAGGGTTGGGCTTGGTGCGTCGGCCGCTCGATGACTTTGAGCCCGATCTTGAAGGGTTGGCCGCCGTGCCGCCCGTCCAATTCGACGCTCGTTCCCGGCTTCAGGGCGGCCACTCGGCTGACCAGATCCTGAGCGCTTTTCACGGCCTCGCCATTGAGGCCCGTGATCAAGTCGCCGGGCCGCACGCCTGCTTCGAACGCGGGACTCTTCACCAAGATATTGACCACGGCGACGCCGCCGTCCGCGCTGATGCCGAGTTGCGCCGATTGTTCCGGAGACAGGTCCTGCGGCATGAAACCCAGCCACCCGCGCACCACGTGGCCCTTGCTCAAGATCTGTTCCGTGACGCCGCGTACCAGGTTCACCGGGATTGCAAAGCCGATGCCTTCGGGTCCGCCGGAGGCGCGGTTCAGGACAGCCGTATTGATCCCCACCAAGTCGCCGTTGGCGTCGATCAGGGCTCCGCCGGAATTGCCGAGATTGATGGCCGCATCCGTTTGGATGAAATTCTCGAAGGTGGCCAATCCCAGCTGGCCTCGGCCCGTGGCGCTCACGATGCCCTGAGTCACGGTTTGGCTCAGACCGTAGGGGTTGCCGATGGCGAGCACGATGTCCCCGACGCGCAACGTATCGGAGCGGCCCACGGGCATCACGGGCAGATTGCGAACGGAAAGATGCAGGATGGCGATGTCGGTGTCGGGATCCTGACCGGTGACGGTGGCCTCGGCGATGCGCCCGTCCGACAGCTGCACCCTGATGGAATCGGCGCCGGCGATCACATGTTGATTGGTGACGATGGTGCCCGCCGCATCGATGATGACGCCGGAACCTAAGCTGCGCTCGACGCGTTGCCGATAGCTCGGCCAATAGTCGCCGAACAATTGATCGAGGGGCGCGGTCTGCGTGCGTTCGGTGACGACGCGGGCGGTATAGATGTTGACCACCGCGGGCGCCGCGCGGGCCACGGCATCGGCGAAGCTGGGCATCGACACGGTCCGCGCTGCGGTGGCAGCCGCGGGATTCGCGGCCGCGCTCTGCGATGGTGCGGTGACTGCGCCTCTGCGTGACGGTGCGGCGCCCAGCAGCGCGGGCTTCCACCAGACCAAGAGAAACGCGGCCGCAAGGCCGACTATCACCGCTTTCGCCAAGAAACTTAAAATGGTTCGCGCGTGGCGCAATTGGTATCGCTCCTCATGCCCTAAGGGGACCGCCACTTAATCTGTGTATAATGCGCCTGCCATATTGTATGGGAAACACTACAGCCATAGGGGTTTGCGTGAAGATTTGTCAACATTGGGTAGGGACAGTCGAATGAGTGATCAGGTTGACCGCAGTCGGCGCCGCTTGTTGACGGCGGCCACCGTCGGCACCGGTGCAATCGGCGCGGCATTCGCCGCCGTGCCCTTCTTGACCTCCTGGTTGCCCAGTGAGCGCGCGAAAGCGCTCGGTGCTCCCGTGGATGTGGACGCGTCGAAGCTGGAAGCCGGTCAGGTGTTGAAGGTCGTGTGGCGCGGACAACCGGTGTTCATCGTGCGCCGGGCCAAGGACGTGCTCGATCAGATCGGCGGCCATGACGATCTGTTGGCCGACCCCCAGTCGGCGGATGCGCAGCAGCCGGACTACATCAAGGGCGCGGCACGGGCGGTGAATCCGGAATACTGGGTGGGTCTCGCGGTTTGCACTCACCTGGGTTGCTCGCCGCTGGGCGCGTTCGAGCCGAACAAGTCCACGCAACTCGCGGGCACGGATCTGGGTCAGGGTTGGCCGGGCGGATTCTACTGCCCCTGCCACGGATCGAAATACGACATCTCCGGACGCGTATTCAAGGGCATGCCGGCGCCGAAGAACCTCGCGGTCCCTTCGTACACGATCTCGGCGGATGCGCGCATTTCGATCGGCGTGGACAGCGCCCCCAAGAAAGTTTGATTGACGAAGGAGAGGTTCCGCGATGGCTTCCGCACCTGATACCGCCGATCCGAGCAAGAGCCGGAGATTGATCGGCTGGATCGATGAACGCTTCCCCATGACCAAGTTGTGGAAGGAGCAAGTATCCGAATATTACGCCCCGAAAAATTTCAATTTCTGGTACTACTTCGGCTCGCTTGCGCTATTTGTTCTGGCGAATCAATTGGTGACCGGCATTTTCCTCACCATGAGCTACAAACCGTCGGCCGCCGAAGCGTTCTCGTCGGTCGAATACATCATGCGCGATGTCGACGGCGGCTGGCTCATCCGGTACCTGCATTCGACCGGGGCGTCGGCGTTCTTCATCGTCGTCTACCTGCACATGTTCCGGGCGCTTCTGTACGGATCGCATCGCAAGCCGCGCGAACTGTTGTGGATATTCGGGTGTTTGATTTTCCTGCTGCTGATGGCCGAGGCCTTCATGGGATACGTGCTCCCGTGGGGCAACATGAGCTTCTGGGGCGCGCAGGTGATCGTGTCCTTGTTCGGAAGCCTGCCCGTGATCGGCGGCGGACTGGTGGAGTGGATCCGCGGCGATTACGTCATCGCGGACGCCACCTTGAACCGGTTCTTCGCGCTGCACGTGGCTGCGCTGCCGCTGGCGCTGGTGTTCCTGGTGATCGCGCACCTGATGGCGCTGCACGAAGTGGGGTCCAACAATCCCGACGGCATCGACATCAAGAAGCACAAGGACGCCGAAGGGCATTATCTCGACGGCATCCCGTTCCATCCGTACTACACGGTGAAGGACGTGGTCGGCGTGGCCGGCTTTCTGCTGTTCTTTTGCGGCGTGATCTTTTTCGCGCCGACTTTCGGCGGATTGTTCCTGGAGGGTCCCAACTTCGAGCCGGCCAATCCGCTGCAGACGCCTCCGCACATTGCGCCCGTTTGGTATTTCACGCCGTTCTACGCCATGTTGCGGGCCGTTCCTTCGTTCGCGGGCACGCAGGTCTGGGGCGTGCTGGTGATGGGCGCCGCCATCGTCGTGTTGTTCTTCGTGCCGTGGCTCGACCGCTCTCCGGTGCTGTCGATTCGCTATCGCGGACCGCTGTATAAAATCGCCTTGGCGGTTTTTTCGGTGGCCTTCATCATCCTCGGCGTCTGCGGATTGAAGCCGCCGTCGGGCATCTACCCGCAGCTGGCGAAGATCTGCACGGCGCTTTATTTCGCCTTCTTTTTGCTGATGCCCTGGTACACGAAAATCGACAGCGTGAAGCCGGTGCCGGAGAGGGTCACGGGACATGCGTAAGCGTTTGATATTGATCGCGGTTGCGCTGTTCGGCACGGCGCTGTCCGTGGGCGTGGCGTCGGCGCAAGAGGGCGAGGGATCGCTGCCTCACTCCGGGGCGGACATCAACAACGTCGAGTCGCTGCAGCGCGGTGCGCGTAATTTCATGAATTACTGCTCCGGCTGCCATTCGCTCAAGTACGTACGGTACAACCGCATAGCGAAAGATCTGGAGATTCCGGAGTCGGAACTTCAAGCCAATTTGATGTTCACAAGCGAAAAGCCCTTCGATACCGTCAATTCGTCCATGCCGGCCGACGCTGAAGCGTGGTTCGGCAAGCAGCCGCCCGACCTGTCGTTGATGGCTCGGGCGCGGAGCGTCGACTATATCTACGGCTTTTTGAAGGGCTTTTACGTCGATAAGGCGCGGCCTTGGGGCGTCAACAATGTGGTGCTGCCGGGCACCTCCATGCCGGCCGTCCTGTCGAGACTGCAGGGACTTCAATCGCTGGTGCTCAAGAATGAAAAGGACGAGCACGGCAGCGACAACCTGGTGCCCAGCGGTGCCGAGCCGATGAAGGCGGACCCGTTGAAGCCGGAGGCGGGCGCATTGAAGCCAGAGGAGTATGATCAGTTCGTCCGGGACATCGCGAACTTTCTCGATTACGCCGGCGAGCCCATCAAGGCGAAGCGCGAATCCATGGGGGTTTTCGTGATCCTGTTTCTGCTGGTGTTCTTCGCGTTCGCTTACATGCTGAAGAAAGAATATTGGAAGGACGTCCACTGACGACAGCGGGATCTCCTTTGTGTACTGAGGTCCGTTGGAGAAGCGTTTGGCACGTCGCTCGGTGATGACATTGTTTTCTGCGCCGAGCGACCCTTGGAGTCATCGGGCGCGCTTGGTCCTCGCCGAGAAGGGAATTTCGATCGAGCTGGTCAACGTCGACCTGCACAAGCTGCCGGAGGACCTGCTCGACCTGAATCCCTATCACAGCGTGCCGACGCTGGTCGACCGGGACTTGGTGCTTTACGATTCGCGGGTCATCATCGAGTATTTGGACGAACGCTTTCCGCATCCGCCGTTGATGCCCATCGATCCGGTGACGCGGGCGCAATTCCGGGTGGCGCTCTATCGCGTCGAGCGGGACTGGTATGCCCTGGCCAACGACATCGAGCAGGGGACGCTGTCGAAGACCGCGGAGCACAGCCGCAAGGTGTTGGGCGAGGCGATCTGCGCAAGTGCCGACGTGTTCAAGGCGAAACCGTTCTTTCTGAGCGACGAGTTTTCGCTGGTCGATGCCAGCATCGCGCCGATCTTGTGGCGTCTGCCTTCTTACGGTATAGAACTGCCGGTACAGGCACAGCCGATCGTGAAGTACATGAATTCAATCTTTGCACGATCCACCTTTCGCTCCTGTCTATCCGAGGCCGAACGGGGAATGCGCCATTGAAGCCGCGCCGCCCCTACCTGCTCCGTGCCCTGCATGAGTGGATCACCGATAGCGGAGAAACGCCGCACATCGTGGTGGACGCCGCTGCGGAGGGCGTGACGGTACCGCGGCAATACGTGAAGGACGGCAAGATCGTCTTGAACGTCAGCTTCTCGGCGACGCAGATGCTGAAACTCGGCAATGATTTCGTGAGTTTCGAAGCCCGCTTCGGCGGCGTGGGGTTCGCCGTGCTGGTCCCGGTGCGGGCCATACTCGGCATTTACGCGCGCGAGACCGGCCAGGGCATGATTTTCCCCGAGGGGGACGCCGATCCCGATCCCACCGACGGACCGCCGCCCGCTGCCCCGTCCACCGGCACGGCGCCGGGCCCCTCCAAGCGGCCGAAGCTTCAGGTGGTCAAGTAACGCGGAATGCGTCCCGGATCCAGTCGAACTCGTGCGTACCGTCCGGTCGACCCCGAACGGCGATCACGTCGAACCTGAGCGCGCGAGCGCGCCACTCGGGTCGGCTCAGCCTGAGAAACTCCGTCGCGCGGATGAGCTTTCGTTGTTTCCGCCACGTCACCGAGGCCAGCGCGCCGCCGAAGTCGGAAGTGGCGCGATGGCGCACCTCGACGATCACGATCACGCCGCCATCCCGGCAGACGAGATCGAGTTCGCCGGCCCTGCAGCGCAGGTTTTGCGCCAGCACCAATAGTCCCTGAGTCTGCAGGTAGTGCGCAGCAGCCGCCTCGGCGGCGGCGCCGCACTCGATCGTGGATCTTCGCACCATCACCGTAGCGTGCCCCTCCGGGGCTGCCGCGGTCGCGCTCAATAATCGGCCTAACCGTATCGAAATGATTTCACAGCGGGTTCGGCGCTCCACCCTTCATTTGCGCCCACTCCAACTCGCGGCGAATCCGGTTGTGGTCATCCAGGTGCAGTCTGCCGGTTACGCCGGCGATCTCGCTGGAACCGCTCAACCCGTTCGACCGCAGCGCCGGCACGAGGCGATACGCATCGAAGCCGAATGCATAGAGGCGATCGCGGCGCGCCGTGCGCGTGGGCCACGCGCCGCGCACCGCATCGCGGATCCGTCCGGTCACGGGATCGGCCGATACCATCCACGGCATGTCCGGAAAGAACAAGCCGTCCAGGTCGCCATTGGCGCCCGGGTCAGGTTCGAAACTGTCCGATGTCGAATAGGCGGGGACGTCGCCTGCGAAGTGGAACTTGAGCTGCGACACCAGCAGGCGCTCCGCGCTCGGGGTGCCGGCCGCGAACACGAAGGCGGCATCGCTGCGATGAGTGGCCGGTTCGCCTTTGACGCCATGGATCTGCAGGGTTTGCTTGATGACGTCCGAAAAATCGGCCCGGCCCGACTCATAGCGGCCGATGTCGACCACGGCGCCGCCCAGATGGGTCAGTTCATCCGCGAATGCCGCGGAGACGCGGTTTCCCCATTCGCCGTCGGGAACAAGAGCCACACCCGTGAGTTTGCCGTCGGCCGCCAAGCGCCGCGCGACGATGCGGGCTTCGTCTTCGGGAAGCAGCGCAAATTGATAGAAATTGCGCGGGGAGACCACCCCGTCGGCCAGAAAATTGAGAGCCAGCACGGGCATGCGCCCGGCGGAGAGCGGAACGATGGCGGCGACGTCCTCCTTGGTGAGCGGTCCGACCACGAAGCCGGCACCATCCTGAACGGCCTGTTGGTAGGCGCCGGCCACCGACTCCGCCGCAACGTCGTAGATCTTCAACCGCGGACGCGAGGCGGGTTCCTGTTCGAGATACGCGGCAATGAAACCGTCGCGTACCGCCACACCGATCGCTTCGGCGCGGCCCGACAACGGCAGGAGCAGCGCAATCTGATCGGGAAACTCGGTGGCGACGGCGATCTGGCTGCGGGCGAGCGCCAGTACGCTGTCGTTCGCCGGATGCTGGGGAAACATGCGCCGCCAATTCTCCAGGGCGGCCGCGGCGTGCATGGGATCGCGCTGCAGTTCCAGCGCCACCGGTCCCAGCTGCAACCAGCCGGTGATGATGGAGTCGGCATTCGGCGGGGCCTTCAGCGGCTGTCGGTGCTCGGCGGCGCTGCGGATCCTGTTGAACAACTGCTCGCGGCTGGCAGCGAGGCCGGCCGGATCCAGCAGGAAGCGCTCGCGCTCGATGAAGGCCCGCGCGCCTTCCACCGGATGGCCGGTGAGGAACGCTCCTTCACCGCGCAGGAACCAGTAATTCTGCGCGAGTTCGCCCGATGTCGGTACGCCGATCGAATCCAGTTCGCGGAGGGCGCCCGCACCATCGTTCCCGGCGACCGCGATCTCCGCGGCGACCAGAGCCCGCGACGCGGGCAGCTTGCTGCGCGCGTCGGCCGACACCGCGGCCAGCGCCTGCTTGGCCGCCGGCAGGTCGCCTGCAGCCACCCATTGTTCCGCGCTCAGCAGTTCATAGCTGTCATGATCGGCCGGCGTGTCGGCGGCGAGTTCCGCATAGGCGCGCGCGGCATCGGCGTGTTTGCCCTCGAGGCCCAAGGTCCGGGCGCGGGCCTGCTTGTCGACCGATGTTTCGACGGGTTTGACCAGGCTGCAGGCCGCGATGAGCGATACCGTCAGAACCATGCAGAGCGCCAGTCGTGGACGTCGCGAGATCACTCCCATACCCTCACACCTTGAACCCCTTACAGAGGCGCGAAGTATAGTGAAAAAAGCCGGTGCAGGGCGCCTCTGCGTGGTTGCGACGCCAATTGGCAATCTGGGCGATTTGAGCCCGCGGGCGCGCGAAACGCTGCAGGCCTGCAGCGTGATTGCGGCCGAGGATACCCGGCATACCGGCACGTTGCTCAAGGCCTTCGGCATCACCTCGCCGCTGGTGTCGCTGCACGATCACAACGAGGCGCAGCGCGTTCCCGACCTGATTCAGAGAATGCAGGACGGCGCATCGGTTGCGCTGGTGTGCGATGCGGGGACGCCGGCCGTCAGCGATCCGGGATTCGGCCTGGTGCGCGCCGCTGCTGCGGCGGGCCTCGAGGTGATCGCCGTGCCCGGCCCGTGCGCGGCCGTTGCGGCGCTCTCGATCGGCGCACAGCCGACGGATCGGTTTTGCTTCGAAGGATTTCTGCCGGCACGCGGGGCGGCCCGCCGCGCGCGGCTCCGGGCGCTCGCGTCGGACACGCGCACGCTGGTGTTCTACGAGTCGCCGCACCGCGTGGTCGATACGCTTGCCGATTGCGCGGCGGAATTCGGTGCAGAGCGCCCCGCGACGGTGGCGCGCGAGATCACCAAGCTGCACGAGACCACGTACCGCGGGTCGTTGGGCGAATTGGCGGCGCGTGCCGCTGCCGACGGCGATTTCTCGCGCGGAGAAATCGTCTTGATCGTCGGCGGTGCGAAGGCGCAGATCGATGCCGGCGAGGCGGGCGCCGACGGCCATGGCGGAGCGCTCGACCGAGCGCTCGCCGTGTTGCTGGAGGAGCTGCCGCTGAAGCAGGCGGCCCGGCTCGCGGCGAAAATCGTTCCGGCGCGCGACAACGAGGCGTACAAGCGGGCGCTGCGGCTGAAAGAAAAGTAGCGTATGGTGCACGCCGGAGTCGGCCAGGCAGTCGCTGTGTGCGCAAGCACATGGAGGAAAGTCCGGGCTTCACAGGGCACGGTGCCAGGTAACGCCTGGGAGGCGCGAGCCTACGGAAAGTGCAACAGAAAGATACCGCCTAAGTGCCGCGCAAGCGGTGCCGGCAAGGGTGAAATGGTGCGGTAAGAGCGCACCGCGCCGGTGGCAACATCGGCGGCACGGCAAACCCCACCTGAAGCAAGACCAAATAGGGAAGCAAGCGGTGCCTTTGGCCGCAGTGTGTGGCCCACACACAGGCTTCCGGGTAGGTCGCTAGAGCTGCGCGGCGACGCGCATCCCAGAGGAATGACTGCCCACGACAGAACCCGGCTTAACGGCCGACTCCACCTCTTAGCGCTGACGCGCCCTTTCAACGGGGGTGTAAGACACCCCCGTCCGATAGCGGCGCTGCGCGCCGGGAAGATTAAGAGCGCACCGGCAAGAAAGACGGGCGGATTTACGGCGCGAAGCGCCGTGACTAGTGCATCGCCAGATATTTCTGAATCAGCAGCGCTTGGTGCGCCCAGCCGCCTTCATTCGCCTTGAGCGCAGCGGCGCGCCGCTCCAGCGGAATCTTGTCGAAGCCCGACTCGGAAATCGTCAACCGCGTTCCGCCGGGCACTTCCTCCAGATCGAATACGATGAGCGTCGTGGGCTCGCTGGAATAGTCGACGCTGGAATCCACCGCGTAGGGATGCCAGCGGAAGGAGATTCTGCGCATGGGTTCGATTCGATCAACCCAGAACTCGAACGGCTTACCCTCATACGGCTTCTGCAGCTTGGCCACCTCCGGGTCGACGGCCGTGGGGACAATCTTACCGGCGAGGCGCGCGCCGGCCGCAAAAGGAGCGTCAAATGCAGCGCCGAACCAGCTGCCGAACGCCTGGGAATCGCTGACGGCGGCCCAAACACGCGCGATCGGCGCCTGCAACACAATCTGTTTCTCGATTCGATCGGTATTCATCGGCAACCCTCCTTAGAGTAGCAACCTCCAGGTTGCGTTAAGATAATGCGAGTGCCGATATAACGCAACCAAAAGGTTGCATTTATCGTTGGCGCGGGATTTAAGTCCCCCACTCCTGCCGTCTTGATCAGGAATACCCGCTAACAGATTGATTCAAAACAGGTCGTGTCGCGAGCCTCGCGACGGTCGCAGAACTGTGACCTAAGTCACTGTTGTCCCAAGTTTTTTTTAACTTAACACGTTGACAGTGTGCTGCGCCGCTCCCTATAGTGGAGGCCGGTGGGAAAAAGTGGGAGGAAATGGGTTGAGCGACCCATCCAACGATGTTCCGGGGTTCCAACAACTTAACTCTCGATGCAAAAGGCCGGATGGTAATGCCCACCCGGTATCGAGAGCGGCTGCAGGAGCGCTGCGGTGGGAAATTGGTGGTCACGGTGGACAAGGACCAGTGCCTGCTCATCTACCCGCTGCCCGATTGGGAGGAGGTGGAGCGCAAATTGATGCGTCTGCCGGCCTTCAATGCGCATGCAAGGCAGTTGCAGCGCCTGATGGTGGGCAACGCCACCGACCTGGAACTCGACGGACACGGCAGGATCCTGCTGCCGCCCAATCTTCGTGAATTTGGTTTTTTAACGCGCGACGCGGTGTTGATCGGACAAGGGGTGAAGTTCGAATTGTGGGACGAGGCGCGGTGGAACGATCGCCGCGACGCATGGCTGGCGAGCGATGATTCCGCCGGCCAGCTGCCTACCGATCTCGAAACGCTGTCGCTGTAGTGTCGGGCAGCGGCAGGGCGGTGGAGCACACGCCAGTACTCTTACCTCAAGTACTGGCCGCGTTGAACGTACGGGCGAGCGGCGTCTATCTGGACGCCACTTATGGGCGGGGTGGACACGCTGGGGCGATTGTGGAGAAGCTGGTTGCTGACGGTCGACTGCTTTGCCTCGACCGCGACCCCGTCGCCGTCGCCGAAGCGCGAGCGCGCTTCGCGGCCGATTCGCGGGTGTCGGTGTTCCTCGCGCCCTTCTCCGCGCTGGCAGCTTGCGCCGACCACATCGCACCCGGCCTCAAATTCGACGGCATTCTATTCGATCTCGGCGTTTCCTCCCCGCAACTCGATGATCCCTCCCGCGGCTTTAGTTTCATGCAGGACGGACCCCTCGACATGCGCATGACCAAGGGCGTGGGCCCCACCGCCGCCGACATCGTGAATGGAGCGTCCGAAGCGGAGCTGATCCGAATCTTTCGCGAATTCGGCGAAGAGCGGTTTGCGCCGCGCATCGCCCGCGCCATCATCGCCGACCGCGCATCCAAGCCCTTTGAGCGCACGCTCGAGCTCGCCGAGATGATCTCCAGAGTCGCGCGCACCCGCGAGCGGCACAAACATCCTGCCACGCGTGTTTTCCAGGCGCTGCGCATCCATGTCAACGGCGAACTGGTCGAACTCGAAACGGCGCTTTGCGCAGCTTTCGAGCGCCTGGCGCCGCACGGGCGGCTCGCCGTGATCAGCTTTCATTCATTGGAAGACCGGATGGTGAAGCAGTTCATGCGCCGCCACGCGTCGACCGATCCCGTGTACGCGGGGCTTCCCTTCGTGCCCGCGCATGCGGCGCCGAAGCTGCGCTTGGTCGGCAAAGCAATTCAAGCCGACAGTGAAGAGACCGCGCGCAATCCGCGCGCCCGCAGCGCGCGCTTGCGCGTTGCCGAACGTTTGCAAGAAGGGCTCGCGGCATGAAGACAGCCAAGCTGATGTCCATCGTTCTTCCGGTCCTGTGGCTCGCCGTGCTCGGGTCGGCCATGCAGGTGATCTACGCGCGCCACAAGGCGCGCGACATGTTCGTGCACCTGGAAAAGCTCAATGCCGAGCGCGATTCGCTCGAGATGGAATGGGGCCGCCTGCAGCTCGAACAGAGCTATTGGTCATCGCACGCTTTCGTCGAGCGCGTGGCGAACGCCAAGCTGCAAATGAATCTGCCGCAGACTCGGGACGTGCGGATCGTGCGACCGTGAAACTTAAGGTAATCGCAAAACCGCGTTCCGGCGAAAACGAGGCTCAGGCGCGCAGCTTCCGCTGGCGCTCGGCCGTGGTGCTGGGGCTGGTCGTGGCGGGTGCCGTCGGCCTCGCTGCGCGCGCGGTGGAACTGCAATTGCTGGATCACAGCTTCCTCGCGAAGCAGGGCGACGACCGCTCCATGCGCGTGGTGAAAATCGCCGCGCATCGCGGCGCGATCACCGATCGCTCCGGCGAACCGCTGGCCATCAGCACGCCGGTCGACAGCGTGTGGGTGAATCCCCAGGAACTGAACGAGAACATCGATCAGCTGCCGAAGCTCGCCAAGGCCCTGAAGCAGGACCCGCAGTTCCTGGCGCGGCGCATCACCAGCAATCTCGATCGTGAATTCCTCTATCTCGTGCGCCACATGCCGCCGGATCAGGCGGCTCATATCAAGGCCCTGGGAATTCCCGGCGTCAATCTATTGCGGGAGTATCAACGCTACTATCCGGCGGGCGAGGTGGCCGGGCACGTGGTCGGCTTCACGACCATCGACGACGCGGGCCAGGAGGGTCTCGAACTCGGATTCGATCAATTGCTGAATGGCGAGGACGGCTCGAAACGGGTCATTCAAGATCTGTACGGCCGGTATGTGGAAAACGTCGAGAGCCTGCGCGCGCCCAGGCCGGGGCGCGACCTGGTCACCAGCATCGATCTGCGGATCCAATATCTGGCCTACCGGGAGCTGAAGGCGGCGATGCAGGAATACCGCGCGCAGGCGGGCTCGGTCATCGTCATCGACGTGGATACGGGCGAAGTGCTGGCGATGGTGAACCAGCCGTCGTATAACCCGAACGATCGCGATCAGTTGAAGCCGGGGTTGTACCGCAATCGCGCGGCCACCGACATCTTCGAGCCCGGATCGAGCATCAAGCCGCTCATCATGGCCGCGGCATTGTCGTCGGGGCAATATCGCGCCGACAGCGTGGTGGACACGTCGCCCGGCTTCTTGAAGGTCGGCACCAAGGTGTTCGAGGACGAAACCAATCTGGGCACGGTGGACCTCGCCACGATTCTCGCCAAGTCGAGCAACGTCGGCACGGCGAAGGTGGCGCTATCGCTGAAGCCCGAGCAGATCTGGAAAACTCTCACCGGACTGGGGCTGGGTCAGGTGACGGGAAGCGGCTATCCCGGCGAATCGGCCGGTATGCTGTCGAGCTACGCGCACTGGCGCCCCATCGGCATCGCGACGCTGTCGCACGGCTACGGCCTCTCCGTCACGCCGCTGCAGCTCGCCCATGCCTACGCCACCATCGGCGCCGGCGGCATCAAGCGCCCGCTGTCCTTTGAACGCGTGTCAAGCCCCGTGCGGGGCGAGCCGGTGCTCGAACCCAAGGTGGCGCATGCCCTGGTCGAACTCATGGAGCAGGTCATCGAGAAGGGCGGCACGGCCACCCGCGCCGCCGTCGTGGGCTATCGGGTATCGGGCAAGACAGGCACCGCGTTCAAATCAATCGCGGGCGGCTATTCCACCGACCGAATCATGGCGGTATTTGCCGGCCTGGTACCGGCGTCGCACCCGAAACTCGCCACGGTGGTGGTGATCGACGAGCCGAGCCGGGATTTGCATGAAGTCAGCAAGCTGGCGCAGGGCGGCACGGTGGCGGCGCCGGTGTTCGCGAACGTCATGGCGGGTGCGCTGCGTCTCATGGACGTGCCGCCGGACGATCTGCAGAACGTGCCCGCCACGACCTTGGTCCAAGCGAACGATACGCCATGAATACTCCAGCGCCCGGCATTTCCCTTATGTGGCTGCTTGACGGCATCGTCAGCCTGCCCGCCACCGATGCGCGCGTGGCCGATCTCACGCTCGACAGCCGCGAGGCGCGCGCCGGAAGCCTGTTCTTCGCCTTGTGCGGCCTTCGGTCGCATGGACTTAAATTCGCCGCGGACGCAGCGGCACGCGGTGCCAGAGTGGTGTTGTGGGAGCCTCCCGGAGAGCCGCACGAGGACCTCGTGCAGGGTGCGACCGCCCTGGCGGCCGGGGGCTCGGTGTTCGTCGCGCCCGTGGCGGGCCTTAGGGCACTGGTCGGCCGGATCGCGGACCGGTTCTTCGGCTGGCCCTCTTCGCACCTGCGCGTGGTCGGGATCACCGGCACCAACGGCAAGACCACCTGTGCTTATTTGCTCGCAAGCTGTCTCGGACGGCTCAAATCCGAGGCAGCGTACATCGGTACCATCGGCTGGGGACGCATCGGGTCGCTGCAGGTCCCGACCCATACCACGCCCGATGTGGTGAGCGTGCATCGCCAGCTGTCAATGTTGCGCGCCCAAGGCGTCCGGGACGTGGCCATGGAAGTGTCCTCGCATGCCCTCGATCAGGGCCGCGTCGACGGGGTCCGGTTTCATTCCGCGGTGCTCACCAATCTGACGCGCGACCACCTGGATTATCACCCGTCCATGCAGTCGTACGGCGAAGCCAAGGCGCGTCTGTTCGCATCCACCGGCCTGCAGCACATCGTCATCAATGTCGGCGATGCCTTCGGCCGCGAATTGGCCAGGACCTTCGGCGGCCGCGTGCCGCTCACGGCAGTCTGGGTGGGAGCGGGCGGTTCGGGGTGGCTCGCCGATCGGTCGTTGCATGCCGGTAACATCACGCTCGATTTGCACGGCTTGTCGATGACGGTCGACGGCACCTTCGGAAGCTGCAAAGTGGCCACCAAGCTCATGGGCCGCTTCAATGCCGAGAACGCGGTGGTGGTGCTCGCCTGTCTGGTCGGGTTGAACCTGCCGCTCACCGAGGCCTGCGAGGTCTTGAGCAAGTGCGACGCCCCGCCGGGACGCATGGAAGTGATCGAGCCGTCGAGCCCGGCCAAACCCATGGCGGTGATCGACTACGCCCACACGCCGGACGCGCTCGCCAAGGCGCTCCAAGCATTGCGGGAGCATTGCCGCGGCGCCCTATGGTGCGTATTCGGTTGCGGCGGCGATCGGGATCCGGGAAAGCGTCCGCTGATGGGCGCCGTCGCAGACGATCTGGCCGACCGGATCATCGTTACCGACGACAATCCACGCTCCGAGAATCCCCGGAGCATCACTCTCGGGATCACGGCGGGAATCAAGTCGCACGCCGCCCGGGTCATCAACGACCGCAGCGAGGCAATCGCCACCGCGCTCACCGAAGCCGCGGCCGGCGATATGGTGCTGATCGCCGGCAAGGGTCACGAGGACTACCAGATCTACGGTGAGATGCGGCGCAGCTTCAGCGACCGGACCGAAGCGCTGCGGCATCTCGGGGCTGCCGCATGAAGCGCACCACGGGGAACGCGGCGCGGGTCCTCGGCGGCCAACTCATCGGCGAGGACGTAAGCTATGGCGTGGTGTCGAGCGACAGCCGAACGCTGGAACCGAGCTCGCTGTTCGTCGCACTGCGCGGTCCGAATTTCGACGGAGCGGACTTCGTCGCGGCGGCCGCGGCGCGCGGCGCCGTTGCGGCCTTGGTCGAGCGGCGGGTTTCGGCGCCGCTGACCCAAATCGTCGTGCCCGACGCATTGCGCGCGCTGCAGCAGCTTGCGAGCGCCTGGCGCGCGCAATTCGACTGTCCAATGGTCGGCGTTGCCGGCAGCAATGGGAAAACCACGGCGAAGACCATGACGGCGGCCATCTTGTCGCGCATGGGACTGTGCATGGCGACCCAGGGGAATCTCAACAATCACATCGGCGTGCCGTTGACGTTGATGCGCCTTACGTCTCTGCATCGCAGCGCCGTGGTGGAGATGGGCGCCAACCGCATCGGCGACGTGGCCGAACTGGTCAAGATCGCGCGGCCCACCATCGGTCTCATCACCAACGCCGGCGCGGAACACCTGGAGGGGTTCGGCGACCTGGACGGGGTGGCCAAGGGGGAGGGTGAAATGGTGGCGGGTCTGCCTCCCGAGGCGGTCGCCATCATCAACGCCGACGATCCGTACGCCGGCTACTGGCGCGGGATGGCGAGCTCCGGGCGCATCGTGACCTTCGGCGCGCACGCGGCCGCAATCGGCGGCGCAGCGGATTTCGCGGCCAAGGACGCGCTGCAGTCCATCGAGCACGGCGAGTTTCAGACTCGCTTTACGCTGCAGTGCCCGCTGGGCGAGGGTCCGATCTTGCTGAAGGCGGGGGGCGCGCACAATATCGCGAATGCCCTGGCGGCGGCGGCGGCGGCCGGCGCCGCGGGCGCCTCTCTCGAGGACATCGCCTCGGGGCTGGCGGATTTCCGCGCGGTTTCCGGAAGGCTGCAGCTCAAGGCCGGTCCGCGCGGCAGTTGGATCATCGACGATTCATACAACGCCAACCCCAGTTCGGTGCGCGCCGGCCTCGAGGTGCTGCGCTCATTGTCGGGCGCCACGTGGCTGGTGCTCGCCGACATGGCCGAACTCGGCGAACAGACCGCGGATATGCACGCCCACGTGGGCAGCTATGCGCGCGATTGCGGGGTGAAGCGGTTGTTCGCGATGGGGACGCAGAGTTCCCGCGCGGTCGAAACCTTCGGCCCGGGCGGTGAATGGTTTGCCGACCCCAATGCGCTGACTCGACGCCTGCAGGCGGAGCTGTCGCCCGGCGTGACGGTGCTCGTCAAGGGATCGCGCGTCAATCGATTGGAGCGCGTGGTGCAGGCGCTCACCGGGGGAGCCAAAGCTTAAACGCCATGTTGTTGTATCTCACCGAATATCTTGCCAAGTCGTATTCCGGCTTCCACGTCTTTCAGTACCTCACGCTGCGCGGCATCCTGGCGGCAATCACGGCGCTTGCTATGGCCCTGTTCGTCGGGCCGCGCATGATCGGCGCCTTGACCCGCTACCAGATCGGCCAGCGCGTGCGCACCGATGGGCCGCAAACCCACCTGCAGAAATCGGGCACGCCGACGATGGGCGGCGTCCTGATCTTGGTGGCGACGGGGGTCAGCACGCTGCTGTGGGCGGATCTGTCCAGCCGTTTCGTCTGGATACTGCTCGCGACCACGCTCGCCTTCGGGGCCATCGGCTTCTACGACGATTATTTGAAATTGGTGGTGGGCAATTCCAAGGGCCTGGCGGCGCGCTACAAGTATCTGGCGCAGTCGCTGGCCGCGCTGGTCGCGGCGTATGCCCTGCACAGCCTGCATCAGACGGCGGCGGAAACCACGCTCTATGTTCCGTTCTTCAAGACCGTGGCCGTTCCCATGACCACCCTAGGATTCGTGGCCTACGCCTATCTCGTGATCGTCGGCACCAGCAACGCCGTGAACCTCACCGACGGGCTCGACGGACTCGCCATCATGCCCGCGGTCATGGTGGCCATGGCCTTGGGCGTGTTTGCCTACGCCACCGGCAACATCCGGTTCGCCGGCTATCTGCAAATTCCCTACATCCATGGCGTGGGCGAATTGCTGATCTTCAGTTCCACGCTGACCGGGGCGGGCCTCGGGTTTCTCTGGTTCAACGCCTACCCGGCCGAAGTGTTCATGGGCGACGTCGGGGCGCTGGCGATCGGCGCCGCGCTCGGCACCATCGCCGTGATCGTGCGCCAGGAAATCGTCCTGTTCATCATGGGCGGCGTATTCGTCCTCGAGACCGTGTCGGTGATGATGCAGGTGGTGTCGTTCAAGCTCACCGGCAAACGCATCTTTCGCATGGCGCCCCTGCATCACCATTTCGAACTCAAGGGCTGGGCGGAGCCCAAGGTCATCGTGCGTTTCTGGATTGTCAGTTTCGTGCTCGTTTTGGCGGGTCTCGCGACCCTGAAGATCCGCTGATGGCAAGCGTGGTCGTGGGTCTCGGCAAAACAGGCGCATCGTGCTTGCGGTATTTCGCGAAGCACGGGATTGCCGCGGCCGCGACCGATTCGCGCCAGTCGCCGCCGGGGCTCGCGGAACTCGGGTCCCTGGCGCAGACGCTGGACATTCGCCTTGGGTCCTTCGATCTCTCCCTGCTCGACGGCGCGTCGCAGGTGCTGATGTCGCCGGGCGTCTCGCTCGATGAGCCGATCGCACGGACGGCGCGGGCGCGCGGGATCGAGGTGCTCGGCGACGTCGAGTTGTTCGCGCGCGCGGTGCATGCGCCGGTGATCGGCATCACCGGCACCAACGGCAAGAGCACGGTCACCAGCTTGGTTGCCGCCATGGCGGGCGCCGCGGGACGCCGCGTCCTCGCGGGGGGCAATCTCGGCACACCCGCGCTCGATTTGCTCGATCAGCCCGTGCCCGATCTCTACGTACTCGAACTGTCGAGCTTTCAGCTGGAAACAACCACGTCGCTGAATCTTGTGGGCGCCGTGGTGCTCAACGTGACCGCGGATCACATGGATCGCTACGCAACGGTCCTGGACTATGCGCGCGCCAAGGAGCGGATCTTTGCGAGGGCGGCAACGGTGGTGCGAAACGCCGACGACCCGCTCGTCATGGCGATGGGAGGGACGGCGATCCGAGGGGCGGCGCCTCGCGGGACAGGCGACCCCGCAGCGCCACAGGTCGTGACCTTCTCCACGCAGCGCACCGATGCGGATTATTGCTTGCTGCGTGAGGGGGCGCGGACTTTCCTCTGCCGCCATGGCGCGGCGGTATTCGAGATGAAACGCATGAAGATCGCCGGTCAGCACAACGCCGCCAATGCCCTGGCCGCGCTGGCATTGGGCGACGCCGCCGGCCTGCCGCTCGCCGCCATGCTGGAGGCGCTCGAAACCTTCCCGGGGCTGCCGCACCGTTCTGCCTGGGTCGCCGATGTCGGCGGCGCGCGTTATGTGGACGATTCCAAGGGAACCAATGTGGGCGCCACGCTCGCCGCCGTCGTGGGGCAGTCGGGACCGCTGGTGGTCATCGCGGGCGGTTTGTCGAAGGGGCAGGACTTCGCGCCGCTCGCGGCGGCGTTCAAGGGCAAGGTCCGGCACGTCGTACTGATCGGGAAGGATGCCGGGGAGGTCGAGCGGGCGCTCGCCGGCGTCGTGAGCTCGGAACGCGCGGCCTCGATGCAGGATGCAGTGGCCGCGGCGGCGCGCGCCGCGCAGCCCGGCGACACGGTGCTGCTGTCGCCCGCGTGCGCCAGCTTCGACATGTTCCGCGACTACGGTCATCGCGGCGATGTGTTCGCCGCGGCGGTGCGCGGCTTGGCGGGAACTGCGCCATCGGGGGCGGCATGAACGCCACCACCATGAGCTACGGCGTCAGGGCGCGCGAGCGGATGCCGTTCGCGTGGGACAGCGTGACCCTGGGACTGGTGGCCGCCTTGCTGCTGGTCGGGTTGGTGATGGTGACATCCGCGTCGATGTCGGTGGCCGCGAAGAACCTCGGCGATCCATTCTACTTCCTGGAGCGGCAATTGCTATTCGGCCTGTGCGGCGTGTTGCTGGCGTGGAGCGTGACGAGGGTGCCTGCGGACATCTGGGAGAAGCACAGCCTCGCGCTGCTGTTGCTCGGCCTCGCCCTCCTGTTGCTGGTGCTCATTCCGGGACTGGGTGCGAAGATCAACGGCGCCCGCCGCTGGATGCGGATCGGTCCGATGAACTTCCAGGTGTCGGAGCTTGCCAAGGTGCTGGTGCTGACCTGGGTGTGTTCCTATTGCGTGCGCAAGCGCGCGGAACTCGAGCAGACGTTTGCCGGCCTTCTCAAGCCGGTCGGTTTATTGGCGGTTGCCGGCGTGCTGCTGCTGCTGGAGCCGGACTTCGGCGCGACCACGGTATTGTTCGCCACCGGCTTCGCGGTGCTGTTCGTCGCCGGCGCCCGGCTGCGCTACGTGCTATCGCTGGTGTCCTTGGTGGCGGCCGCCTTCGCCGTGCTGGCGCTGACATCAGCCTATCGGCTGAAGCGGCTCACCGTGTTCCTGCACCCCTGGGATGATCCCTTCAACGGCGGCTTCCAGTTGACGCAATCGCTGATCGCCATCGGCCGCGGCGGCTGGTTCGGCGTGGGCCTCGGCAGCAGCGTCCAAAAGCTGTTCTATCTGCCGGAGGCACACACGGACTTCGTGTTCGCGGTGCTGGCCGAAGAGCTGGGTCTGGTGGGCGTCGTCGGGGTGATCGGCCTGTTCGTGGCCTTGGTATGGCGCGCCTTTCAGATTTCGCACTTGGCCTCGAAGGCCGGGCTCAAATTTCAGTCCTATCTGGCGCTGGCCTTCGGCATGTGGCTGGGCCTTCAGGCCATCGTCAACATCGGCGTCAACATGGGCGTACTGCCCACCAAGGGACTCACTCTGCCGCTGCTCAGCTACGGCCGCAGCAGCTTGATCGTGAGTCTCGGGTGGCTCGGCGTGATGCTGCGCATCTATCACGAGGTGAAGTGCAGCTCGCGCTCCGCGGTGATGCGCATGCCGGGAGGACCCCGATGAACCAGCGTCCGGTGCTCATCATGGCCGGCGGCACCGGCGGGCACGTGTTCCCGGCGCTTAGCGTGGCGAAGGTGTTGCGCGATCGCGGCGTTCCGGTGGTGTGGCTGGGCGTGCCGGGGAGCATGGAGTCGCGGCTGGTGCCGGCGAATGGGTTTTCCATCGAGTGGGTCCGGGTCAAGGGTATCCGCGGCAAGGGATCGACCGCGTGGCTGATGGCGCCCTTCAGAATTGCAAGCGCGGTGGTGCAGGCCATGGCCGTGCTGCGCCGCGTGCGGCCGCGCGCCGTGCTGGGAGCGGGCGGCTATGTGAGCGGGCCGGGCGGCATTGCGGCGTGGCTGTTGCGCATTCCGCTCCTGATTCATGAACAGAATGCCATTCCCGGCCTCACCAACCGCTGGCTGGCGCGCATCGCCAGCCAGGTATTGCAAGGCTTTCCCGGCAGCTTCGACAAAAGCTTTAGCGCGCGGTTCGTCGGCAACCCGGTGCGCGCGGATATCGCCGCCATTCCGGAGCCCGCCATGCGCTTCGAGGGCCGCAGCGGCCGTGCCCGGGTGCTGGTGTTCGGCGGCAGCCAGGGTGCACAGCGCCTGAATGCCATGGTGCCGCTGGCGCTTTCGCAGATGGACCCTAAGCGCCGCCCGCAGGTGCGCCACCAGGCCGGCGAGCGCGGCCTCGACGCCGCTCGCGACGCTTACCGTCAGGCGCGGGTAGAGGCGGACGTGACGCCCTTCATCGAGGACATGGCCGCCGCGTACGCATGGGCGGATGTTGCGGTGTGCCGGGCCGGCGCCATGACCATCGCCGAACTGCAGGCAGCCGGATTGGGTGCGCTGCTGATTCCGCTGCCGGTGGCCACGGACGATCACCAGACCAAGAACGCCGAGACCATGGTGCACATCGGTGCCGGGCGCGTGCTGCAGGAGCGCGATATGACCGCGGAGATCTTGAGCGCCTGCATCGCCGATCTGACGGCGGACCGCGATCGCATGCGCAGGATGGCGACGGCGGCGCGCGGCGCGCGGGTCACGGATGCAGCGCTCCAGGTCGCGAACCTGTGCGCCGCCGCGGGAGTTTCGGCATGACCGACAGCTTGAGCCATTCCTTGAGCAGCAGCATGAACGATCGCATGCGCCGCATTTCCACCATCCACCTGGTCGGCATCGGCGGCAGCGGCATGGGCGGCATTGCGGAGGTTCTGGTGAACCTGGGCTACGAGGTCCAGGGCTCCGATCTCAAATCCAATTCCGTCACCCAGCGGCTCAAGCGCCTGGGCGCGAAGATTTTCATCGGCCATGCGGCCGAACATCTCGGCAGCGCCGATGTGGTGGTCGTTTCCAGTGCGGTCAATCGCAGCAATCCCGAGGTGGCTGCGGCGCTCGCGAAGCGCGTTCCGGTCGTGCCGCGGGCGGAAATGCTGGGCGAGTTGATGCGCTTCCGCTATTCGGTGGCCGTTGCCGGTACGCACGGCAAGACGACGACCACGAGCCTGGTGGCGAGTGTGCTGGCCGAAGGCGGCCTCGATCCCACCTTCGTCATCGGCGGGCGGCTGAAGAGCGCGGACAGCAATGCCCGGTTGGGTGCGGGCCGTTACCTGGTCGCCGAGGCCGATGAAAGCGACGCGTCATTCATGCACCTGCAGCCGATGATCGCCATCGTCACCAACATCGACAATGACCACCTCGCCACGCACGACGGCGACTTCTCGCGGCTCAAGCAGAGCTTCGTGGATTTTCTGCACAACCTGCCGTTCTACGGTCTCGCGGTGTTGTGCACCGACGACGAACACGTGCAGAGCATTCTCGAGTCCGTGGGGCGGCCGTTCCTCACCTACGGTTTCGGCGACGGCGCGGACATTCGTGCGGTCGATGTGGTCCGCGACGGACTGCAGTCGCGCTACGAGGCTCTGCGCAGCGGGCATGAACCGCTCAAGCTGACGATCAATCTGCCGGGCCGTCACAATGTGCTCAATTCCCTCGCGGCGGTCGCCGTGGCCACCGAACTCGGGATCGCCGACGCGGCCATTCAAAAAGCATTGGCCAATTTCCAAGGGATCGATCGGCGCCTGCAACAGTTGGGCGAGATCCAGTGGGCGGGCGGCCGCGCGCTCATTGTCGACGACTACGGTCATCACCCCACCGAAGTGGCCGCGACTCTCGATGCCGTGCGCCAGGGCTGGCCGGAGCGCCGCCTGGTGTTGGCGTTTCAACCGCATCGCTATTCGCGCACGCGGGATCTGCTGGACGATTTTGCGCGGGTGCTTGGCGACTGCGATGTGCTGTTGGTGACCGAAGTCTATGCGGCCGGCGAAGCGCCCATCGCCGGTGCGGACGGTCGCGCGATTTGCCGCGCGGTGCGATCCCGCGGCGTGGTGGAGCCGATATTCGTCGAGCGCGTCGATGAGCTGGCCGAGTCGCTGCGCGGCGTCCTGCACGACGGCGATGTGATTCTCACCATGGGCGCGGGCAACATCGGCGCGGTGGCGCAGGACTTGAAGAGCCGGATTGCGGCGGGAGTCCCCTCATGAACGGCGCGCCGCACATCGTCCCGGCGCAGATCTCGCCGGAATTCAGCGCCCGGGTGCTGTACGAGGTACCCATGTCGAAACATACCTCGTGGCATGCGGGCGGAACCGCCGACATATTTTTCACGCCGCGCGATGCGCTGGATCTGGCATCGTTCCTGAGGCAGCTGCCCGCCGCGGTTCCGTTGCTGTGGATCGGCCTCGGCAGCAATCTCCTGGTCCGCGACGGCGGGGTGCGCGGCGCGGTGGTGTCGCTGCACGGGGCGCTCGGGACCCTCGAGCGCCTCAGCGCCACGCGCATCCAGGCGCAGGCCGGGGTTCCCTGCGCCCGCATCGCGCGTCAATGCGTCAAATGGGGGTTGGGGCCCGCGGAGTTCTTCGCCGGAATCCCGGGCACCCTGGGCGGCGCCCTGGCGATGAACGCCGGGGCCTGGGACGGCGAGACCTGGCGGCAGGTCCTCGAAGTTGACGTGATCGATCGCCGCGGCAACCGCCATACGCGCACGCCCGCCGACTACGAGATCGGATATCGCCATGTGCGGGGACCCGCAGACGAATGGTTCATCGCCGCGCGCATGGAGTTCGAACGCAAACCCGGCAGCAATGACGCCGCCATCCGCGAACTGCTGGAGAGGCGCAAGCAGACGCAGCCCATCGGCGAATGGAGCTGCGGCTCGGTGTTCACCAACCCGCCGGGACAGCACGCCGCCCGGCTGATCGAAAGCGCGGGCTTGAAGGGCTTTCGCATCGGCGATGCCTCGGTATCCCTGAAGCACGCCAACTTCATCATCAATCACGGAGCCGCCCGCGCCGCCGACATCGAGGCGCTGATCCTGCACGTGCAGCGGACCGTGGCCGATTTTCACCATGTCGAGCTCACGACCGAAGTCCGCATCGTCGGCGAGCCTGAGGACCCGCCATGAGCTTGCTGACGACCCAATCCGCCGCCCGCCGCGTGACCAAGCGCGCCGACTTCGGCAAGGTCGCCGTGCTGCTGGGCGGCGACTCCTCTGAGCGCGAGATCTCCCTGTTGAGCGGCAATGCCGTGCTTGCCGCCCTGAAGCGGCGCGGCGTCGACGCGTACGCCTTCGATCCGAGCGTGGTACCGGTGCAGAGCCTGGTCGACGGCAAATTCGATCGGGCGTGGATCGCGCTGCACGGACCCGGGGGCGAGGACGGTTTGATGCAGGGCGCTCTCGAGTGGCTCGGCATTCCCTACACGGGCAGCGGCGTGCTCGCCTCGGCGCTCACCATGGACAAGCTCAAGACCAAGCGCGTGGTCATGGGCGGCGGGTATGCCGCGCCCGAATATGCCGTGCTGTCGAGCCCCGCCGATCTACCCGGCGCGCTCGCCTCCATCGGGTTGCCCCTGATGGTGAAGCCCGCCTCGCAGGGCTCGAGCGTCGGCATGACCAAGGTCAAGGCGCCCGGAGAATTTGAGCGCGCTTACGCGGAGGCGCGCGCGGTCGACCCCATCGTGTTCGCGGAGGCGTTCATCACCGGCGACGAATACACCGTCGGCGTGCTGCAAGACCGGGCCTTGCCGTCCATCCGCATCCAGCCGGCCACCGAGTTCTACGACTACCAGGCGAAGTATTTCCGCGACGACACGCAGTACCACTGTCCCAGCGGGTTGACCGCGTCCGCGGAGGCCGAACTGCAGGCGGCGGCCCTGGCCGCCTTTCAAGTCACCGACTGCTTCGGCTGGGGCCGGGTGGATTTCATGCGCGACGAGACCACCGACAAGTTTTATTTCATCGAGATCAACACCACGCCCGGCATGACCGACCACAGCCTGGTGCCCATGGCGGCGCGCCAGGCCGGCATGGATTTCGAAGAGCTGGTGTGGCGCGTGCTGGAGACGAGTTTCGCAAGGACCCGAAAATGAATCTGCAAAGGCTGTTTCGCCGCAATCGCTTCAAGAAGCCGGCCAAGGTCGAAAAACCGGCCCGGCAATGGCCCTTGGTGCTGCGCGAATGGCGCAGCTACGCACGGCGCACGGCGTTGTTGGTGCTCATCGCCGGCACCCTGGCCGCGCTCACCTGGGCGCTCGACCGTCCGATCCGCGTGATTTCCATGGACGGCGCCTTTCAGCGTGTATCGCCGGGGCAGATCGAGAAGGCGGTCGCGCCCTTCACCCGGGCGGGGTTCATGTCGGCCGACCTTGACCGGATCCAACGCGCCGTGGAACGGGTGCCCTGGGTGGACCATGCCCGGGTCCAGCGGCGCTTCCCCAACAGCCTGCACGTCACCGTCGTCGAGGAGACCGCGGCAGCGCGCTGGGGCGCCTCGGGACTGCTCAATACACGGGGCGAGCTGTTCGTCCGGGAGGCGACGCACGTGCCTGCGGAACTGCCGCGCCTCTCCGGACCCGACGGCTCGCAGGTCCAGGTTGCGCAACGCTATCTGTCCGCGCAGGGCCGGATGCTCGAGGCCGGCATGCGCATCGCGGCGCTGCGCCTCGACGAACGCGGAGCGTGGGAGATGGATTTGGACAGCGGCGTCACGGTACGGCTCGGACGCCGCGACGTTGACGCGCGGCTCGATCGCTTCATCCGCACCGCCTCGCAGGTCATCTCGCATCGCTTGAACGACATCACGTACGTGGACATGCGCTATTCGAACGGCTTCGCCATCGGCTGGCGCGGAGCCCAAACCCCGGCCGCAGGACCCACCGATGGCTAAGCGTTCCGACCGCAATCTCATCGTGGGCCTCGACATCGGCACCAGCAAGGTGGTGGCCATCGTCGGCGAGATCAAATCCGACGGGGCGCTGGAGATCATCGGCATCGGCAGCCATCCATCGCGCGGCCTGAAGAAGGGCGTGGTGGTCAACATCGAGTCCACGGTGCAGTCCATTCAGCGCGCGGTCGAAGAGGCAGAGCTCATGGCCGGATGCGAAATCCACTCGGTCTACGCCGGAATTGCCGGCAGCCACGTGCGCAGCCTCAATTCGCACGGCATCGTCGCCATCAAGGACAAGGAGGTGGTGCAGGGCGACGTCGAACGCGTGATCGATGCCGCCAAGGCGGTCGCCATTCCCGCCGATCAGAAGATCCTGCACGTCCTGCCGCAGGAATACATCATCGATTCGCAGGAAGGCATCCGCGATCCCATCGGCATGTCGGGAGTGCGGCTCGAGGCCAAGGTGCACATCGTCACCGGCGCCGACAGCGCGGCACAGAACATCGTCAAGTGCGTGCAGCGCTGCGGTCTCAGCGTCGACGACATCGTGCTGGAACAGCTGGCCTCGAGCTACGCGGTGCTCACCGAGGATGAGAAGGACCTGGGTGTGTGCGTGGTCGACATCGGCGGCGGCACCACGGATATCGCGGTGTTCGGCGGCGGCGCGATCCGGCACACGGCCGTGATTCCCATTGCGGGCGATCAGGTCACGAACGACATCGCAGTGTCCATGCGCACGCCCACCCAGTACGCCGAAGACATCAAGATCAAGTACGCCTGTGCGCTGTCGCAGCTCGCCAACCCCGATGAAACCATCGAGGTACCGAGCGTGGGCGACCGGCCGCCCCGCAGGCTCGCGCGCCAGACCCTGGCCGAAATCGTGGAGCCGCGCTACGAGGAATTGTTCGCGCTGGTCCGCGACGAACTGCGCCGCGCGGGCCTCGAGGAGTCGGTGGCCACCGGCGTCGTGCTGACCGGCGGCAGTTCCAAGATGGAAGGCGCCATCGAGCTCGCGGAAGAAGTATTCCACATGCCGGTGCGCCTGGGGGTGCCGCAATACGTCAGCGGACTCGTCGACGTGGTCAGCAATCCGATCCATGCCACGGGCGTCGGGCTGCTGTTGTACGCAAAAAGCAACATGGACATTCGGCGCGCGGAGGGGCCGCTCCTCGCGGGCGGCGTGAAGTCCATTCTCGACCGGATGAAGGCGTGGTTTCAGGGGAATTTTTGATTCATAACCGTAAGGAGAACTGGAATGTTTGAACTGATGGACTCATATAGTCAAAGCGCCATTATCAAGGTGCTCGGCGTGGGCGGCGGCGGCGGCAACGCGGTCTCGCACATGGTGAGCGCAGGCCTTGAAGGCGTGGAATTCATTTGCATCAACACCGATGCGCAGGCCTTGAAGCACTCGAAAGTGCGCACGGCATTGCAGATCGGCTGCAACATCACCAAGGGCTTGGGCGCGGGCGCCGATCCCGAAGTGGGCCGGCAGGCGGCGATGGAGGATCGCGACCGCATCATCGAACTCATCGAAGGCTGCGACATGTTGTTCATCACCGCCGGCATGGGCGGCGGGACCGGCACGGGCGCGGCTCCCGTGGTCGCACAGGTGGCGAAGGAACTCGGCATTCTGACGGTGGCCGTGGTGACCAAGCCCTTCGAGATGGAAGGCAACAAGCGCTCGCGGGTCGCCGATCAGGGCATGCTGGAGTTGTCGAAGTACGTCGACTCGCTGATCACCATTCCCAATCAGAAGCTCTTGGCAGTCCTTGGCAGCAGCACCACACTTCTTGACGCCTTCAAGGCGGCGAATACGGTGCTGCAGGGCGCGGTACAAGGCATCGCCGAGCTCATCACGCGGCCGGGTCTCATCAACGTCGATTTCGCGGACGTGCGTACCGTCATGTCGGAGACCGGCATGGCCATGATGGGGTCGGGCGCCGCTGCGGGCGAGGACCGGGCACGCGAGGCGGCCGAGGCGGCAATCTCGAGCCCGTTGCTCGAGGACATCAACCTCGCCGGCGCACAAGGCATTCTGGTCAACGTCACCGCGGGCATGGACCTGTCCATCGGCGAGTTCCAGGAGGTGGGCAACGTCATCAAGCAGTTCGCTTCGGATGATGCCACCGTGGTGGTAGGCACCGTCATCGATCCGGACATGGCGAACCAGATCCGCGTCACCGTGGTGGCGACGGGTCTCGGCAAGCCGGTGGCCCGGTCGATCGCTCCGCAACCGATGGCAGCGGCGCTTGCGCCGGCTCCCACCATGCGGGTGATTCGGCAGAAGTCGCCGATGATGCCGACCGACTACGCCATGCTGGACCGGCCGACGGTACAGCGGCAGCGCGCGGTGGGCGATGGTTTGCGGACCCAGGCGGAATCGGAGGACCTGCTGGACATCCCGGCGTTCCTACGCCGCCAGGCGGATTGATTTCGGAGTCTTGCAGCATTCCAGTTTGGCGCTCGCGGGGTTCTTTTCCGGACGTCGCGAGCGCCCGTTTGCTTTTCTTGACTTTAGGCTTCTGACCGGCCTGTGGTACCTTTGTCGCCGCTATTTCGTTTGGCGGTTGGTTTCAAATGTTGAATCAAAGAACTCTGAAGAATTCGATTCGCGCGACGGGCGTGGGTTTGCACACGGGCAAGAAGGTCTTGATGACCCTGCGGCCCGCGCTCCCGGACACGGGCATCGTATTCCGCCGCACGGATTTGGAGGTGCCGGTCGACATCAAGGCCCGCGCCGAGAACGTCGGCGATACCACGATGGGCACGACCCTGCACACCGGCGATGTGAAGGTCGCGACGGTCGAACATTTGCTGTCGGCGCTGGCCGGCCTCGGCGTCGACAATGCGCTGGTTGAGTTGAGCGCGGGCGAGGTACCCATCATGGACGGCAGCGCCGGGCCGTTCGTCTTCCTATTGCAGTCGGCGGGCATCGAGGAACAGAAGGCGCCGAAGCGCTTCATCCGGATACTCGAAAGTCTGCAAGTCGAGGACGGCGACAAGTGGGCGCGTTTCGACCCCTACAACGGCTTCAAGGTCAATTTCGAGATCGAATTCAATCACCCGACGTTCAAGAAGCATTCGCAGGTCGCTTCCATGGACTTCTCGACGACATCGTTCCTGCGAGAAGTGAGCCGCGCCCGGACCTTTGGCTTCATGCGCGATCTGGAAAGCCTGCGCGCGCGTAATCTCGCGCTCGGCGGCAACTTGGACAATGCCATCGTTCTCGATGATTACCGCATACTCAACGAGGACGGACTGCGCTACGAGGACGAGTTCGTCAAACACAAGATCCTCGACGCCATCGGCGACCTGTACCTATTGGGACACAGTCTTATCGGCGAGTTCAGCGGCTATAAATCGGGTCACGCCCTCAACAATAAATTGCTGCGTACGCTCATCGACACGGCAAGCGCGTGGCTTGAAGTCACGTTCGAAAGCTTGAAGGATGCGCCGATTTCCTATGTGGCGGCGGCGGCGAGGGTTTGAGCCACCGCCGTTGCGGACGCCGCGGCGGGACAGTGGTACAGACGGATCTTTTTCGACGCGGGGCCTGATACCGAGGGCACCTCGGCGATGGGGGCGACGCCGAGATCGGTGGCGGTCACCAGGTATTCAAAGGCGCCGGTGTCGCAGGTCTGCTTGAGTTGTTGCTGCGACAGCGTCAGCGCCGTGCCCGCGTTCCAACTCATGAATGATCCGGAGCTTATGGCTCCTCCAAGAGCGTTCGCCCTGCGCTCGAGTTCCAGTGCGCTGCGGCGCGAGAAGACCATGCCGGAGGTTTGGATCACGGACAGGTAGCTCGGCCGCTGGAGCAGGACCCACACGGCTACGGGTGATTCGGCCCAAAAGACGTCCGCGCCCGGCGGGATGCGTTCACGGAAGCCGCTAAAACCCGCGAGTTGCTGCGGCGGGAATTCGCGCGTCGTCCAACTCTTCCAGGTCTGGGGAAACGACGCCACGCATCCGGCGCCCACGAGTCCGCCGAGCAGGAGGAGGGCGGTGCGGCCGCGCCGCATCCGCGCCAGCCAGAATGCCAGCGAGACGGCTGCGATGGGTACGGTGCCGTCGTGCATGAAGCTCGAGGCGCGGCGTATCCACCAGGGGATGTTGGAGTCGAGATAGTACGCGTCCGTGAATTCGAGGTTCGTGCCCAAGCGCCAGGCGACCGCGATTACGCCTAAGCCGCAGGCACCTAAGAACACCCAACGGGCTTCGCTGGGCTTGAGCCTTTGCAGCAAGACGAGCGCAGCCAGTCCCGCGGTCGACGCGAACAATGCATAGGCGTTGGATGCAAACACCCAGGCCGAGACCAGAAGAAGGGCCGTGGTCCGTTGTTCAGTGGTCCGCAGTTCAGGTGCCTCGTTCTGCCAGAGGGTACGCACGATCTCCGGCAGCAGCAGCGCCGCGACGACGGTGCCCAACCACTGCCACCGCCATGGCTGCAATTGAGTCAACAACACCAGATGCAAAAGATCACAGGCGATAAAGGTGAGCGCCAGGCCTGTCAGCACCGTGGTCAGGGCGATCAGGGACAAAGTGCGCGCACTAGGTTTCCGCAGAACCCGAAACCCTACGCAGAGCGTGGCGAGCGTTACTGCTGCGCGCGACCAATCGTCGAGCTGCCAGTGGGCGATGAACAAATAGGGGCTTCGATTCTCGACCAGCGCCAACCAGTGGGTGTCGAAGCGGCCCCATTCACCCGGCGGCACGACGAACGCCGCCGCAGCTACGGCAATGAGGCCGACGATCGCTACTGCGCCCGTGACGAGGGGCTTCGGTTTGCCCAGATAGAGGTACACCAGAGCACAGGCGCCGGCCAAGGCCATGATGGGGTGAATCAAGACAGCCGCGATCCCGAGCGAGGCCGCGAGCGTTTTGCGTTGCCACAGTGCGGCTGCGAGGCTGCCCAGAACCAACGCTTCAGCGGCCATCCGTGGAGTGAGAAACGGCTCGATGCAGGTGAAGATCCGATCGGGCCCGTAGTCGCCCGGCATCGCGATCAGGACGGCCACGCCGAATATCGTCATCGACGAGGGCATGACTGCCCTCGCCAAAGTCCAGGCAGCCGCCAACAGCGCCCATTGCAGCAGCAGGGTCAGCGTTGCCCCCGCCCACTCGACGCCCAGCAATCGGCTTGCGGCTGCGTAGATCGGGCTGAAGATCGTGAAGCCGTCCTGAGACCCAAATCTTAGGAACACGTCCTCGGCCAGCGAGTCGGGATGGAGGCGAGCCAACGCTTGGAGGGTGTATAGCCCGGCGTCGTGGAAGATTCCGCGGTAGCTGTGCGACAGCGCCCAGGTAGCGACTACCAGAAGCCCGACCACCGCAAGGCTTAGCCGTGACGTTGCCGAGGAATTAAGGGGGGGCGAGGGCATTCCGGATTATGTTCATACGGGTGGCCATGGGGCGTGACCCAAGTCTTATGCGCGCGGCGGGACCACTTTGATTCGAACCTTTTGAATATCGACCCTCATCGAGGAGCCGACCTGTACGCGCAGCGCCTCGGTGACATAACGAAGCCGCGCCGCCCAGGCGGCACCGGCCACGCCGATGGTCAACTGGCCATGCTCAAGCCCGGCGCTCACGATGCTTTGTGCCAATGGCGACGGAAGGGCGGCACAGACATGCTCGAATGCCCGGGTCCGCGCCTGCGTCTTGGCTTTCAGGTCCGATAACCGTTTGCCGCTGCCTCCTAGTAACTCATTGATACTTTTAGGTTTTTTCACTCTGTTCGGAGCTACCTTAGGGAATTTGTGTGCGAAAACCGTGCAGTTTTCCTTGTTTCGGCCGACCTTATTCTGCATAGTTTAATCTTATTGACATCTATGCCCCGGAGGGCGCCCCCCAAGGATGATGGAGCTGGAGTTCGATTCCCGATGAATGTAATTTTTGTCGGCCGCAAGACGGGCCGAGTCAAACAGTTGGACCTGCGGCATCCCCTCGTGGTGACGGCTGCCTTGACACTCGTGTTCGGCATCGTGGGCGGTGCTTTTTCGATCGGCGTCGGCTTGGGCGTGCGCCATCATGCGGCCAATCCCGCCGTCGACCAGCTCGGTGGATGGTCCGCGGAGCTGGTGCGGCAGAAGGCTCAAATCGAGGATGTGCGGCGCGCGCTTCAGGAGAAAGTCAACGCACTCGCGATGCGCGTGGGTCAGATGAACGCCAACGTGATTCGTCTCGACGCCCTCGGCAAGCGCTTGACGCGCATGGCAAAACTGGACGATGGCGAATTCAATTTCGGCAGCCCGCCGCCTCTGGGCGGCGAGACCGTTGACGGTCAACCGGCCCAGATCCCGAGCCTTACGGCCATGGTTGACGATCTGCAGACCCAGCTTTCCAGCCGCGAGCAGCAATTGGGCGTCTTGGAGAACCTGATTCTCACGCGGGAACTCAACAAGCAGGTCTATCCGGAGGGCCGTCCCGTGCAAGAGGGGTGGATTTCCTCCTACTTCGGACGCCGCGCGGACCCCTTCACCGGCTTTTCTGCGGTGCACAAGGGGGTTGATTTTGCGGGGCCGGAAGGCACCGTGGTGTCCTCGGTTGCGGCCGGCCTGGTGACCTTCGCGGGCGAGCGCGCGGGCTTCGGCCGGATGGTCGAAATCAACCACGGGAACGGTTTGGCGACCCGCTATTGCCACAACGAGAAGCTGCTGGTGAAGCAGGGCGACATGGTGCGCAAGGGTCAGGACGTGTCGCTGATGGGGTCCACCGGCCATTCGACCGGTCCTCATTTGCATTTCGAGGTGTTGAAAAACGGGTCTCAGGTTGACCCGCTCCGCTTTATTGGTGAGGATCGCTAGGATAAACCCGGGCACGTCCCTGTGACGGCCTGAAGTCCGCCCCCGGACCTTCCCGAGGCCGGGTCCACCTCCGGACCGGACTTCCGTGAGAAACGATTTCCCGGCTTTCCGGTCTATCCGTACAATACGCAGTTTTCTCAAGGACTCCCCCTGTGTGGAAGCTTCTGACTCAGATTTTCGGCAGCCGTAATCAGCGACTCGTGAAGGAGCTGAGCCGTACGGTTGCGGCCATCAACGGCTTCGAAGCCGCCACCGCCCAGCTTAAGGATGGTGAGTTTCCCGAGAAGACCCGGGAGCTCAAGGCGCGCTTTGCCGCCGGAACGCGGCTCGACGATCTGGTGCCTGAGGCGTTCGCGCTGGTGAGAGAAGCGTCGCGCCGCAAGCTCGGTCTGCGGCATTTCGACGTGCAGCTCATCGGCGGCCTCGCCTTGCATAACGGCAAGATCGCCGAGATGCGTACGGGCGAAGGCAAGACGTTGATGGCGACGCTGCCCGCCTATCTGAACGCCCTCACCGGGGACGGCGTACACGTGGTCACGGTGAACGAGTACCTGGCGCAGCGCGACTCGGATTGGATGGCACCGGTGTTTCGTTTCCTCGGTCTCGAGGTGGGCGTCATCAAGAACGCTCAGTCCGCGGAAGAGAAGCGCGCCGCCTATGCCTGCGACATCACGTACGGAACCAACAACGAATTCGGCTTCGACTACCTGCGCGATAATCTTGCTTTTCGGCTGGAAGATCGAACCCAGCGCAAGCTTTCGTTCGCCATCATCGACGAAGTGGATTCGATTTTGATCGACGAGGCGCGCACGCCGCTCATCATCTCCGGCCCCGCCGAAGAGAGCACCGAACTCTACATCAAGATCAACACGCTGATCCCCAGGCTCGTCAAGCAGAAGGAAGAGAACGGCCCGGGCGATTACGCGGTGGACGAGAAGACCAAGCAGGCCACGCTCACCGAGGACGGGCACCAGAAGGTCGAGGAGTTGATGTCGGAAATCGGACTGCTACGCGACGGCGAGAGTCTGTACGACGCCACCAACATTCGTCTGATGCATCACCTGAACGCGGCGCTGCGCGCGCATGCGCTGTACAAGCGCGACGTCGAATACATCGTGCGGCAGGGCGAAGTCATCATCGTGGACGAATTCACCGGCCGCACCATGCAGGGCCGTCGCTGGTCCGACGGCTTGCACCAAGCCGTGGAAGCCAAGGAGGGGGTGAAGGTCCGGGAAGAGAATCAAACGGTCGCCTCGATCACCTTCCAGAATTTCTTCCGACTGTATTCGAAACTGTCGGGCATGACCGGTACCGCCGATACCGAGGCGTTCGAGTTCCAGCAGATCTACGGCTTGGAAGTCGTCGTCATCCCAACCCATAAGCCGATGATCCGCAACGATAAATCCGATCTGGTTTTCCTCTCCGAGGGCGATAAATTCCAGGCCATTCTCGAGGACATCCAGGATTGCGTGAAGCGCGGACAGCCGGTGCTGGTCGGCACAACTTCCATCGAAACGTCGGAGCGGTTGGCGAAGCTGCTGGTCGGCGCCAAGATCCCGCACGAGGTGTTGAACGCGAAACAGCATGAGCGCGAGGCGCACATCGTGGCCGAGGCGGGCCGCCCGGGCGCGATCACCATTGCCACGAACATGGCCGGACGCGGAACCGACATCGTGCTGGGCGGCAGTCCGCAGACTCAGATTGATGCCATCGAGAGTCCGAACGAGTCGGAACTGAACCAAATCCAGGTCGACTGGCGCAAGCGCCATGAAGAAGTCGTGGCCGCGGGCGGCCTGCACATCGTCGGCACCGAACGCCACGAATCCAGGCGCATCGATAACCAGCTCCGAGGCCGTTCCGGACGCCAGGGCGATCCCGGCTCGAGCCGATTCTATTTGTCGCTCGAGGACAATCTGATGCGCATCTTCGGCGACCCGACGCGCATGAAGGCGCTGATGACGCGCGTCGGCATGAAAGCCGGCGAGGCCATCGAGAGCGGCATGCTGACGCGGCAGATCGAGCGGGCCCAGCGTCGCGTCGAGCAGCACAACTTCGATGCCCGCAAGCAATTGCTGGAATACGACGACGTGGCGAACGACCAGCGCCGCGTCATCTATCAGCAGCGCACCGACCTCATGAGCGCCGAGGATGTGGCGGAGGCGGTCAAGGGCATCCGGGAGGATGTGGTCGCGCAGCTGGTCGATCAGTACGTGCCGGGAGGCGCTGCCGAGGAACAGTGGGACGTGCGCGGGTTGGCGCAGGCCATCGAGCGGGATTTCGGTCCGGTGCTGCCCATCGACGCATGGGTCAAAGCCGAAGAAGCCGGCGACGGTTCCGCACTGAAGAAGAAAATAGAAACCGCACTCGAGCAGGCGTACCTCCAGAAAGAAACGAACGTCGGCCCGCAGGTGATGCGCTACATCGAAAAGGAAGTGATGCTGCGCACGCTGGATCAGCATTGGCGCGAGCATCTGGCGGCGATGGACTACATGCGCCAGGGCATCTTCCTGCGCAGCTATGCCCAGAAGAATCCGAAGCAGGAATACAAGCGCGAGGCGTTCGAGTTGTTCTCCGCCATGCTGGATCGCATCAAGTTCGACACCCTAACCACCGTCTCGAAGATCCAGGTTCGCAGTCAGGAAGAGATCGAGCGCGAGGAATATGAGCGGCAGCAGAGATTGGCGCGGGCATTGCAGCTGCAGCACGCCGAGGCTATTTCACCCATTCAGGCGCCCGGCGGCCCCGAGGACGGAAGGAGGCCCGCTGGGATCCCCGGCTTCGGCGGCTTTGGTTCCGCGGACGGAGCGCCCTTGGAGCCGCCGGATCCGCGAACGGCCGCGCCGGTCGCGGCCCCGTTCGTGCGGGACATGCCCAAGGTCGGCCGCAACGAGGCGTGTCCCTGCGGATCGGGCAAGAAGTACAAGCACTGCCACGGTGCCTTGCAGCAAGCGAGCGGTTGACCGGGAACGGTGCGCACCAGAGCGACGGTCGCAGCAAGTATGCCGGCGCTCCGGTGATTCACGTCGTCGCGGGCGCGGTGATCGACGCGGCCGGCCGCGTGCTCATCGCGCAGCGGCCTGAAGGCAAGCATCTTGCGGGCGGCTGGGAGTTTCCCGGGGGCAAGCTCGAGCCGGGCGAAGCACGGGCGATGGGGCTTGAGCGGGAGCTGCGCGAAGAACTCGGCATTGCGATCCGCAATCCACGGCCCCTGATCCGGGTGCGCCACACCTACCCCTATGGCGAAGTGCTCATCGATATGTGGGTGGTGAAGAGCTACAGCGGCGAGCCGCGGGGACTGGATGGACAGGCGCTCAAGTGGCTGTCCCAGGAAGAACTGGAGGAGGCGGAGTTGCTGCCGGCCGATGGGCCGATCGTACGGGCGTTGCGGTTGCCGGAGCGGTTGAGGCGCCGATCGACCCCCGACTACGAGGTGATTGAGTCGACGTTGCCGCGGAAACGTCTCGCGGTTGACGGGAAAGCAGTTGTTCACGTTGGCGCAAATGAGCGCTCGAAACTGGTCGGGGTGTTTTGCGGGGGTGGCCAGGAGGGGGTTGAAGCGGCTGCGGTCGGCGCCGGAGCGGGGACGGATGCGGATTTCCTGGTTCTACGCGACGTCCTTGCGGATGGCGAACTTGTCGCTTTATGCGACGCGGTTCCGGTGCCGGTGTTTGCGTGCGGAATCGGGATGGAGCAGGCCTGGGCGCTGGGGGCCAGCGGTGTTAGCGAAATATATGATTGATTTCGCCGCCTTCGCGCGCCGCACGACTCCGATCACTTATTAAGTCAATACTTAATAGGTGGTGGATGACAAGACCCGATACCGGCACGACACCGATGCGAGCATTGATGCGGGCCCGTCGAGATATGGCGAATCAGCTAAGGGTGAGACCCGGGGCCGCGATGACCTCATAGATTCGCGACGTATGCACGATCCGGTATAACATATGCTGGTAGTTTGTCGGTCATGTTCAGCCAGAAGGCCCCGGGCCCGTGCTACTGACCGTGCTAATTAAATCCGCGAATCATTGCACATCCAGCCCCGACGCTCCCATGGGTTTCCCGGATGCCGGAGTTTGGGTTGGGCAGTGTGCCGATCACGCTGTTCCCAACGAGCATCACAATCAGGCAAGCCGCAGCAACCCATCATCTCTCATGATCGCGAAGTAGGACCATGCAAGAAGCGAGCAGTACGGACAGTCGGGCAATTCAACCATTACCAGCCGACTCCGCGGCTTTTCATGTTCTATGTCCAATTTGTGGCGGATCTTCGTTAGTCGACAAATACACAGTGAATAAATTCACGGTAACGAAATGCAAAAGCTGTTCGTTAATGTTCGTTCGCGAACGCCCCAGCAAAGACCTCTTGGGCTCATATTATTCGGGTGACGTCGACTACGTCTACAACGACCCGGTGAACATCGCGAACCTTAACTACTATTTCCGCGAGGCCAAGAAATTCATCGAAAGTCGAGTGCAAGCGGGCCGGATATTAGATATTGGATGTGCCGCCGGAACATTCTTGGATGTGATGGGCAATTGGGAACGCCATGGCATCGAATTTCCTTCCAAGGCAGGCATCTGTGCGCGCGAAAAGTATGGTGAGAATGTCTACTTGGGTGCGCTCGACGATTATCCAAAGCAAGGTGCGTCTTTTGATTGCATTACATTATTCGACGTATTTGATCATATGCCGAACCCCATCGATGCATTGAGAAAGTGCAACGGCCTATTACGACCTGGCGGACTGTTGGTGGTGAAAGTGCACGATATCGGTTGCTTGTTTGCAAAATTATCCGGGAGCCGGTTTTACGCGATCGTTCCACCGGCCCATCTCTTTTATTACGACCGGCGGACGCTCAGTAACACCTTGAACAAGGCTGGTTTTGACGTGATCGATGTACGACACATGGCGCATATACTCCTGCTCAAGACAATTCCCTATCGGCTCGCTCGAGGCAATACCGGGTCCGTGGCGCATTCAGTCTATAAAGCTTTGGCCAAGAGTTCGCTTGGGGATATTCCGATCAAGAAGAATCTGCATGATTTGATCACGATATTCGCAGTGAAAAGGTAATTCACGCGGCGCGGCAAGGTCGTGTGGCAGACACGCACTTTTGGGGTCGACGTTAGAAATTCATCGAATCAGGGCTAGACAAATGCTTAATGCAACAAAAGCCGATGCGGAAGCGGAGCGAGCGTTCGCGGACCTTTGGCGAAAAGAACTGGGTGAGCATAGCCGGACGGTTGCAGCCACCGCGCATAGTGTCGAAGCTTCCTTTTGTGCCGCCATGGCAACATTGGAAAGCAGTGTACGCCGCGGAGGGAAAATCCTGCTGTTTGGGAACGGAGGCAGTGCTTCCGATGCGCAACATATCGCAGCGGAACTGGTGGTGAGGTACAAGAGCAATCGGCTACCGATTGCCGCACTGGCATTGACAACCGATACAGCTACACTGACGGCCTGCGCCAATGATCTCGGGTATGACACCATATTCCAGCGGCAGATCGAAGCGCTGGGCCGCGGAGGCGATGTTGCGTTCGCGATTTCGACTTCGGGCAGGAGCCAGAACGTGCTACTTGGCCTCCGTCAAGCAAGAACGATGGGGATGCGGACCGTCGGTTTGTCCGGTGGTATTGGTGGGGAGATGCGAGAGCTCTGTGACGCTCTCTTGGTGGTGCCCTCCTCAACGACTTCCCGAATCCAGGAAATGCATATCACGATCGGGCACATGCTGTGCAAAGCATTGGAAGAGCGGCTCGGGCTCGTCTAGATCGATATGGCAGCTGCAACGACGCGCCTGCCTGATTTGTTAGGTAGGTCACAATAACCCTGGTGAATCCAGCCACTTACCGTTGATCCGTCGTTTGCTCCGAGACCTGTGCACGGCATGGCAAGACATAATCTGGTACTTTTTAGCGGATGACAATTCCAACCCGCGTGACGTCAGAGCCAGCATTTGCGCTCGATCCCCTCGATCGCATCGCAGTCGCCTACCTGACACTGCCGCTCGCGATTTTCTTGCTGGGTTGGTTCGAGTGGTGGGTGGCGGTGCCGCTCGTGGTTTGCATGGCTTATTCCCTGCGACCATCGTTGGGCGCCCGGGCGGCGACCTCGCCGACCCCAACGGCGATTCGCGTGCCGGTGACGTCCTTGCAACTGACCGTGGCGGTGATCGTGGGTTGCGGCTGGACATTGCTTGGCGGCACGGAACACCTGGTGTTCGCCAACGCCGATTGGCACATACGCGATGCCGTGCTGCACGACCTGGTCGTCTCGCCGTGGCCAGTCGGCTACGGTCTCCTCGACGGCAAAGAGACTTTGCTGCGTGCGCCGGTTGCCTTTTATCTGCCGCCGGCGCTGGTGGGCAAAGTGCTCGGCCTCGCCACGGCGCATGTGGTGATGGGCATCTGGACTGCGACGGGCGCCACTTTGTTCCTTCTGCAGGTCCTGTCACTCACCCCCTCGCGCCTCCGTGTAGCGCTGACGGTGAGCGCTGTGGTCGTGTTATTCAGCGGGCTCGACATCATCGGCAGCCTGCTCAACGACGGTCCGCGCTTCCGCTACGACTGGAATATTACGACTCACATCGAGTGGTGGGCGGGTAAGTATCAATACTCGTCGATGACCACGCAATTGTTCTGGGTGCCGAATCATGCGTTCGGGGGCTGGTTGGCGATCGGTCTCTTGTCCCGTCACCCGCGTAGTACCCAGCTCAATCTATTGCTGCCTATCGTCGTCGTTGCGGCGGCGCTATGGTCGCCCTTGACCGCGCTCGGATTGATGCCTTTCGTGCTGTGGCGGGTAGCGGCGGATTCCTGGCGCGAGCGCTCGTGGCGCTTGGTCAATCCCCTGGTGTGGGCGCCGGCGACGGCCATCGGACTCGTGATCTCAGCATACTTCGTTCTCGACCCAAGCCGCGTCGCCAAGGGCATGGCCGTCGGCAGACACGACGATCTCGTCATGGACTTGTTGCAGCAGGCACAATTCTTTTTGTTGGAGGCTGGATTCATCGGCGCCGCCATTCTTGTGTTGCACCGCTCCTCGCAAGTGGCGTTGGCGCTGGTGATTCTCGCCCTGTTGCCGCTCGTGTATCTGGGTCCCGGCAACGACTTGGTCATGCGCGCCTCGATTCCGAGTCTGGCCATATTGACCATCGCCAGCTGCTTGGCGCTCATCGAACCAGTCGTCGATAAAAGGCGCCTCCGCTACAAAGCCGTACTAGTGGGCCTGCTGGTGATCGGGGCTGTCACCCCGGTCGAGGAAATCGCGCGAGCCGTCCTTTTGCCGTCATGGCCAGTCAACACGACCGCCACGTTGATTGGTGCCGACTGCGGCCATTTCTCCCCGCACTACGTGGCCCGGGTGGGTGACGAAGAAATCGGGCGCCTGATGCGGCCGACGCACCGCGTGCCGCTAGGGCCGCAAGGGCCCGCATCGTGCAGCAATCCCGCCTTCGAACTCATGTGGAGTTGGGGTTTCTTCCCTCGTGAGAAGCTTCGCCCGCTTGTGTCCGTCCGAGGCAAACCAGGTAATTCTTGAGGTAGCCGTGTCCCCCATCGAATCGTCTGCCCAATCAACGGAAGTCGACATGCTTCTATCAGCAGGTCATCTCATTTATCTTCACGGCGGCCGTGCCGGTCAGCCCCTGCTGATCCTCTCGCCGGCAGATTCGGACGGGTTCGTCCGTGTCGCGCCGCTGTTGACTGCCGGTGCGTCGGGACATGGGTTCGGACTCGCAATGGAGCCCGGTGACTTTGCCGTCGGCGGCTTATCGGGGTGGGTGCGGCTCGACCGCGTCGGCTGGCAATATATCGCGGACGCGGAAGTCGCAGGCACACTCAAACCGTCGGCGCTGGCCCGATTGCATCGGGCCTTGTGCACGCAGGAGGCCCGCGCCTACTCCGACATCGCGCACTGTCCGACGGAGTTCGTACCAGGCAAAACCCCCATTCCGCCGTCGGGCAAGGTCATCGGCGCCCGCGAATTGGAATTGCTCGTTGAGTCTTCGCTCGACGGCTGGCTGACCACCGGACGATTCAACGATGCCTTCGAGCGCAAGCTCGGCGAGTACCTTGGCCGAAAACACGTGCGCACGACCAACTCAGGCTCTTCGGCCAACCTCCTCGCAATGACCGCGCTGACCTCGCCGCTGCTCGGCGACCGCGCGTTGCGGTCCGGTGATGAAGTCATCACGGTGGCCGCGGGATTTCCGACGACGGTCAATCCGACGCTGCAGAACGGCCTGGTGCCGGTCTTCGTGGACGTGACCCTGCCCACGTACAACATCGATCCCGAACGGATCGAGGCCGCCGTCTCGCCGCGAACGCGCGCCATCATGATCGCGCACACGCTCGGAAATCCATTCGATCTCGATACGGTGATGGATGTTGCCCGACGCCACGATCTGTGGGTGGTCGAGGACTGCTGCGATGCCCTGGGCGCCACTTATCGGGAGCGCAAAGTCGGCACGTACGGCCACATAGGCACCTTGAGCTTCTACCCGGCCCATCACATCACCATGGGCGAGGGCGGCGCGGTGTTCACGGACGATAATGATCTGCGGCGTGCGATCGAATCGATCCGTGATTGGGGCCGCGACTGCTATTGCGCGCCGGGCAAAGACAACACCTGCGGCAAGCGCTTCAAGTGGCAGCTCGGCGACATGCCGGCCGGCTATGACCACAAGTACACCTACTCGCATCTCGGCTACAACCTCAAGATCACCGATATGCAGGCGGCGCTGGGCCTCGCTCAGATGGATCGTCTGGAAGGGTTCGTCGAGTCGAGAAAGCGGAATTTTCGGCATCTGTATCGGCGACTCGCACCGCTCGCTGATAGCCTCATATTGCCGGCGGCGACACCCCACAGCGACCCATCCTGGTTCGGATTTCCAATGACGCTGAAGCCGCAGGTCAATGCAACGCGAGAACAACTGACCGCATTCCTCGAGCGGCACAAGATCGGCACCCGGCTGCTGTTCGCAGGAAACCTGACCCGCCAGCCTTACTTCCGGGGACGGCCCCATCGGGTGAGCGGTTCGCTCGAGAATACCGATCTCGTCATGGCGCGCACGTTTTGGATCGGAGTGTATCCGGGTCTGAGCGAAGTCATGCTCGATTTTGCCGCCGAAAAAGTCAGCGAATTTCTGAGGATTTTCGGCGGTTCCAATCGATAAACTCTTGCTCGAAATGCGGCGTCGTACCGAGTTCCCACCGGGCAGTTGATGCCATCATGAGATCGAACAATAAATCAGGAGCGCATATATGACTGTGAATATCGCCGGTCGAGCCGTAGGGGACGGAAATCCCTGTTATGTGGTCGCTGAAATTGGCATCAACCACAATGGTGACATGGAGTTGGCGAAGCGACTGATCAACGTCGCCATCGCGGCGGGTTGCGACGCGGTGAAATTCCAAAAGCGGACCGTCGACGTTGTTTACACGCCCGCCGAGCTTGCAAAAGTACGCGAGAGTCCATTCGGCACCACGAACGGCGAACTCAAGCGGGCGCTCGAGTTCGGGAAGGAGCAGTACCAGGAGATTGACGCTCACTGCAAGAATAGCGGCATTGTGTGGTTTGCATCACCGTGGGATGAAGCTTCGGTGGATTTCCTCGAATCCTTCAATGTTCCGTGCCATAAGGTTGCCTCCGCGAGCTTGACCGACGACAATTTACTGCGCCACATTCGCGCAACGGAAAAGCCCATCATCATTTCGACCGGCATGAGCACGATGACGCAAATCGAGCATGCAGTGGAGGTATTGGGAAAGGAGAATCTCATCGTGCTGCATTCAACAAGCACCTATCCTGCCAGCTACGACGAGCTTAATCTTAGGGTAATCCCGATCTTGGCTCAGCGCTTCAACGTTACCATTGGTTACTCCGGTCACGAAACGGGAATTCCATCTTCCGTTGCCGCGGTGGCGTTGGGCGCCAAAATGGTCGAGAGACATCTAACCCTTGATCGTGCGATGTGGGGTAGTGACCATGCCGCGTCGCTGGAACCCAATGGTATAACCCGTTTGGTGCGAGATATTCGCCTTGTCGAAACGGCGTTCGGGGACGGCAAGAAACGTGTGTTCGACCGCGAAATCCCCATCATAGAAAAGCTGCGACGTGTCGGTCGTTGAGCGGATGGCGTCGATCAAGGCGCTCGTCATGGACGTCGACGGGGTGCTCACTGATGGCACGTTTTTGTGGAGCACCACGGGCGAGGAATTAAAGCGCTTCTCTTTTGAGGATGTGATGGGGTTGTCGCGAGCGCGCCGGGCCGGTTTGAAACTCGGACTGATTTCCGGGGAGGACAGCCCGTTGGTCGATCGATTTGCCGAAAAGATCGGAATTTTAAATGTTGCGAAAGGGTGCAAGGAAAAGGGAGTCGCACTGCGCGAGTTCTCCCAATCTACGGGAATTCCGTTGGAGCGTATCGCCTATATCGGAGACGACGTCAATGATCTGCCGGCGCTGGCACTTGCTGGGCTTGCCGTAGCACCGGCCAACGCGCAGCCGCCAGTGATGGCCGCAGTCGCGCTGGTGCTCGCGCGAAGCGGTGGTCAAGGTGCGGCTCGAGAGCTCGTCGAAATGATTCTTGCGGCTCGCACGCCAACTACTCATACCAACAAGATTGAGCCATCGTGAAACTGGGTATCATGCAGGGCCGATTGGTCGCTCCGGAAGCGAATCGATTTCAAAGCTTCCCCCGTGCGCGCTGGCGCGACGAATTCGCGCTGGCCGCGGCCGCGGACTTGGATACAATCGAATGGATTTACGATGCCTATGGGGAGAATGTCAATCCGCTGGGGACAGCCGCCGGAATCCTGGAGCTGCGCCGTTTATGCGGCCTACATGGCGTGGGTATCGAGTCAGTTTGCGCTGATTGGTTCATGGACTTTCCGCTGGTGGGGGTTGACGCCGAGTCTGCTCGAGAAAGATGGCGTAGGCTCGCCTGGTTGATGCGGCAGGCCGTTGAATTGAAAATCAATCGAGTGGTCGTTCCGTTTGTCGATGCATCCGCTATCCGCGATACCGAAGCGGCCGCGAATGTCGTTGCGGGCCTCACTTCGTTGACGCCGATGATCGACCAGACGAATGTCGAACTCCACCTCGAAACTTCCTTGTCGCCGCAGTCCTTTGCCTCGTTGCTTGAGGGGATCACCGATCCGCGGGTCAAGGTCAACTACGACGCCGGCAATAGCGCGTCGCTCGGGTTTCGCCCACAGGACGAGTTTGCCGCCTACGGCGCAAGGGTCGGCAGCGTGCACTTGAAGGATAGGCGAAAGGGTGCCGGTACCGTGCCTCTGGGGGAGGGGGACACCGACTTTTCATCACTCTTCGACTGTCTCAAAGCGGCGCAATACAGCGGCGATTTCATCCTTCAAGTTGCGCGCGGGACCGACGGCGACGAACTTGCTTGGACCCGGCATAACGTCCAAACCGCCAGGCAGTGGATGCGGAAACTGGAGTAGGGCCCCTTGCTCAACGAGACGCTGAAAACCCACAGTTGCAATGGTCTTATGGAACACGATGGAATTCACTCTTACAATAAGCAGGGCGCGGCGCCACGGGAACGACCCGACCCGGCCATCATTTCCAATCCGTCGAGTACTGCGGCATGAACGGACCTATCTTCGACCTTACCGGTAGAATCGCCCTTATCACAGGTGGCGCCGGCCTGTTGGGACTTTCGCACGCACGCGCCATTCACCGGGCCGGTGGAATTCCGGTCCTGTTGGACGTGGTCAAACCGGAATTTGGCCGCCTGCGAGAAGAAGCGCTGATTGATGCGGAGTATCTACACTGCGACATCACCCGCGAAGACGATGTGAAGTCGACCTTATCGACCGTCATATCGAGGTTCGGCAGGGTCGATATCCTCATCAACAATGCCGCCAACAATCCCAAAGTCGAAGCTTCGGCCGGTCTACACAATAGTCGGCTGGAGAGCTTTCCCTTGGAGCGGTGGGAGGCCGATTTGGCGGTTGGCCTCACCGGTGCGATGATTTGCAGCCGAGTATTCGGCGCCGAGATGGCGCGCCGTGGCAAGGGCGTCATCGTCAACATCGCGTCCGACCTGGCATTGATCGCTCCCGATCAGCGACTGTATCAAATCGACGGACTTGCGCTCGACGCACAACCAGTGAAGCCGGTTTCATATTCAGTGGTAAAGACAGGGCTGATCGGCTTGACCCGCTACCTGGCCACGTACTGGGCAGGACAAGGTGTAAGGGCTAACGCGCTGTGCCCCGGCGGCGTGGAAAATGGTCAAGATGTCACTTTTTTAAAACGCATCGCGGAGCGAATTCCCCTGGGCCGTATGGCGGATCGGGACGAGTACCAGGGCGTTATGCTATTTCTGTGTTCGGACGCATCCTCCTATATGACCGGCGCAGTAGTGGCGGTGGACGGTGGCAGATCGGTATGGTGAACACTCCCCTAATTTCCATCATGGTGCCCTGTTACAACGAAGAGGGTAATGTTGAACCCCTTTACCATCGCGTCGTGGCGGTGATGGCGGACATCACCGACGTCCGATTTCAAATACTGTATATCGACAATGCCTCTACCGATCGGACTGAAGAGAGGCTGCGTAAGCTGGCCGCTGAGGATCCGCGCGTCAAGGTGATTTTCAATCTACGGAACTTTGGTGTGCCTCGTTCGCCCTTGCACGCGTTTTTTGAGGCATCGGGCGACGCCGTCGTTCCTATGGCTTGCGACTTACAGGATCCCCCGGAATTGCTGAAGGAATTCATTCGGCTCTGGCGCAGCGGTTTCAAAGTGGTGGTTGCGGTCAAGCCGGCGAGCCGCGAATCCGCCATTATGTTCGGAATTCGTCGTGCGTATTATCGTCTTCTGAATAAGCTTTCGGAAACGCCATTGATCGAGAACTTCACGGGTTTCGGGTTGTACGACCGCGAGGTCATCGAAGTGCTGCGCAGCATTCCGGATCGGCGGCCTTATTTCCGCGGTTTGATTGCCGAGCTTGGATATGCCCGCGCCGAGGTCCCGTTCGTTCAACCGAGGCGTGAGCGCGGGTTAACCAAGTCCAATTTCTACGCGCTTTACGACGTTGCGATGGCGGGTCTGACGAGTCATTCGAGAGTTCCGCTTCGCTTGGCAACCATGGCGGGATTCATTCTCGGCGCCTTCAGTCTACTGATTGCGCTGGTCTATCTTGTGCTCAAACTCATGTTCTGGAAGAGTTTCGCGCTTGGCCAAGCACCTGTACTGATCGGGGTGTTTTTCTTCGGTTCCGTGCAGATGTTTTTTATCGGGATCTTGGGAGAATACATCGGGGCGATACATGCCCAGATCCACCCCCGTCCATGGGTCATCGAGCGCGAACGATTGAATTTCGATCAAGTACCGACCGCAGTTGAAGAGTGACCCAAATTTTTGGTGGCGATTACCCCAGGAACTCCGTTTCATGTTGGCGGGAGCGTACAACACAGCCTTTGGATACCTTGCATTCACCGTATTGTTCCTTCTGCTGCATACACGAATACATTATCTCGGAATTGCCGTGCTGTGTCAGGCGGTGTCATTGACGAGCGCCTTCATTGTCCACCGTCGTCTGGTGTTCGTGTCGAGGGAACCATGGCAGTCCAGCTTCATTCGGTTTAATCTCAGTCAACTTGCGGCTTTCCTATTTGGAACGGCTGGACTCTATGCTCTGGTCCGCTTGGGCCGTTTATCCCCGCTTTTCGCCCAGGCCCTGCTCATCGTGCCGGCCGTATTGCTTACATACACTTTGCATCGCTGCTTCTCATTTCGCTCTCCGCTCAAATCATGATCACCGTTCGATCCGGCGCGCGCGCCCTAATATCTTCGACGATTATGTCCGCTCCCGCGCTTACCGTCATTAATACGACCGCATCCGGATACTCGGCAAATCCGATCGATGGTGCGACAACGGGGGTGCTTCCGTCCGCGGATAGGAATTGCGCGTTTCGATCAAGTATTGCCTTGATCGGCAGTTGATGAAGCGGCCCACCCGGCGACCGTGCACGGGCAAAATTATCGCCTCTGCCGTAGACAAGAAAGTCTCGCGCTCCCGCGCGCTCGACGATCAGCTCGCGGAGCTTCTTTGCGCGAAGGGCCTCTGAGTCCCGGTAGGATGAGAACGCCTCCCGGAGAGTGATTGTGGAATGCATCGGGCCGGGGCGGTTACCGCCGGACGTGGCAAAGACAAATTGCGCCGGATACTTGCCATCCCGATAGGCAAAGCGATGTGTCCCATACATTGTGACGTCGAGCGAGTGCTGCGCCAACCACCGGGAGAGAGCCAACCGGCTAAAATGATTCACATGCAGCCGATCGAAATAGTACATGAATTCGCGGCGCGGGCAATCGTTGTAGCCAAGCGGATCGGGCACTTCGATATAGAGGGTGCCGCCCGGAGCGAGGTGTGGGAGCAGTTTGGACACCTCGCTCAGATCGACGAAGTGTTCGACGACATGGGATAGAACGATCAAATCGAAACTGATGGCTGCGGAGTCCAAATTCTCGAGGAAAACGGCCGTTGGCGTGGAGCGCAAGGAGTTGCGCAAATCAGTGGCGTATATCTTCGCGTTGGGGAGCAGTCTGCAAAGACGTTCGAGCAACTGACCTTCTCCCGATCCAAAGTCCAGGCAGTTACCGCGAAAATCGCTGCCCAAGTAGCCGCAAAGCAATTCAGCTTGAATCCTATGGAGATTGTCCGGTGTATCCGCGTCGCTGACGTGCGCCGTATCGTGCAATGCCGACCGGTAAAAGGTGCGATATGCCTCGGCGTCGAGATGCTGCGCGAAAATAAAATCGCAGTCGGGACACCAGCGAAAGCAAATAGAGTCCGCAAGCGGCGGTTTTGCGGCGCATTGCAGTTCGAACACGGTCTCCGCGGGTATCCGGCACAAAGGGCAGCAATCGTCGCGTGGTTGTGTCATTCGCTCCTCGAGCATTCATTGTTCAACATGACGGCGGTCAAACGGTGCGCGTTTGACCGCCGTCCATGACATAGCAGCCGCCTGTACAAAATGCCGCCTGCGTCGAGCATAGGTAAGCGGCCAACGATGCCACCTCCGCCGGAGTGCCGAACCGCTGGAGCGGAACGTCCGCCCTCAGCATGGCCGTCACGCCGTCGGCCTTTTCCTCCAGCTTCTTCTGCCACGAACCTCCGGGAAACCATATGTTCCCCGGAGCAATCGAGTTGACGCGTATTTTTTGCGGCCCGAGCTGTCGCGCTAAATTCTTGGAATAGTTCAACAGCGCGGCCTTTGCGGCTGAATAAGGAAGGGGGGCGGAGCTGGCTTCGATCGCGGCGATCGATGATATATAGAGTATGGAGCCGCCGTTGGTATTGGCAACCAGATATGGCAGGACCGATTGCGTAAGGCGCATCGAAGCGAAGAAGTTCTGCTCAAACAGCCTCTGCCACTCTGCTTCACTCGGAGTCCATCCAGGTTCGCCGCTTCCCGTTCCCAAGTTGGCGACCAAATGGTCGATCCCTCCGAAGTGCGCAGCCGCACGCTCATAGCCCGACGCGATAACTGCAGGCTTGGAAAAATCTCCAGAGATCGCGAGCATATTGTCTCGATTGCCGGGATTCCCGACTTCCTCACATGTTGCCCGCAACGATTGCTCGTCTCGTCCGGTTAGAATCACGCATGCGCCTTGCGCCAGCAAGGTCTCCGCAATCGAACGGCCTATGCCGCGCGAAGAGCCGGCCACAAATACTACTTGCTTTTCCAGTTGTAAATCCATGGTTTTCGTACTGCGACTCGACCCACTCGCGCTACACGGCGGTCCACCCGCCATCGACTCCCAGGTTTTGTCCGGTGACATAAGAGCTGGCATCAGACGCCAAGAACAACAGAACGCCGCACAACTCACTGGGGTGTCCTATACGGTTCAGCACGGTGGACGATTTCAATCGCCGGACGAATTCCGAATCCGCCATCACCGAATTTTGGCCCTCCAAATCCTCGGTATTCGAAAAGGGTCCCGGCGAGATGCAGTTCGCGCGAACACCCGCCCGTCCCCAAAAACTGGCTGTATAACGGGTGAAAGCGACCAGCGCCGCTTTGGACGCAGAATAGCCCGGCGGGTTCAGCGAATCAGTCCCGATATAGAGATCCGGTCTCGGGGCGACGGTCGCATACATCGTCGCAATATTTATGATCGAGCCGCGCTGCTGTGCCTTCATTTTCGCTCCAAATCGCTGCGTGGTTTGTACCGCCCAATAGACGCCGCCTTGCAGGTTTCGCTTCCATTGGTCGAAAGTCGAATTTTCGAGAGACCCCTCCGGGACATTGAATCCCGTCGCCGCGCCGAGTTCATGCGCATTGTTGACTAGAATGTCGATGGATTTCTCCTTTTCCGCTATCTCGGTACAAATAGCATTGAGTGCATCGACGTCATACATGTCTATGCGATGTGTGGCAATCCTGTCCTTACCAAACTGATTTTCCCATCGGGTCTCCTCATCGTGCAGACGGCCGCTCCGCCCCATTGCTACGACGCGCGCTCCGTTCGCCAACAGCGCAAGCGCGAACGTACGTCCAAGAAATCCTGACGCACCCGTCAGGACGGCAGTTTTTCCCTGAAGATCAAACAGTGCGCTTGCCTTCAGTTCCGCGATGTCAATGCCCATCGTAGTGTCCTCATTCGCCTTTGCCGTCGAAGGAATACTCGACTACTCAGAAATCGGCTTCACGATCATATTGGCAAGAAACTCCTCTCGTGGCAGGGAAGGATAAAGATCCTCCAGCGGCTTTGACACGAAGCTGCCGTCCGGCTTTTGATGGCTCTGCAGTCGAGGGGCCCGTACTTCGTCAGGCAGCACGTTAACGTCGCAAACCACCGGACCGTGCATGTCGAGGACGCGGCGGACCTCGGCGGCCAGATTCGACTGATCCTTGATGACGTAGGTGCCAAGTCCGTAGCTGGCGCCGATCTTGGATAAATCGGGGATCGTTAATCCGCTATGACGATCCGCGCCGATGGTTGCCTTGCCGAAATACGCAATCTGCGACGCGCGAATTGAACTGTAGCCGTCGTTGTTGAGGATGAAGAATTTGATCGGCAACTGCAGCCGATGGATGGTCTCCAGCTCTTGTATGTTGAACATGAAACCCCCGTCGCCGTCGACGGCGATCACTTCACGTCCGGGATTTGCGATCGACACAGCAATGGCCATCGGTATCGCATACCCCATCGCGCCCAGACCGGCCGTGTGGTAGAGCCGTTGAGAATGAACGGTGGGACAAGCAAGCAAATAAATTTCGATGGCCGATCCGCTATTCCCGACCACGAGACGATCGTCCGCCTTGACGGCAGTGCCGATGACCTCCGCTAGATTGAATACGGATACTCGTCCCGCGGCCTTGCGATGCTCTGCTGTGACCACTGGATAGCGCGTCTTCCAATCTGCGCAACGGTCGATCCACGAACTGAAAGAGCCGCGTTCAACGGCGCCCATTCTATCCAGTAATTCCGTCAAGAACGCCTTCGCGTCGGCGCACACGGGTTGCTGCAAGTATGGATGCAGCTTTCTTAGTTCAGCTGGATCGACATCCACCGCGATCTTGTATGCCTCCCTCGCAAGGTTCTGCGGGGCGTAGCCGGTAATCGCGAAATCCAATCGAACTCCGACGGCGAGCATGAAGTCGCAATTTTGTAACGCGAAGTTGGCGCCTCTCGCCGCGACGCTGCCGGGGCGACCGACATATGTGGGGCTATTCGAGGGCACAAGATCAGCCGCACACCAGGTAGCAACGGTCGGAATTCCGAGGCGTTCGCGTAGAGCTTCGAATTCCTTCTCAGCCCGAGCAAGGCGAATTCCGTTACCGGCGAACAACAGCGGCCTTTCACATGCACTGAAAGACTGCAGCACGCGATCAACCTCCGTGGCGACATCCGAGGTGCCCAGCACGAGAGACCGTTCTATCTCGGTGGGATCAAAACGCCGAAGCGTTTCAGCGTCGATCGGCGACGCTTGAACGTCCAGCGGAATATCGATCCAGACGGGCCCCGGCCGTCCGTGGAGCGCGAGATAGACCGCCTTCTCCAGGTGATAGCGAATATCCCCCGGAATCACGACGGTGACGGCGTATTTGGTTATCGGTTTGACGATCGCGCAAATATCGACTTCCTGGACACCCAACTGGCGCATGCCCAAGGGCTGTCCGCTGATCGGGTCGAACATACGGTCGGGCCGCTTAACCTGCCCGGAAATGAATAAAGTCGGAGTTGAGTCGAGCCATGCGCCGGCCACGCCGGTGACGGAATTGGTTCCGCCAGGTCCGGTCGTTACGAAACACACTCCGAGACCGTTGGTCGCCTTCGCGTAGCCTTCCGCACAGATTGCCGATGCCTGCTCGTGTGAATTACACACCGCCCTGATGCGTGATTCGCTTCCCAGCGATTGGTTAAGGTGCATTGCCCCCCCGCCGGTCACAAGAAATGCGTTCGTCACGCCGCAATCCGCAATGTATCTCAATACGTAATCCGAGAGCTTCATTGATGGACCAACTCTTTTTTCCTCTTAAAATGAACCATCATCGGCTCAAAGATCAGGGCCAGCACATGTTAGGCCAATGAGTCCGGTCTTGGCTACCTAATGAGAAATCGGTGCGACCGTTTGCGCGCGCCCTAGAGCTGAGAATCCGTCGAACGATAGCTCTCGATCGTTCGACTGAAGCCGATTTGAGGGGTAATTGTGGGCTTCCAGCCAAGTGCTCGAAGTTTCCGGGTATCGACTATGCCGCCGGCGTTTTGGCTCGGAACGTAGCGGAGCGGTCTGGCGCCGGTGTCGAACACCGGCCTAATCCCCAGTTCCGGGACACAGCCAACCACCACTCGCGCCAGTTCGGCGACACTAATTGTTGCATCGTCGTTCGCGAGATTGTACGCCTCCCCGGGCGTGCCCAGGAGCATGATAGTGAACAGACCGATAATTGCGTCGGTGATATAGCAAAATGGGCGAGAAGCGGTCCCATCGCTTGTTAGTACGATGTCTTGGCCAGCAACCGCGCATGCGACAAAGTCGGCGAACACTCGGCCATCGTCGGGCGCAAGGCCGGGCCCGTAGGTGTGCGATAGCCGCGCCACTGTCGTAGGCAACCCATGCTGATGCGTCCAGCATGCGCATAAGTTCTCTCCGGAGCGCTTGCCTTCGCCATAGCATGAGCGAATCTGCATCGGGTCGAGCGCCCCGAAAGTATCCTCCGAGACCAATGGGGTCTCGCCTTGCACGACGCCGTAGACATCGCCGCTGCTTACGAATAGAAAGGAACGGCAATTGCGCTCCGACGCGAGTCGAAGCAAGTTGTAAGTCCCGAGACTGTTGGCCAGGTGCGTTCCGATCGGATCACTCGCATAATGAATCGGCGACGCATTGCTGGCTGCGTGAATCACAAAATCCAGCTTGCCGCTATACTCAATCGGCGAGACGACATCCTGAGTCAAAATATGAAGATCCTGCCTACCGGAATAGGCCGAAAACCGCACTGCCGCGCGAGACTGGTTCCTAGACAGCGCGATTACCCTCGTCTTGGCAGTCCCATCGACTTCGTTCCGGTGAAGCAGCGTCTCGACCAGGTGGGAGCCGATGAAGCCGCTTGCGCCTGAGACCATGACGGTCGCCCCGTCGAACTGTGACCACGGCAGATCCGCGCCGATGATCGTGCTCAGATCCTCGGTCATGATCGGATGGCGAGCCACAACTATGTTTGGCAGCATCGAATCGAGCGAATCATTGGCCATGATGCATATCCAGCGTTAATCCGGCACCCCGAGGTTCGCGGCGGCGGACAACTTCGATTCTGATGTTACGACGCGGGACATCCTTGGGCAACGACAGTCCTCTCATTCGAGGCGCGCGCCGCCCAGATCAAAAAATGTGATGTGCGTCATTCAAAAAGCCTGCTAGGGGGGCACCATGTCCGTGGTTGCCGACATCAAAGATCTGCCGCCCCGTGATACGCTTCGATTCTTTCCGGCGCGAAAGCCCTATTGCTTTGGGGGACAGGGTGAAAAGTGAGCTTCATGGCGGCTGATATCGCCCCGACCCGCGGACGCTGTTGCGACATCTGTCAATCGCATAGGAGAGCGGTCGTATACGAGCAGCGGTTCGTTTCCTTCGACCATGATGCCGGCTTGCTGACGGGTTACGATGTTGCGGTATGCGGCGGCTGTGGATTCGTGTACGCCGACGGTCTTCCCGAACCGCTCGTGTTCGAGCGGTATTATCGTGAGATGTCTAAACACGGACCTGCCTTCGATGCGACGCGTCCCGTTCCTTCTTATCGAACCCACAATATTGATCTCATTGCATCGCAAGTCGTGAAGCGTTTGCCCGATCGTTCCGCGCGAATCCTGGACGTTGGCGTGGGTAACGGCGACATACTTCTGGCTCTCAGGGAATTTGGTTACCGGAATCTCACCGGCCTCGATCCGTCGCCGCGTACCGCCGAGATTGTGGAGAGTAGACACAAACTGCGTGTGCTGAATACCCCTGTGTCTCAGTTGACGTCTTGTACGGAAAAGTTCGATGTCATATTGCTGTCTGGGGTGCTGGAGCATTTCAGGGATCTTCGCCCCACACTGTTGCTGCTCAAGACGCTTCTCGACAAAAATGGATGCATGTGCGTTGCAGTTCCGGATGCAGCGCGGTTCGCGGAATGCGTTGAGTCGCCGTATCAATACTTTAGCGTTGAGCACATAAATTTCTTCACGATGCGAAGTCTCCAGTCGCTGTTTGCATGCGTGGGAATGAATCTGCGAAGTAGTTGCTGGGAGTCAACCGCTCTCCTCGGTGTTTTGAAGGAGCCGATCATTCATGGCATCTTCGAGACCGGGGCGATTGCGTTGCCGCCAATGCGGGATCCAAATGGATCGGAGCAAATCGGTCGCTACGTCGCGTATTCAAGGCTGAGACAGGATGTCTTGATGGCGCGCATCCAAGAATTCCTGACTTCGGGTGACGGGATAGTCATCTGGGGCGCCGGCAGCTTGACGATGCATCTATTGAGCGATCCTCGGTTCTCGCTGCTTAATGTCGTGGCGTTTGTTGACGCAAACGCGAATTATTGGGACAAGACGATTCGCGGTGTCCCCGTGATTTCGCCGGCCTCCGTGGCGGCTTATCGGGAGACGATCTTGATCGTGTCGTACTCCTATGAGGATGAAATCTGTTCGGAAATCCGTACTCTATATCAGTTGAACAATAAGATTGTGCGTCTCTTTGGCGTTGAACGAGTGTAAGCAGGAATTGTGGGTGTGGCCGCGATTGCTGAAATACCAGGCTTTTCATGGATTGAGAATCTGATTGAAGAAGCGCAGCATCGTCGCATATACATGCCGCCCATCGTGCTGCCGGATCAGTCCATGTTTGCCCCCGGGATATACCATGACTTCGAATGGCTTGCCAAGGTCCTGCAGCCTGCGAAAAATCTTCGTGCTGTTCAGAAATAGAACATTGTCGTCAGCCATGCCATGAATGATCAACAGCCCACCCTTGAGATCTTTGGCATACGGCAGCACAGAACTCCCCTCATAGCCGGCCTCATTCTCCCGCGGCTTGTTCAGATACCTTTCGGTGTAGTGAGTGTCGTACAAGGTCCAATCGGTCACCGGAGCGCCGGAAATGCCGGCATGGAACAGCTCAGGGGCCTTGAACATCAACATCAACGTCATGTAGCCGCCGTAGCTCCAGCCCCAGACGCCGATGCGCGCGGGATCGACGAAGGCCTGCGAACCAAGCCAGCGCGCGCCCACTACTTGGTCGGCTACTTCGACTTCGCCGAGTTTGCCGTGAATGGGCGCTTGAAATGCTTTGCCCCGAAAGGCGGTACCGCGATTGTCCAATTGAAATACGACATAGCCCGCACGGGTCAGGATTTGGGTGAATGAGCTGCCACTCCAGCTATTGAGAACGCGCTGTACGCCAGGGCCTCCGTAGACGTCGATGATGGCCGGATATCGCTTCTTCGGGTCGAAGTGCAGGGGCTTGAACAGGCGATAGTGGAGTTGCTGTCCGTCGCCGGCGGCGAGCGTCCCGAACTCCGGCACGGAGTTATCCGCCGCATAGGGTGCGTCCGGATGCTGCTCGTTCAGCCGGTTCTCCATCAGGTAGGTGATCAATGCGCCGTCGGAGGCATGCAGGCCGACCTGCGGCGGTTGGTCGACGCTATTGAAAGCATCCACATAAAAGCTTCCATCCGGCGGCATGACGATGCTGTGCAAACCCTCCTCGCGGGTGATGCGGTTCAATTTCGATGGATCTTGTGTGTCCAATGACACGCTGTACAAATGCCGCTCCAGCGGACTTTTCGCCGTGGCGGTGAAGTACAGGAGACGGTGCGCTTCATCGACCGCCTTGATGGCTCGGCCCCGGAAGTCATCGACGCTCCAGTCGCCGGCCGTGAGCCGCCGTAACACACGGCCATCGTAGTCGTACAAGTACAAATGCGGGAAACCGTCACGCGCCGAGACCCACACGAATTCGCGCGCCTTGCTCAAGAACGTCAGTTCGTCGTTCAAGTCGATCCAGCTGTCGCTGGTCTCGGTCAGGACCACACGAGTCTTGCCTGTGGCAATGTCCGCAAACAAGAGGTCCAGGCGGCGCTGGTCGCGGCTTTCGCGTTGGATGGCGATGGTCTTGCCGTCCGGCAGCCAGTTCACCCGGGCGAGGTAAATGTCCGAATCGGGTCCAAGGTCGACCCAGGTGGTCGCGCCGCTGCGGACATTGGTCACCCCAAGACGGATCGAGACATTGGCGCCGCCCGCCGCGGGGTAGCGCTGTGCAAAGGTTGCCACATTGTCGGCGGCGATTTCGAAGCGCTGGGTGACTTTGACCGGCGTCTCGTCGATCCGGGCAAAGGCGATATGTTCATCGTCGGGCGCCCACCAGTAGCCGGTGCTGCGGTCCATTTCCTCCTGGGCGACGAATTCGGCCATGCCGTTCTTGATCGGCCCGCGGCCGTCCTTCGTCAGCGCCTTTTCTTTTTGTTTTGTCAGGTCGTAGGCGAAGAGATTTTGATCGCGCACGTACGCGACGTATCTGCCTTTTGGCGACACGGACGCGTCGGTGGCGAAGCCCTGAGAATGGGCGATCTTCGTCAAAGCCTCCGCCGCCGGTTTGGCCAGATCGTAGTAGTAGAGATCTCCGCCCAGGGGAAATAACAGAGCCTTGCCCGACGGCGCGAACGAGTATTCCAATATTCCGGACAATGCAGCCGTGCGTTGACGTTCCCTGCGGTTCCGCTCCTCATCCGACAAGGTTTCGCGGCCCGGCGCCAGGAGGTCCGAATCCACCAGCACTCGGGCCTGGGCGTCGCGAATGCTGTATTCCCACAAATCGAGACGATCCTTGTCACTGGGCTTCCCTTGAAGATAGGTCACCCGGGATCCGTCGGGCGATATTTTCAGCCCTATGATGCTCGGCCCGGCAAGTGCGGGAGCATCGAATAGTCGATCGATGGTCAGTTCGGCGGCCCGCGGGGCCGACACAACGGCGCAGGCAACGATGGCGGGCGCGAGATAACGCCCGGGATTACGGGATTCGGCCATGCGGGTTTGAACCTTGTGAGATGGGTGTCGGCAATGGTATTACAAACGCGTAATTCGGTAGCACACCTCTGTGAGGCCGGAAAGGCCACGGGCGCGCATCCGAGGTTCGTTGCCCAAGACCTCGCGTCGAGCCAACTCGTGAATCGAATAGTGGCGCGAGTAGAGACGTTGCACTTCTGCAGAATCCACGGAAAATGGAGGCCCTTTCATCTCCGCCTCCGGGTATTCGAGAGTGACCAGCAACGTGCGCGTGCCCGTCCCGGTCAGCGCCGCAAGGTGTTCGACGTATCGGCCTCGCTGTTCCGGTGCCCAGGAAACCAACGAGGCCCGGTCATACACGGCCGCCACCTTCCCGAGCCGTTCGGTAGTGAGTTCGAACAGGTCGCCGCGGTAGCATTCGAGATTCACCGCCTCGTAGAGGTCGAAGTGCGGAATGGCGCGCCGCCGGGCTGCGACACCGTTCTCCATGAAAAATGCCTGGAGGGCGATGTCAGAGAGCTCGATGCCAACCACCACGTGTCCCTGATCCTGTAACCAGAGAAGGTCGAGGCTCTTGCCGCACAACGGGACCAGGACGCGCGCGGCTTTCGGCAGCGACAACTCGCGCCAATGCTGAATCAGGTTGTCGTCGACCGAGGACCTGTGAAACCCAATCTGCGCCGTGCGCCAGCGATCGTGCCAAAATTCAGGGTGCACCGTAGTGGTTCTCGTGCTGTTTAGTGAGTCCGCGAGGAATTAATCGGGAGCAAATGCCATCGTCGGCGGGTGAGGAGCATCGATAAATTGCCGCTCACCGGGCGACAACTGATCGTAGTCGGCCGGTTGCAACGTAAACATGTGCTGTACGGTACAAAGGCCTGCCAGATCTTCACTGGAGTGAACGGTTATAGAGGCAGACTCCAATTCGATCGTTTGCGGGAACTTGCCATCCCGGTGTTTTGCGAGGATCTCCGCGGATCGAGCACAATGCGTTGCTGCCGTTGCAACGACGCGAAAGCCCGTCTGGTAGAACATTCGATACATGTCGCTCTGGGTAAAAAAGCGTATGTGCGTGATGTCCAGAAGGCCCGATCGGCGATAACGCCAGTATCCGGAAATCAGATCCTGGATCAAAAGGACATTGCGAACATTCGGAATGCTGACAACCAGCTGTCCCTTCTCACTGACGAGATTGCGCAGAGTGAGGAGTGTGTTCCACGGGTCGTAAATGTGCTCCAACACGTCAAACAGAAGTACCGTGTCAATATCCCCGCGCCGCACACCCTCACGGTTCCAGTCGATGTCCTCGAACATCTGGCACAGAACCCGGTCGATGCGAGGGCCTGCAATCCGTGCGGCAGGCTCGTTCGGTTCGACGCCCCAGACCTGCGCTTGCGGAAATCGCTGCTTGACGTTCGCTGCAAAATCACCATTACTGCAGCCCACATCCAGGATGAATTTCGGCTCTTCGACAAGAAGTTCGAGCACACTAGGCGACGGTCCTCCAAGATAGACCAGGCCGTGCGGCCGACTCAGAATCTGCCAATCGAAGGAGGCCATGGGTTCATAGATTGGTGAGACGCCGGCCACTGGCGTCCGCGGCAACGGGGAATAATTGGGTTGGGATTGTTGAGTCTCGGACGGGGACGGCGCGGGCGTTTCTGCCGGCGACGTGCCGGCAAGTGTCTCCTGGGGCTTTCCTCGGCCGAAGACGCGCTTGATGTGGAATGCGATGTATTGATGGAGCGCTCTGATGAGTTGCTTCAAAAGTGTGCCAATCATCGTGAGAAACCTCCGGTGAGCATTGCGGCCGCCACGGCGCTGACGACAAAGGGGCCGTCCAATCGACCGGCATTATCGCACCAAATCCCGCGGCGTCGAGATTTGCCATGTGGCACAGATCCGCCGAAATACCGGGGCGACAGCCTTCATAACGTGTGATCTAAATCCGGCCCACATCGCAAATTCGAGCGTATTATGGGAGAAACCGCCAAACATTCCCCGGCCATCGAAAATTTGTGAGGTTCTGTCCCCATGTTTGGAAACTTCTTTAAGACTGCGGATGTAGATCAATTTGCCGATTGGATAGTGACCGAAGTCAAGCAGGCCTTGCCTGCAGGGTTTTCGCCGGGCACAAAAAATATTGCGGAACGCGCTGAGCAATTGAACGCGAGCATCGCGAAGAGAACCGGGGAATTCACTCGAACTGCCAGTCTAAACATCTACAAGAAGGCGCGCTTAGCTGCTCGTGTCCGCGAGGGTATGAGTGCCCACGGTTATCCGGAGGCCTTCGTCAAATCATTTTCGCTGGACCTGCTCACCCGGCTGCAGGCCGCGTCAAAGCAACGTACCCGCTGAGTGTAGTCGTGCGGTTGAGCAGCACACTCTCAGTCCGCGGAGGCTAGTCCGTGAGCCCCAGACCGCCTGGTCGTCGGACGCCCGCGGCCAATGTCCATCCGCTGCTGGAACAGGCGGTTGGCCTGCATCAAGCCGGCCGCATCGCGGAGGCTGCCGGCATCTATGAGAAGATAATTGCACAGGCACCCGACCATTTTGATGCGACACATCTACTTGGTGTAATCGCCCTCCAGGAAGGCCGTCTTGAACAGGCGCGAAGCTTGATTGCGGCCGCGTTAAGAATCGATCCTAACGATACTGCCGCACTCAATAACTTGGGGACGGTGCACCTACGCAACCGGGAACTCGAGGTCGCGCACAAGCATTTTGAGCGAGCGGTCAAGCTGCAACCAAATTCGTCCAGTGGACTCACCAATCTGGGGACGGTATTGCGTGAGTTGGGCCGTCCCCGCGAGGCGCTGGTGCCGTTGCGGCGGGCGCATTCCGGAGATCCAAAATCGGCAATTGTTTGCAATTTGCTTGGCGCGTGTCTCCTCGAGACCGGAGACGCGCACGCAGCCGTGGAGCTTTTCGAGGCGGCGACGCTCGCGGAACCCGACAACGCGGACGGCTGGGGCAACCTGGCCGTCGCACTGAACAGCACGGGCGAGCACAGCCGGGCGCAAGAGTGCGCCGTTAAAGCGGTCGCCATGCGTCCTCATTCTTCCGCTGCGGTTGCGGTGCTGGCGGCCGTCGAGTTCGAGCAAGGTCAGATCGAAACCGCCATTGCGAGGTACCGGGAAGCAATTGCGCTGCCGGAACCTTCGGTGCAGACGCATTGCGCATATGCCAACGCCTTGTGGACAAGTGGCCGTTGCGAAGAGGCACTGGAACAGTTGAGGCAAGCTTTGGCAATCGACGGCAACAACGCGGTCGCTCGCTGGAAGCTGGCGATGTCTCAATGCCGGACTTTTTACGGCACAGAAGGCGACATTGAGAGATCGCGCCAAGCCTTTTCGCAATGCCTTGGCGATCTGCAGGCCTGGTTTCACGCCGTGCGCCGCCCTGAAGCGTACGCGGCCGTCGGCACGACGCAGCCCTTCTTCATCGCCTACCAGCCCTTCAACAACAGGGATCTATTGAGTCACTACGGCAAGGTGTGCAGTGAGTGGATGGCTTCGATGGTGCTCGATTCGCCCGAGGCGCAGACCACGCGCCCGCAAAGCCCCGGGGAACCGACCGCAAAGGGCAACAAGATTCGCGTAGGCATCGCTTCAGCCCACATCAGAGACCACTCGGTTTGGAATGCGATCACCAAGGGGTGGATCCGGCATTTGGACAAGTCACGGTTTGAAGTATGGCTATACCAGTTGGGACGCACCACCGATGAGGAGACGGTGCGCGCGCGGGGCGATGTCGACCGTTTCGAGGATCGACCGAAGAACCTGCAAGCCTGGGTTAAAACGATACGCGAGGCGAATTTGGACGTGCTCATCTATCCGGAAATCGGCATGGATGCGTTGACGACACAACTTGCCTCGGTTCGTCTCGCGCCTGTCCAGGCAGCCGCGTGGGGACACGCGGAAACGAGCGGCTTGCCCACGATGGACTTCTACATTTCCGCCGATGGACTGGAGCCGGTGAACGCTCAGGAAAATTACAGTGAACGGCTCGTGCGTTTGCCCAATTTGGGCGTTTGTGTAGAACCCCTGGCCCCATCGATTACGGTCCCCGATTTAAGGCCACTTGGCTTACCCGACGACGAACCTTTGCTGCTGTGCCCGGGAACGCCATTCAAATATTCACCGGTGCATGACCATGTGTGGGCGCGCATCGCCAAGGGCTTGCGTGCGGACAGCGGTAGGCGTGGTTGGGCCCGAATCGCCGGGCGCTTGCGGAGGAGGAGCAGAGGCCGGCTGGTGTTTTTTAGGAGCGGCAACAAGTCCATGGACGAACTGCTAGCGCAGCGCCTACGCAGGGCGTTCGACCGCGAGCAGGTGGATTTCGATGCCCATGTTTGCCTGGTCCCCTATCTCGACCGGCCTCGATTTTTCGGTTTGATGCAGCATGCTGCGCTGATGCTCGATACCGTGGGATTCTCCGGATTCAACAACGCCCTTCAAGCCATTGAAACCGGTCTACCCGTGCTGGCGAATGAGGGTGATTTCATGCGAGGCCGTTTGGCCAGCGGCATCATGCGGCGAATGGACCTGCCGGAACTCGTTGCGAGCACCAACGAAGATTTCATACGGACTGCGATTCGATTGGCGTCGGATGCTTCGGCATGCAGGGAATTGCGAGTCAAGATCGCGGAGCGGCGCGGCATATTGTTCCGCGACGTCGAGCCGGTCCGAGCACTTGAGCGCTTCCTGATCGAGGCGGTTGGCCGGTTCTAGTCGGATCCCACGTGGATATGATCGGGCGGCAAGTTTGCTTGATAGCGCGCGTGGATGCTCGTGTAGCCGGCCTCGAGGTGCTTCGTGAAAAGTGATGGGTCGAACAGGGGCTTGGTGAGCCGGTTGTCGGCCAGCCTGTTCTTGATTTCGGCCAGGCGCAGTGGACGGGTGGCGAGCTCGATGGCCAATTCCTCGTACTGCTCCTGAGTGTACGTGATGAGTTCCGGCAGCCGGATGGCCTGCAGCAAACTCGCCGCAATTCTGCCTGCGAACGTCTCGCCAATGCAGGTGAGCACGGGCAAGCCGGTCCACAAGGCATCGCTGGCGGTTGCCCCCGCGTTGTACGGCAGCGTGTCCAAAAACAAATCCGCCGCGCGATACCTGGCTAGATACTCCGGAATGGGCAGCCGTTTGCCGAAGACGATCCGGTCGGCATCAACTCCCCTGAGGCGGGCTTCTTTCCTGATGTTGCTTACAGCCGCCGCAGTGTCGGCGTAAAGAAACAGCACGCTGCCTTCCACTCTCGTCAATATCCGCATCCAGCCGGCGAAGGTCGCGGGCGTGATCTTATAGGTGGTATTGAAGCAGCAAAATACGAACCCGGTTCCGGGCAGATCGAGCTCTTTGCGGGTGAACACATGATCCGCAATCCGCCGCTTCGAGTCGTTCGCTTGATAGCTTGGAAGAGATAGGATCTTTTCCGAATAGTGCCGTTGATCCGCGGGCGGAATAATCGTGGGGTCTGCGACCAAGTAGTCCATGTACCCGGCTCCCATCGTACCGAGGTAGCCGATATAACTGACCTGCAAGGGTGCGGCCCGCAGAGCAAATATATTTGACCTACTGCCATGCGTGTACCCGCCGAGGTCGACAGCAATGTCTACGGTCAAGCTTCTAGCGAGCGATGCGATTTCCACATCGGATTTCCCCTGTACATCGAGGAATCGGTCGAATGCTCGCGCGAGCCGCTTTCTCAACTCTTCCTGGGTATCGGGGCCGAACGAAAAGGCGATGATCTCGAACCGGGATCGATCGTGAGTCTCGATCAGTTCGGCCAGGAGACGAGAAGCGGGGTGCTCGCGAAAATCGGCCGAAAAGTAGCCGACTCGTATCCTCCCGTGCGGAGCACGCTTGGGGATGGTCCCGAGCGAATCATCCGCCGGGCACGTTTCGCGCGCCCAAATCTCCGCCGCCTTTCTTTGCAGCCGCGGAGAATCCGAGAAAGTGAGAAAGGCGAAGGGATGCGATGCGGGTTCGTCGCGTTCGATACTCGCGGTCACCTGTGCAACGTCCGCGTCGAACTCGTTCCAATCGCAGATCTGCATCCTCGCCTCGAGCCGAGCGCCAGGGAGGAATTTAATGTCGGGATCGAGGCGGCCAGCGACCTTGTAATCTGCGGCCGCTGCCTCGAACCGTTTGATGATGCGAAAAACCGAGGCCCGGTTGAAGTAAGCCTCGGCATAATCGGGCTTGATCGCGATGGCTCGGTCGTAGCTGAGTAGAGCAGCATCGATTCTATTGAGGGCGTAGAAAACGACGCCGCGGTTGGAGTAAGCCTCGGCATAATCGGGCCTGATTGCAATGGCTTGGTCGTAGCTCCTCAATGCAGCTTCGAGTTGATTGAGTTCTTTTAGAGTATTGCCGCGATACATGTAAGGAGGTGCATTGTTCGGCGCTATTGCGATGGCGCTGTCGTAGCTCGCCAGCGCCGCCTCAAATCGCTTGAGAAGGTGCAGCACGAAAGCTCTGTTGGCGTAGGCTTCGGCGTAGTCGGGTTTGATCGCGATGGCCCGGTCGTAGCTCTCCAGCGCTGCATCGAGTTGTTGGGAGTGTTGCAGCAAGACTGCGAGGTTGAAATGCGCTTGTACAAAGTCGGGATTGATCGCCAGGGCCTCGGCGTAGCAGACCAATGCCTGGTCAACTCCGCCAAGATCGCTGAATATGTTTCCACGGCTGTACCAAGCCACCGCGTCCTCGCGATTGAGCGCGATCGCTTGATCGAAGCTTGAAAGAGCCGCATCCAATTGACCGAGTTCCTTGAAAGCCAGTGCCCGATTGCAATACGGCCCGGAATTGCTGGGTTCGGCCGCGATGGCCTGGTCGAAGTACTGAACCGCCCTCCCTAGATCCTTCAATTGGCCCGACAGCACGCCCAATAGATTGAGCGTGTCAAAGTGCCCGGGCCGCATGTCGAGGACTTCTTGATAAATATCTCTTGCGGAAGCCAGTTGTCCCTGCTGATGCAGGGCTCGTGCTTGTTCAAGTCTCTCCGCCAGCCTCGCCGACACCGCGTCCGTCATCGCGCCCTGATTCGGAATATCGCTAGACTTCGGCGGCATTGGGTACTTCCATTAGAACGCCTCTCGGGAAGGTCATGCTTTGACGGCGATCATGTTCAGGCTGATTGGAACGCTTTTCAGCTCAAGGCAGCTCGTATCCTGGAACAACCCGAAACCCGGGACTCGGTGCATGCCGGTAAAACCCGCCGCATCCAGGAAGCTCCTCAGAAATTCCTCATTCAACCCGACTAGGTGGTAATCGTGCTCGTCGACGTGTCCCCCGAATATCATGCGCATCACGAGAAAGCGGTCCTGAACCGATAGCAGCGCACGATCGACGAAAAGGCGCGCGAGCACGTCAAGATCCGGCACGCTGACGTACAACGTTCCGCCCGGCCCCAGCACGCGATGCCACTCTTTCAGCGTCTCAACAAGCTGACCTCGATAATCGAAATGCTCGACTACGTGCGAAGCGTAGATTTGTTCGAATGAATTATCCTCGAAGCGACGGAGATCGGAAGCATTAGCCACGTGATCAACGCTTGGCCCCGGATTGGCATCGAGCACCTCCCAACCGGGCGTTCTAACCTGTCCACCGATGTGGAGTTTTCGTGGCACGTTAAGGGGCTCCGAATTGCATGGGGTCAAGTCGGCTGGGACTTGGGGTAAATGTGCTCGGGTCGCAGGCGTGCATTCAATCGCTCGTACATCTGAGTGTAGGCGCATTCAAGATTTTTGGCGTATAGAGCGGTATCGAACAATGGTGTTTTGAGCCGGTTCGACGCCAGTCTTTGTCTAATCTGCGCCAGGCGCTGCGGATTGGCGGCCAGTTGAACCGCCAACTCCTCGTACTGCTCGGCGGTCGATGTGATGAGCTCCGGCAAGTCGATGGACTTGAGCAGGCTGGCCGCCACCCGCGCGGCAAACCCCTCGCCGACGCAGGTCAGAACCGGCAAACCT
>Ga0179587_10000013_pt1 | contig 89504 bp, 79 predicted proteins | sample CZODoug2_1_08_16_FD_185932 | JGI IMG/M metagenome (GOLD analysis project Ga0179587, IMG submission 185932) | Vadose zone soil fungal communities from Angelo Coast Range Reserve, California, USA - CZODoug2_1_08_16fungal | ecosystem: Environmental > Terrestrial > Soil > Vadose zone | place: USA...
CGCTGCGGGAGATCTGACCACCTTCTATGCCGGTGACGCGGTAATCGAGCTTCACCGGACTGAGACAGCCAACTACCGCAACAACCTGGCGTCAGGCACTCCGCTGCTGTGGGTCGTGCTTCGGCCCGGATCGGGAGAAGTGGGGTACGACCTACTCGCCGTAACAGCGGATCCGGCGGAGGGTGAGGCGCTGACGGGGGCCGGCAATGATCTGGTAGAGTCTGTGCCGATGCCCAGCTTCGTCACAGAGATCGTGGAGAACTTCATCGCCGAGCACCACGTGGAGCAGTCGTTCTTCAAGCGCGTGCGCGATCGCTCCACGACCGCGCCTGCGCGCCGCGCCGGCGGTTCGGAGGAAGAACGATGAGCGGCTCCGAAGACTTCCTGGCTCGTTGGTTGCGGTTGAAGGGTGAATCGGAACGCGAGTTGCCCGCTGCGGACGTGCCTTCTGCCCCTGCGTTCGATCCGGCAAGCCTGCCGCCCATTGAATCCATCGTTGCCGACAGCGATGTCCGGCAATTTCTGCAAGCGCAAGTGCCCGAGGAATTGACGCGCGCCGCGCTGCGCAGTGCCTGGAGCGCTGATCCGGCCATTCGAGATTTTGTCGGGATTGCGGAGAACCAGTGGGACTTCAACGATCACGCCGCCATGGCGGGATTCGGTCCCCTCGATGCCACGAGTTATCTCGTGGCCCAAGCGCTCGGAAGCCTGAACCCTTCCGTTCAAGGGACGCAGGACAATTCCGCCCTCGAGCAAGCGGCACAGCCGAGCTGCAAACCGCCGTGCATCGAGCCGGTTGAGGACCCAAGACCGGGCCCCGTGACAACAGACGTCGAAGCCGGCCCTGGCCTGCAGGCGCCGCGATCTCACGGCGGTGCTTTACCCCGGTGACCATCGATGAGGTCGACCTGGCAAGAGCGCAGGAATATTCGCTGCTCTCGACCTTGCTGGCGCACAGCCCAGATGCCCCATTGCTGCGCCGACTGGCGGATCTGCGCGGGGACTTGAGTCTGCTGGGCCTAGCGCACACTGCGCTCGCGAAGGCTGCGGCCCGGACCGACGCCGAAATCGCGGCACGTGAGCATTTCACGCTGTTCGTTGGACTCGGTCGCGGCGAACTCCTGCCCTACGCGTCGTACTATATGACGGGTTTTCTGCATGGGCGTCCGCTCGCGAACCTGCGCCAGGTTCTCCAGCGTATCGGCATCGAGCGGGTGGACGGGCAGGCGGAACCGGAAGATCACGCCGCGATACTTCTGGAGATCATGGCAGGTCTTGCGGGTGGAAAAATTGCAGCGCCGACTGGTACCGATCGTGAGATTTTCGACAACCATCTCTCACCATGGATCACACGGTTCTTTTCGGATCTGGAGAAAAGCGCATCCGCGGATTTTTACGCCGTCGTAGGGTCGCTCGGCCGAACCTTCATGGAGATCGAAACGAAAGGGTTCCAGCTTTCGCCATGAGCGGGCCCCGGCGACCCCATGGCTCGTCAGTCTCGAACGGCCGACGTCGAAAACGCAGCGGTCGCCGATTCCTGGACTGCTACGTCGAGAATCGTGGCCGCAATCACGGCGATGACAAAAGATGCCAAACAGGCGGCAATGAAACTGCGCATAGCGGCTCTCCAAATTGACGCTCCTGCACGAGAATAGCCCCGAGCGCCTCACAAGTGAAGGAGATATGTTAGATTCCGATACGTGATTCGCCCTGGCTGAACTACCCGTGCCGCGGACCATCCTCACTGTCCTTGCCATTGCTGCCCTCATCTATATTGCACTGTGCCTCATGCTCTTTCTGGCGCAGCGGATCTTCATTTATTACCCACAACCCAAATCGGCGGCAGACAACAGCCCGACCCTCACCTTGAACGTCGAAGGCGCGCGAGTACTCGTCGGCACCCGCCCCCACCCAGGCCCGGATGCCGTCATATATTTTGGCGGCAACGCCGAGGACGTCTCATACAGCCTGCCGATCTTGGCTGACGCCTTCCCCGAACGCTCTCTGTTTGCTCTCAACTACCGCGGCTACGGCGGCAGCACCGGCAAGGCCTCGGAAACCGCCCTCATCGCCGATGCGCTTGTCTTGTTTGACCGCGTACGCATCGATCATCCTCACATCGTTGTCATCGGACGAAGTCTCGGCAGCGGCGTTGCCATTCATGTCGCGAGTGAGCGCCCTGTTGAACGCCTCGTTCTCGTCACTCCCTACGACAGCCTGCTAAAGCTCGCAGCCGGCCAGTTCCGTTACTTCCCCATTCGCTGGCTGCTGCTCGACAAATTCGAATCCTGGCGCTACGCAGCCAAGGTTTCGGCACCGACTCAATTGATCGCAGCACAGAATGACGAAGTCATCCCCGCGGCCAGTACCGAGGCACTCTACGAGCACTTGCCTGAATCGCTGGCGACTCTGACCGTGATCCGGGGCGTTGGCCACAACAGCATCTCCGAGAGCCCTGAGTACATCCCCGCCTTGAGAGGAGCCCCATGAACGAATCAATGAACCCCATCACCGGCGGATGCCTTTGCGGATCGGTGCGGTACAAAAGCAGCGGTGATTCGACCCACCCGACGCTGTGCCATTGCTCCACTTGCAGACGTGCATCTGGAGCTCAATTGCTCGGGTGGGTAACGTTTCCAAAACGGGAATTTAGATTCACGGCCGATCCGCCCACCGAATTCCGCTCATCGACACCCGTGGTGCGGACCTTTTGCTCAAAATGCGGGACACCGCTGACTTACTGGAACGAAAATTCGCCCGACGAGATCGATGTCACCATCGGCAGCCTCGATTCGCCTGACAACTTTCCGCCGGCCGATCACACTTGGATGTCGGACGCGGTCGTCTGGGATCAGCCTGCCGACGGCTTGCCACAATACCGATCGAAACGGATCAAATAGCCCACGCTACGCGCAGATTTCTATCCGGTTGCCGTCTGGATCGATGATGACGCAACCCCGAGGCGTCAATCGTCGCTTCGATGCCTACGTTTCTGCCTTGACGTATTGCGCCTTGCCATCGCCGAACGACCAATCTTCGGGCGCCACCGGCACCAACGAAATGAGCACGTCCTCAGGCCTCATTCCCGGATTCTTCGCCAGCCTCGCGGCGATGGCCTTATAGATCGCAACCTTGACGTGCTGCGCCCGCTGATTGAGCGTGATTTGAATCATCACGATGTCGTCGCTGCGTTTCACACCCAGGTAGGTGGCGTCGTAGATCATGTCGGCGGGCGCATGTTCGGTGAGCACTTGAAACCGATCCAATTCCGGAACGCTCGCGACTTCCACCAACGCGCCGTGCACTTCGTCGGCGACGGCGCGGCGGTATTGCGCGGACTTTCCTTCTCGAAACGAGATTCGCACCAGTGGCATGGGTTTCAACTCCTGCTTCGCGTGATGGTCCGCATAGTTTATTTTAACTCCTCGCGGCCCGCGACGCAGTACTCTACGCACTGCAGGATTGGTATGACAGAATGCAAATCTTCAGACCGCCAAAATAAACATTAGGGAATGAGCATGAACACCAACACAGGGCCTTCCATAAAACCATCGCGTGCCGTCTCTGCGGCGCTTGCCCTGATTCTCGGTCTCTCGGCCGCCCAGGCTCAGGACGCCGGCGCGTCGAAACACTACGTACTGCCGGCAACGCCTGAAAACGTGCAATGGGGTTGGTACGACATCAACGAAAAACCCAAAGTCACCATTAAATCGGGGGATACGGTCTCCATCGAGACGCTTTCCCATTCGCTCGGGAAGATCAAACCGGGCGTGGACATGGATGAAATCGTGAAACTGCGCAAGGGGAATCCCGGCGGCGGCCCACATTCCATTACCGGACCGATTTATGTCCAGGGCGCCGAGCCTGGCGACACCCTGGAAATCCACATCCTAAAAATCGTCCCCAAACTGGATGCGTTCAATTTCAACGTGCCGGGCAAGGATTTCCCCACGGTGGGCCAATTGGCGTCCGAGTTCCCGGAAGGATTCGTTCGCTACTACAAACTGGACCTGGAGAAGATGCAGACGCAGTTCAAACCGGGAATTGTCATTGACCTGAAACCCTTCCCCGGCACCTTCGCGGTCGGGGTGGATCCCAACGAACCGGACGCCAAGGCGGGCCCGCCCATCAAGGATGCGAAGGGCCGCACCAGCACGCTGCGTCCGTGGAAAAACGGCTCCAACATGGACGTGAACGAATTGCAGGCCGGTTCGACGCTGTATATGCCCGTGTTTCAAAAAGGCGGTCTGATTTGGACCGGCGATTCACATTGCCGCCAGGGCAATGGCGAGGTGAACCTGACGGCGCTGGAATGCTCGTACAAGGAAATCGAAATCAAGCCCATCGTGCGCAAGGACCTGAAGACCGAATGGCCCTGGGCGGAGACGAAAGCCAATTGGGTGTTCATGGGCTTTGACGAGGACCTGAACCAAGCGATGAAAATCGCCGTGGATCAAACCGTGAATTGGCTTTCGAAGCAAACCGTCGTGCCGATGAGCCGCGAGGAAGCCTACGCGCTCACCTCCATCGTGGGTGACTGCCGGGTCTCGCAAGTTGTCGACATCCGCAAGGGCGTGCACTGCTTGATTCCAAAATCGGTGTTCGTGAACTACAAATCGGGGGCACGCTAGCTCACCGACACGGGCTTCGGTCGGCCTGGTCTTTGGCCGGCTCTAGTCCTTGGCCGGCTCTAGTCCTTGGCCAGCTGCACCACCATTTTCCCGGTGTTGGCACCGGTGAACAGGCCGATCAGCGCGGTGGGTGCCTGGTCGATGCCTTGTACCATCGTGGTGCGATATTTCATGCGGCCTTGCTTGATCCAGCCTTTCATGTCCTGAAGAAATTCGGCGCGTTTCGCTTCGAATTCATAGAACACAAAGCCTCTCATCATCACGCGGTTGTAAATCATGTTCGACAGCGTGGTGACGGGTTCAGAAACGGCGCCAAAATTGTTGTAGGCGGAGATCATGCCGCACACCGCGATGCGCCCCAGCGCATTCATGCGCGGCAGCGCAGCGTTCAAATGCTCGCCGCCGACGTTCTCGAAGTACACATCGATGCCCTTCGGCGCCGCCGCTTTGAGAGAGGCGCGAAGTTCGCCCTTCTTGTAGTTGATGGCGACATCCAATCCGAGGTCATCTTTCAGCCAACGGCACTTCTCGTCCGAGCCGGCGCTGCCGATCACGTAACAGCCTTTTATTTTTGCGATCTGGGCCGCGACGCTGCCCACGGCCCCCGCGGCGGCTGAAACGAAAACGTTTTCACCATCCTTGAGCGCGCCGATGACCAGCAGGCCGCCGTAAGCGGTGAGGCCCGTCAAGCCCAAGACGCTCATGTAGGCCACCAGCGGCATGCCGTCCGCATCCAGTTTGGAAAGACCCTTGCCGTCGGAGACGAAGTATTCTCTGAAGCCGTTCATCGACTCCACGTGATCGCCTTCTTTGAAAGCGGCGTTGCGGGACTTGAGCACTCGCCCAATCGCGCCGCCCATCATGGCTTCGTTGAGCGCCGTCGGCCCGGAGAGCCTGGGCCGCATCGCCGGATCTACCGACATATAAATGTTCTGCACCAGCAATTGCCCGTCGGCCGGGTCCGCCACGTCGATTTCGGCGATCCGAAACTGTGCCGGCACCGGCAATCCCTGTGGGCGTTCGATCAAGTGCACTTCTCTGCTTCTCATTTCTTTTCCTCAGGCAGCGACGACCAAACGCTTCGCGAGCGCGTGTTTCCAATGGCCCGATTTGAAGCGCCAGATCAGCAGCGTTCCTTTGAGCATGTAATCGCCGATGATCGAGCTGTACACCCAGATCACCGGCAGGTGAAAAGCGGCGAATGTCGCCGCCAGCGCGCAGCGCATGCCAATCAACCCGAGAAACGAGGTCATCAGCGGGAAGCGCGTGTCGCCGGCGCCGCGCAGGGAGCCGCCGATCGCCATATCCACGCCCAGCAACGGCAGCATAGCACCCATGATGTAGGTAAATTCCGTGGTGCGCAGCACCGCGACCTCATCGGTCCCGAGAAAGAATCGGGCCAGCGCCGGGGCGTTCAAGACGATGAGAAAGCCGATCAGGGACATTGCAGCGACCGCCATGCTGCAGGCGCGCCAGCCGCTGCGCTCAGCTCCCTCCACGTCACCTGCGCCCAAATGCTGGCCGACCAGCGTCGCGCCGGCGATCGAGAATCCGCTCCCCACCACCATCGCCGCGTTCAGCATGTTGACGCCGACATTGTAGGCGGCGAATGCCTCGGTGCCGTAGTAATGGCCGATCAGCGACATGAATAGAAAGAACCCGAACTGCAGGACGAGCTGCTCGAGCGCGACGGGATAGCCGATGTGCAGCAAGCGCTGGTAGCGCGCCTTTTGGAAAACGTCGCCGGGGTAGAATTTAATCGTCAATTTCTGGCGCATCCACAAAGACACCAGTACTGCACCGCACAAAACGAAGGACAGACCCGAGGCAAATGGCGCGCCGGCCGCGCCCATTTGCGGCGCGCCCCATTTGCCGAGGATGAAGGCATACAGCAGCGGCAGGTTCACCAAGTTCACCGCCAATCCGAACAGCAGCGGAGTCCACGCGTTGCCCGCGGCGCGCAGCGCGCTCGACAAAATGATGTCGATCGCAAATCCGATGATGAATGCCGCGAGCCAAAATACATTGCTCGACGCCAGTTGCGCCGCATGCTCATCCAAGCCGAAAACCCCGGCGATCTGCTGCGAAAACAGCATGCCGAAGATCATCAGGATCAATCCCACGAGGCCGCCCAACATGAGCGACGCTGAGGTCATGCGGCTGGCCTCTTCCCGTTGACCCGCACCCCAGGAGCGCGCGACCAACGCGGTGGTGCCCACGCCGATCGCCATCAACAAAGCCTGCAGCGCAAAAAACACGCGCTGACCGGCGCCCACCGCCGCCACCGAGGGGGCTCCCAATCCGCCGACAAACTTGGTCTGGACCATCGCGACCATGGAAAACATGAGATTGGACGTGATCGAAGGCACGGCCAACTGCCAAATGGTCGGGCGCTTATAGGCTGCCGGCTGCGCCTCCGCTGGTTCCGTGGTCGTCAATCTGCTCCCCGAACTCAAATCTTCAAGGCGACGGGCTTCTTTATCCAGACTGTCAGCACGACATGGTAAAAAATGCCGATCGCAATCCAACCCAGGCCCAGAATCTTCGCAGTGCGATCCATCTCGTACAGCACGTAAACGATGATGAGCATGCCGATCACGGGAAAGATCAGGTGCCGCAGCCAATCGCCGCTGCGCCGGCGAATCAAATAGTGGTTGATGACGGACAGGTGCAAGAGAACGAATCCCGTGAGCGCGCCGAAATTGACGATGAGGGTCAGATCATCGACGCGATTGGCAAACAACAATCCGACCAGCAGCGAGACGCCCGCGACGCAAAGCGTGCTCACATAGGGCGTCTTATAGCGAGGATGCACCTTCGCCAGAATCGCCGGCAGCTTGCCGTCGCGAGCCATGGCAAAGAGGATGCGCGAGACCGCGGCCTGAGCCGCCATGGCATTCGCGATCGCCGTCGCAAGCACCACGGCAATGATGGTAACCAGCCGCAGCCACGCACCGCCCGCGCGCTCCGTGATTTCGTAGAACGCAGTCTCCGGCGACGAGAAGTGCATGCCTGCGCTCAAGTCCGTGGCGATCCACGTCTGCAGCATGAAGAGTGCTCCCACCAATAGTAAAGACAAAACCGTGGCGCGGCCGACGGCGTCCTTGCCGGCCCGGTTTTCTTCCGACAACGTCGAAATGCCGTCAAATCCTAAGAATGACAGCACGGCGATCGACGTCGCGTTGGCCACCAAGCCTACGGAGAAGACATGGGCGTCGTAGATTGGTTTCAGGGTCAATCTGCCCGCACCCCCGCCGCCGTACAGCGCGACCAGCGCCAAAACCACGAACAGCGCGAGTACCGCCAGTTCCATGATCAGCATGTAGCGGTTCACGCGTGCCGTGAGTTGGATGCCGACAAAGTTCACGGCGGCGTTGAAGGAGATGAACGCCACGAGCCAGATCCATGCGGGGACAGCGGGGAGCACCGGCCGCAGTGCCACGGCGCTGAACAGATACAGGAGCGAAGGCACCAGAATGTAGTCGAGAAGAATGAGCCAGCCGGAAAAGAAACCGGCAATTTCATGCAGTCCGCGCTGCGCGTAGGTGTACACCGAGCCGGCCAGCGGGAATGCGCGCGACATGGCAGCGTAGCTCAGGGCCGTAAAGAACATGCCGACCAGGCCCACCAGGTACGCCAGCGGCACCATGCCCTTGGCGTCGTTGTAGACGAAACCGAACACCGAATAAGGTGCGATCGGCACCATGAAAATCAAGCCGTAGATGACCAGATCCTTGGTCGTGAGCGCTCGGTGCAATTGATCCTTGTATCCGAATTCTTCGATCGACAAGCGCACGAGCTCCTTTTGACGCGCAGTCTATTTGATTCGCGCAACTGCCGCGAGATTCCGTAGAATATTAAAAAATAGGTTCGGCCGCCGATGACCCACGCAACACATCGACTCACGATTCACCATCGGCATCTTGGCTGGGATCACAGCATTGCCCCGGCGGCGCGCATTTCTCCCGGAGACTCGCTGGAATTCGACGTCGCGGATGCATCCGGCGGCCAGCTTCGGGAAACCTCGACGGTGGCCGATGTGGGCCGCTTGGATTTCGGCAAGATCAACCCCGTGACGGGCCCCGTGTATGTCGAAGGCGCTGAGCCCGGCGATATCTTAAAGGTCACGCTGTTGGCGTTCGCGCCGTCGGGCTGGGGTTGGACCGCAAACATTCCCGGCTTCGGCCTGCTGGCCGGGGATTTCCCGGAAGCGGCACTGCATGTGTGGCGCTACGATGCGAAGACCTTGAGCCCCGCGTTGTTCGGGTCCTGGGGCAAGGTGCCGCTAAAGCCCTTTACCGGCACGATCGGCGTGGCGCCGGCGGCGCCGGGATTGCACAGCATCGTTCCGCCGCGCCGCGTCGGCGGCAACATGGACGTCAGGGACATCGCACTGGGCACCGAGTTGTTTCTCCCCGTCGAGGTGGCGGGCGCCCTATTCTCGGTCGGCGATACCCACGCGGCACAAGGCGACGGCGAGGTGTGCGGCACGGCCATCGAAAGTCCGATGCGGGTGGCGCTTCAGTTCGACCTGCTCAAGCAAACGCCGTTGAGTTTTCCGCGCTTCACAACGCCCGGGCCAGTCACCCGGCATCTGGACGCCAAGGGGTACGAGGTCGCCACCGGAATCGGTCCGGATCTCATGCAGGCGTCCCGTGCCGCCGTTCGCTCCATGGTCGAACTGCTCTGTCGGCAGCGCGGGATGGCCGCCATCGATGCCTACCTGCTGTGCAGCGTCTGCGGCGATCTTCGCATCAGCGAAATCGTCGACGTGCCCAACTGGACCGTGTCATTCTATTTTCCGCGCATCGTGTTCGAGTGACCGGATCCGTGCTGACTGCGACACTGATCTCGACAGGCGAAATTCGCGCAGCTTACGCGGCCATCGCGCCGCACATACGGCGCACGCCGACCATCGAAGTCGATGGGTCCGATTTCGGGATTCCGGGCGCAAGCCTGGTGCTGAAGCTGGAGTCGCTGCAGCATGCCGGCTCGTTCAAGGCGCGCGGCGCCTTTACCAGCCTGCTGACGAGAAAAATACCGCGCAGCGGCGTGGTGGCGGCTTCCGGCGGAAACCATGGCGCCGCGGTGGCGTTCGCGGCGATGAAGCTCAAGGTGCCTGCCAAAATATTCGTACCCAGCATTGCCTCACCGGCGAAAATTCAGCAGATCACCGACTATGGCGCGGAATTGGTCATTACCGGCGAGCGCTACGCCGATGCGCTGGCGGCGAGCGAAGCGTGGGTCGCCCAGTCCGGCGCCCTGCCGATCCATGCCTTCGATCAGCGCGAGACCATGCTCGGCCAGGGCACCGTCGGCTTGGAGTTCGAGGAACAGGCAGCGGGACTCACGACGCTTCTGGTCGCGGTGGGGGGCGGCGGGCTCATCGCCGGACTGGCGGCCTGGTACGACGGAAGGATCAAAATCGTCGCCGTCGAGCCGACGCTGGCACCGACGCTCACGCGCGCGCTCGAGGCGGGCCGACCGGTCGATGCCGACGCCGGCGGCATCGCCGCGGAATCCCTGGCGCCGCGCCGCGTGGGCGAGTTGGTGTTTCCAGTGATTCGACGGCATATCGACAAAACCATATTGGTGTCGGACGATGCCATCTTGGACGCGCAGCGGCAGCTGTGGACGGTGCTGCGGGTCGTTGCGGAACCCGGCGGCGCCGCCGCTCTGGCCGCGTTGACCTCTCGCCAATATGTACCCGCGCCCCACGAACGCGTGGGGGTGCTGATTTGCGGCGGCAACACCACCGTCGATTTCAAGACCCGGTATTGACGCGGTATTGGAGAGCCGGGCTTGTATTGAGGCCGGCCGGACGTAGAATCGGAACATCACCCGCGGAGTTCACCATGCCCACCACGTTCGTTCTCAACGGCCAGTCGGCCACTTTGGATGCCGATCCCGCCATGCCCTTGCTCTGGGCCCTGCGCGAAGTCGCCGGCCTGCACGGAACCAAGTTCGGCTGCGGCATGGCGATGTGCGGTGCCTGCACGGTTCATCTGGATGGGCAGGCGGTTCGCTCCTGCGTCATGCCGCTGTCGGCGGTGGCCGGCCGCGAGGTCACCACCATCGAGGGCCTGAAGAGCAAGCAAGCGAAAGCGGTGCAAGCGGCCTGGGTGGAGTTGCAGGTCCCGCAATGCGGCTACTGTCAATCCGGCCAGGTCATGTCCGCGACGGCCCTCCTGGAAAAGAACAACGCACCGACCGATGCAGACATTGATGGCGCCATGAGCGGCAACATTTGCCGCTGCGCCACGTACCAGCGCATTCGCGCCGCGATTCATTCGGCCGCGCAATCCATCAAGGCGTAAACCATGATCAACAAAACACTTCGCTCGCCCCTGCCGACGCGCCGCGACTTTCTCAAGACCGCGGGCGCCGCCTCGATGGCCCTCACCATTGGGTTTGAATGGGCCGCATCGGGCCGGCGCGCGGTCGCCGCGGTGGCGGCGCCGGGCGCTCCTTTCGCCCCCAACGCATTCTTGCGCATCGGATCGGACAACAGCGTGACGGTGATCGCCAAGCATTTGGAAATGGGCCAGGGGTCGTACACCGGCATCGCGACGATCGTTGCCGAAGAACTCGATGCCGATTGGTCGAAGGTGACCGTCGAAAGCGCGCCCGCCGATGCGAAGCGCTACGCCAATCTTGTCTTCGGCACGATTCAGGGTACCGGCGGCAGCTCGGCCATGGCCAACTCCTGGGCGCAGCTGCGCGATGCGGGAGCCAAGGCACGCGCGGTGCTGCTCTCGGCGGCTGCGAAGGACTGGCATGTCCCCGTCGCAGAGCTGACCACTGACAAAGGAGTGGTGTACCACGCCGCCGGCAAACGCCAGGCGGCCTACGGCTCGCTGGTGAAGACCGCCGTCACGCTGCCGGTTCCCGACACCGTGGTGCTCAAGGACCCGAAAAACTTCAAACTGATCGGCGGCCGTCCGCCGCGCGTCGATGCGGCGGCAAAAACCGACGGTACCGCGCAATTCACTTTGGATTTCGTGCTGCCGGGCATGCTGGTTGCGCTGCTCAAGCGCCCGCCGTTGTTCGGCGCGACCGTAAAATCCTTCGACCCGAGCGCGGCCGGCGCCGTGCCCGGCGTGGTCAAGGTAGTACAGGTGCCGGGCGGCGTTGCCGTCGTGGCGAAGAGCTTCTGGGCGGCCAAACAGGGGCGCGATGCGCTGAAAGTCGAGTGGGATGATTCGAAGGCCGAGAAGCGCAGCTCCGCGGCATTGATGGACGAATACCGGCGCCTCGCCGATCAACCCGCCTCATCCGCCCGCAAACAGGGCGACGCCAAGAAAGCCATCGGCGATGCCGTGCGCAAAGTGTCCGCGACTTACGAGTTCCCCTACCTGGCGCACGCGCCGATGGAACCGCTCGATGCGGTGGTCAAGCTCGACGCGAACAGCTGCGAGATCTGGGCCGGAGATCAATTCCAGACCATCGATCAGTTGAATGCCGCGCACACGGCGGGTTTGGATCCGAAGCAGGTCAGCATTCATACCTTGTATGCCGGCGGCAGCTTCGGCCGCCGCGCCAACACGATCTCGGATTACATCGTGGAAGCCGTATCGATCGCCAAGGCGTACGGCGCCGACGGCACGCCGATCAAATTGCAATGGACGCGCGAGGATGACATTCACGGCGGCCTGTATCGCCCCATGTACTTTCACAAGATGGAAGCGGGACTGACCGCGCAGGGTGAGCTCACCGGCTGGCACCACGTCATCGTCGGCCAGTCGATCGTGGCCGGTACCGCGTTTGCGGGCCTGGTCAAGGACGGCATTGATGGGACATCGGTGGAGGGCGCGGCGAATATTGCCTACGCGATACCCAATATTGCGGTGGACCTGTCGACGACCAAGACCGGCGTACCGGTGCTGTGGTGGCGCGTGGTGGGCAGCTCGCACACGACCTTCGCCGTCGAAGCTTTCATCGACGAAGCGGCGCACGCCGCCGGGGTGGATGGATTTACCTTCAGGCGCAAGCTGCTGGAGCACGAACCGCGCATGAAAGCCGTGCTGGAACTCGCCGCCGAGAAGGCGGGATGGAACAGCGGACCAATGCCGGCAGGCCGTGGGCGCGGCATTGCGGTGGCCGAAGCGTTCAAGACCTTTGTCGCCCAGGTCGCCGAAGTGAGCGTCGACAAGGACGGGAACATCAAGGTCGATCGCGTGGTGTGCGCGGTGGACTGCGGAACGCCCATCAATCCCGACATCATCACCGCGCAAATGGAAGGCGGCATCGGATTCGGACTCGGCGCAGTGCTGTATAGCGCCATCACGCTGAAGGACGGCCGTGTCGAGCAGGGTAACTTCAACAACTACCGCGTGCTGCGCATGAACGAAATGCCCAAAGTCGAGGTGTACATCGTGCCCTCGACCGCACCGCCCACCGGTGTGGGCGAGCCCGGCGTGGCACCCATCGGGCCTGCGGTCGCCAACGCCGTTTTCGCGGCCACCGGCAAGCGCATCCACATGCTTCCATTTCCAAAAACAGGTGCCGTATGAAAGCGCATCCCATTCGCTGGACTCTGGTTGCGATTGTCGGCTTGGGCGTCATCATCAGCGCCTATATCGTTTTTGGCCCGCAGCCCACCGGCTTTGCGGGCGGCAAGACCGTTTCGCTTGGCGCCTACCAGGCCCAAGATCCCACGGGCGTCCCCGCGGAGCTCAAATCGGCGAGCTTGGCCGAGCGCGGAGAATACTTGACGCGCGCGGCCGATTGCGTGGTGTGCCATACGGCCAAAGACGGGACTCCATTCGCCGGCGGCCTCGCCTTCGTTCTGCCTTTTGGAACGATTTATTCGACCAACATTACCCCGGATGCGGAAACCGGGATCGGCGGCTACAGCGATGCGGATTTCCTGAACGCCGTGCACAAAGGCATCGGCCGCGGCAACACCAAGCTGTATCCCGCGATGCCGTATCCCAGTTATACGTATATGTCCGACGCCGATGCGCTCGCCATCAAAGCCTATTTGTTCACGATCAAGCCCGTGCATGCGCCCAGCCTGAAAAATACCCTGGCATTTCCATTCAACCAACGCGGCCTCATGAGCATGTGGTCGGTTCTCTTCAACTCCGACAAGCGCTTTGAACCCCATGTCGACCGCAGCGCCGAGTGGAATCGCGGCGCGTACCTCGTCGAGGCGTTGGGCCACTGCGGCGAATGTCATACGCCGCGGAATCTTTTCTTTGCGTTGAACGAACGGCAAAAATTCGGCGGTGCCGTCCAAGCCGGCTGGCGCGCGTACAACATCACGGCCGATCGCAGCAGCGGCGTCGGCGCGTGGAGCGACGCGGACCTGACGCACTACCTGTCGGTGGGCCACGCCGACGGGCGCGGCACCGCTTCAGGACCCATGGGCGAAGCGGTCGATGAGAGCTTGAGTCATTTGAAACCCGGCGACATCACAGCCATGGTCACCTATTTGCGCTCGGTGCCGGGCGTTGCGACAGCCGGCCTGCCGGAGCCCAGATCCACGCCCGCCGCGGCCGCGCAGCTTGCCGCCACCGACAGCAACGCCCACGGCAAGGAAGTCTACGAGGGTGCGTGCGCCGGCTGCCATGGTTGGACCGGTGTCAGTCCGGTAATTCCTTTCGCCACGCTCACCGGCACGCGTTCAGTCAATGATCCGTCGGCCAACAACGTGGCGCAGGTGATCATCGGCGGCGGGCATCGCCATTTATCCATCGATGCCGACAACATGCCGGCGTTTGGCGCCACCTATTCGGACGCCGAAATCGCCGCCGTGGCGAACTACGTCACCGCTCTATACGGCGCAAAGGGTTCGGATCTGACGGCCGCGCATGTAGCGAAATTGCGCGCGCAGGACTGACGCTTTCACACCTCCGGGGGGATGCGTGGGGTCTTCAGGGGCAGCTGGGCCCGATTTACGGCCCCGGCTGGTAGCGATTGCTGAATTGGGCGGCGGCTGGGGCAATTTTACTAAACAGGCCACCGCCGGTAAAATGGCCACGAAATTAGAATCGGGACCTTGCAATCAATCAAGTAACCCTCAGGTGGAGCGATTGGTGGCTTGAGATTTGTTGAAGGGTGACCGGAATGAGTTTCGATATCGTGTTGTTGCTGATCGTCCTGGGCGGAATTGCGTTGTCTGCCGCGTACGTGAGAGCGGAGTATGTCCGTTGGCGCCGGCATGGCGCCGCGCTGCGCCGACGAGAAACGGCGTCGCGAGAGTTGCACGCCGCAAGCTTGACGGATCAACAAAATGCCGCTCTGCTGCCTAGCGTTCTTCGGCTGCAGGGCTTCAGCAATGACGAAGCGGCGAATCCTGAAGACGCCGCCAATAGCGGGGCCGGGAATCGCAGCGCGCTGCGAAGCAACGCGCCGCGTACCTTTCCTTTCGGCGAACAGAGTAAGAGCGACCGACAGCGCGCGAATCAATAGTTGTTATTTTCCGCTGACGCGTAGAGCGCGCGATAAGAAATCCGCCGTGGCCTCATCGGCCCGCAACCAGGTTGCATGGCGCAGAAAGCCATGAATCTCATTGGGAAACACCAGTTCTTCGAAGGGAAGACTCCGTTCCTCGAGCCGGCGCGCGAGGTCCACCGTCTGCTGAAACGGCACGTTTCGGTCGTCATCACCTTGGATTAGCAGGACCGGCGACTTCCAACCGTCAAGCCCGGCATCGGGCGATGAATTCCAGGCGATCTCCAGGGCTTTCTCCCGGTCGCCCTTCTCATAGCGTGTTGCCTGCTTGCCGGTCAGCTCGTCCATGAGACGCGACCAATCGTGCACACCGTGCAAATCGACGCCGGCTTTGAACAGGTCCGAGTTGCGCGCCAGCGCAAGCGCGGTGAGATACCCGCCGTACGAGCCGCCCCAAATGCCGATCCGCTTCCCGTCCACGCTCGGCAAAGCCTGCAGGAAATGCGCGCCTGCCACCACGTCTTGATATTCGGCGGCGCCGGCATAGCCTGCGTGTTCGGGATGATGAAACTCGCGGCCGTAGCCGACACCCAGGCGGTAGTTCACGGAGAGCACGACAAAACCATGCGCGGCGAGGTATTGATTCACCGCGTAGCCATTGCTGTAGTAATCCATGTAGTGCCAGCCCAGCAGCATCTGTCGCGGCGGGCCGCCGTGCACGAATATGACGCCGGCTTTTCGCTCGGCGGATTTGGCGCCGCTGGTGTCGAACAACTGGCCGTGAACCGGCGTTCCATCGGCCGCCTTGAACGTGACCTGCTTGGGTGTGATGAGCTTCGCCTGCGGAAATTCGGCATGGGTAGCGGCAACCAGCGACGCACGGTGTGCTCCGTCAAGACCCACGATGGCAACGGTCGGCGGCTGCTGCGGACCGGCTGCGACAAATGCCACGCGCTCTGCGGACGCACTGACCGGCGTCCACTCCAACGTCTCACCAGAGGTCAGGGCCACCGACCCAGGATGATCGACCGATACGCGAAACAGATGACGGCGATCGTCATCGCCCGCGGTGGTGCCGGTATTGGCATCGTAAATCATGAAGCGGCGGTCGCGGCTTGCGGCGACATGCTCGACCATGTAGGCGCCCGGCGTCAGCAACACCGGCGTGCCGCCTGCGGCAGCAATGGAATACAGATGCGGCCAGTCGTCCAGATACGCCATGAAGACGATGCGATCGCCCGCCGCCCAGTGCAGATTGGCTTCCCCCGCAACGTCCGGAAAGGAACCCGCGAGCGTGTTCGGGCTGTTCCAAACGGCGTGTCCCACGCCATCCGCCGCCGACGCAATCCAGATTGACCACGGATGTGGCGTTCGAGAAAGAACAGGCCGTGGCGCACCGCCGTCGCCGGCGCGGCGCGCGAACGCGACTCGCGCACCATCCGGCGACCAGACAGGCGACAAGTCTTTGCCGGTGGATGGCGCGAGGTAGACCAGCGGTGTGCTCTTGGATGTAAAAATTCCGATGAAGGAGTGATCTTGCCGGTCGGATACAAACGCAAGCCGAGATCCATCCGGTGACCAGACCAGGTCGCTGTCCTTGCCGCGGTCGAAGAACAGGCGTTCAGGCTTGCCGCCCTCGAGTGACGCGATCCAAACGTGATTGTCCTTGGTATACGCGAGCTGTCCGCGCGCGGAAATCACCGGCCCGTCGCCTTCGTCAATTTTGACGGACTGCCCGCCATTCAGCGGCAACGTCCAAATCGCCGTGGCCGGCTGCGCCGGAGAGGAACTCGGGTCGGGCGCCAGATCGCCTTCGGCGGGCCAGTTGGCATCGTGATCGCCGCCCAGCACGAAGACCAGCCGCGTGCCGTCCGGCGAGAAGGTCAGTTGGGTTATTTCCTGCCCGTCATCTTCATTGAACTGAGTGACTTTGACCGGCGTAAAGGCAGGGCCGCGCGCCACCCAAACATTGCGCACGCCATCGAGGTTGCACACCCAGGCGACCACGTCGCCGCGTTCCGCCGCCGCGAGTCCCGTGGCAAAGGGATAGTGCAGCATTTGCTCCATGGAGAATTCGGAACGCGCGCCGGCGTGTGCAGACCCCAGCGCCAACATGATCATCAGCGCGCATCCCGGAATTCGAAAAGTGACCATGTGCATTACCTTGTTCCATGATTTCAACATGGCGAATACTAACCCAAGCACAGAGAACGACGTCTCTTTGTCACGCTCAAATCAGCCATTGAAAAGTTGCAATCTGCTTCGCCAGTGAAATCAGCGACGAGTGCCCTTGAGTTTGGGCGTCGAACAAGTAAGCGACGCCGCCGATGATGAAGCCGTTCATCATCACGGCGATTGCAAACGCGGCGAGTTTTGAAGAAGTGCGAGTATTCATGGTTTCTCCTCGAGAATTGCTGTCTGTTCACTTTTGGGGTCGATCTCCCCACTGACTGCAAAGCAAGAGGCGTGCCAGCATCCGCCGCAGGTTAAGCCGCTATATATAAAGGAATTATTTTGTTGGCCGCGGCGGATATTGCCCGCGGACACTGTCCGCGGACAGGGCGGACAGACGGAAGATTGAAGGCGTGCTAGCGCCCGATCGAAGACCTGGATGATCGCTTGCGCCGCGCCACCAGTTCGTCGGTGATCTCAATGACCGCATGTCTGCCGGTAGCGCCCACGTCTTTGCGTGCTTCCACCCGCTGATCGGCAAATCGTTCTCGCTCAGCCAGGCTGACACGTTTGATGGCCGGCTTGTCCCAATAGGCGGCAAGGTAACTTGCGACCGCGACCGCCCCGACCTCTTCGCGGAAAAAGCCAAGCCTCAATGCATGCACCACGCGGCCTTGATCATGCCCCGCCACCGAATACAGGCGGTACTCGCTGAAGATATCGAGGTTCGGCACGGCATCCGGATCAAACGCATGGTCCGCGACTGCCAGTTCAATGACGAACCATCGCGATGCTTCGAAATCCTCGAGCTCCGTCGGCGTTATCGCACGCATGGTTTGCGTGGATTCCAAACTCTCGAGGGGCTCGTCGAGCTTTTTCACCTCTCGAACGGCGGGCGCGGGGGCGGTTGCGACAACGACGTGCTGCAGCGATGTGAGCCTGCTGGCTGAGGGCTTCATGATTGACTGACGCAACTTCGCCGCGGCCGCCTTTGATAGAGACAGGACGGACTGCGTCAGTACAGGTGCCGACTTTTCGGCTGCCATGGGCGCTGCCATCTTTGCAGCGATCCTCGGAGGCGGCGCGGCCACCTTCGGAGGCGGTGCGGCGATAGTCGGAAGCGAAGGCTTGGCGGGCGCAACGGCCTGTTTCACCGCAGGCTCAGGCGCGGTGGGTGCAATCTGCGCGGAGACCGGCGTCACCGCAACCGGCACGGGAGCGCTCGGTGCAGTCGTCTTTGGCGCCGGGGCCACGGGTGCCACAAATTTTGGCTCAGGAGCTTTGATCGTCACTGCAGGTTTCGGTGCTGAAGCCTGCGCAGCAGCGGGCGCAGAAGTGGTTGCGATGGGCGCTTTGGCTTTGGGTACAACCGCGTCCGTGAGAACCGGCGCGGCAGCGGGAGTCGGCGCAGCCATCTTCGGCGCCGGCGCCTTGGCCGTGGGCGCGACCGCCTCGGTGAGAACTGGAGCGGCCTTGGCGGCCCAACTCGCATCGCGGGGCAGCGGAATATTCAACTCCGGCAACGCCCACTCCGCCGTTAATTCAAGAGCTGCCGCCGCGGCGGGCGGAATTGCAACTTTGGGCGCCGCGTCCGGCGTAACGGCTGCTGCCGCGCGCACCGGTCTGGTCGGAGGAACCGCCAATTCGGGCGTTGGCCATGCAATATCAATGGATACTTCGGCGTCCGTTTTGTCTTTAGCCGGCCTCTCCGGGGCGCGATTTTCGGCGGCTGCTTTTTTCGGAGCTGATTTTTCCGCCGCTGCAACGTCGGCAGGCTGCTTCGCACCTGACTGGCGCGCTTCAACCTTCGCCTGCATGTTGCCAATGACGCGTGAATCCGCAGCACTGGCGGTAGCCGTCAATGCACCGGGATAGGTATCTCGAACCACCGCAAGGACGGCGTCTGCCTCGTCCTCGGTAGCGAACGGGCCGAGGCGCAGGCGATAGCGCGTCCTGCCATCCTCGGTGACTTGAATTTGATAAACATGAGCGTCGCTGCATCCGGCAAACGGTTTTGCCGGAATGCTGATCGGTGCGGTCGACGCGCTGAGGTTGATGACGAATGGCCCCTCACCGCCGAGGCGCGGCGCGTCTTGAACCGGCTGGAACAAATCCTCGATGCTTAGGTGCCAGATCTCGCCGGCCATTGGCGCATTTATCGGCGTTGCCATAAATCCTTTTCCAAGAACGGTACCGGTGCTCAAGATATTGACGAAGCGTGCGGAATGAAAGCGTGATCGGCGTCTCTTGGTTGCGACACGCGTTGGCCTTATGTCAAGGTCCATGCAATCGACATAAGTGATGGCCGAAGCGGGGGTATTAAGTAAACAACCTGCCGATCGCAAAGGCGAGGCATGTCAGAAACTCCTTGCAACATCCGAAAGATTCCGGGCAAGGACTAAGCTACGCGGTGCGATGTTTTGACGAAGCGGGGAACCTCCCCGTTTTTATTTTGGGGCATCCTCAATTTGGACTTGAAAGCGCCAGGGACGTGGGTACGTCCCTGGCTTTTTGGGCGGCAAGACGCCGCAATAACGCAATGCTCGGTCGTCTAAAATTTGTAGTTGATGCCGGTCGAGAAGCCCACTTCCCTGCAACCGCCCCAGGTGGTATTTCCGGCGCTGGTGTAGTCGATCACGGGAGTATTCGTGCCATCGTGGCAGTCGGTGGTCAAGCCGCGGCCGCCGGCGCCCAAGTCGTAGTGCGCATTGCCCTTGTTGACCGTTTCGGCCGCGTCAAGATACCAGTACACATTCTTGTCGAAGCGGTGCTTCCACGCGATCGTGTACATGTTGGCCGCATCATCGGTGTTGGCCGGATTGAAGTTATGCTGGCCGCCGGGATCGCCGGGCGTGCGGCCCGCATGCGCCCAGCCCACGCTGACGTTGTCCTTGCTGAAGATGTCCTGCGTGGCCGCGAACCAAATGCCGCTTCTCTGCCGTTCGTTCTGGAACTGCAATGCCTGCGGCAAACTGCGATGCAGGTACTCGTAAATGCCGCTCAAGGCCAGCCCGAACGGGAACGTGTACTGGGCACCGACCTTGAACGCCGACTCGTTGGCGATGTCGTTCAGGTAGGGTGGCGAGGCGCCGGCGCCGAAGCTGGTCGGGAACTCGGCCGAGATCGCGGCAAAAGTCGCGAAATCGAGCAGCGGAGAACCGATCGAATCCAAGTAACCGTAGATCGGATGGTTGGAACCGATGCCGTCGCTGTTGCGGTTGACATTCCTGTGCAGCTCATACGCAGCGGTCACATAGATCGGTCCCTTCTCGAATTTCAAATCGATGCTATAGGCATCGTCGAATCCGCCGTCATCGCAATTGAGCAGCAGATTGCCGCTGCCCGGTTCATTGCCGCCGCTGCAGTCGGGCGAGCCGGAGGATTGCACCACGTTGTTGTAAGTGCGGTTCTGTCCCGGCGAGATCAATACGTCAAAGCTGAACATCTTGGCGAACTTCGGCGACTCGAACCAGATCGAGTGCTCGAGGCGCGTGCCGAACTCCACCCGGTTGTCGCCGCCTGAATTACCCATGACGACGGAGTAGTCGCCCAGCATGCCGGAGAAGGGATTCATGCGATCGGTGGACTTCTTATACGGTGAGTAGGTCGTACCCACTTTCACTTTGCCCCACTTGCTGCCCTCGAATCCGATGAAGGTGTCGCCGTAGCCGATTCCGCCCCTCACGACGTTTGATTGCTGGTACTGCGAGGTGTAGAGACCGGGTGATGAAGTGATCGATGGCTGTGTTTCGATCTGAAAGATGAGCGCCAAATCGGTGCCCTCGAACTTGTGCGAGCCGCGGTATCCAAAGAGTGACTTGTTGGTGGAGAAGGCGGGCAAGTAGCCGACGCGGCCCACCGGGCCGGCACCGCCGCTCTTCGGATTGGGGCCCCTCACGTATCCGGAGTTCGGATTTGCCGGATCGACGAGAGAATAGGGATAGGCAACAAAACGATTCATGCCCTTGGTCGTATCGTCGAATGACACGTCCAACGTGCCATAGAATCCGCTCAGGATTTTGTGCAGCAGCGGTTCCTTTTCTTCATATTTGACCACGGGAGCGGCTGCGACCACGGGGGGCGGCACCGTCACCGGCGGCACCGTCACCGGCGGCGCAGCCACCACGGCGGGCGGCGGCGTCGCAGCCTGCTGCCTGGACAGCGCTTCGACTTGCTTCTGCAATGCGTCCATCCGCTGCATCATCTGCCGCATCTGTTCCTTGAGCGCCTTGTTTTCCTGGGCGTCGTCGGCCAAGGCGCTGCCCTGGACGAGAAAATTAGCGGCGCATGCTGCCAGCGCAATCAGCATAGGCCTCGCCAGTCTTAGATTTAGCATCTTGTGATCCTCATAAAAGGTCGTTTGTTCGAATCGATCTGGAAATTCACTCTCGTCTGACGAGCTGTGGATCTAGCCTCCATGCAATGGTCGACAATTTTCCGGAAATGCACCGACTGCTCTAAAAGCGTGCCGCTAACCGTCCGATTGACGCGACAACCGGAAACGGGCGTGGGGTGGACGTTGTAAAGATACAAAACGCGGAGGCGCTTTGACTGATCGCATTTAATTAACTCCCCTTACCGGACGCCAAATTATCGAGTCGGAGTGTTACACCGCTTCATGTTGTATTCGTGGTATACCATATATGATTGTCTTTGCGAAACAAAGTCTCTTATTTGCAACACAGAGTTTGCTGGGCCATTACTGTCAACTGGCTGGTGTTCCGGCCGCGATCCGGCACGAGGGGCTGGCCCTCCCCCGGGGGCGGCACGCCCGCGGGCGGCACCCCGGCGCGCATCGTCTAGAGCGCGGTAAGGATGACGCCGCCCGCAATGAGAATGGAGCCTAGGCCGACTTTCCAGGTGAGCTTTTCTCCGAGCATGAGCACGGCGAATACGACGACGAGAACCACGCTGAATTTGTCGATAGGAGCTACGCGGGAGGCCGGCGCCATTTGCAGCGCGCGAAAGTAGCAAAGCCATGACAGACCCGTCGCAATCCCCGACAAGACCAGAAACATCAGCCCTTTGTGCGACAGCGTGCCGGGTGCCTGCCATTCATGGCGCGCCGACACCAGCAGTGCACTGACCGCCAGAATGACCACGGTTCGATAAAACGTGGCCAGATCCGAATTGATCTCGGACACGCCGACTTTGCCGAAGATGGCCGTCAGCGCCGCGAACAGTGCCGAACCCAGTGCGAAAACCCGCCAATCAAAACTCATGGGTTCGACTATGCACGCACCCCATCTTGGCTAGCAACATTCATAAGAGACAAGGAATGGGGCCGCCCCCGCGGCGGCCCCGGCAGCGTCTTGACTGGCGGCCAGTCGGGTGCGCAACGAGATGTTGCGGACCCGCCGGCGAATCAGCCAAAGCGGCGTCTTTAGAATTCCGAAACGCGGTTGTCGAACTTGCCCTTGAAAAGGAAGGGCAACGGCGCGATCTGTTCCTTACGCACTGCGTCCAGATTGTTGGGGTCAAGGCCGAGCGCCTTGATGATGGTCGGCGCCACTTGCTGATTGCTCACCGCGCTCTTGACCACAGCGTGTTCGAGCGACGGCAATGACACCAGCAACGCGGTGTGAACGTCATCCTCGTTGAAACCGCCATGTTCCGAGAGCTTGGAGCCGCCCGTGAAGATCACGCCCGTGTTGACCTTGAGAATGATATCCGGGGTACGCGGGTCGGCACCCGGGTTGTCGAACTTATTGCGCAACGATTGACCCGCGAATATCTCTTGAATGCCGAGCGTCTGCTGATTGGCCGGCGTGCTCAAGTTTGCAACCACTGCGGGCGTCAGCGACGGATCGGTGAGCCAGATCAAGGATCCATCGTCCGAAATGTCGAAGGCGTCGGCCGAGCCGATGGTCGCCGCGGGTTGTCCGCCGCCGATTCCGCGGCGTTTGCTGCCGTCGACCGGTGACTGACCGTGCTTCGCGCTGATGATGATGAGCGTGGAATCGAAGAGCCGCTGCGCCTTCAGTTCGCTCACGAACCGCCCGATGGATTGATCGATGAACTCAAGCTCGCTCGCCAGCCCCTGTCCCGGCGTTCCGAGAACATCGGTGTAGCCGCCCTTGAGCCCGGTCACGGGGTCGACCGCGAGCTTCTCGCCGACGCTGACCGCCTGAAAGTTCGTGCCGAACAGCGCCGGGACGCCGACCTTGTGCGCGCGGTCGTGGGTGAAGCCGTCGATTTGATTGATCACGGCTTGAACGTGGAGCGAGTCATAGCACTTGATGTCTTCGAAGCTATTGGTCCATCCGTCATCCGGCGCCGGATCGGCGAACGGAACCGGAGAGCATCCCGGAAATTGCGGCAGCGCTACCGGGATCGAATTGATCTCCGGGCCGTAAAAATCATCGACGCCTTTGCCGCTCGGACCGTTGGTCCATTCATACGAGGGGTGCTTGTCGGTCCAGGCCGTTCGTCCACCGCCGGCTTTCACGACTTCGAATATCGTGTTCACGCGTAAATACTCATGCGGCAGGATGGTCTTGCAACCGTTGTTGGGATTTCGCACCAGAAAATTGGGGTTGAGGCCGCCACCTGCGTCGAGACGCGTCAGATCAATGTCCACCGCCTCGTCCCATGCGACGTTGGTGCCGATTTTGCCCGGGCAACTGCCGCCAGGATTGCCCAGACCATCAGTCTGCAGCGGCGGCGACAGCGCACGGTTGTAGGTGTCGTCGTACCAAAGTCCCGTCGTGACCGGCGATCCGCCGGTCACCAACGACGCAAGACCGGGGAATGAATCGGACGGGCTCGATGTGGAATTGTTCGAGTATGTGACGCCATGACGGCCGAGTTCCGCGAGAGTTGAATCGGCGTGAGTGGCGACAAAATTCGAGAGATCGAGCGCATGCAATCCATCGACGCTGATCAACAGCACGTGCTTGATTTGATGAGATTCAAGTGTCGTCTCGTCCGCCACGGCGGCTCCGCATGCAGCGACAGTCAGGCATGCAGCGGCGGCGGTACTCAATATGGAACGAATCATGTGTATTCCCCCGGGTGATCAATGGAAATTTGCGACGCGGCGAATGGCGTCGACTCGCTAGGTTAGTTTTGCAATGTGACAATTTGGGGACACCGCCCGCCCACCCGCCGCCGCGGGTGAAAAATTTCCAGGAGCTTTTTTTTGGGGCCTGAGGCATAGTAAGTCGCTTTGCTGTACAAAGTCTGAACCCAGGAATCTCTCATGCCATCGACGCGCGCCGCCTTGGGGATGTGGATCAAACCGAGCCTCTGTCTGGCACTGGCCATCGCTCCGATCGCCGCGGGGGCCGCGGACAGTGCGAAATTGGAAGTACTGCAGCGCTGGAAGTTGGGCGGAGAGGGAGGCTGGGACTATCTCATCGCCGAGCCCGCCAAAGAGCGCGTGTTCATCAGCCGCGGAACGCGCGTGGATGTGATCGGCAGCGAATCAGGAAAGCTCATCGGATCCATTCCCGACACGCAAGGCGTGCATGGCATTGCGCTGGCCCCGGGCTTGAACCGAGGTTACACCAGCAATGGCCGCGCGAACTCAGTGACTGTCTTTGATCTTGACACCCTCAAGGTCATACAAGAAACGAAAATCCCCGGCCGCAATCCGGACGCGATCCTGTATGAGCCCGCCGCCAAGCATGTATTTACATTCAACGGCTCCAGCAAGGATGTGACGGTGCTGGATGGATCGACCTTGGCGGTCGTCGCCACCATTCCCGTGCCGGACAAACCGGAATTTGCGGCCGACGATGGCCGCGGCCAGATCTTCGTGAACATTGAAAGCGAGCCAGGACAGCTTGCGGTGATCGACACTGCGAAATTGGCGGTCAAAAGCATCTGGCCGCTGCCGGGTTGCAACAGTCCGAGCGGTCTGGCCCTCGATAGCGCGCATCATCGCTCGTTCTCGGTTTGCGACGGCAAGGTGATGGCCGTGACCGACACGGTCAGCGGCAAGCAGGTGGCGCTCGTGCCCATCGGCGAGCATCCCGATGCGGCGGCCTACGATGAGAAGCACGGAATCGTCTACAGCTCGAACGGCGAAGGGACCTTGTCGGTGATCCACCAAGATTCCGCGGATCACTATTCCGTCGCTGAGACGCTGCCCACGCAACGCGGTGCGCGCACCATGGCTGTCAACGGCAAAACCGGCAAAATCTATCTCGTCACGGCCGATTTCGGACCCGCTCCCGCGGCCACCGCCGCGCAACCTCGCCCACGGCCCGCGCCGATCGCGGACTCATTTGTGGTGCTGGTAGTCGGCAAGCGTTGAGGGTAGCGCGCCGCCGCGTTTGAGCAAATGGCGGTGCAGCGCCGCCAAAGCGCGAATGGTGAGAAGCGCAAAGATTCCGTACGCCAGGTAATCGCGTAGATTCTCCGGTGGCTGCACGATCGCGGGGTGCGTTGCGGCTAACGTCCCGCGATTCCACAGAAATACGGCGAAGCGGATGATCTGACTCGCGCCGAACAAGATATACAGCAAAAAATATACCGCTCGAGACAATTGCCGGCAAATCGAGCGGAAGTCTGCTGCTTGCAAGACACCAGCGGAGCGTGCTTGCCGGAACTGCGCGACCACCATGATCCACAGCAGCAATCCGAAAACGGCGTGCAAGTTGATCCATGACCCTTGAACCGATTTGGGCCAGGAATCGTGCACCAGACCAACGATGCCGACCGAGCAGACCAGGAAAGCGAAAAGCCAAGCGCGCGCATGCGCGCCACGGCCTGACTCGATTGGTCTGATCGCGGCCAATTTTCACCACCTTGCAATTCGCTGCCCGTCGGAACTTTGTAGCACAAAGTACGCTCAAGTCGCACGGCTCGCAACATCGCACCGCAACAGTCGTCGGCGCATTTTCCGCTTGGCGACGATGCAAAGCGTTGATTCTTGACAGGCCGACGTATTTACCTTGGAATGGATGGCGAGTAGAAGGGTCAAATCATGACGGAACTGCGCCAGGCGCTCGACGATATCAGCGCGATTCGAACCCAGGTCGCGCGCGGCACGCAGTTTCGCGGTTACGGCCCTTTGTCTGTCGCCTCCAGCGGGGTCCTCGCGCTGCTTGTCGCCGCCGCCCAGAGCCATTGGACGGCGGGTTCGAATCAAGGCCTAAGGGTATTTCTCGACGTTTGGATAGCAACAGCCGCCGTAGCGGTGTTCCTGTCGGCGCTCGAGACGATCTTTCGAGCAAGAAGGGTTCATTCAGGACTCGCGATGGAAATGATCCAGGCGGCTGCCGAGCAGTTTCTTCCCTGTATCGTCGTGGGGCTTCTGCTGACGGTGGTGCTGCTGCGCATCGCGCCGCAAGATTCGTGGATGCTTCCCGGATTGTGGGAAGTCATATTTAGCCTGGGCGTGTTCGCCTCGTGCCGTTTCTTGCCGCGCCAAATGTTCGGGGTCGGCGCCTGGTATCTTGCGGCCGGACTCGTATGCCTGCTCGTTGCGTCCGGCCATCACGCGTTGTCGCCCTGGGCGATGGGCATACCCTTCGGCATCGGTCAGTTACTCGTCGCCGCCGTCTTACGCTATGGATTCGAGGATGCAATTGAAGAAAGCTAATCGCAAAACGCAAACTCAATCGCCGTTTGCCTACGACGGGCTTAGTCGCGTCATCCATGAGCGCGCCCGGCTGGGCGTGCTGACTTGCCTGATCACGCACCCCAGGGGCCTGCCGTTCCCGCAGATGAAAAAGCTGTGTGCGCTGACCGATGGCAACTTGAACCGTCACTTGCAGGTGCTTCAAGAGGCCCTGCTGGTGAGCCTCGCAAAAGGGCCTGACCGAGACAGGCCGCAGACGCTTTATCGAATAACCACCCTGGGGCGAAAGCGTTATCTGGACTATCTCGCTGTTCTGGAACAAGTCATCCTCGACGGCGCCCCTGCCGCGAAGACGTCATTGCTCGAGAGAAGCTCCTAGGCATCAAGGGATCCGGCCGGCGGCGGCATTCCCACGGCCAGGCACGGATTGACTCATGATCTCGTCTATTCGACTGCCCGGTACTCTGCAGCGGCGCCTCAACTCCAGCATACATTCCTGCCTGTATGGACTGACGAGCCGCGAGAGTGACTTTAATCGGCCCCTTCGAGAAGAGGCGCTGGTGTCCGCGCAATCCGTGTCATGGCGGATATTCAAGAATCCGATCGCACTGTTCGTCGGCGGCACGGCTGCTGTCATTCTTGAGTTGGCGGAACCTTCGGTGCGAGCGGGTATCTGGGAATATTCTTCATTTCGCAAAAATCCCTTGGGCCGTTTGCAGCGCACGGGGTTGGCGGCAATGATTACGGTGTATGGCGCCCGCAGCATCGCCGAGCCCATGATCGCGCGAGTCGTGCGCATGCATGCGGCGATCCAGGGCAAGACGCCCTCGGGAGCCAGTTACTCGGCAAGCGATCCACGGCTGCTCACTTGGGTGCACGCCACGGCCTCTTTTGGGTTCGCGGAAGCCTACAACCGGTATGTGAACCCGCTGAGCGAGGGTGATTTCAACAGTCTGTATCTCGAGGGAACGCCCGTTTCGCGGCTCTATGGCGCCACCGACCCTCCGGGGTCGGTGGACGAAATGCGCAGCCTTTTCGAATCCGCGGCAGCGCAATTCGCTCCTTCCCCGATCATTTTCGAATTCTTGCAGATCATGCGCGAAACCATCGCCTTCCCTCGCCCGCTTCATTGGATGCAGCCCATGCTGGTGCGCGCTGCGGTGGAGCTGATTCCCGGCTGGATTCGCCAGCGCCTGGGCCTGTCGGCGAGCCATGGTTTACATCGCCATGAACGATGGCTTGCGAGGATGATCGGCGCATCCGCGGATCGTATCGTTCTACCCGCAAGCCCAGCGGTGCAATCGTGTGTTCGCCTTGGCCTGCCCACGACCTATCTCTACGCGTCTTGACCGGCCTCATGCAACGGCGAACAACCACAGCTCCAAGCTGCCGTTCATTTTAATTTCCGTGGGCTCGCATCGCGGCCGGTTGACGGCGGGTCAACCGGGTAACAAATCGAATGTGATCTCCGCGGTAGTACAGTCTTTCGTAATCCACGGGCCGGCGGTTGTCGGAAAAAGTAGTTCGTTCGATCAGAAAAATAGGGCTGCCCGGATCGATGCCGAGCGCGCGTGCGACCGTGCCATGCGATGCGACGGCTGCCAGCCGATATTCCGCGTCGAGGAGCGGCGTCGAGTACCTCTGTTCCAGCAGCGAGAATATGGGTTGATTCTCCAGATCGTCCGCCATGATCTTTTCGCCCAGATCCTGGGGCAGGTAAGTCTCATCGAACGACAGCGGGAGGCCATCGGCCAAACGCACGCGCTGAATTCGCGCGACAGCGGCGCCCCGCTGCAGCAAGAGCTGACGCGCGACGGTTTCACTGGCGGCGACGATGCGGCGGTCCAAAACCATCGCCGAGGGGACGCGCCCGAGCGCCTGCATATCTTCAACAAAACCGGTGAGTTCGGTGAGCTCCTGCGTGATGACGGGTTGCGTGACAAACGTTCCCTTGCCGCGGCGTATTTCGACCAGCCCGCGGGCGATGAGGCTTTGAATGGCGGTCCGAATGGTGGTACGGCTGACGGCATAGCGCTCGACAAGAGTGTCTTCAGACGGCACGCGGGCACCCGGCGGCAGCGCGCCGCCTGCGATGGACCGCACCAACAACTCCTCAACCTGCGCGTGCAACGGTAAATGCGACTGAGAGTCTATCTCCACACTAACATTATGACATCATGACGTCGTGATGTCATGCGAATCAGAAAATCAGGTCATATGCGCGTTAGCGAACAGATCTTCCTGCACCGACTGAGTACGCTGTGGTGGCCGCGCCAAGACGGACATGGCAACGGCAGCTGCTTCGCGCGCCGCGGCAATCGTGGCCGACCGGAGAACTTACCTACCGGAGGACTGCGTCGCCGCGATGATCGAGGACGAGTGCCACTCGTCGAGCAATTCGAGGTTTTCGGGGTACGACAGCTCTCTTCCGCACAATGACCGCCGGTCCAATCCCTTCGAATCGGTTTCGGTTTGGAAGTATCTGTCGTACCCTTTCTTTATCGCCGACTGGGGCGGAAGAACTCGCTTCGCTCACGAGGCTTGGTATTCTCGATCATCCACCACGATACCGCGTCGCAATAGCCGAATACACGCCTCACCCGTCAATGGCTGACTGAAATAGTAGCCTTGACCGAAGGGGCACTCACGATCTTGAAGGAATGCAAGCTGCTCCCGGGTCTCGACACCTTCCGCGACGACGCGCATATGCAAATTCTTCCCCATGCTGATCACGGCGCAGACGATGCTGGCATCGTCTGCATTCGTCGTGACGGTGCTCACGAATGACCGGTCGATCTTCAAGGTATCTATCGGAAAACGCTTCAGATGATTCAGGCTCGAATACCCCGTGCCAAAGTCATCCAGAGCCAGCTTTATCCCCAATCGTTTGAGATCCCGCAGTACTGCCAGCATGGCGGTCGAATCCTGCACCATGAAGGTTTCCGTCAGCTCAAACTCCAGAAGATGAGGATCCAGGCCGGTTTCCGCGAGGATCACTCCGACACCGCTTAAAAAATCCCTGGAACGCAGCTCCGCCGCCGAGATGTTGACCGCGATGCGAATCGGCGCGAGGCCGATTTCCTGCCAGGCTTGCGCCTGATGACAGGCCTGACCCAGCACCCACCGGCCGATTGGGACCATGAGACCGCATTCTTCGGCAATCGGAATGAATTCCGCAGGCGACACGAGTCCGAGCTCCGGATGCAGCCACCTTATGAGCGCTTCGACGCCGACGATTTCACCGTTCTCTAAATTGACTTTTGGCTGGTAGTGCACCGCGAACTCTTGCCGCTCCAGGGCATGACGCATGGAATCTTCGAGCGACTGCCGTTTCACCGCGCGCAGATTCAGATCCCGCTTGAAGAACTGGCGGTTATCGCGCCCGGTATCCTTCGCGTGATACATCGCAAAATCTGCGTGCTTCATCAATGTCTCGCAATCCGTGCCGTCGTCCGGATAGGTCACGATGCCGATGCTTGCCGTCACCTGAACATCGTGCTCATCGATACGATGCGGGGCACGCAGGGTCGCGAGTATCTTGTCCGCGCACACGGCCGCATCCTGCGCGTGTGTCAGTTCAGACAACAGGATCACGAATTCATCGCCGCCCTGGCGGCTGACCGTATCCGAGGCACGCAGACAGCCGAGCAGTCTTTGCGCGATCGACTGCAGCAGACGATCACCGACCTCATGACCCAATGAGTCGTTGACATGCTTGAAGCGATCGACGTCCAGGAATAGCACGGCGAGTTGACGTCGGTAACGACCGGCCAGGGCCATCGCCTCGGTCAGCCTATCGTTGAACAATATTCGGTTGGGCAAATCGGTCAAGCTGTCATGCTGAGCCAGGTAGGCCATCCTGAGAGTCGTCGCGCGGGCCGCGCTCACGTCATGAAAAACCATGACGGCACCCGTCACCTGCCCGTGGCGGTCGTGAATGGGCGCGGCCGAATCTTCGATGGGGGATTCGCCTCCGTCCCGGCGAATCAGGACACAATTGGATGTCAGGCTCACGGTTTTGTTTTCCCGGATCGCGAATTCCATGGGATTGCGCGCTTGGGTGCGAGTCGTGCCGTCTATGATCCGGAACACATCTTCGAGCGGATGACCCGCAGCCTCAATTTGCGACCAACCGGTCAAGGACTCGGCGACGACATTGAGATAGGTCACTCTTCCGTCAACGTCGGTACTCACGACCGCGTCGCCGATCGAGTTGAGCGTGACTTGGGCGCGCTCGTTTTGTTCAAACAGCGCCTCCGTGTTCGCGGCGCGCTCGATCATGCGGGTGACTGCCTTCGGCCATGAATAGGCGTCGAGCCGCCCCTTCAGAAAATACTCCTGGGCTCCGCGCTGTATGGCCAGTTTCGCGATGCTCTCGTCCTGCGCTGCGGCGAGAATCAGGATCGGAATCTGCGGCGCCGCCAGAAACAGCCGATCGAACGTATCGATGCCACTGCTGTCGGGGAGAGATAGTTCAACCACGACCGCGGCATATCGGTCCGCGCCAGCGCCTCCCTGTGCATTCGCACGGGCCAATTCGTCAAGACCCTCCGAGCAACGCCTCACCCAGGTGACGCGGAATGATCCATCGCTGGAATTTGCCAGCGCGTCCCGCACTGCGTTGGCCTCGACCGAGTCTTTCTGCACCAGAAGGATGTCTTGCAATGCACAATCTCGCCGCGTCCATATCCTTGGACGACCTCATTGAAGCAGACTTTTGCCGGCGCGACTGTACGGCAGCGAACACTCGCACCAATAATTAAGTGCGCTAACGAACAGTCGGCGGTATCGCCGCGGCGCATAGTCGGAGCCGTCGAACAACGGATGTTTGCACCCGCGCGCTTGCGCAGCAGCCGGGTGAATGTGCGCACCGCTTTTGCGCGGCTCGGACGCCATCCCTAGATTCCGGGAGATATCATGGAACATCTTGCGAACGGCATGGAACGCCGCTGGGGAGAACGGGTCCCCGTGAACATACCGGTCTATGTGTCGGCCGGCGCCTTCGCCGGATTCGAGGGCTGCATCAAGGACCTCAGTTTGAGCGGAGCGCTCATGAAGTTCGATTGCCAGCTACGTCTGCACAGTCTCATCGAGGTGCACATCAAGCTGCCGCCGCCATCGCCGCGCGTTGACATTGTCAAGGCGTATGTCTCGAGGGAGCTCAATCAGGGCGTCGCTATTGAGTGGTGCGAGTTTGCGCCGACCATCGTCAAAGACTTGCTGCAATCTGCGTCAGTTCGGCTCCCAACTTGACGCACAGTGCCGCCGGCGCCTGTTGCCGGCGGCGGCAACAATTCTACGTGGCGGTCTTCTGCGGAAGCAGCCGGTCATATTCCTTTTTGACGACCGCGTAGCATTCGCAGGTGCGCTTCTCGAGTCCAGCGCGATCGAGCACCGTGATGTGCCCGCGCGCATAGCGGATCAGTCCGGCTTGTTGCAGTTTCAGCGCCGCTTCGCTTACACCTTCGCGACGCACGCCCAGCATGTTGGCAATCAGCTCCTGCGTCATTATCAGTTCATCGCCTTTCAACCGATCCAAGCTCAACAGCAGCCAGCGGCACAATTGTTGATCCAAGGAATGGTGACGGTTGCAAACCGCGGTCTGCGACATCTGAGTGATCAGGGCTTGGGTATAGCGCAGCAGCAGGTGCAGTACGGGACCGGCCTGATTAAATTCTTCTTCCAGGATCTCTGCATTGAGCCGAAGACTTTGACCGGCACTTTGAACGACCGCGCGGCTGGGAGTGGATTTTCCTCCCATAAATCGAGATATCCCCACGATGCCCTCGTTGCCGACGACGGCAATCTCCGCGGCCGCGCCATTCTCCATGACATACAGCAGCGAGACGATGGCGGTGGTCGGGAAATACACATGGGTCAAGGTCGCGCCCGACTCGTATACCACTTGGGAAAGAGGCATCTCAACCGAATCCAGGTGCGGTAACCAGCGGTCCCTGACGGAGGATGGGAGCGCGGACAATAAAAAGTTTCTTCCAAGATCGCGAAAATCGATGATACGCCCCCTTGGCATCCCGCAGCAGAGATACTCCCATTACTCTGCTCAATGCTGTCGGGCTGATTCTAACCGCTTTGTACGGTAGCGTACATACGGAAAGCGGCCGGCCGGCGCAGGGGCGATACAGCGCAGGCGGCGGACCGCGCGCCTTACTCCGTCAGCGGGTGGCCTTTGGGCAACTGGTGCGCATACCAAGTTGCGAGCCGGTGACGAATCGTCTTCTCGCTCACTTGATCCTCGGGCATCGGCGCAATCACTTTGTCGTGAACCAGCAAGCGATACACATACAATGCCTTGTCGCTTGCCGAGTCGGTCGCCTCGAATTCAACCGCCTTGCGGCCCTCGGCATATTTGACACCCGCGAGCAACGCCGCCTTGAACAATTCCGATTCGTGCTTGAGTTTTTTCATCGTGCGGCGGGCGTGAGACGTATGTGATCTTCCGCATCGCGCTCGACGGCGGCACGACTGAACCGCAGCGGCACATAGGATCCTTGCGCCCACATCGGGAACAAGTCGCGATAGTGCGCACTCATCGGATCGTCCGACTGACCGGGTGTGTTCATGGCCACTGAATTATCCCACGCTCCCACATCCATCACCATGCGCACCGAGGCGCCGGTGATCACTGAGAAATCGGTTGAGCGGTAGGCCTGTGCGCGCGGCGTCGAAGCCGAGCCCGGAGTCTCCAGCGGACCGACTGACATTTGCGCGCGCAGCTGTGGGTCGGCCAAGACTGCGACAGCCGGTTCGAATGTCGCATGGTGCAGCCGGCCCCATGCCCACGACGTCATGTCCGGTCCCAGAAGCTGTTTCAGCTCCGCGACCGCGGCCTGCAAGCTCTCCAATAAGACGGCATCGCGCGCGGCGCCGGGATCCGCGCCGAGCGCAACGTCGGGATGTTCAAGATAATCGATCACCGCCGCCAGATGCGCATCGCCGACGAGTTTGCGCGCCGCTTCAGGCGTGGCCCTCGCCACCGTCGCCCTGCCGAGGTGCTTGGTCGCCCATACCTCGTAGATTGCGGCAGCCGTGCTGGACGTGCCCTCCTCATGGTTCCATGCGTTGAGCAAGGCGAGCGCATGCGAGAGCTCGGCGTCCGGCGAGGACAAGGATCCAAGCAGGGCGACCGCACGCCGCGATTGGGTGCTCACCGCATCGGTCTGAATCGCCATCGAATCGGCCAGGGTCATCTTTCCTTTGGCGCCCAGCAGCTCGTTAATGCGATCGATGCGCGATCGGTCGGTCCATTCAAACGCAATCCTGTTCTGCTCATTGGGGTAACCTGAAGGCAAGTTCATTTCGTTGGCGGTCGCAAAAAATCCCTCAACCGGATTGAACCGCGAGGGCAGTACATCCTTACCGTGGAATCCGGCCCATTCGTAACGGCCGTCTCCCGGCACGGGCATGAGCCCGTCCCAATTTTTGCGCACCGGGGCGCGGCCGGCAGCGGCCCAACCGATGTTCCCCTTGACGTCGGCATAGACGATATTCAGCGGCGGGGCACCCCAGGCGTTGCCGGCTGCCTTGAAGTCATCCCAGGTCCTCGCCGTGAGCAGGCGCGCGGAGCCGAAATAGCCCGACAGGCCGGGCTCGTTCCACACCGTGCGCACGGCGAACGCGCGATGGTTCGCCGCATCCACCGCCATCACCGGTCCGTGACGGGTGAAGCGCAGCTCAACATCGCGAGAAGCACCGCCCTTGACTTCAATCTTCTCGCGAACCACTTTCACTCGTTCCCAACCGTGTTTATAGCGATAGCTGTCCGGATCACCCTTCTTCAACTCATAGACACACAGGTCTTCCTGGTCGATCGCGAATATCGTGATGCCGAAAGCGATGTCATCATTGTGTCCAATCGAAATGCCCGGCAGCGCAGGTTCGCCCGCACCAATGATGTCGAGCCCCGGCGCGCTCAGGCCCACCAGGTAGCGCAGCGAGGGCGCGCCGAGTTGACGATGCGGATCGTTCGCAAGAATGGGACGGCCGGTTGCGCTCAGCGACGGCGCAATCACCCAGTTGTTCGAACCCTCCAGGGACTGCGCGTCGATCGCCGCAGCCAATTCATTCTCGGGCGAAAGTTGCGCACGCTGTTCTTTGGCGGCCAGGGCGTTGAAATCCACCTGCTTGGTGGCCAGCAAATAGTCCTTCAGCACATTGGCGGGCACATCGCAGGGATTGAGGCCCGGAGGGACCGCCATGTTGTGGCCTGCGGGTTCTATCTTTCGACGCAGCCGATCCGCGTTGAGGCCGGCTGCGCAGACGACGCGGGCGCGCGCGACTTCTTGTGTGATGTTCGACACCAGCGCATGGCTGCGAATGCGCAGCACGTCATCGGCTTTCCACGTATCGGGCAGGCTGTCCGTCAGCTTGAATTCGAACGGCAACGGCTTATCTTTGCTGCGCACCTCGGCGACGAAGGCGTTTATGCCATCGACAAAGGCGGCGACCCATGTACGCGAATTGGGCGCATACGCGTCCCACTCCTTGTCCATGTCACCGCGATAGAGGAACAGGCGCGCGGCGCGGTCTTGATCGATATAGGCAGGGCCCAAGGATTTCGACAGCAATCCCAGGCCGCGTTTGCGCCACAGGTCGATCTGCCAAAGACGATCGCGCGCGGCGTTGTAGCCCTGCAGGAAAAAGGCGTCGCGCGCACTGGCCGCAAAGATGTGCGCGATGCCCCAATGATCGATCAGAATGTCGGCCGGAGCGCTGAGACCCGCGACTTGCCAGCTCTGTTCGCGCACCGCCGTCGAGGCCGCAGCCACCGCCTGGGCTCGAACCGGCGATGTCAGGGCAAGCGCCATCACCATCAATGCGAAACCCGTCCCGCTCAAAATTTTCATCCGTCACTCCGGCATCGTTGTTTTAGGTCGTTCCCAAGGTTGGCTTGAGGCGCTTCGCTTGTCAAAAATCGCGGGTGCCGGATAATGCCATCTGCATTCACCATTCATGAGGGGATCAACATGCGCACGGTCTTAATTTCGGCGATGGCAATCGCCGTACTCATCATCGCGGGTTGCGACAGCGCCAAGTCTCCCGATACCGTCGCCAAGCACGTTGCGGCCGCTGAACAGAAGGCCGCCGCTGAGGTGGCCAAGAGCGAGAAAGCCGCCGAAAAAGACTTGAACAAGGCAGCGGACAAAGTCGACGACACGCTCGTGAATTTCAACAATGCCGCCGCCAGGGATGCGTACAACCTCGCGGTCGCCAATGCCGACGGGAACCGCAAAGTCGCGCTGGCTAATTGCCTGGCGCTGGGCGGCGACGCCCAAAAGACCTGCAAGGAACAGGCTGAGGCCGACTATGGCGCGGCCAAGGCCAACGCCAAGGCCGCCGCCGTTTCCTTGAAGCAATAATCGTCAAGGCCGATAACGGGCCGGCACGCGCCGGTTCGTTACCGTTCGCAGATTTCGCCGCTCGAGGCCGCGCCTATTTCTGCAGGTGCATGAGAGGAATTTGCGCCGTGCGTTTTATGGTCGCAAGCACCACGCTCGATTGCATGTCGCGAACGTTGGGCACGCGAATGAGTTTTTTGAGCACCACGTTGCTCAAGGCCTCCAAGTCCTTGCCGTAAACTTCGAGAATGAAGTCGTAGCTTCCCGTCATCGCGAAGCACTTGGTGACCTCGTCCATGAGTTGAATTTCGCGCTCGAATCTCGCCACCGTTTCGTCCGTGTGCTCGGTTAACTTGACTTGGACGATGGCCAACACCGCGAGTCCAACCCGGGCGGGATTGAGCACGGCCGTATAGCCCTCGATCGCCCCTTCGGACTCCAGCGCCTTGATGCGGCGTGCACAAGGCGTCGCAGATAACCCGATGGATTCGGCGAGGTCTACCACGGAGAGGCGTCCATCGCGTTGCAGTGCGTCGAGAATTTTGGCGTCAAAGCGATCAAACTTCATGTTTCAAGCACTCAGGCAGCCTTTATTAGTGATTATCACCAATAATACCCCAAGTCAATGGTGTTTTTGGCGATTCCTGATGACGTGGGTAGATTAGTCTTTGGCGGCTGACAGGCTCCAATGAGGGATCGCGATGGTTGCAAGCCCCCTACAAATGACGCAGGCACCTCAGCCCCAGGCCATCGATTGGCGTGCGGTGCTGCGCCATGTCGCCGTGTCGCGCGCACTCGACGATCTGGAAGAATTCACGCTGTTGCGCGACCGTAAGGTCCTCTATCAATTCTCGGCGCGCGGGCACGATCTCACTCAAGTGCTGTTGAGCACCCAGCTCACAGGAATCCAAGATGGCGTGGGCGGCTACTATCGATCAAGACCACTCTTGCTCGGCTTGGGGCTTCCGATGGAAGAGGCACTGGCGTCAACCATGATGCGGGCCGGCGGCATGAGCGATGGGCGTGATATCGGCGTGGTATTCAACATGCCACGCAAAGCGGGCCCGTGCGTTCTACCGGTTTGCGGCGGCGTGGGCGCGCAATACACTCCCGCCGTGGGATGGGCTCAAGCCCTGCGTTATCGCGCCGCGCAGCTTGGCGATCAGGCCTGCAGAAACAGTATCGCGGTGGCGCATGGCGGAGAAGCCTCGACGGCGACCAATGGCTTCTGGGCTGCGTTGAATATTGTCACCACCGAACGACTGCCCTTCTTGTTCTTCATCGAAGACAACGGCTACGGAATTTCGGTCCCTTCGCGACAGCAAACTCCCGGCGGCAACATTGCGCGAAATCTCGAGAGCTTTCGCGGGCTTCGCGTACTCGATGGCGATGGATCGGATCCGTCGGCCGCCGCCGCCCTGATCCAGAGCGCCGTCGCCGGGGTGCGATCCGGTGATGGTCCGGCACTGATCAGGCTCGTGGTGCCCCGCCTGTCGGGCCATTCCGGACAGGACACTCAGGCCTACAAGAGCCCGAGTGAAATTGCCGCGGAAAAGGCACGGGATCCACTCGCGAAGCTGCGCGGTCAACTGGTACCGCACACGATTTCGGCCGCCGACTGGGATCAAGAAATGGCCGAAGGCCGCGCAGCCGTTGCGCAGACGCTGGCCAAGGTCGAGCGGCGCGCAGCGCCTATTCCTGCGCGCATTCAACGCTATGTGTTTTCCGAGTTCGGTACCGACGGCTCGATCGACCTACAGCAGCAGGGTGGCATACGCTGCGCGGGCGTCGTCCCATTGCCGGGCAATGAGCAGCCTCACCCCGAAGGTCCGCGCATCAATTTGGTGACCGCGGTACGCCGCACGCTGGAGCATGAACTCGCAACGAATCCGCGCATGCTGGTCTTCGGCGAGGACGTCGGGCGCAAGGGTGGCGTGCATGCGGCAACCCTGGGACTGCAAGAAAAGTTCGGTGCCGACCGGGTATTCGACACCAGCCTTTCCGAAGAGGGCATCATCGGTCGCGCGGTCGGCATGGCGGCAGCCGGCCTCATGCCCGTGCCCGAAATTCAATTCCGCAAGTATGCCGATCCCGCCGCTGAGCAGCTCAACGACTGCGGCACGATGCGCTGGCGTACCGTCAATCGATTCGCGGCCCCGATGGTGGTGCGCATCCCGGGCGGATTTTTCAAATGCGGCGACCCTTGGCACAGCCAATCGAACGAAGTGCAGTGGCTGCATGGCGTTGGCTGGCGGTTGGCCATGCCGTCGAACGCGCAGGATGCGGTGGGATTGCTCAGAAGCGCCCTGCGCGGCAACGACCCCACCATATTCTTCGAGCATCGATCATTGCTCGATGGCAGCTGGGCGCGGCGTCCCTATCCCGGCGACGACTTCGTGGTGCCCTTCGGCAAAGCCAGCCTCCTGCGTGAGGGCACCATGCTGACGGTGGTGACTTGGGGGGCCATGGTGGAGCGCTGCGAGCAGGCCATTGATGCCGGCGGCAAATCAGCCGACCTCTTGGACTTGCGCACGCTCTGTCCGTGGGACCGCGAGGCGACGCTGGCATCGGTGCGCAAGACTCGCCGCTGTCTGATTGTTCACGAAGACACGATGACGGCCGGCTTCGGTGCGGAAATCGCGGCGGTTCTCGCCAAAGAAGCCTTCTTCGATCTTGACGCGCCCATCGAGCGGCTCGCGATGCCGGATATCCCCAGTCCCCACAATCCTGAGTTGCTCGAAGCGGTGTTGCCCAGTGTCGAGACCATAACCCGGTCGATCATCAACTTGTCTGAAATTTAAGCATGAGCCGCATTGCAGACGTGCTCGTCCCGCCGAATGCGGAAGGAACCCGCGCCACCATCTTGCGCTGGTGCAAGGCGGTCGGCGATACGGTCATCAAAGACGAGCCTTTGGTGGAACTCGAGACGGACAAAGTCACGGTCGAGGTACCCGCGCCGGTCAGCGGCACATTGATTGAAGTGCTCAAAGCCGTCGACGCCGAGGTCAGCCCCGATGAAGTGCTCGCACGATTGAGATTGGCGGGCGAATCGGCATTGCTGAAAGAAGCACGCGCCCCGGGGGTTACACCCAAGATCGACAATGCGCCCGCGGCTTCGGCCGCCGGCGCCGGTCACGAGCCTTTGAGCCCATCGGTGCGGCGGCTGCTGCGCGAACATTCGATTGCGGCGCGCGACATCAACGGCACCGGGCGCAACGGCCGGGTGACAGCCCAAGACGTGACACGCCATGTGTCGCGAACCGAAGTCCCGCGAGCCTCGGTACCTAAGACTGCACCCGAGTCAGCATGCGAAGCCGCGAGCACGCTGGTTCCGCACACTCCGATTCGACGGCGCGTGGCCGAACACATGGTCCGCAGTCTCGCCGGCGCACCGCATGTCACCACGCTGTTCGAAGCCGATCTCACCCGGGTGCTCAAGCACCGCTCCATGCACGCACAGAGCTTCGAGTCGCGAGGCACGCGGTTGACGCTGACCGTGTATTTCATCAGCGCCTGCGTGCGCGCACTGCTCGCGCACCGGGAAGTCAACGCCACATTCACCCAAGACGCCATGCAGTTGCATGCGGACGTGAACATCGGCGTCGGCACAGCGCTGGGAACCAAGGGATTGATCGTGCCGGTCATTCACCGCGCGCAAGGTTTGAGCCTGTTCGACATTGCGCAGCGTCTCAATACGCTGGTGGAAAGTGCGCGTGCGGGCCGGCTCGAGCCGCAGGATGTGCGCGGAGGCACCTTCACGATCTCGAACCACGGCGTCGGCGGAAGCCTGCTCGCAACTCCCATCGTCATCAATCAGCCGCAAGTCGCGATTCTCGGTGTCGGCAAAGTTCAACGCCGCGTCTGCGTGATTGAAGCGGGCGGCAGCGAATCCATCGCAGTGCGCTCCATGTGTTATCTCACCCTGACGATCGACCATCGCGCCCTGGATGCGTTCCAGGCAAACGCATTCTTAAAACTGGTCGTCGAGACGCTGGAACAATGGCCCGATGCCGCCGAACCGCTGCATGATTGACGGGTCGACCGCCGGCAATGGCCCGGTCAGCTTTTTGGCAACGCTCGACAGATGGATCTCCGAGGGTGCGAACACCCGCGCATAGATGCCGCGGCACAGGGCGGCGGCCTGCGCCCCCGGCCAATCGGCCCACAATAGCTGCGCCGGCAATAACGGATCTCGCAGATGCAAGCGCCGATATTCGTGGATCAACAGGGTGCGCACGAGAAAGCAGTCTCGAGGCGCCATTTCTCGCCGCAGCTCAAGCTCGGTCGCGACGGGACGAAAGAGCTTGACGAAGCGCTGATAGCGCAGCGCGAGATCGTTGAGATCCCATCCCAGCTGAATGAGCCGCTGCGGCGCGTCGTCCGCCGCCAGCACCGCGTCAAACGCAATCACTTTGGACAACAATCCGGCCGATCGCCGCTGCGAACGCAACGTTCGCGAATCGAATTCCGGATGCGCAAAAACGCTGGCGGAGATCTCGCCGAATCCGCGCCACACCAATTCCCCGCGAATTGCGCGCCGCTCGAGCGCGCGCATCGGCGGCACGACCATCAATGTCCATCGGCCCGACCACTGCGTATCAGGTTCGCTGTAAATTCGCTTCGTCGCCTCGGCGAAGCGTTCGCGTCCGTTGTCCGACAGATGATACTCGCTGAGCTTGCCCTCACGGCGTCCCTCGAGCCAGCCGTCCTGGGCAAGCCGCGCGGTCGCCGTGCGCACCAGCCGCTCATTGAGCCCAAACGGCGCCGTCAAGTCGATCAGGCTGCGCAGAGCGACGGCGCCGCCCCGCGGCATGATGGCATCCCCGAAGAGGGTCACGATGAGCGATCCGCCGCGCAAAGGGCGCTGCCGGCGAAAGCGGGCAACCAGTTCGGCAACGGTTGTGGAGGTGTTTTTGGCCATACGCGTCGCTCAAGGACTGCCAGTTATGACACAAAATCCGTTGCGTTTCTATATTTTTTGTATCATAATTATTCGGCCGGCTGAACTCGCGGAGGCGTAGGGTATGTACACGCAAGGCTTGGATGCGAAAACCGACGACGCCGCGGCGCCGCTCGACGAGAGCGCACTCGAACAGCGCTTCCTGGCGCGTGTGGACGCCGAGGAGAAAATCGAGCCCAAGGACTGGATGCCCGCCCGCTACCGCAACACCTTGATTCGGCAGATTTCCCAGCACGCGCACTCCGAAATCGTCGGCATGCTGCCCGAAGGGAACTGGATTACGCGCGCGCCCACCTTGAAGCGCAAAGCGATTCTGATTGCCAAAGTCCAGGATGAGGCTGGACACGGCGCGTACCTCTACAGCGCCGCTGAGACGCTGGGGGTGAGCCGCGACCAGTTGGTCGAGCAGCTGCTGTCGGGCAAAGCCAAGTATTCGAGCATCTTCAATTATCCAACCCCAACCTGGGCCGATGTCGGCGCCATCGGATGGCTGGTCGACGGCGCCGCCATCATGAATCAGATCCCGCTGTGCCGTTGTTCGTACGGCCCCTATGCGCGCGCGATGGTGCGGGTGTGCCGCGAGGAAAGTTTTCATCAGCGCCAAGGCTACGACCTGATGCTGCATTTGGCGCAAGGCACGCCCGATCAGAAGCGCATGGCGCAGGAGGCGCTGAATCGGTGGTGGTGGCCGGCACTCATGATGTTCGGCCCTTCCGATGCCAATTCGACGCATACGGGCGACTCGCAGCGCTGGAAAATCAAGCGTTTCTCAAATGACGAACTGCGGCAGAAGTTTGTCGACTTTACCGTGCCGCAGGCGGACTTTCTGGGCCTCACGGTTCCCGATCCGAAGCTGCACTGGGATGAATCCAAACAGCGGTATGAATTCGGACCGATCGATTGGAGCGAGTTCGATCAAGTGTTGAAGGGCAATGGGCCGTGCAATGCGGAGCGGCTTGCGGCGCGGCGCAATGCGCATTCCGCCGGGGCTTGGGTTCGCGAGGCGGCGAGCGCCCATGCGTCGAAGCAGCGGCAGCCTGCCGCGGGTGCCGCGGCTTAAGAGCGCAATGGGAGTCATCGATGGAAGATAAGCGTCAGTGGCCTTTGTACGAAGTGTTCATCCGTGCCCGCGGCGGGCTCGATCACAAACACGTGGGCAGCTTGCACGCGGCGGATGCGCGCATGGCCATCGATCACGCCCGCGATTTGTACACGCGCCGCCAGGAAGGCGTCAGCATCTGGGTCGTGCCCTCCAAGGCCATCGTTGCCTCCGATCCCACCGAGACCGATTCTTTGTTCGAACCGGCCCGCGACAAGATCTACCGTCATCCCACGTTCTATGAGATTCCCGATGAGGTCAAGACCCTATGAGTTTGGACTCACCCGCGGTTGACGCGCACGCGGTCGACTCGCAGGCGCTGTTTCGCTACGTGCTGCGCCTTGGCGACTTGAGCTTGGTTCTCGGGCAGCGGCTGGGCGAATGGGTGGGTCATTCGCCCGCTGTGGAAGAGGATCTGGGCGTGGCCAATATTGCGCTGGACTTGATCGGTCAGGCGCGGCTGTTGCTGACGTATGCCGGTGAGGTCGAAGGCCGCGGCCGCGACGAAGACAAGCTTGCCTACCTGCGCGAACAGGACGCGTACTTCAACGCGATACTGGCGGAGCAACCGAACGGCGATTTTGGTCAAACCATTGTCCGGCAGGTACTGATCGATGCGTTTCAGTTGGAACTCTACGAGCGAATGACGAACTCGCTCGATGTGCGTTTGGCGGCGATCGCCGCAAAATCCGTCAAGGAGGTTCGTTACCACCTGCGTTACAGCAGCGGCTGGCTGGTGCGTCTCGGCGACGGAACCGAAGAAAGCCACGCTCGAGTTCACACTGCCCTCGAATTACTGTGGCCGTACACCGTGGAATTGTTCGCCGAAGACGATTTGGATCGCCTGATGGCCGACAGCGGGATCGCGCCGCGCCTGTCCGAAGTTCGCGACGCCTGGATGCAGCGCATCGAGGCGATATTGACCGAAGCGACGCTGAAGCTTCCCAAGGATCGTCCGCATGCCTGGCATGGCAAGCGCGGCCAACATAGCGAGCATCTTGGCTACATACTCGCCGAGATGCAGTACCTGCAGCGCGCTTATCCGGATGCACGCTGGTGAGCACTGTGCTGCCGGACGTGGATGAACGGGTTGGGCTGGCGTGGGAGGCTCTCAGCGCCGTTGAAGATCCAGAAATTCCCGCCGTCAACATCGTGGAACTGGGGCTTGTTCGTTTTGTGAAAACGCGGGCCGACGGAACTCTTGAGGTGGGTCTTTCTCCGACCTACGTCGGTTGTCCGGCAACCGAAGTCATCCGAACCTCGGTCAGCGTTGCGCTGAGGGCTGCCGATATCGGCGGTTTCGAGGTAACGCAGGTGTTGTCGCCGGCGTGGAGCAGCGACTGGATCACGGCGGAAGGCCGGCGCAAGCTCCACGCCTACGGCATCCTCCCCCCGGAGCGCACGGTCTCCAACGTGCGCGATGTATTGCGCGCGGACCGGCCGATGGCATGTCCCCGCTGTCATTCTGTCGATACTGAAACCTTGAGCCAGTTTGGCTCAACCCCGTGCAAGGCGTTGCATCGCTGCCGCGCCTGCCTTGAACCTTTCGAATACTTCAAGTGCATCTGACATGGCCGCCCTGAGCTTCCACCCGCTGAAGGTAACTTCGGTCGAACGTGTTGCGGAAGATGCGACGTGCGTGACCGTGGACATTCCTGCTGCGCTGCGCGAGGCATTCACCCACCACGCGGGTCAATACGTCACCGTGCGACGCAAAATCAACGAGCGCGATGAACTGCGCACCTATTCCATCGTCACGGCGCCGGGCGGCAGCGCACTCAAACTGGGCATCCGCCTGCAAACCGGCGGGCGCGTGTCAGGCGATATTGCCGCCAATTTGCGCCCCGGCGATACGCTCGAGGTGGGCACGCCCATGGGCCGGTTTCGCACCGCCATCGATCCACGGCGTGCGTTCTCCTACGTGGCCTTCGCCGCCGGCAGCGGCATCACTCCGATTCTTTCGCTGGCGACGGATATCCTGGCCAAGGAGCCGCACAGTCGTTTCACATTGATCTACGGCAATCGCAGCATTTCCAGGACGATGTTTCTCGAGGAAACGCTCGCTTTGAAAAATCGCTACCTGGACCGCTTGTCATTGCACTTTGTGATGAGCCGCGAGCCGCAACAAACGGAATTGCTCAATGGGCGAATCGACGGCAAGAAAGTTGCCGAGCTCGCCGATCACATGCCTGAGATTTCCGGCGCCGATGAGTACTTGATCTGCGGCCCCGGCGATATGGTGGATGAAGTCCGAAATGCGATCAGGGCGTTGAATGGCGGTGCCGCCATTCGCTTCGAGCGCTTTGCGACGGCAAACTCGCCAGCCGTGAGCGTTCTGACCAAGCAGAGCGACGCGAACCTTCGGCCGCAGGAGGTACTGGCGAGGATTTCAGTGGTGATGGATGGGCGGCGCCGCAGTTTTGCGATGGCGCCGAGCGATCCGTCGGTGCTCGCTGCCGCGGAACGAGCGGGACTGGCACTGCCGTTCTCGTGCCGGTCGGGTATCTGCGCGACCTGTCGCGCGCGCATCACCGAGGGCGCCGCTGTGATGACGCATAACATTGCGCTGGAGCGATGGGAAACCGATTTGGGTTTCGTGCTGTGCTGCCAAGCCAGGCCCACCACGCCCACGCTCGAAATCAGCTACGACCACAAATAGTTCGACTTACACTGCGGGGAAAGGCATGGCATACGAGACCATTTTATTTGAAGTGGACAGCGACATCGCTCGGCTGACACTGAATCGGCCCGACAAGCTCAATAGTTTCAATACGCAAATGCACCGCGAGGTCCGCCAGGCCCTGTCGGGCTTGTCCTCGAGCAGCGCCCGGGTCTTGGTGCTGTCGGGCGCCGGACGCGGATTTTGCGCCGGTCAGGACCTGGGTGATCGCGCGGTCGCCCCCGGCTCGGACGGCGTCGACCTCGGCGAGTCACTGGAGAATCGCTACAATCCATTGGTGCTGACCCTGCACAATCTGCCGATGCCGGTCATCGCCGCGGTCAATGGCGTGGCCGCCGGCGCCGGCGCCAACATCGCACTGGCCTGCGACATCGTGGTCGCGGCACGCTCCGCGAGTTTCGTGCAAGCGTTCTCCAAGCTTGGATTGATTCCGGATTCCGGAGGAACGTGGATTCTGCCGCGGCTGGTCGGCAGCGCGCGCGCCATGGGGCTTGCGCTGCTGGGCAATAAGCTGCCGGCGGAGCAAGCCGCCTCCTGGGGAATGATATGGCAATGCGTCGACGACGCCGAGCTGGCGGGTACAGTCGATGCGCTGGCGCGGCAATTCGCCGTGGCGCCGACACGGGGCCTCGCGGCAACCAAGGCCGCACTGCGGCGCAGCTGGCGGCACTCATTCGCGGAGCAGCTGGATATCGAACGCGATACGCAGCGCGATCTTGGACGTTCGAGCGATTACGCCGAGGGCGTGGCGGCGTTCACCGAGAAGCGTGCGCCGAACTTTACCGGCCGCTGACATGAGGCGCGTTTCCACACCCAGTGGGGTAATCTGATGAATTTGCAGAGTTACGTTTGTGGGCATTGGCGAAGCGGCTTGGGGCCAGGTGTCGCGATGCGTGATGCCACCACCGGGGAAGTGGTTGCAATGGCCTCGTCGGCCGGGATCGATTTCGCCGCCGTCCTGGCCCACGCCCGCGAGGTGGGCGGCCCCGCGCTTCGCGAGCTGACGTTTCACCAACGCGCCGCGCTCTTGAGAGCGCTCGCCAAAAAGCTTTCAGAAGTCAAAGAAGAGTTCTACGCGCTGTCCTTTTGCACCGGCGCGACAAAGAACGATGCATTGATCGACATCGACGGCGGCATTGGTACCGTATTTGCCTTCGCCGGCAAGGGCTCGCGTGAATTGCCGAATGCGCATGTCTATATAGACGGCGACGTCGAAGGATTATCCAAGGGCGGCACTTTTGTCGGCCAGCATCTCTACGTGCCGCGCGAAGGAGCGGCAGTCCACATCAATGCTTTCAACTTTCCGGTGTGGGGAATGCTGGAGAAGCTGGCACCGACGATACTCGCGGGCATGCCGGCCATCGTCAAACCGGCAGCGGCCACGGCTTACCTCACCGAACTTGTCGTGCGGCGCATTGTTGAATCGAAGATATTGCCGGAGGGTGCGCTGCAGTTGGTGTGCGGCAGCTTGGGCGATCTGTTCGATCATTTGAACTGCCAGGACACGATTTCATTTACGGGATCCGCGCAAACGGCAGCGCGGCTGCGCATTCACCCGGCCGTCATTCGGCACTCGGTGCCGTTCACCGCGGAAACCGATTCGCTGAATTCCAGCATCTTGGGCCTGGACGCGGTGCCGGGCACGCCGGAGTTCGATCTGTTCGTCAAGGAGGTCGTGCGCGAAATAACCGTCAAGGCGGGACAGAAGTGCACCGCCATCCGCAAAGCGCTCGTGCCCCAGGACCTGGCCGGCGATGTGGTTGCCGCCCTGCAAGCGGCGCTGTCCAAGATTGTGGTCGGCGACCCGCGCGTTGACGGCGTGCGCATGGGTCCGCTGGTCAGCCTGGAGCAACGCGCCGACGTCTTGGCGCGCGTCGCCGAGCTGCGCCGCGAGGCTGACCTCGTCGTGGGAGACCCCGCGGCGTTCGACCTCACGGACAAAATGCCGGAGCGCGGCGCCTTCGTGACACCGCTGCTGCTGCTTTGCAACGACTCCAAAGCTGCGCGTGCGATTCACGAGGTGGAAGCCTTTGGCCCCGTCGCCACGGTGCTGCCCTATGACGACACCGCGGATGCAATCGCCCTCGCGCGGCGCAGCGGCGGTAGCCTGGCCGCTTCGGTGTTCAGCGCCGATGACGCGCTTGCTCGGCGCATCGTCCTAGGGTTGGCGCCGTATCACGGCCGCATACTCGTGGTGAACCGCACCTGCGCAAAGGAATCCACCGGCCATGGATCACCGCTCGCTCCCCTGATTCACGGCGGGCCCGGCCGTGCGGGAGGCGGAGAAGAGATGGGCGGCATTCGCGGCGTGCTGCACTACATGCAGCGCACGGCGGTACAGGGCTCGCCTGACACCATCACGCAGATCAGCGGCCGATGGGTGCGCGGCAGCCGGCTGCTCGATCCGGGCCGTCACCCCTTCCGCATTCCCTTCAACGATTTGAAATTGGGGGATACGCTGAAATCCGCCGATCGCGAGGTCACCGTTGCCGACATCGAGAAATTCGCCGCGTTGAGCGGCGATAATTTTTACGCCCATATGAGCGAGACCGAAGCCAAGCGCAATCCCTTGTTCGGCGGCCGCGTCGCACATGGATATTTTCTGATCTCGGCGGCGGCGGGATTGTTCGTCGATCCGGATTATGGGCCGGTGCTGGGCAACTACGGCCTCGACAATCTGCGCTTCGTGAAGCCGGTGAAGCCCGGTGATCGGATCAAGGTTCGGCTCACGTGCGCGGCCAAGAGCCTGCGTGCCGACAAGGGCTGGGGCGAAGTGGCCTGGGACACGGAAATTACCAACCAGGATGAGGAGACCGTGGCCTCGTATAACGTGCTGACCATGGTCAGCATTCACGCGGTTCCCGATTCGATAGGAAAAAACTGATGCCGATCGACACCGCGCGCTACGCGAAAGATTTCCCCAGCCTGCAGTTTCTCGCCCCCGAGGCCGGGATACTGGAACTCGTGATATCCAACAAAGGCCGCTTGAACGCCGCCACGGAGGCCATGCATCGCGATCTCGCGCAAGTTTGGCGCAGCGTCGACATCGATGAGGCGGTGCGCGTGGTGGTGGTACGGGGCGAGGGTGCGAATTTTTCCTCGGGCGGCGATTTCGACATGATCGATCGCATGATCGAGGACGAAGCGACGCTGATCCGCGTCTGGAAGGAAGCCAGCGACCTGGTTTACAACCTCATCAATTGTTCAAAACCCGTGGTATCGGCCATCCGCGGCAGCGCGGTGGGCGCCGGGCTTGCCATCGCCTTGCTCGCCGATGTGTCCGTCGCCGCGGAGAACGCCAAGATCCTCGACGGGCATACAAAGCTCGGCGTCGCCGCCGGCGACCATGCCGTGATCATCTGGCCGCTTTTGTGCGGTCTTGCGAAGGCGCGATACCACCTGCTGACCAACAAACCTTTGTCGGGCGCCGAGGCGGAGCGTATCGGACTGGTTGCGGTCGCCGTCCCGGATGCTCAAGTTCTCGACACCGCGTTGGAAATCGCGCGCACCTTGTGCGCAGGCAGCGCCACCGCCATGCGCTTCACCAAGCATGCGCTGAACAACTGGTTGCGTCTGGCCGGCCCGAGCTTTGATACCTCGCTGGCGCTGGAATTCCTGGGTTTTAGATTGGCGGATGTTCGCGAAGGGCTGGCCGCCGCCCGAGAGAAGCGCCGGGCGGTGTTCAAGCCAACCACCCAAGAGTGAACCGAAGCGGCGCGCGCACCGATGACGCATATTCAAGAATTGGTGGCGACCGACCCGATCTTAAGGGCGACACGCGCGCAGCTCGAGTCCTTGCAGTTGCAGCGCTTGCGCACGACGCTGCATCACGCTTACGCCAACAATGCGAGTTATCGGAAGAAATTCTCCGCCGCCGGCGTCCACCCGGATGATCTGCGCTCCTTGAGCGATCTGGCGCAATTTCCTTTCACGACCAAGGCGGACCTGCGAGAGACCTACCCGTTTGGCTTTTTCTCCGTGCCCATGGATCAAGTGGCGCGTATTCATGCCTCGTCCGGCACGACCGGCAAGCCGACCGTGGTGGGATACACCAAGAATGACCTCGCCGCCTGGAGCGGCCTGGTCGCGCGATCGATCAGGGCGGCGGGCGGCCGCGCCGGAATGAAAGTGCACATCGCCTACGGTTACGGTCTCTTCACCGGCGGCTTAGGAGCGCACTACGGCGCTGAAGCGGCCGGTTGCACGGTCATACCGATGTCAGGCGGACAGACCGAAAGGCAGGTTCAATTGATCTGCGATTTCGCGCCCCAGATCATCATGGTGACGCCCAGCTATATGCTTGCCATTCTCGATGAATTCAGGCGCCAAGGACTCGACCCGCGTGCCACTTCGCTGCAAGTGGGGATTTTCGGCGCCGAACCGTGGGGCGAAGGCATGCGCGCTGAAATCGAAAGCGCCTTCGGCATCGACGCCTGCGACATCTACGGATTATCGGAAGTCATGGGCCCCGGAGTGGCGCAGGAATTTGCGCACACCAAGGATGGACCGACCATTTGGGAAGACCATTTTATTCCCGAAATTGTGGACCCGCACAGCGGCAACCCGCTGGCCGACGGCGAGGAAGGCGAATTGGTGTTCACGTCGCTGACCAAGGAAGCCATGCCCGTGATTCGCTATCGAACGCGCGATTTGACGCGGCTGATGCCGGGCAGCGTCACCGCCATGCGGCGGATGGCCAAGATCAGCGGCCGTTCCGACGACATGTTCATCGTGCGCGGCGTCAATGTATTCCCTTCGCAAATCGAAGAGATGATTCTGCGCTGCGCAGGCCTGGCGCCGCACTACGAGATCGAGTTGACCCGGCCAAATCGCCTCGACGAAATCCGTATTGTGGTCGAAGCTCGCGCGCAGCTGGCCCACGAGTCGCAAACCGCCGAGGCGCTGCTTCTCGCTGCGAAACTGAAGGACCATATCGGAATATCGGCGGACATTCGCGTCGTACCCTGCGGCTCGCTGGCGCGCTCGGCCGGCAAAGCACAGCACGTCCGCGATCTCCGTTAAGATCAATCGCAGGCGGGACCCAGAAATCGAATGGCCGGCACCGGGTTCATTGCCCGGTGCGATTCGGCGGGATCGAATATGTGCCCACCGCGTGCGCCACCATCTCCTCGTTGCGGTCCGAGTAAAGCGCCACTTCGCCGACGACCAGAATTCGGCCCACCTTCATCAGCCGGCAAATGCCGACGATGGGATTGCGCGCCGACGGCTTGCGCAGAAAATTAATGGTCAAGCTGGTGGTCACAGCCAGTGGCACGAGGCCGATGGTGCCCAGAATGGCGACGTAAAGCGCCACATCGGCGACGGCCATGAGCAAAGGCCCGGACACGGTGTCTCCGGGGCGCAGCTGCGCCGGCCCGATGGGATGCGATACGGTGGCCGAGCGGTCACCCACTTCCTCCACGATGCACTTGCTTTGAGGAAATTCGCGCGCCAGAAAATCAACAATTTCCGCCTTGGTCGGCATGGGTGTCCTGGTCAGGATTTGAACGGCCCTGCTACAAAAGTAACCTATCTCGGCAGCGCCGTGTAGCCGCGTGGTTTTTTCGGGGGAAACACCCTCAAAGCGCAACGCTTCTTGCCGCACTTGGAGCAGCGCATGCGCTTGGCGACATCCTCGAGCCGGGCATCCCAACCGCACAGACGCCCGAGTGTGAGCGGCTCCGCTTTGCGTTCATGTCCGCACTCTGAACACTTCAGGACCAAGGTGTATTGGCCGAACTCATCGCTTAACTTGTCGATATGAAAATCGGCGGACATGGTGCCGATTGTTACGGTCCAATGCGTTCGCGTCCATCCAGTTCCAACGTGTCGACAACACTGTATGGAGCACTTACTTAAGCCTTGCGCGACTACGCGCCCGCAGGTTGAGCTTTGCGGCACGCAGCAAGAGTTGCGAATACAGGATGTGAAACCACAAAAGAAAATGAAATCCGCCGTTCAGCTCAGGGGCTCCCGTCTTTTTGTCACGTTTGGCCGCGACTGCCGATCCGAATTGCAGGCGAGTCCCGCCGCCGGACGCCGGCGCCACGCAAAACCACGATCGCGTACGCTCGTAGCGATCGCACATCAGCAGTTGGGTCGCCGTGCGCTGCCCCACGTACCACGCGGAAAACGTCTCGGACGTCCCGCCGGCGACCGCCCGCGCGTCAGCCTTGCTGTATGACGCGCCGAGCAGGAGACGCAATATGAACCCTTCGATGCGAAATACCGGTGAGGTATAAAAAGCGAAAACGAAATCTGTCAGGTCGACTTCACGATCGATGGTAACGGCAAAACAGTCGGCGTAGGTTCCCCATTGATCCGGCTTGACCGCACCTCGGTATGTCCTCAGCAGCGCATCGTCGGGTACGGTTTCTCGCATGACAGAAAACATGTCGCCCCCAGACAGGCGGTACGTCGGCGCTGTGGATCTACCTCGCCGCAGAGGTTACATTGAGACCTACTCAGGTTGCGAAGTCCAGCGGAGAGACGCCATGAATACTGTTAAACGCCACAACATTCTGACGCATCCGGGCATCCGGCTCGGCGCAGTTCTCGCAACACTGCTGATCACCGGTTGTAACAATGGCAATAACTGCACCGGGTGCGGTGGCGGCGGCAGCGGCACGGCGAATCTCGAAGCCAGCGTAAGCGGCCTGGTCGGCTCCAGGCTGGTGCTGCAAAACAATTCGACCCGCCTCAACCAGCTCAACGGCCAGGCCTCGAACGGCAGCAATGTAAAGCTCGGCACGGCCAAGTTCAATTCGCGCTATGACATTACGGTGCTAACGCAGCCGACGAATCCGTCGCAAACCTGTGTGGTGACGAGCGGTACCGGGACCATCGGCAATTCGGATGTCATCAGCATCGTCGTGACCTGCTCGACAAATCCGCCGCGTTTCCTGTATGTCGCCAATCGCGGCTCGGGCAGTGTATCGGCATATACGATCGATGCCGCGAGCGGCGTCTTGGCGCCCGTCTCCGGATCGCCGTTCGCCGCAGGAAGCATGCCGGTGGCCATCGCAATCGATCCGACCGGCGCCTACGTCTATGTCGCGAATCAATCCGGCGCGAGCATCTTCGCCTTCACGATCGATCGCAGCAGCGGCGCACTGACCGCGGTTGGCGGATCACCGTTTGCAACCGGGCCCCTTCCCACTTCCGTGGCCGTGGATCCTTCGAGTTCCTACGTGTACGTGACGAGCCGCAGCGCAGGTACGATATGGGGCTATGCGATCACTCCTGCCAGCGGCGCCCTCACGTCGCTGTCGGGAGGTGTCATCGCGACCGGACGAGCGCCGTCCGCGGTCACCGTGGACCCGCTGGGAGAGTTTGTTTATGCGGTGAATCAGTCGGATGGAACATTCTCAGCCTTTTCGATCAACAGCGGCATATTGACCGCCGAAATCGGCTCGCCATTTGCCGCCGGAGGTTCTCCGTCGGCCCTGGCTCTTGACCCAACAGGCCAATTTATTTATATCGCGAACTCCACCGCGAACACGCTGACCGGCATCGGCGGCCTGCCCGTGGGCGCCAATGTGACACAGAGCCCCATCAGCGGTTCGCCCTACCCCACGGGGCTGACGCCCGCTTCGATTGCCGTCAGCGCGGCGAGTAATTTTGTTTATGTCGTCAATCAAGGCGCGAACAATATTTCGGCATACAAGCTGAGCGCCGCGACAGGTGTCTTGACGGCTTTGGCCGGATCGCCGTTTGCATCATCGGCGCAGCCCTCATCGGTGGCCGTCGATCCCACCGGTAAGTTTGTCTTCGTCGCGAATTCCGGGTCGAACACCGTATCGGCCTACGCCGTTGCGCCGACCACTGGTGCGCTCGTGCCGATAAGCGGGTCGCCGTTCGCGGCGGCGCTGCTGCCGTCGGCGATTGCCGTCAGCGACTAGCGAGCCCGCAAGCCACACCGCTTAAAAAAACTTGCGGAAGGAGCCTCAAAGCGGGTACTTTGTACCGCAAAGTTAACATGAGTGAAACCTCAATTGTCCTATAAGATCCCGCTGCTTGCTTTTCTGTTGACCGCATCGCTTGGCGCTCGCGCATCCGGTGGCTTTCTAGGTATCGACCACGCGTGGCAGCTCGATCAGCGCGGAATTTGGGCCCGCAAATACCAAACCGCCTTGGAGTATGGCGTCATCGCGACGGAAATCGGCGGAAGCCTATGGCTGGGAAACGACGATGAACTGGGCCATACCCTGTGGCAGACGTTGGATTCTACGGCAGTATCATCGATAGCCGCGGAGATTCTCAAATTGAGCTTCAGCCGGGCGCGGCCGGATCAGGGCAATGATCCCAACAAGTGGTTCAAGGGACGGTGTTGCGACAGTTTTCCGAGCGGCGAGGTGACCCTGCAGGCCAGCTTCGTCACACCCTTCATCGCAAACTATGCGCGCGACTATCCCTGGGTGTGGTCACTCGAGTTACTGCCTGCCTACGATGCCATTGCGAGACTGAAGAGCCGGGAACATTGGCAGACGGACGTGATCGCCGGGTGGGCACTGGGTTCTGCGGTGGGCTACTGGGCGACGACCCGCAGCACGCCGCTATCAGTGCAGTTTCTGCCGCGCGGGTTGTCGGTGGGCTATTACAAGCGTTTCTGAGACGACGCGTGGGAGGTCGGTGATCGCGGTGCCTGAACTCACGGCCGCTGTCTGAACTGCGGATGATCGAGCACCGCCTGGTACCACGACCTATCGTCAGCGGGACTGCCGAACGGAGCCTGCGCGTCGCTGCGACGCCATTTCGCCAACCACTCCTGCCCCAGTAATTCGTGCTCATGCGGAGCGGCCGCGGCCTGCGGCGATAGACCGATCGTCGTCTCCGCTTTGGGACCGGTGCCGCGGCCCTTGGCGACGTAAAAGCCGGCGGCCAACATCGCGGCTCGGACACTCGTGGAGTAGGTGTAGGTAAAGAGTTCCGCCGGTTTTTGCAAACAGGCTTGTGCAAGCTCGCGAAACGCCGGCAGTGTCCAAAGTGCCGGGTCCGTCTTGAACGAAAATGGGTCGAAGAAGATGATATCGGGAGATGGCGCATCGAATTTCCGGGCGCTGAAGTCGCCGCGCAATAGGAGCCACTCGATCACCGGCGCACCGCTGGTCCAGCGATCCTCTGACAACAGTGCCCGCGGGGCGGCGTGCCGCAGGTGTTTGAACCAGCGGGGGTGGCGCAGCGCGAGCTTGAGCGAATCCAGGTCGCTCTCGAAACTTACGAGCATGAGCTGCCGTCGTGCGGATGCGGAACTCAAGGATTCAGCCGCGAGGATGGCCGCCATGGCATTGGCGGCCGCACCCAATCCCACATCCCACACCACCAACGGCTGGTCCGACGGTACTTGTAAGCGCTCGATGAGCCGCGACTGTTCTACGTAGAGGGAGCGCGCTTCTTGCGCCGGATCGCCGCCCACGTGCATGACCTCGCCCGACGTCATGTCACGAATGTGTCCCACATCGTCCCTGGTGATGACTTCATATCGACCCCGCTTGCGCCTGGCCTCTCGCGCCGCGGCTTTCGTCACATGGGTCGCCGCCTTGCCGTAGCTGTCGCGAGCGTCGAGGACATCGCGCTGCGCATGATAAAACGGCAACCAGGTGCCCGAAAGAATGTGCTCGCGCATGCTGCGCATCAATCGCATGTAAAAATGAACATTGTGCAGACCGAGCAGCTGCCATCCTGTGGTCTCATGCACGCGCTGCAGATGGAACAGATAGGCAATTGAATAGGTTTTGCAGGTATAGCAATCACAGGCCGGGTCGATCGGTCCCTCCATGCCGCGATACGCAGCGCGCCGCAGATCGCGTCTTCCCAAACTGGTGAATGCCACGCCCTGCTTGGCGAGGGAAGTCGGCAGAATGCAGTCGAACATGTCGACACCGCGGTGCACGGCTTCGAGTAAATCGCGGGTGGTCCCCACGCCCATCAGGTATCGCGGGCTATCCTGCGGCAACAACTCGGTCACGGTCGCGGTGCAGTCTTCGCGCTGCGCACTGCTCTCGCCCACCGCAAGCCCGCCGATGGCGTAGCCGTCGAAGGGCATCTGTGCAATGGTTTGAGCGCTTTCGATACGCAGATCGGCGTAACTGGCTCCTTGCACGATCCCGAACAACGCTTGCGGGGAGTCGCCGCGAGCCGCCAGGCTGCGCTGCGCCCAGCGGTGCGTGACTTGCATCGCACTGCGGGCGACATGATGCTCGACCGTCGAGGGTACACATTGATCGAGCACCATCATGATGTCGGCGCCGATCGCCTTCTGGGCCTCGATGCTGCGCTCAGGACTCAATCGAATCAGGGTGTTGTCCACATAGCTGGTGAATTCGGCGTGATCCTCGTGCAGGGTGCGGCTGCCCGGCAGCGAAAAAATTTGATAGCCACCGGAATCGGTCAATACCGATCGCGGCCAATTCATGAAGGCATGGATGCCGCCGAATTTTTCGAAGATCTCGAGGCCCGGCCTCAACAAAAGGTGATAGGTGTTGGCCAGCAGTACTTGCGCGCCGCTTTCCAGCAGATCTTCGCGACGCTGCGATCGAACGGCCGCATGCGTTCCTACGGGCATGAAGGTGGGCGTGAGCACTTCGTTGTGCCGCGTCGTAAAGCGCGCGGCACGGGCACTCGAGCCTGCAGCCGTGGCCTCGAGCGTGAAATGCAGCCGCCGGCCGGCGGCATTCGTCACTTTACGGCGACCCTCGCTGCGGAGACGGCGCTTTTGACGTGATCGAATTCAGGCCGCGCGGATTGCGAGCCGTTGCCGGTCAACTTCAGCAACGTCGCGTAGTACGCTTGCGCTTGCACCTTGTCTCCCGCCGCTTCCGCGGCCATGCCCGCATTGAACAATCCGTTGAAGCGATTGGGGCTCAAAATGAGAGCCTTTTTATATTCGACCAAGGCTTCCTGCGGCCGCTTCAGTTCCAGCAATATGTCGGCCAGCATTTCGCGAGCGGGAATATCCACCTCGCCTTGGCCAACCTTGTCCTGCAGGTCCGCGCTGTCCTGCATCCGCTCTACCGCATCGCGCGGGTTGCCCTCCGCGAAAGCGATCCACGCCAGCATTTCGCCGCGCGTGATGCGCGCGCCGGTCGAGTCGGCGAAGTAGGCATGCCGTCCCCGCTTGATCTTTTCGATCAGCGCATCGTAGGCAACCAGGCTGTCGCGAGCTTGTCGCGGCTGCTGCAAATGCCCCGCAGCCACGGTGCGCGCCCAAAAGGTCAGGGTTTGAGTCTCGGGCGGCGCGGCTGCAATGGCCTCGAGCGCAGCGGCGGCGCTCCAGTCGCGCATCTCCAAGTTGAAGAAAATCGGCAGCTTGGTGCGATAGTAGGGAAACATTCCCACCATGTAGTGCTCGCCCATGTCCGACATGGTCTCGAAGCGCGCAATCGCGGCCGCTGAATCATGGAGGACCGCCTTGGCCTTGGCGTCCTGGCCGCTTTGCAGGTAGGCATAAAGCAGAAAGTCGTCCGAGTGGAACTGATCCATGGCGCCGCTCTGCTTTCTCGCCTCCGCCGCCTGCGAGGCCGCCACCGAGCCGACGTTGGAATCAATATCCTCCTGCCACATTCCCAGCCGGGCAAAGATATGGCCGGGCATATGGACGGCATGGGGCGCCGACGCGGCAATTTCCCCATAGTGTTCGGCAGCGGCGAGCCCGTCCGGCGCGAGCGATGGCGTGTCGCAGGCGTGAATGATGTAGTGCACCACTCCCGGATGATCGGGATATTGCACGAACAAGGGACTGAGCACCGCCATGGCCTTTTGATTAAGGGTCACGCTGGCTTCATTGGGCGGCTGCGCCGCCAGCAACGACAACGCGTAGAAGGCGCCCGCATCGGTATCGCGCGGATAGTCTTGATACAGCTTCGCCATCGCGGCGGCATAGCCTTCAATGCGCGACTGATAGTCGCGCCGATCGGGCTGGTAGAAGCCGCTCAAGGCGGCGACGTATTCGCGCTCACGGGCGGTCTTGGCCGGGTGCGCCTGCGCGGCTCGCATTTCCCGCCAGCCATGCGCGACGGTCGCATCATCGGGCCGGTCCCATATTTGGTGGAACAGGCTCATCGCGACACCCCAGTGCGCCATGGCGCAGCTCGGGTCCGCTTTCTCGATTTCCTCAAACTGACGCCGCGCTTCCTGGTACCAAAAATCATGCAGCAATGCGACGCCGCGAGTAAACCGCGCTTGGACAGCCGGTGCGCAGGAGACCGAGAACGAGAGGGTGCCCAAGCGCTCGGCGGAGGAGACAACTGTCCGGTCGATTGCCGCATTTTCGGCGGCAAAGCCGGCGGTCGCGATCAGGGAAATCAACAGCAATGGGTAGATTTTCATTCGACGGATTGTAAGACATGATTTGGCGCAGCATGGAAATATGTGCGGGCGGCGGAGCGACGGTTAGAATCGAGCGCTGGGCATCAGGGGTCGTTTCATGATTTTCAAGAGTTTCCCGCCGGCCGGGCTGCTGGCCATTTGCGCGACATTCGCATCGGCCGCACGCGCCGACACGCCTTCTTATGGCCCGGAGCTCCAGGGGTTCTCCTATCCTTATCCGGTGGCACAATTCGATTTCCCCTCGCAGCGCCAAACATTGCACATGGCCTATATGGACGTACGTCCAAAAATTGCGAACGGTCGAACCGCAGTGCTTCTGCATGGAAAGAATTTCTGTGCCGCCACATGGCAGGGCACGATCGAGCTGCTCACCGCGGCCGGCTACCGCGTCATCGCACCCGATCAGATCGGCTTTTGCAAATCGAGCAAGCCGGAACGCTATCAATACACCTTTCAGCAGCTCGCGCGGAACACGCACGCGCTGCTGACCTCGCTGGGCGTCAACACTGCGACGCTGATTGCCCACTCAACGGGAGGGATGATCGCGGTTCGGTACACCCTGATGTATCCCGCCGAGACCTTACAGCTGGTGCTCGTGGACCCGTTGGGCCTGGAGGACTGGAAAGCCAAGGGCGTTCCCGCCATTTCGGTCGATGATTGGTTTGCGCGCGAGCTCAAGACCAGCGCCGATGGCATTCGTCGCTATGAACAGGGCACGTACTACGCGGGCCATTGGAGCGCGGACTACGAGCCTTGGGTACAAATGCTGGCGGGTTTGAACAACGGGCCGGGTAAGGAACTCGTGGCGTGGAATTCGGCGTTGATCTACGACATGATCTACACTCAGCCGGTGTTCTACGAATTCGCGAAAATCACCGTGCCCACGCTTCTCATGATCGGCGACAAGGACAACACGGCCATCGGCAAGGAGTTCGCGCCGCCGGAACTTCGCGCGGCGTTGGGAAATTATCCCGAACTCGCCAGGCGTGCGGCGGAACTCATACCGGGCGCGAAACTGGTCGAATTCCCGGAACTTGGGCACGCGCCGCAGATTCAAGATCCGGCCGCTTTCCACAAGGCGCTTATCGAGGGGCTCGTAAGATGATCGATCTGGCTCATGCGACCATCATCGTCGATCATGCCCTGGAACACGGACGAAGCCTCGGGCTGCCGCCGCTCACGGTCGCGGTGCTCGATGCCGCGGGTTGCCTGGTGTCTTTCAAGCGCGAGGATGGCTCGAGTCTGCTGCGCCCGGACATTGCGCAAGCCAAAGCCTATGGCGCCCTGGCGATGGGGATCGGCAGCCGTGCGATCGCGGCGCGAGCCGCGGTGGCGCCCGCCTTTGTCTCCGCGGTGAATGCGCTGGCCGGCGGCCGGCTCATTCCCGTTCCCGGCGGCGTGCTGATTCGATCCGGCGGCAAGGCCATTATCGGCGCCGTAGGAATCACCGGCGCAAATTCAGACCAAGACGAGGTCTGCGCGGTGGCCGGCGTCGCGGCGGCGGGTTTCATCGCCGACACAGGGGCGGAAGCCGCCGCAAAATGAGCCGCCCGCTGCACGGCCTGCTGTTTGTATTCACACTGGCGACGCCGCTCGCGGCGCTCGCACAACAACACTCCCGCGACCGTGAGATTCACGACGCAGACACGCTTGCGTGGTGGCATACGACGGAGGCTCTGTCCGACGACAGTATGGAGGGCCGCGACACCGGATCCGCCGCCTACGAGCGCGCGGCGGAATATGTTGCCAACCGTTTCAAGGCGGCGGGCCTTGAACCCGCCGGCGCCGAGAATGGCAGCTATTTCCAGTCAGTCCCGATGCACGAAAGCTCCGTGACGCCCGAGGGAACGAGCTTCACCCTCGTCGGTCGCGATGGCTCGGAAACTGCGCTGGTCTTTCTGCAGCAGATCAGCATCGCGCCCGCGGATGAGCTGCCGCCCAAGCTCGAAGCACCTCTGGCGTTTCGCGGTTACTGCGGCAAGGACGTCATGGCCGACATCGCCGGCAAAGTTGTCGTCTGCTTCGGCACTCAGCGCGAGGGCCTGCCGACCGGCGCGACGCGTGCGGCGAGTGCACGCGAGGGCGGCGCGCTCGGCCTCATCAACGTCGATGACCCCTACTTCACGATTGAGCCGCCGCGCTGGCCCTATGCGTATGCGCGCACGGTCACGCTGCGCTCAACAGCGGCGGTGACCACGCATCTGGAGCCGCTCGCCACCATGCGACTCAGCGCCGAAGCCTTCGCCACCCTTCTCGCCGGCAGCGGTCAAGACGCCAACGCCATTCTCAAGCTGGGGGGCGGCAAGCGGCCGCTCCCAAACTTCGAGATCCCGCGCAACATTCGGATCCGACTGCACGTTTCGCAACGCGACATCGCGTCGCCCAACATCCTCGCGAAACTCCGCGGCACCGATTCGAGACTGAGGGACGAGTACATCGTCATTGCTGCGCACCTCGACGGCTATGGTTTCGGCACGCCGGTCAACGGCGACAACCTTTACAACGGCACTCTGGACGATGCCGCTTACGTCGCGCTGTTGATTCAAATGGGGGACGACATCAAGTCGCACCGGCTGCGCCATCCCAAACGCAGCATTCTCTTCGCCGCTTTTACGGGTGAAGAAAAGGGTCTGCTCGGTTCGCACTGGTTTGCCGATCACCCCACGGTGCCCGCTGCGCAGCTCGCCGCCGATGTCAACCTCGATCAGTTGCGGCCGCTGTTCCCGCTGAATATTCTTACCGCGGAAGCGCTCGCCGACACCACGCTTGGCGAAACGGCACGCATCGTCGCCAAGCCCCTGCACATCGAGATTCGCGCGGACGCCGAAACCGAGCGCAACCTGCTGCGCCGCGCCGATCAGTATCCCTTTCTCACGATGCACGTTCCGGCAATCAGCTTCATCTTCGGCTACGACCCGAACACCGATGCCGAGCGGCGCTACCGCGAGTGGTATCAGATCCGCTATCACCGTCCGCAGGACGATATCACGCAGCCCATGGATTTCGCGGCCGCGGCGAAATTCAACACCTTCTTTTATCGTCTGGTCGAAACGATTGCCGATGCGCCGGTGCGTCCGGCAATCTACCCCACGAGTTCATTCGCCGCGAACAAACACTAGAGGAACCTGATGCCTCTCTTGCCACGCATCGACTCGCGAGCCGCGACATTTGTAGGCGCTTATCTGGCGATCTGGGCCGCTGCAACGGCGTACCTCGGGATCAAGGGCGCGGACTGGACCTTTGCGGCGATTTCACTCGCGGTGTTCGGTGCTGCGCTGCCGGCCTTGAGCATCGCCCTGACACGCAAGGCCGTGCCTCTGCCGATTGCCGTGCGCCGCCCCGCGTTGGAGCTGAGCGTGCTGCTTGGTTTTCTGGCGGTCTACGCGGTGGCCTTTCTAGGGTGGGGAATGAGCGCGACACGCGCCGTCGTGTCAGCCGGACGCGGGCAGGAATCGCTGGTGCTGATCGTCAAGCTCGTGGTGCATGTGGGCGTGCCGGCCATATTGTTGGCAGCGCTTGGCGCAAGGCTCGCTCCTCTGTTCAACAGCGGTATCGGGCGCCCCGGCTTTTGGGCGCCCTTGCTCGTATTGGGAACCATCATTCTGGCATTGCTGTGCGTGGTCTCGCCTGCGCTCAGTGAAATTGCAGAACTGCATACCTCCATCCTGACTCTCGCATGGGCGGCTCCGGCGGCGTTTGTCTGGCTCGCGCTGGAAGCAGGCCTATGCGAGGAGTTCCTGTTTCGAGCGGTATTGCAGACCAGGCTCGCCGCGGTCCTCGAGTCCGAGGCGGGCGCCGTCGTGACCGGCGCGCTGCTGTTCGCACTGGCTCATGTGCCCGGGCTCTATCTGCGCGGACATCCGGGCGTCGACGGGTATTCCACGGATCCGGTCCAGGTGGTTGCCTTTACAGTCGCCGTCCTATCGCCGGTCGCGCTTCTCTTCGGCACGTTGTGGGCGCGCACGCGCAGCCTGCTGCTGATCGTTCTGCTCCATGCCGCCGTCGACGTGTTGCCGAATCTGACCGACTTCATCCATACCTGGAGCGGCAGATCTTGAGCTCGTGATGGATCACCTGCTTCACACCCATCGATTGACTCTGCGCGATTTCGTTTTGTCGGATTTCGATGCGGTACATACTTATGCGTCGGACCCCTTGGTCACGCGGTTCACCTCTTTCGGGCCCAACACGCTAGAGGAAACTCGGGATTTTCTGAGCCGCAGTATCGACGCCGGCGCCGCGAGTCCCCGGCAAGTCCATACGTTTGCGGTCATCGAGCAGAGCTCCGGCCGTCTCATCGGGAGTTGCGGTTTGGAGCAGTGCGACGGCACGGGCCGGCACTATGTGTTTGGGTATTGCCTGCACCGCGACTGGTGGGGCCGGGGATTTGGACAGGAGGCAGCACGTGCGCTGGTTCAATTCGGATTTGATCGCCTGCAAGCTCACCGCCTTTGGGCTCAGGTGTTTCTCGGCAATAGCGCTTCGGTGCGGATTCTCGAAGGACTGGGGTTTCGCCGGGAGGGTCTGGCGCCTCAAAGTCTGTACGTGCGAAACGCCTGGCACGATATTTTGACTTTTGGTCAATTGCGCAGTGAATGGCTCGCCGAAAATCCGCCGACGATCAGGCAGTCAATACGGTTGACGGCACTGGTGGTGCGCGACTACGACCAAGCCCTGGATTTCTTCGTGGAGAAATTGGGCTTTCGCTTGATCGAGGATACCTATGTCACCGAGCAAGACAAACGCTGGGTTGTTGTCGCGCCTCCCGGATCTCACGAATCCGCATTGCTGTTGGCCCGAGCCGGCAACGAAGAGCAGGCCTCGAGAATCGGCAATCAAACCGGGGGTAGAGTTTTTCTGTTCTTGCACACCGACGATTTCTGGCGTGACTACCACGCCTTCAAGGCGAGGGGCATTGTGTTCGTTCGCGATCCGAAGGAAGAGCGCTACGGCACGGTCGCGGTGTTCCAAGATGTTTGCGGCAACCGGTGGGATCTATTGCAGCCCAAGCGCGGCGGCCGCCCCGAAGGCGGTCAATTGTGATGCGCCCGTTGGCACTTTTGCTTCTGCTGATTCCGGGCTCCGGCGCAGCGCTTTTTGCCCAAACATCCACGCCGGGCCTCGATCTGCTGGTCCTGGGTTCAGGTGGCCCCGGTGCCGCCGGGCGGGCGGCATCGAGCTACCTGGTATTCATCGACGGCGTTCCACGAGTATTGGTCGATGCAGGTCCGGGATCATTTGCCCGCCTGGGTGAGGCCCAGGTCTCCTTGACGAATACCGATACCGTGCTGCTCACCCATTTGCACATCGATCACGCAGGAGAACTGCCCGGCCTGTTCAAAGCACGCGCCGTGTCTGCCACGGGTCCCATTGCGTTCGACGTATGGGGCCCCGAGGGCTCTCCCGGGCAACATCAAGACGCGTATTTCCCCAGCACCAGCCAGTTGATACGGCTGTTGTTCGGACCGAAGGGCGCCTATGCCTACTTGAGCGATTTCTCCTCGCCAATGACGATTCATGCGCATGACATTCCTGCGCCGCTGAAGAATGCAGTGCCTCGCCAAATTCTCCAGCGAGGCGAACTGAAGATTACCGCAATCGCCGGACACCATGGCGATGCGCCGTCGGTGATCTACCGTATCGAGCGCGCCGGCAAAAGCATTACTTTCTCAGGAGACATTGACGCAGCGGGTCTTCCTGCCCTGCGCCGCATCGCTGAGACCACCGACTTGCTGGTGTTCAACAGCGTGGTACTCGATCCGCCCGGCTCCCCTGCGATTCTCTACAGCCTGCATTCGCCGCCGCGCGCCATCGGCGAGCTTGCCAGGGATGCCGGCGTGCGCAGCCTCTTGTTGAGCCATGTTTCGCCCGCCATCGATGCGAACCGCGATGCTGTATTGGCATCCATCCATGCAAGCTACGCAGGTTCCGTAACCTTCGCCAAGGATGGCATGCGAATTCAGCCTTGAGGAATCCTCAAACGCGCCGTTCGTGATCAACCTTGCGGGCAAATGACAGACAGACAGTCCTCGAACGAATCGTACCCTGCGCTGCGCTGCCGCGCAGGTGGGGCACACGCCAAAACACCCGCTGCTCGCGGCGAACCAAATGACCCCGCACATGGTGCAATCGAGGTGATTGACGCCCGCTGAGACCGTCTGTCGATTCGGCGATGGATACGGCCTCAAGAGAGGCATTCACCTCGATGTGGTCGAGAAGAGGCGCACGCCCGTTCGCCATGCGTTTGCGATTGATGGCGGCGCGCGACACGGGAATCGAGCGTGTGGCGTCCTTTGCACTCAGCAGCAACAGGAAGGCGAACAGAAACGGCGCGTCCCAGGCGACCGAATCGATCGATTCGTTGATCAGGCGGAGCTTGAAATCCGCGTTGCGCGCGGCGTGCCGATAGTAGCCGGCCCACGATTCGTCAAATCGAAACCTGACATGGCCCAGCAGCGCCGTCATTGCCGAATTGCCCCCGTAGGTGGCATCAACGAAGCCGCCTGAAAAGACATCAGGCGCATGCGCGGCATCCGCAAACTCGCCGCCCAGATCGATGTGCGTTTCCAGCGGCGACAGCGTTACATCGTTGATTTCATCGCTCGCCGCGTCGGCCCAAAAGGTGCGCCCGATCGCCGTCAGGCCGTTGGCTGACGCGTGCAGCAAGATCCCGACTCTTCGCCCCATCGCCGCAGCATCGAAATCGGCGGTCGATCGCGTCTCATGAATGACGCGCCTATGGGCTTCGTCATTCCACTCGATCCACATGTGCGGCGCAGGCATGCGCAATAGATCCAGGCACCCGGCCAGGCGAGCGCCGTCCGCGAAGGCCAACTCGGCGCTGGCACGCGTCAGGTCATCGCCGAGCACGAATCGCAGCGGACACGCCGCCATTTGCGCAGCGAAACGGTTGGGCCCCGCGACCTCGAGCGGCGTCGCCCCGTGATCAACCGACGGCAGAATGAGAGGAACCCGGCATCGAGCAACCCGGTCAAGTAAACGCATCGGCGCAGCATCCCGGTAGAAGTCTCCGTTGACTTTCTATGAGATCCGCAGGATGCAACGTACGTTTACCGGGTACCGTCGAACTCGTCCCGCCAATCGACGCGTTCGTCCCAGCTCATGCCGCGACCGGTTTGAAACGCGGCGAAAGCAGATGCAGGATGATCAACGCCAAGCTGTACACGGTACCCGCGACGATGAATATCGGTGTGTAGCTGCCGATGCCATCCAGCACCCAGCCGGCGTACTTCGCCATCAGCATGCCGCCGATCGCACCGGCCGTGCCGCCGATGCCAACCACCGTGCCCACCGCCTGTTTAGGGAACACATCCGCGGGGAATGTGTACAGCGTGGCCGAGAAAGCCTGGTGCCCCGCTGTTGCAATGCCGACAATGGCGACCGCCAGCCAGAGATTGTTCGCATGCATCGCGAACATCACCGGCAACACCAGCACCGAGGCCAGCAGCATCGTCAGCTTGCGCGCGCGATTCACGGTGAACCCCAGCCGGATCAGTCTCGAGGACAGCCAACCGCCCGAGATGCTGCCGACGTCGGACACCAGGTACACCACCACCAGCGGCGGCCCGAAGTGCTCTAGATCGAGGTGATAGCGCTTGGCAAAGAAATCGGGCAGCCAGAACAAGAACATCCACCAAATGGGATCGATCAGAAAACGGGCCAGCGCATACGCCCAGGTCTCGGGTATGAGCAGCAGCGTGCGCCAGGCCATGTTTGTCACCCCGTGCGCATCGGGATCTGCGGACGAATCGCTGTTGATAAAAGCCAGTTCGCCGGCGCTCACCTTGGGGTGCTCCTGCGGTCTTCGATAAACCTTCAGCCAAAGGACCAGCCAGATCAGGCTGAATGAACCGGTCACGACGAAGGCTGCGCGCCATCCCCATCTATAAGCAATGAAAGGCACGATCAAAGGCGTCAAGATCGCGCCGACATTCGTGCCAGCCACTAAAATGCCCGTCGCCAGCGCCCGTTCCTGCCTCGGGAACCACTCCGCGATCGCCTTCAAGCCCGCGGGAAAATTTCCCGATTCCCCCAAGCCCAGTGCAAAGCGAACCGCGATGAACCCACCCACCGAACCGACAAAGGCGTGGGCGATATGCGCGGCAGTCCAAAGAGCGACAACCACCGCGTAGCCGAAGCGCGCGCCAATCCTGTCGATCACGCGGCCGAACCCCAGGTATCCCAAGGCGTACGCGGCTTGGAACCAGAAGACCACATCGCCATAGGAGGATTCGGTCCAGCCGAATTCAAGCTGCAATGTCGGCTTGAGCACGCCGATGATTTGACGATCCACATAATTGATGGAAGTCGCGGCGAACAACATCGCGCAGATGACCCAGCGATAGCGGCCTATCCCGGGCCGCCGCGTGATGAACGGTGAGTCGCTAGCGCGGAGCAAGTGGTGTGATCGAGAGCGCCGATACCAGCGCACTACCCCGCCGCGGCCGGAACGCGAGGATCAGCATCCCGTTGTCGACGCCGGCATCGAAGAATTTATCCACACCCTTCAGCCTGCCGCCCGCCGCCTGCAGAATGTCGAAGTCATGCAGCTGTATGACTTCGTTCGCCGTCACATCGAACAGCCGTTCGCCGGGCCCGGTTGCGGTCGGCTCTGCAAATTTGAGCCGCACCCGATAGCGCCCGTTCGGCAGCGGCACGCGGTAGGAAAACTCGCCCTCGCGGAAGCTGTCGTACAGACGCTCATCATCGGCGAGCACGGTGATACGCTCGGACGGCCTCGTATCGGGCGGATTGACACCATGCGCCGTGCCGCCGGCAAAGTACGTATCCGAACCAAAGCGTTGTCCGTCCTGCGTGGCGTAGCCTGCAATATCACCGGCCTTGATGTTCACGACCCGGCCGGAATGCGACAGCGACCAGCGCAAGGAATCGGTGATGGCGGCGCCGGCAATTTGCGCCGTTGCGGTGAGTTCATCGGCGCCCTGACTCAAGCGAACGGAAGGCCATGAGCATATTCCATTTGAGCAAGGCGCGGGCCCGATCTCGTTGCCATTTAGAAAAAGACGAGCCTGCGAAGCGTTGCTGTACGCCTTGATATCGGTCACCGCGTAGGCCCGATCGACGTAACGCCGCCCCACCAAGTGCAGCGTGGGTTGAGTGCTCCAATTGGCACGATAGAAGTAGTATGCGTCCTTGCGCGTTTGCCGATCGTAACTGACCAGGCCCTTCTCATTGATATCGGTGAGATCCCCTTCTTTGCGGGAATCGCTGGAGAAGTCGAATAGATTCCAGATGAAGGCGCCCCACAGATAATCGCGTGGCTTGAGCGTCGCCCATGATTTCTCGTGATACCAATTTTGATATTCCTCGGGATGCGGCCGGCCGTGCGGATTGATCGGACCCCCCTCGGCATCGTCGGTGTGCTGCGTGAGCGCCGCACCCGCGCCATATTCGGATACGGAAATAGGCAGCCCCGCGTGGCGCGCATGAGCCTCGTCCAACATCCGGCCAAAATCAGAAAACTGACCGGTGTACCAGCCGAAATAGCGGTTGTAGCCCACGGTGTCGGCTATCCCCACGATGGGCTGCCGGTTCTCGACCGGCATCGCCTGGCTTGCGGCATGCGGCGCAATGACGGTCTCGCAGCAATCGGCGAGGGTCGTGGCGCGGGAGGGGTCCTCGCTCCTGGCCAGTTCGTTCAACGATCTCAGGAGGACCGTGGGTCGGCTGGGCCCTTTGACCTGCGTCGCGTTCAAATCGATCTCGTTGCCCAGCGACCAGACGATAATCGACGGATGATTGTAGTTCTGTCGCACCAATTCGGTCAGCTGCTGCCGCGCATTCGCCGTCAAGGCGGGATTCGCGGGAGAACCGTCGAAGGACACTTTGTCGACCAAGGGTATTTCAGCCCAGACGACGATCCCGCGCGAGTCGGCCAACTCGTAGGAATATTCATCGTGTTGATAATGCGCCAAGCGCACTGCGTTGGCCCCCAAGTCTTGGAGCAGTTCGAAGTCTTCGCGCTGATCGGCATGCGAGATTGCCCAGCCTTTCACCGGGCGATCCTGGTGCATGGACGCGCCCTTCAGGAACATGTGCTCGCCGTTGAGGAAGAAGCCGCGATCGGAATCGAACTTGACGCTGCGAAAGCCCAGCGGCTGACTGACTCGATCCAGGATCGTCCCGGTATCCGAACGAATCGTCATCACCGAGCGGTACAGGTAGGGACTCTCGATGCCTTGCCAAGGCCGCGGATTCTCGACGCGCAGCCGCGTTTGCATCGCGGTAGATCCAACCGCTGCCGTCGTCTCGAGGGATTTGGAGGCGACGATACCGCCGGCGGCGTCTTCAATCGCGAACTCAACCGTGATCCGGCGCGGATTTTTCAGGTCATTCGCAACTCTGCCCGAGAGTTGCACGCTCGCCCCTGTCGCACCGAGGTCGAGCACGCGCGCGTACAAGCCGGGGCCGCCAAAATCCAGCAGATCCACATGCAGGGGCCGCGTGATGATTAGCGACACGTTTCGATAGATGCCGCCAAAGACAAAGAAATCACCGGACAGAGGGATGACATCCTGGGTGCTCGCACCGGGTTGCGGCCGGCTATTGTCGGCTTTCACCACCAGAACATTGTCGCCCAAAGGTTTGATGGACGATGATGCGTCGAAGCGAAATCGGGAAAAGGCGCCGGAATGCTTGCCGAGATACCGGCCGTTCAACCAGACGTCCGCGACCGCGCCCACCGCATCGAATTGCAGGAAGTAACGGCTGGCGGCCGCGGCATGCGGCGGCTTGAAGTGAAGCCGATACCAGCCCACTCCCTGTACATTGTTCGAGAGCGACGAGCGCTCGGTGCCGTCGTTGCCGATGCGGTTCCAAGTGTGCGGCAGCTCGACCGTAGTCCAGCGTGCATCGTCAAACGCGGGCGTTTCGCCGCCGGCCAAGTCCGACGCTTGCGTGAAACGCCACCCCGCATCCAGCGGCGCGATCAGCCGGGCATCTTGCGCGGCGGCGATCGAGGCCCAGAGCGAGAATATCGCGCACAACGCATCGCGCGACCAACGATAGTCCACTCATTTCCCCCTTATTGCCGCCTACCAGTTCGTCATCGTACCGTCTTCGAGCCGATTTACCGGAAGGTAGGCACGTTGATATGGAAATCGCGCGGCGAGCTCTTCGTCGATATCGACGCCCAAACCCGGCGCATCGCCGGGATGCAGAGAGCCTGCGGCAAACCGGTACGCATGAGGGAATACCGCGTCGGTGTCGCCGGTGTGGCGCATGTATTCCTGAATGCCGAAATTTGGCACCGATAAATCGAAGTGCAGTGCGGCGGCCATGCAAACCGGCGACAAATCCGTCGCCCCATGACAACCCGTCTTGACATGATAAAGATCGGCGAGCGCGGCCACGCGCCGCAGGTGGCTGATGCCGCCGGCATGCACCACCGTCGCACGAATGTAGTCGATGAGCTGCTCCTCGATAAGCTGCTTGCAATCCCAGATGCTATTGAACACTTCGCCGACCGCAAGCGGCGTGGTCGTGTGTTGGCGAATCAACCGGAACGAGGCTTGGTTGTCCGCCGCCACGGTGTCTTCCAGCCAGAACAACTTGTACGGCTCCAAATCCTTCCCCAACCGCGCCGCCTCGATGGGCGTCAATCGGTGGTGGCTGTCGTGCAATAGGTCGATGTCCCATCCAAGCTCCGCGCGCGCCGCTTCGAACAGTGCCGGCACGGCGGCCAGGTACTTGGTACTGGACCAAAGATTCTCCGCCGGCAAGCCGCCGTTCGCGGGCTCGTAAAACATCTTGTCGCGCGACACACCGTACGTGGAGCTCAGTCCGGGGACTCCAGATTGCAGCCGCACCGCTGTGTAACCCATCTCTTGATAGCGCCGCGCTTCGGCGATGGTTTCTTGCACAGTTTCGCCGTTCGCGTGCCCGTATACCCGGACGCCGGTGCGGCAGGCGCCGCCCAGGAGTTGGTACAGCGGCAAGCCGGCCACCTTAGCCTTGATGTCCCACAGCGCCGTATCCACCGCGGCAATTGCGCTCATGGTGACAGGACCCCGCCGCCAGTACGCTCCGCGGTAGAGAAACTGCCAAATATCCTCGATTTGGTGGGCATCTCGTCCGATGAGACAGGGGATGACGTGATCGGCTAGATAGCTGGCCACCGCCAACTCCCGGCCATTCAAGGTCGCATCCCCAACCCCGTAGACGCCATGCGCTGTTTCCAACTTCAGGGTCACGAAATTGCGGCCCGGGCAGGTCACTATCACTCGCGCCGCGGTGATCGGCAGATTCTTCACTTTATGCATTTTGCGCCAGTCGTCACGATATTGGTAAGGCCTCTTTAACGCATGGTCGAACGTCTAGTCAAGCACAGTACAAGGCTGCGTGCACTGCTTTCTTGGCATATCACCCCGTAAATAGCCGTGGCGCGGCAAAATCCCCTGCTGATGACGCCGCGCAGCCTGGCCCGGTATGCGGAAATTGGGCAAACGACTTACGAGTAGTTGATAAAGTGGCCTGACCAGTATAATTTACCACTACTAAAAATCGCTTTGGCTCTTAGGTCTCGGGGGAGTAAGCCAATGACATCTGTAAATCGTGCATTTCTTTGCGGCGTGGGCACTCTCGCCTTGTTACTCAATTCTTCGCTTCCGGCATGGGCGGATGACAGCCCGCAACTCGCGGAGATCGTGGTCACGGCGGAAAAGCGCGCTGAAAATCTGCAGAAAGTACCGATTTCGGTCGACGTGGTCAGCGCCGATGCGCTGACCAGGGCCAACGTGTCCGCGTTTTCAGACCTGACCAAGTTCACGCCCTCGATGACGATGACGGCCGGCGATCAACCGGCGAACAGTGCCATCGTCATTCGCGGCGTCGGCACGTTCGCGTTCAGCGTGGCGGCCGAGCCCAGCGTATTGGTGGTGATCGACGATGTGGCCGTCGGGTACCAAGCCCAGGCTTTTACGGATTTGGTCGATATCGACCGTGTGGAAGTACTGAATGGCCCTCAGAGCACGCTGTTCGGCAAGTCCGCGTCCGCCGGTCTGGTCAATGTCACGACGAGGGCACCCTCCGACACTTTCAGCTACTTCGGCGACGTCAAGGCGACCAGCGACCACGAGCAGCGCGGTTCGTTGAGCGTCTCCGGTCCGATAACCGACACCCTCTCCTTCCGTCTCAGCGGCTCCTTCCGCTACTGGGGCGGCAACGTCAACAATCTCACCAGCGGAAATAGAATCGACGACGATCGTACCGGCGGCGTTCGCGGCAAGTTGCAATGGCGGCCGAACGATGACCTCAACGCGACATTTACCGTGCACTTCAACGAGGACCGTGCCGAGTGTTGCGGCGTGCCGTTGATCAAACTCGGCCCCGGAGCCCTGCTGTTCGGCGTCCCGGCGCTGACGCCGGCGGCGGCGATTCCGGGAATCACCCCCGGACTCAAGAACGATACGGTTCGAGTCAACCAAGCCCCGATCGCCAATGCCGAGGACGTGGGCTTCACCTCGCATATCAGCTACAACTTCGGCGACGTGACCCTGTTATCCATCACCGGCATCGACCAGTACCACCTGCACGATCTCACCGATTACGACACCACGGACGCCAGCACGCTGCAATATTTCACGCCGTTCACCAACACCAATCCGGCGGGTTCCAGTCCGCCGTCCAGTCCCACCCAATTGAACGGCGGCCTGCTGCAAGGCGGCCGTTTCAGCGTCAAGACGTTTAGTCAGGAGTTTCGGCTTTCCTCGAACGGCGTCCACGATTTCAACTATGTGGCGGGCGCCTACTTTTCCGATGAAGATCTCATCCGCGTATTCGGCCGCGGATTCGTCGGCAATACCAAGGCCATCGCCAACTGGCGCGGTGAGACCCGATACGACAATTACGCCGTGTTCGGTCAGACTACGTGGACGTTTGCGCCGCGCACATCGCTGATCACCGGCTTGCGCTTCAATCGCGAAGAAAGCAGCTACACCTACGATGACTATTACCGCGTCATCCATTTTCCGGCCTTCGGTCACCCCACGCAAAACATCGACAGCGTGGTCACCGGCAAACTGGGACTGCAATTTCAGGCCACACCGGACATCATGGCTTTCGCCTTTGCCGCTCGCGGGTACAAAGGCGTCGCCTATGACCTGGTCACGGGTTTGAGCGCCGCGGAAGCCGCCAGTTTTCCGGTAAAGCCCGAGCATTCAACCGATTACGAAGCGGGCTTGCGCACCGAGTGGTTCGATCGGCGTCTGGTGGTCAATGCCACGGTGTACGACACGGAATACAAGGACTTCCAGGTACAAACCATTATCCCGAATATTCTGAATTCGTTCATCTTGACCAATATTCCGAAAGTGCGCACGCGCGGTTTCGAACTGGAAACTGTCGCACAGATCACCGCTGAACTGCATGCGGCTTTGGGCTATGCGTACACCGACGCGCACGCGGTCGACTATCCGGTCGGTCAGTGCTACAGCGGCCAGACCTCGCCGACGACGTGCACGGCCAGCCCCGCGTTTCAAAACCTCGACGGCGCGACGCTGCCGAATGCGCCGAAGAACAAGGTGAGCGTCTCCTTGGACTACAAGCGGAACATCCCGGGTGTCCCGGTGGATGCCGACTTTACGGTGAACTCGGTGTGGCAGAGCGCGGAAGACTTTGCCATTACCAGAGATCCCGGCACGCTTCAGCCTTCGTACGGCATCACCAATATGAATTTGCAGTTCACGCCGCAGGCGTTCTCGAACTTGAGCTTCTCGGTATTCTGCAACAATGTATTCGACAAGCACTACGCCGCGAATCTGAGCAATGTGCGCAGCAATTGGACCTTCCCGAACCCCGCGCCGGTCGGAACCGCCTACGCGCATGAACTGCCGCGCGACTACGACCGATTCTTCGGCATCCGGGTGGCCTTCGCCAGCAGGTGAAAGTCAAACGGCAAGACGGCGCGTGTATTCGTGACGCTTCTTCACCGCTTTGGAGCGCGCGCCCTCGATCGCATCGGTCTCGGTAGCCGCCAACAGCCCTTCGATGACCCGCGCCAGGTGGTCGCGCATCGCCTTGCGCGCGCCTTTCGGATCATGCTTGCGCAGCGCCGCCAGGATGCGCCGATGCTCGCCGATCCGCGGCTGTACGCCGACGCGGCGCGCCCGTTCCAGCATATAGGCGCACAGCGGCGACTTGTAGCGCATGTCCCAGAGATTCTCGATTACCGCGGTGATCGCGGTGTTGCGGGTGGCGCGCGCAATGGCTACATGAAAACGCCGGTCGGCAATTTCGCCTTTTTGCTTGCGCGCATTCTCATCGACCATTTCCGCAATGATGGCCTCCATATCCTCCAATTCTTCATCGGTAACGGTCGTGGCCGCGAGCGCGGCAGCCTCGCCTTCGAACAGCCGGCGCGCCTCCGTGAGTTCAAACGCACCGATATCCAAATCACCGGCCGCCACGACTTGCGCGGGGGGCTGATCGGTCACATAGATCCCCGAACCGTGCCGGGACTCGGCGAGACCGCGGATCTCTAGGGCGATCATGGCCTCGCGAATGGTCGGCCGGCTCACCTTGAATGCGACGGCAAGATCCCGTTCCGAAGGCAGGCGCTCGCCGGGTTTGTAATTTCCGCCGATGATGGACGCCATGATGGTGCCGGCGACTTGCTGATAGAGCTTGCGGGTGTCGGGCATGGCGGCCATGAGTTCGAATCTTGACCGCTTCCATGGCGGATGGCAATGTTGTCTGACCACTTCACGGACCGGGAATGAGCCGACCCCTTCATCTTGATGCAGAGAGGTTTTTCCCCGCCGATCCCAGCGTGCGCCGGATCGCCGTGCAACTCTTCTCGGCGGTCGAACGCCTTCCCATCGTCAGCCCGCACGGCCACACGGACCCCGCCTGGTTTGCGGACAACGCGCCGTTCGAGGACGCGGTTAGCTTGCTGCTGTGGCCCGACCACTACTTGTTGCGGATGTTGATGAGCGTCGGCGTTACGCCGGAGAGTCTCGGCATTCGGCCGAGCGACGAGGTTGCCGTGGAACAGGACCGGCGGGTTATTTGGCGGCGCTTTGCCGGGCAATACCACGTTTTTCGCGCGACGCCTTCGCGGCTGTGGCTGGACCATGTTTTCGGGAAACTATTCGACTTGAACGTGCGACTCGAACCGGACACTGCCGACCTGTATTTCGACACCATCAACGACGCCCTGCGGACTGCGAAATTCAGACCGCGTGCGCTGTACGATTCCTTCGGCATCGAGGTGCTGGCGACGACCGAAGGGGCTCTCGATTCGTTGCGGCATCACCGGACGATCGCCAAATCCGGCTGGAACGGCCGTGTCATTACGACCTTTCGCCCCGACGATGTCACGGATCCGGAACGTGCGGATTTCATCGCCAACGTGCGCTTGCTCGGGGAGCTGACCGGGGAGGATTGCGCCTGCTGGGACGGCTACCTGGCAGCGCTCAAGAAGCGCCGAAGCTTCTTTCGTGAACACGGCGCGACCGCGACCGATCACGGCCATCCGACCGCGGCGACGGCGAATCTATCGCCGCTGCATGCGCGGGAATTGTTCGCGCGCGTAATCGCCGGCCCGCCGCACGCGGCCGAGGCGGAATTGTTCCGCGCGCAGATGTTGACCGAAATGGCACGCATGTCTTGCGACGATGGCATGGTCATGCAGCTGCATGCGGGCGCCTGGCGCAACCACAACGATGCGCTGCTGCGGCGATTCGGCCGCGACAAAGGCGGGGATTTTCCGACTCGGACAAATTTCACGACGGCACTCAAACCGCTCCTGGATCTGTTCGGCGCGCGGCGCGATTTCACTCTTATTCTCTTTACGCTGGATGAGAGCACTTACTCGCGCGAGTTGGCACCACTGGCGGGACACTACCCCTGCCTGCGGCTGGGACCGGCGTGGTGGTTCCACGACGCACCGGACGCCATGCTGCGTTACCGGCGCAGCACGACCGAGACGGCCGGATTTTACAATACCGCGGGATTCAACGACGACACGCGCGCATTTTTCTCAATTCCGGCACGCCACGACCTGGCACGCCGGATGGATTGCGCCTACCTCGCCGAATTGGTTGCAACGCGGCGATTGGACCAGGACGAGGCCGCCGACGTCGCCGTTGAGCTGGCTTATCGGTTGCCGAAAGCCGCGTATCGCCTGTGACGTTGCGGCTGAATTTGCAAACCCTGGCGGGCCTGGCACCGGCCGTGCGCCGCCCGGACTATGATTTCCTGAACTTGAGCGTCGGCGTCGTTCACTTGGGGCTCGGTGCGTTTCACCGCGCGCACCAGGCGCTGTACACCGAGGACGCTGTGCGCAGCCAGGGCGGGGACTGGGGCATCCTCGGCGCATCATTGCGCCACGCGCAGGTGCCCGATGCATTGGCTGCTCAACAGCAATTGTATACGGCGGAAACCCTCGGGAGCACTTCCGGCTACCGGATCGTGGCTGCCATCCGCGCATCGTTGACCGCCACGACGCAGCGCGCGCAGCTGCTGAGTGCCTTGGGTTCTCCTCGAACCCACATTGTCACCCTGACCGTCACCGAAAAGGGCTACTGCCTGGCGATGAACGGAGATCTCGATGTTGCAAACGCGGAGATCGCCCATGACCTCGAGTACCCGAGCGAGCCGTCATCGGCGATTGGCTGGCTCGCGGCGGGTCTCGAGGAGCGATATCAGTCCCATCGCCGTCCCGTGACCATCATCAGTTGCGACAATCTGCAGTCAAATGGGGCGAAGCTGAACCGCGCGCTGACCACATTCGTAGAGCGGCGCAGACCGGAAATGCTCCTTTGGATGCGGGACAACGTGGCGTATCCTCAGACCGTGGTGGATTGCATCGTTCCCGCCGCCACCGACGTGAGCCGCGCGCGAGTCAAACACATCTTGGGCGTTGAGGACCTTGCTTGCGTACAGCGCGAACCTTATAGCCAGTGGGTCATCGAGAACCGTTTCGCGGGCCCGCGGCCCGCATGGGAACACGGCGGCGCACAAATCGTCGCGGACGTGATCGGCCATGGCCGTCTCAAACTGCATGTGCTCAATACCTGTCACAGCGCCCTCGCCTATCTCGGCCTGCCGCGCGGCTACACGTTTGTCCGGGAGGCCATGGCGGACCCCGAGCTTGCGCAGTTTCTGGAGGCGTTGGTGTCCACCGAAATTACGCCCGCGCTCGCGCCGCTTGCGGTGGCCGCGTATTGGCAGACGGTGCGGCCGCGATTCGCCAATCCGCGGATCGATCACCGTCTTTCGCAAATTGCCGAAGATGGCGCCTTGAAACTCGCCGAGCGCGTATTTCCGCTCATGATCTCGAATGCAAAGGCGGGCGCCGCGGTGCGCGGTCTGGCACGCGTGGTCCGCGGCTGGCTGGAGTCGACCGGGGCCGGTCTCGCTGCGGCGCTCGAAGATCCGAAGCTGCTTCCGCCGGCGATTCGGACAAATTCCGCCCTGAGGGCCGCCATTTCCGCGGCAGTCGCGTGACGCGCATCGTTTGCATCGGTGAGTGCATGGTGGAGCTGCGTGCGGTCGGCGCGGATACCTTTGCGCGATCATATGCAGGAGACGCGTACAACACCGCGGTATATCTGAAGCGCTCCCTCCCCGCCGCGCAGGTGCAGTTCTTGACCGCGACCGGCGATGACGCCATGAGCAAGGCTATGCGACGGGTGTGGCGTGTGCAAGAAATCGACGATGCACTCGCCTTCCCCGTGGCAGGAGGCCGGGTTGGACTGTACTTGATTGAAACCGACGCCTTCGGCGAAAGGAGCTTTCAGTATTGGCGCAAGGACTCCGCCGCGAGCCGCTGGCTGGCGCTGCTCGAGGAGCGCGGAGAATCACTCTTGCACGGCGCCGACATCGTTTATTTTTCGGGCATTACGCTTGCCATCCTCAATCCCGACGAGCGCGCCGCGGCCATCGAGTTGCTGCGGCGTACGCGGACGCACGTGGGACGTATTGCGTTCGATCCGAACGTGCGGCTTCGGCTGTGGCAATCGCCGCAGGTTGCCGCGCAAACCATCCGTGCGGCGATCTCCGCCTGTGATATCGCACTGCCCAGCGGCGATGACCTCGCGTGTTTGTTTGGGACGGACGAGCCCATGCGGCAGATAGATCGGTTGATGGCCTTGGGTGTTTCCGAGGTGGCGCTGACGCTGGGAGCGGCCGGCTGCGCCATCGCCGCCGGCGAAGTGCGCATACAATTGCCCTGCCAAGGCGTGGAACCGGTCATCGACACGTCGGGAGCCGGCGACGCTTTTAACGGCGTCTACCTGGCGAATCGACTGCTGGGAAATTCGCCGCGCGAATCCGCGCAGGCGGCACTTCGGGTCGCATCGCGGGTGATCACGCACGCCGGAGCCATTGTGCCGGCGTCGGTATCGCATCCGGCGAAGTCGTAAGATACATTCGTGGGGGAAGCCTGGTGAACATTCGGGAAATCGTTGGGATGGCGCCGGTGATTCCGGTGCTCACTGTGAGCGATCTTGCGCATGCCGCGCCCTTGGCGCGAGCCCTGGTGGACGGCGGATTGAGGGTGTTGGAAATCACGCTGCGCACGCCGGTTGCGATCGGCTGCGTCGATGCGATCCGCAAAGCCGTGCCTGATGCCATCATTGGTGTCGGCACTCTGACGAGAGCCGTTGATTTTGCGGCGGCCGACCGGGCCGGAGCACAATTCGGCGTGACTCCGGGCCTTACCCCCGAACTTGCCGCCGCCGCGCGCGGCGCGCGCTTTCCGCTGTTGCCGGGAGTGATGACGCCGACTGACGTGATCGCGGCGCGCCTGCTGGGATTCAACGTACTGAAATTCTTTCCGGCGCATCAATCAGGGGGAGCCGCGATGGTGTGCGCACTGGGTGCGCCGTTTCCCGACGTTTTATTCTGTCCCACCGGCGGCATCACCCGGGCCAGCGCACCCGACTATTTGGCCCTGTCCAACGTCGTGTCGGTAGGCGGCTCTTGGGTCGCGCCCCGGGCAATGATTGATGCCGGGGACTGGCAGGGCATCGAGGCCTTGGCGCGGGATGCGGCCGCCCTAAGGAGGAGCTAGGGATATCGGCGTTACGTGTGGTTTGCGCCTCGATCGATCCCATACCACACCGGGAAAGCCTTTCAGGGGTGACAACGGCTCTCCTAGGTACGCCCACTCCGGCGTCTCTTCGATTGCGATGTGATATCGAGCTTGCCGGCCGGTCCGCGTTTTGAACAGCGCTCGCGGCACGTTCACCATATGGGGTGAACGGGATCGTTCGTAGGCAATCGGAGTGCCGCATCGAGCGCAAAAGCTGCGCGTCGTCCCTGCGGCCGCGTCTTCGAATTGCGTGACGCTGGCCTTTCCCTGGGTGATGCGAAAGCGCCTCCGCCAGCTGCCTACATAGGTTGCGTAGGCCGCGCCATGCGCATGCCGGCTCGCTGCCGAATGATCGTGCCAGGCCCAACGTGCCGGAAAATCGATCTCCAGGCGCACTGCGCCGCATCGGCATTGCCCGGGTACCGGCGTACCCACGTCTTTCCGGATCTTGCCGGATGTTGTTTTCTTCACATTGGCCCCGAATATGACCTAGGTTAGCGGCCCGCGCGCAACACGGCGGGTGTATCAAATCGCAGACTACTATTGAATTCTGTCGTGCCATGGCATGATTTACGCTGCTGCCAACGGCCTGCTGGTGGCCAAGCCCACCCGGCGCGTGCTATGCAGCAAGGAATCTCGATGCACCAGCCTTCCTTCCCCGATCTTCACAGCCAGCTCGATGCCCTCGAGGAAATCGCTCGCGACGTATCCGCCGTCAACCGAATCGAGGCGGTCCCGACGCTGCTCGAAGTATTGTGCGATACCACGGGAATGAGATTCGCGGCGGTTGCCCGGGTCACCGAAAACACGTGGACGGCGTGCGTCGTGAAAGACGACATTAATTTTGGCCTCAAGCCCGGCGATCAGCTGGATCTGGAATCGACGCTTTGCATCGAGTCGAAGCGATCCAACGAACCCATTGTCATCGAACACGCCAGCGTCGACCCGCGCTACTGCAGCCATCACACCCCAAGAATCTACAAAATAGAAAGCTATGTGTCCGTACCCATAGTTCTGGCGAACGGCCGATATTTCGGCAGTCTTTGCGCCATCGATCCGGCGCCCGCCAAGGTGGCTGACCCAAGAATCGTCAAAATGTTCACGCGATTTGCGGCCCTCATCGCGATGCAACTCGAGGGCGAAATGGCGCGGCAGCAAGATAAGACCGCGCTGCGCCATGCACAGGCGGCCAATGAGCTGCGCGAACAGTTCATTGCCATTCTGGGGCACGACTTGCGCAATCCTCTGCAAGCCGTGTATTCCGCCGGCGTGTTGCTGGAGAGAAGGCTCACGGACCCCGCGCTACAAGGCGTGGCGGGTCGAATCCTGGTCAACGTGAAGCGAATGTCCTCCTTGATCAATGACATTTTGGATTTTGCCCGGGGAAGACTGGGCGAAGGCATGGGCGTTAAAATCAAGGACGTCGACGACATGGACGCCGGTTTATATGCCGTGGTCAGGGAGTTTCAGGACGGCCAACCTGAGCGTCAAATCCTTGCCAATATCAGCGTGACCCGCAAAGTGCGCTGTGATCTGGGGCGAGTCCAGCAAGTCGCCTCGAATCTGATCGGCAATGCGCTGAAGCACGGCGCGCCGCAAGGACCGGTGAAGGTATCCGCCCGCGCCGAGGACTCTGAATTCATCCTCGACGTTTGGAATTCCGGTGAGCCCATCGCGCCTGAAAGCATCGACAAAATTTGCGAGCCTTTTTGGCGCCAGTCCACCACCGGCAATCGGGAAGGACTCGGACTGGGCCTCTATATTTGTTCGCAAATCGTCCGCGCACACGGCGGCACCCTGTCGGTGACGTCCAACGAAGAGAGCGGCACGCATTTCACCGCGCGGTTACCGCTAGATTCCGATCATCTTGACCAACACACCGGCAATGCTCGCGCCCAGTAACGGACCGATGATGGGCACGAAGGCATAACCGAAATCCGAGGCACCCTTGCCGGGGATGGGGAGGATGGCGTGCATGACGCGAGGACCTAGATCGCGCGCCGGATTGATGGCGTAGCCTGTGGGCCCGCCAAGCGACAGGCCGATTCCCCACACCAGAAAACCGATCAAGAATGGTCCCATACCGGGGCTTAATCCCACTCCGGTGCCGTACTTTGAGGAAATCGCGGCGGCGACCAGCACCAGCACAAAAGTGCCGATCACTTCGGTCACGATGTTTGCCAACGGCGCGCGGATGGCGGGAATCGTTGAAAAACAGGCCAATTTATCCAACGCGTCCGGTGTCTTTTCCCAATGCGACAAATAGCTGAGCCAGACCAACGTCGCTCCCAACATGGCGCCGAGGAATTGCGCCGGCACATAGACGGAAAGTCGGCTCCAATCTCCGCTCGAGACGGCGACGCCGATCGTGACGGCGGGGTTCAGATGGCCGTCGCTGCCGATCGCAAGTGCCGTAAATACGCCCGCCATCACCGCAAAACACCAGCCGGTGGTGATGACGATCCAACCGGATTTCTCGCCCTTGGTCTGCCGCAGCACCACATTCGCAACGACGCCGTTGCCGAGCAAAATCATGACCATCGTGCCGAGAAACTCGCCGAGAAATGCGGAATGCATACTGTCCCCTTGTATCGCCGTCGCTTAGTTGTTCTTGAAGACGAAGCCCGAGTTTGTCCCGCTTGGCTACTCAATCCAGTCCAGAGAGCGTCCGACGGCTCGCTGCCAGGATCCATAGAGGGTGCTGCGGTGAGTCTCCGACATCTGTGGCTTCCAGCGCTTGTCGACCGCCCAGTTGCTGACCAGATCCTCGCGGTTGCGCCAATATCCAACCGCAAGACCCGCCGCGTATGCGGCACCCAAGGCGGTGGTCTCGGTGATTTTTGGCCGCACGACCGGAACATCGAGAATATCGGCCTGAAACTGCATGAGCAGCTCGTTGCCGACCATGCCGCCGTCGACGCGCAATTCCGGAATGCGGATCGATGAATCCTTCTCCATGGCACCGAGCACTTCGCGCGTCTGAAACGCGGTGGCCTCGAGCACCGCGCGCCCGATATGAGAGCGCGTCACATAACGGGTCAATCCGATGATCGTGCCACGCGCTCTCTCATTCCAATGGGGTGCATACAGTCCGGAAAATGCCGGCACGAAATAAACCCCACCGTTGTCCTGCACTTCGCCCGCCAGCTTTTCGACTTCATTGCTGCTGCCGATCAATCCCAGGTTGTCGCGCAGCCATTGCACCAGTGCACCAGTAACCGCGATCGAACCCTCCAATGCATAACATGCCCGTTCCTTCGCCATCTTGTAGGCGACGGTCGTGATCAACCCGGCCGTGGAAGCAATGGGCCTCTCACCGGTGTTCATGAGAAGAAAACACCCGGTTCCATAGGTGTTCTTCGCCTCACCGGGGCGAAAACAGGCTTGGCCAACCAATGCAGCCTGCTGGTCTCCGAGAATGCCGGCAATGGGAACCCCCGCAAGCGCGGGCGTGCCGGCCTCGCCATAGACTTCGCTCGAGGCAACGATGCGCGGCAGTACCGCACGCGGAATCAGAAATTCCTCCAGCAAGCCGGCATCCCAGTCCAACGTGGCGAGATTCATCAATTGGGTACGGCTGGCATTCGTGACATCGGTCACGTGCAGCCCACCGCCGCTGCCGCCGGTCAGATTCCACAACAGCCAGGTGTCGATATTGCCGAAGAGGATGTCGCCGGATTGCGCTTTGGCGCGCGCTCCCGGCACGCTGTCCAGGAGCCACTGCAACTTCAAGCCGCTGAAGTAGCTGGCCAGGGGCAATCCGGTTTTGGCGCGAAAGCGGTTCGGTCCGCCGTCGCGGGCGTATTGAGCAACGAGTTGATCGACCCGCGTGTCCTGCCAAACCAGCGCATTGTGCAGCGGTTTGCCGCTGCGCCGGTCCCAAAGAACGGTGGTCTCGCGCTGATTGGTTATACCCACGGCGGCAAGATCGCCCGATCCCAATCCGGCGCGCGCCAGGGCGGCGCCCGCGACCTCTTGCGTGTTCTGCCAGATCTCCATCGGGTCGTGTTCAACCCAACCGGGCTTGGGAAATATTTGCTTATGTTCTTTTTGCGCCGACGTGATGATGTTGCCGCCGCGGTCAAACACGATGAATCGCGTACTCGTCGTTCCTTGATCGATCGCCCCTACGTATCGCGTCATGGTGTCCCCGTTTTTTTGTGTCTTGCTTACCCGGCGTCGGCGTAGAGCTTTACAAGGTCAGTGAGAAAATCCCTGCCGATGTACACCGATTGCACGCTTCTTCGCTCATTCAGCCCATGCACGCCATTGCCGTCGGGGTCGCCCCAACCGCCGGGCGCACCATAAACCGGAATGCCGATCGCCTCCAGAAAGATACCATCCGTGGCTCCGGTCGACATGGAAGGAACCAAGGGCACGCCGGGAAAATATTTTGCCACCAGCGCTTCGGCCGGTCCGATGATGTTTGGGTCGAGCGGCGGCGGAACCGCGACGGGACGAATCGGCGGCACCGGGGTCACCTTCACGTCCGTATCGCCGATGGCGGCGACCAGCGCTGCTTGGGTGCCTTCCACGGTCTCGCCGGGAAAGATGCGGCAGTTGACATTCGCGGCGGCGCGCTGCGGCAGCGCATTATTGGCATGGCCGCCCTCCAGCAAGGTCGCAACGCAGGTGGTGCGAAGCATGCTGTGGTAGCCGCGATCCTTTGACACGATCGCTTCCGCGGCTTTGTCGCCGGGATTCTGCGACAACGCGACCATCGCGCGCCCCAGCTCGTCGCCGCGCGACGCACCCGCCTTGGCAAAAAAGGCCCGCGTAGTGTCCGACATTTTTACCGGAAATTCGTGGTCACGAACTTTCGTCAAGGCATCGGCCAGTTCGTAGATGGCATTGGCGCGGATTGGAATGGAGCTATGCCCGCCGGCATTCACCGTCTCCAGCCGATAGTTCTGCGCCGCCTTCTCGCCGACCTGGATCGACTGGACGACCAACTTGCCGTGCCCATCGGTGCGCCCGCCGCCGCCTTCGTTCAGTGCAAACGCCGCCGCAATGAGGTCGGGCTTATTTTTTGCGAGCCATTGCGCACCGTTGAAGGCATTGGTCGTCTCCTCGCCGCAGGTCAATGCCAGCTTGATCGTGCGCTTGGGGTGGTAACCGCTCTTCTTGAAGCGAATCAGCATATCAACCCAGGTCGCGTCCATCGCCTTCATGTCCGCGACACCGCGGCCGTAGAAGTAGCCATTTTCTTCGATCAACGCGAAGGGATCCCGGGTCCAATCCTCGCGCTTCGCCTCGACCACATCGAGATGACCGAGCAGCAACATCGGCTTCGCCGTGCCCGAACTTCCGGTGAAGATGGCGACGAGGCCGCCCTCCTTGGGATGATCGGGCACGGAGAAGGAAGTCAGATCCTTGCCTGTGAAACCCGCTGCTTTGAGATGTGTTGCAATCCGCTGAGCTGCGAGCGTGCAGCTTCCCGCCGACAGCGTCGTGTTGGTCTCGACCAGTTCCTTGTACAGCGCCCGGTACGCAACTTGATCGGGCCGCAGCGGCGTCACCGGCGCTTCCTGCGCAAAGGCGGTCGATGACATTGCCGTCAGACCGATGACGCCAAAGATTTGCTTGTACATTAGGATTTTCCCAGCACGCGCACAGAAATCAGCAGCGAATCCGCGAAATTTGATTGTGCATGATCGCATGTCGCGCAACAACTGATGCGGCATCCGGCTCATCCGACGCCGCTACCGGGCTTGAATGCAAACGCGACCACGGCCGCCGCAATCAGCAAGGCGAACGATACCGCGTAGTTCCAAGCCATTTTTTCCTTGAGAAATGTAATGGCGAAAATCATGAATACCGTCAAGGTAATGGCTTCCTGGATGATCTTCAGCTGAAATCCCGTAAACGCGCCGAATCCGAAGCGATTGGCCGGCACCGCCAGACAATACTCCACCAAGGCGATCAACCAAGACACCAATATAGCCTTCCACAGCGGCCAGGCGTGGCCGTACTTGAGATGCCCATACCAGGCAAAGGTCATGAAGACATTGGAAAAGAACAGCAAAACTATCGTGCGCATGGGCTCTCCGGCCGATCGGCTGGTCAGGACTCGATGCCCGCAATCTTCGCGGATTCGGTCCACAGCCGTTTGGCCGTCGCGTCGTCGCGGGCAGCCGGCGTCGGAGTCGCCGGCCGGCACTGGTAGAAATACTCGCCGTTGACAGCTCCCACATCGGGCGAGGACGCCAGATAGACGATGGTTTCGCCGCCTTCTTCAGGGGAGATGGCAAAGGTCTTCGCGACGCGCACCACGCGCGACAGAAAGCCGCCGCTGCCGTCGCCGAAGCGCGTGGCAACGAACCCGGGATGCAGGCAGTTCGCGGTGACGCCTTTGTCGCTCCAGCGGCGTGCAAGCTCGCGTGTAAACAAAATATTGCAGAGCTTCGATCGCCCATACGCGCCAATCGCGGAGTAGCCCTTGGCGGCTTGAAGATCATCGAAGTCCAGCGTGTATCCCTTGTGGGCGTTGGACGCGGTACTGACAACCCGCGCCGGCGAGGCGGCAAACAAACTGTCACGCAATCCCAACGTGAGCACGAAATACGCCATGTGATTGGTCGCGAAAGTCTCCTCCAGGTTGTCCGGGGTGAGTTTGCGCGAGCTGAACAGGGCGCCCGCGTTGTTGATGAGCACATCAACGCGCGGCTCGGCCGCGGCGATCTGCGCTGCGACCCGCTTCGTTTCGGAGATGCGTGACAGATCGCCGTAGTAAATCGAATGCGCAGCGGCGTTGCCGTTGTTGGCCAATCGGGCCAGGGCTTTTTGGCCGCGTTCCGCGTCGCGCGCGACCAGCACCATCCGCGCGCCCAGTGTGGCCAGCCGCCGCGCAGCGATCTCGCCAATGCCCGAAGTCGCCCCTGTGATGACAACCACTTTGCCCTTCATATTTCCCCCTGCCCTATTTGTAGACCGGTAAGATCACCAACACTGGGTAGCCCATGGTTTTCATCATTGTAGCGGTGATTCGGCCGGCGTTGCGCCGCGGCGTATGGCAGGTGATCCATGCGCACGCGTCGAGCCGCCGAAATAGCGGCGACGGCGGCTCGCCGGCGCAAACACAGTAACTATACGATCGTTCAGTACTAGCATGACGGATATGAGTATTTTCAATGAGTTATGGATCTTTGATGTTTTAAGATATTCAGATTTTGGCAATGCGAGCGAATTCGGCCTTGATCAAAAATTAACCAGTTGTGGATTGTTGCCGGCGCGGCAATTGCGGCATAATCGGCCGGCGCGGCAAGCGCGCATGGATACACCAGCGTTACCGAAATAACGAACAGGGAAGGGCCAACCATGACCAAGGAAAAAAAGCCCATTAAGGCTATCAAGGAATTGCTCGTAAAACTCGCCGGAGAAATTCCCGACGTTTCCTCTTTGGAGCAAGCGCAGTATACGTACCGGAAAATGATTTATTTTGCGGGACTGAAAATCCTGGAGATTTTCCCGGAGGCCGCGATAGGACCGGATCCCTCCAGCGGCGACGCGTCCGACGGGGGACGTCGCGAATCGGCAAGCGGAGCACCGCCGGGACCGCACATCTACTCAGCACCGCCGGGACCGCACATCAACTACATCTGCGGAGCAACGCCCGGGCCGCACATCAACTACATCTGCGGAGCACCGCCCGGCGGGCCGCACATCAACGTTGTCAAAGTCGTTGATCTCGTATTGTGCCTTGATTGTCCGGACTAATATTGCTGTTTAGCCGGTCATTGGATCGGTTGACGTCGTTGATCAACGCTTGAAAATCGCTGCGCGGCCACAGCGAAGCGAGATATGGCTCGTGCGCTGCCCACCATGAGTTGCGCCAGCCTAGTTTTGCCGCTTTGCTGAGGTCCCGCATCGCCTCATCGCCCTTGCCCTCGAGCGCATAAACTTTGGCTCGCAGCTCGTACGTCCCATAGCGTTCGACGCCCGCGGCAATCATTCTATTGAGCATCGCGAGCACGCTTTCGAGCTCACGGTGCGCCGCAGGGCGATCTCCAAGCGCGAGATCGGCGACCGCAAGATCGAGCCGATACGAGGTCCCCATGAGCCGTGACCCTTTCGCATAAAAGGGAGACTCGGCAAAGCCAGTGGCCCGATCGGGCGCAACCACTGCGCGCGCGATCAATTCCTTGGCCGCGGGCGCATCTCCCAAAAGCAACCGCGAATAAGCCGCCTCAAATAGCGCGGTTGCGTGCTGCGATTGATCGAGCCGCTGGGATTTGACATAGTTTTGCAGCGCTTCTGCACCCCCTTCGCGGTAAACAACCCGCACCAGAGCAACGTTGGCGTCATCATCATTTTTAGTCGCCCGGCGGCCAAGCTCCACTGCCGCCCGCGCGGAAGCTGGAACGCCGACCGAAAGGAATAGCTCTGATCGCGACCCGTAGAGATTGAAGTCATCGTTCGGCTCTGCCTTGATCGCTTCCTCGTTCCAGCGCAGCGCTTCATCGATTCGTCCGCGTGATTCCGCGAGCCATGTAAAGGCGCCGGCAGTTGATGCCGTGGCGGGCTTCAGGAGACGCGCACGCTCGCATGCATTCGCGGCTTCTTCATATCGCGCCAAGTCGTCCAACACATAGCATCGTTGCACTTGTATCGCGAAATTCAACGGATCCAAGGCTGCCGCTCGGTCGTAACTCTGGAGCGCATCCCGTGGCTGCCCATCGAGGTACTGAATGCGGCCGATTTCCGTAAAGGCCGGCATATCGCTCGGATTCAACGATATCGCCAGTTGCAGATCGGCGAGGCCCTCCTTGGTACGGTCTTGCGCCGCCCGCAGTGTGCCCCGGACGGCATAGGCTGCGGACATCCGGCTATCCAGACGCAGTGCCGCCGCAATCAACGGTTCCACTCGAGCAGCCACGTCGGCAATCGGCAGCTCCTTGAAATAGCCTTGATTGAGGCGGGCGTATGCGAGCTGCGTGTAACCGAGCGCAAACTTCGGGTCTTTGCTCACAACCTGACTGTACAAATCGATGGCGCGTTCCGTCGATTCCTGTGTCATCTGCTGAGAATAATGCCGTCCCAGCAAATATAATTGATAAGCCTCCGGGTCCGAAGAGCGTCTTGCCGAGAGCTGCCGCTCAGAATCCGAGGTGAGGCGCACTTGCAAGGTATTGGCCACGGAGCGCGAAATGTCTTCTTGCATCTTGATCGCGTCGTCAACAGGCCGATCGAAGTTTTCCGACCACAAGTGATAGCCGCTGCGCGCGTCGATGAGCTGCACGGTGACGCGCATGTGATCGCCGGATCGGCGCATCGAGCCTTCGAGAATATGGTTCGTATCCAGCGCCTTGCCGATCTTGCGCGCTTCTTCGTTCTGTCCGCGGAATGCAAATGCAGACGTTCGCGCCACCACATGCAACGTGGGGATCTGTGCAAGCCAATTTGACAGCTCTTCGGTGAGGCCGTCGCAGAACGATTGATCGGTTTTCTCTTCAGTCATATCAATGAAAGGCAGCACGACGATCGAATTCATGGCGCTCGCCGGTCGACCGGGGGCCGGTTTTTTCCAAAGCAGCGCAGCCGTGGCCAGCAGCACGATGAGCGCCACGCCACCTAGAATGAGCGGCGTCGCAAGGCGCTTGCGAGCGGGCGGCGGCGGAACAACGATTGGCGGCTCCACAACACGCGTCTCCGCCGCAGGCGTCTGCGCGGCTGCTGCAATCTCGCTCGCCGCCTCTGTCTTCCGCACCGGCGCGATGAGCCGATAACCTTTGCGCGGGACATTTACGATGTAGGTCGGAATCGGGTCGACGTCGCCCAGCAACTTGCGCAATTGGGACACGGCTTGATAAACCGATGCGGATCCGACGACCACGCCGGTCCATACTTCAGTGAGCAGACGATCGACGCTGACGACCTCGCCGGCGGAGTTCGCCAGGCACATGAGCAGTCGCATGGTGCGGGGTTCGAGTTTTTGGGCGTCGCTGCCCTTGGCAATGGTGTCGAGCGAGGGATTGACGATCCACTCGCCGATCTGCAGTGCACCGCCTGAATTCCCTGTCGGCATCCCATAGCCTCCCGCCACCTAGTATAAGCTTGCATACCCGGGCCGGGGGTTGGCACTTTGAGGGAGCCGGAATGAAAGCAATAAACATGGTTTGCACCGCACTTTTCGCTGCGCTGCTCCTTGGCGCTGCGCCATCGATTGCCAAGGACAGTCCGCCCAGGGATCTATGGGATCGGGTCGAACACCACGATGCAGATTCGAGCGGCGTGAAAATTCACTACGTCGCCTTGGGCAAGGGTCCGCTGATTGTCATGATCCACGGCTTTCCGGATTTCTGGTACACCTGGCGCAAGCAAATGGACGTGTTGAAAACTCACTATCGCGTCGTCGCGGTGGATCAGCGCGGCTACGATCTGTCAGACCGCCCCGCCGGAATCGAGCAATACGCGCTGCCGTTGCTGGTCGATGACATCGGCGCCGTCATCAAGGCCGAAGGCCGCGGCAGTGCCGTGATCGTCGGACACGATTGGGGCGGCGCGGTAGCCTGGACGCTGGCGATGACGCATCCGGAATGGATTCAGGCGCTCGTCATTCTGAACTTACCGCACCCGACCGGCATTCAACGTGAAATCAAGAACAATCCGGAGCAGCGCAAGAACAGTCAGTACGCGTTCAACTTCCAGAAGCCGGGCGCCGAGAAGAACCTGACCGCGGAGAAACTGGCCGGGTGGGTCAAGGACGATGCCGCACGCGTGCACTATATTGAAGCATTCAATCGCTCGGATTTTGAGGCGATGCTGAACTACTACCGCGCGAACTACCCGCGTCCCGACCAGAACCCGGCAACCGTGGCGCCGCCCGCGCCCCTGCCCCTGCCCCTGCCCAAGGTCACGGTTCCGGTGCTCGAGTTTCATGGACTCGGCGACCAGGCTCTACTGCCCGGCGCACTCAACGGCACGTGGGACTTGGTGGATAAGGACTTCACCCTGGTAACCATTCCCGGAGCCGGTCACTTCGTGCAGCAAGACGCATCCGACTTGGTGACGACCACCATGAGTGATTGGCTCGGGCGGCGTATTCACTGACTGAGTTGCTGCAGGTATCGGCGGTAATCTCCCTCGGCGGCGGCGGCGAAGGCGCGCGCTTCGCGCTCAAAGCGGTTGTCCCGATAACCACGGCGGGCGGATTCGAATAAATATCGCGATCGTGTCAGGTGTCCCGGCCGCCACTGATGCATGACGTGGCAGTACTCGTGCAATAGCAATACGGGGTTTGCAACAAATTCCGCGCCGCCGATCGCGAGCAGGATGCGGTTGGGGCGCGTGGTGGCACACATGCCGAGGTGGGCTCGCGCATAAAGCGAGTGCTCGATGACAATGACCCCATCCACCGGCTGCGCGAATACCTGCTCGAGCGCGGCGTTCACCGTTGGCGGAAGAATATAGCGCGTCCCGGTCAGGCCGCCCGTCACACCGCGCTCCCAAGCTGCTCCTTCAGGAAGGCCAGCGTGCGATCGAGCGCTTCCCGAGTCGGCTGTCCGGCCTCGTCTACCAAGTGATTGGTCAACATGCTGTGCGCCGGCTTGGGTCCACGGGGATTGGCGTATTTCTCGTCGAGCTCGATAGCTTCGAATGCACCGCCGAATTCACCGCGCAATCTTGCGAATCGCTCTCCGGGGCACATGGGGTCCTGGCTGAATCGCAGCGCGAGAATGCGCGCGCCTTGAGTGTCGATTTTCTCATGCGCCGCCCGCAATTCCTCTGCCGACGCGTGCAATGCGCCACGTCTTGATTTCGTCAGGGCGAAAGGCAGCGACGGCTGCGCCAGGACCGGCGCCAGCACCGGCGCGTTCAACATCATTGCCAAGGCGAAGTTGCCGGTGAAACACATGCCTATCGCGCCGACACCGCGGCCGCCGCACGCGGCGTGCGCATGGCGCGCCAGCGCGCGCAGCCAGTCCACGATGGGGCTTGATTGGTTCGAGGCAAGAACGCGAAATTCCCGGCTGATGCAGGCTTTCGCAATGACGCGCAGCGCATAGCCGCGCTCCGGTGGCCGCATGGGTTCGCCGAACAGGAGCGGCATGAACACGGTGTGGCCGGCATCCACCACGCGCTGCGCAAAGTTCGCGACGGCCGGCGTGATCCCCGGGATCTCCGACATGACAATGACCGCTGGACCTGCACCTGCGCGGTAGACATGGCGCGCGGCACCTTCGAATTCCAAGGTTTGTGCGTCGAATCCCGGTACGTTTTTCTTGGCATCCGGCATGGATTGTCGAATGATGTCATGAATCGACGCGGCTTGGGGG